>Ga0316188_10000041_pt1 | contig 37454 bp, 31 predicted proteins | sample Phiworburrow1_MG_FD_204933 | JGI IMG/M metagenome (GOLD analysis project Ga0316188, IMG submission 204933) | Coastal sediment microbial communities from Maine, United States - Phippsburg worm burrow 1 | ecosystem: Environmental > Aquatic > Marine > Coastal > Sediment | place: USA: Maine... | reverse complement strand
ACAAAAAAACTTAAAAACGTTAACTTTACCCAATTCCTTAATCTCTATAGGGGAATCGGCTTTCATAGATTGCACCGGCCTTACAGGTACTTTAACAATCCCGGATGCCGTAACAACCATTGGAGATCACGCTTTCAATAGGTGTGCAGGCTTTTATGGTGACTTAAAATTAGGAAATTCCGTAACCACCATTGGTTTAGGTGCTTTTAATGATTGCAAAGGCTTTAATGGCAGTTTAACACTCGGGAGTTCTATTAAGAGCATTGGTGATGATGCTTTTTTTAATTGCTCAGGACTTAAAGGCGATTTAACAATTCCGGATTCGGTAAAGACCATTGGAGTTGGTGCTTTCCGGGATTGCAAGGGTTTTGATGGCACTTTAACCCTTGGAGATTCCTTAAAATCTATTGGAGGAAATGCTTTTTATAGATGCGGAGGACTTAAATCACCGGTTATCGTGAAGGCTACTAAACCGCCCACAATTGATGTAACCACCTTTGACTCAGGAACGTTTTCCACTGTTACTAATGGCGTTGTTGTATTTAAAGTGCCTGCCAACTCTGTTGAGGCTTACAAAGCAGCACCTGTTTGGGGGACTACATTCAACTCCGGAAGATATCGCATTGAAAGTCAATAAGTCCGGCTAAATGATAGTTTCATTCTGCTTTTGTGAAATCCGGAAGCCGGATATTGTGATTTGGAACAAGGTAAAAAGTTGACCTTTCAGATTTATTATAGCGGGTGATAATGATTTTCAAACAAGTTCATTTCACAATTTTAGGACAGTGCCTCTACTTGTTTTACTTCATCGGGCATCATATTACGGAAAAGATTCTCTATTCCATCTTTCAAAGTCACGGTAGAAGAAGGACAACCGCTACAAGAGCCTTGCAAAGAAACCCTTAGAATGCCGGCCTCGAAAGACTCGAAAGTGATGGCACCCCCGTCTTGTTCTACGGCAGGACGAACATATTCGTCAAGTATTGATTTTATTTTTGTTATTACCTCCGATTCTTCTGTCGGACTCAATTGTGTATTAACCAAATTCTCTTCGGGTTGATCTAAAATCAGTTTTTCTGACTCTAAAAAATTTTGAATGTGGTCGCGCAAAATACCTTGAACTTCCAACCAGTCAACATCTTCCCGTTTTGTGACGGTGATGAAATTGCTCATGTAGAACACCCGCTCAACAAAGGGATACATAAACAGACTTTGTGCCAGCGGTGCATTATGTGTGCTTTGAGGAGTGGGAAAATCAAAACTTTGACCTTCGGGCACAAGAACTTTATCGACCACAAATTTTAACGAATTCGGGTTTGGATTAGACTCCAGATATATGGAAATTTTTTTGTTTTGCGTTTTGACAGTCATGTTAATAATAAAAAATAACTCAAAATGTTAAGCATTTCGAAGGCAAAAATACAAAATAATTCCTAAAACTCCATTCCATGAAAGAAGAGTTACCCTAAAAGATTTGGAATAAGGATAAGCCTGAGTTCTTGTCTTGATGAAATTTTCATATCATAAAATTGAGGGTAGCACAGCTATGAGGTACAATCTAAATTATTATTTATCAATATGTTAGAATTTGTTTTTACACACTTATCACTTCAATTTGAGATAATATATCCAAGGTATCCTTAGTTGTCCGACAGAAAAATAAGAATGAATATATATATTTAATTTCGTTGAAAATACGTCGTTTAAACAAAATTTTTGCCTTTGGTATAATAAAGATTATTTTTTGTAGCTTTGTGCGTTGAACTTTTGATTACTTTTAAGATAAAAACAAATTGTATCAACGTAAGTTTTCAATATTGGCAGAAATGGTTAGTGCAATAAAATTAGTTATGCATAATTTATTTTACCTTAATAATTCTGTTGAATTTAATCTTTTTTATAATTTTGAGGAAAATATTAAAGTGGTTAGAGAATCAAAAAATATTGAACTTTCGTTTTATTTTCGTTATGCTTTGTCAGGGTGGAAAAATTTTTTTATCAAAGTAGTTCAGGGTCGGTTGTCACTAAGGTTTAAAGCCATAAATACTTCACAAGTTAATTTTATAAATGCTTAATTAAATTATTTGAATCATGAGAATTTTAAAAATATTGTTATACTCGGTCATTATGAGTGGCTTTCCACTTTCTCAAATTTTGGCCCAGGAAATTTATCCGGCAGAGTCAGGCTCCGCGTTTGAACAGAAGGGGAGTCATTTTGTTATAATTGGTGCCTTTCAAAGTTTAGGCAATGCAAATAAACTTGCTAATGAGGTAGTGGCTTATTCGCTCCAACCAAAAATTGATATGAATTCTCCATTACGGCTTTATTACGTTTACGTATTCGCCTCTACTGACAAAGAAGCGGCTGTGAACGAAACTTTAAGAATTAGATCTGAAACTCCATATAAAGATGCATGGGTGTTTCACGGCCCTCCGGCTGATCCCGTTGTCGAACCGGAAGTTGTTCAAGAGGAGGAGGAGGTAATACCAGAAGAGCCCGTTGTAGTGGAAACCCCGCAGATTGAGGAACCCCTAGAAGAAGCCATTCGGACTTTGAAAGATGAAATAGCAAATTTGAAGCCGGGTCAATCTGTTAATCTAAATAACATTCATTTTCTACCTGATTCTGATATTTTAGATGAGGCGGCTCAAGAAGAAGTACGGGAGTTGCTTGCCGTAATGCTAAGTAATCCAAACCTAAAAATTAGAATTCATGGTCATACCAATGGCAATGATGCAGGAATTATTAGGCAAAGAGATCCCAATAACCCTGACTTCTTTGAAGACAGAGTGCAAAAATCCTCTCGAGGCTCCGCTAAGCAATTGTCTGAATTGAGAGCTAAGACGGTGAGCGATTTTTTAACTACCAATGGGATTGACCCCAAAAGAATGAAAATTAAAGGCTGGGGAGGTAAAAAACCTTTGTTTAAAACAAACGATAGCCAGAATTCTATGAAGAATTTGAGGGTCGAAATTGAGGTGACTGAGGTATAATTCATTCCTAATTAGCTTCTCTCAATTTGTGAGATGTTGTAAGACTAGGTTAAGTCATAGCTTTCAAGACATCGTGCCTCGTGATGATATGTACTTTCTTGTCTTCGTCCCTTACCAATACGGCCTTATTGCTTTTATTGAGCATTGAAGAAAGCACATCCAGGGTTATGTCTAGTGCTACAAATTGCATTGGGTTATCCATAACTGTTTCAACTAAGTTATTTTTTATTGTTGGGTCATCAATAATTTTCTCCAACAAGTTGGAGGTTGAAACACTCCCCACAAATTCTGAGCCATCAACAACCGGAATTTGGTCAATTCCTTCATTATTCATCATTTTTATTACTTCACCTATATTAGAGTTTTTTGAAATTGTGAATAGCTTATTATTTTTAGTTTGTTGATTTACAATGTCACGGGCCGAGATAAAATTTCTTATTTCAATAAATCCATGATCTTTCATCCAATTGTCATTATATATTTTATTGACATATCTGGTTCCGTGATCGGGTAGTATTACCACCATTAAATCGCCCTTTTTTAACGATTGTCTTGCATATTCCAAAGCTCCATGCAAAGCCGAGCCACTACTCCATCCAACAAATAAACCTTCTTCGCGCGAAAGTCGCCTAGCCATAACCGCACCGTCTTTGTCGGTAACCTTAATGAATTGGTCAATAACATCGAAGTTGACATTTTTAGGTAAAATATCTTCTCCAAAGCCTTCTGTAAGGTATGGGAATATTTCGCTTTTATCGAAGATTCCTGTTTCCTTGTATTTTTTAAAAACGGAGCCAAAAGTATCTATTCCGATAGAAACTATTTTAGGGTTTTGTTCTTTGAGATATTTAGCTACCCCGCACATTGAACCGCCTGTTCCAACTGTGGCAACGTAATGGGTTATTAATCCATCGGTTTGATTCCAAATTTCAGGACCGGTAGTTTCATAATGAGCCACAGAATTTGAAATGTTATCATATTGATTTGGGTAGTAGGAATTAGGGATGGTTTTATTTAGTTTTCTGGCTACGGAATAATAAGATCTGGGATCATCAGGTTCGACGTTAGTAGGACAAACGACAACTTCGGCTCCCACCGCTTTCAAAATATCTATTTTTTCTTGCGACTGTTTATCGGCAACGGTAAAAATACATTTATAGCCCTTAGATATGGCAGTAAGAGCAAGCCCCATCCCTGTATTTCCCGATGTGCTCTCTATAATCGTTCCGCCCGCTTTTAAAAGTCCTGACTTTTCGGCGTCTTCGACCATTTTTAAGGCAATTCTGTCCTTGATTGAATTTCCCGGATTGAAATATTCTACCTTAACCAAAACTGTGCCTTCAATGCCACGGCTCAGCTTATTAAGTTTCACCATCGGTGTGTTGCCGATGGTCTCCATAATTGAATTATAAATTTTCATAGCCTCAGAATTTTTTTACAAAATTAATTGAATCAATTTTACCTAGCTGGTCAACTGCGATTAATTGCTGTCACCGGCAAGTAAGTACATAACCGCCATTCTAATTGCCACCCCGTTTTCCACCTGATTGAGAATAATGGAATGACTGGAGTCAGCCACATCACTACTCAACTCTATACCTCTGTTTATTGGCCCGGGGTGCATGATAATGATTTTCTTTTTCAAGTTGTCCAACATTTTTTTTGTAATCCCATAATATAAAGAATACTCACGCAAAGAAGGAAAAAACTTTAGATGCTGTCGCTCATGTTGAATACGCAAGACGTTGGCGACATCGCACCATTCCAAAGCTTTTTGAATATTCCATTCCACTTTCACTCCCAGTTTATCTATGTGCTTTGGTAGTAGGGTGGGAGGACCACAGACCATCACCTCAGCCCCTAATTTTTTGAGTGCAAAGATATTGGAGAGGGCAACCCGCGAGTGTAAAATATCGCCGACGATAACAATTTTTTTCCTTTCAACCGTTTTTAATTTTTCGCAAATCGAATAGGTATCCAGCAACCCTTGTGTTGGGTGTTCATGGGTACCATCTCCGGCATTGATGATTTTGGCATTTACGTGCTTCGACAAAAAATGTGCAGCCCCGACGCTTTCGTGACGAATGACTATCATGTCAACTTTCATGGCCAAAATATTTTTGACCGTGTCTAATAAGGTTTCACCCTTTTTTGTAGCACTATTATTGGAGGAAAAATTTATGACATCGGCTGAAAGTCGCTTTTGAGCTAATTCGAAGGAAAGCCGAGTTCTGGTTGAATTTTCAAAAAACAGGTTTGCTATGGTAACATCTCTTAATGAAGGAACTTTTTTTATAGACCTGTTAATTACTTCTTTAAAATTGTCGGTAGTTTTGAAAATAAGTTTAATGTCATCAGTAGATAAGTATTTGATTCCCAGCAAGTTTTTCTGACTTAGCTTTGACATATACATTAGGGTTTGTTCATTAACCAAATCTTACTGTCGTTGGAGTTAAATTCAACGAGTACGTGCTGATTATAATGAGTGTTTACATAACGACCGACATAATCGGCAGCAATAGGGAATTCACGGGAATACTTTCTGTCAATCAACACAAAGAGTTCCACTTTTTTTGGTCGTCCGAAGGCTAACATTGCATCAAGTGCGGCTCTGACCGTCCTGCCGGTGAAAAGAACATCATCAATCAAGACAACTTTTTTATTTTCAATTAGAAATGGTATTTTATTCTCATGGGCACTGATTGGCGCATCTTTCCTTCTAAAATCGTCCCGATAAAAAGTAGCATCCAGATAACCATATTGAATTTCCTTTTTTGTAATCTGAGACAATCTCTCTTTGATATACTCAACCAAAAATATCCCACGAGGTTGAAGACCTAACAGGACGCTATGGTCAAATTTGCCATGGTTCTCTATTAATTCTTGACAAAGCCTATCAAGAGTAATCTTAAGAAGATTAGAGTCAAAAATTAATTTTTTTTTCATAACAAGAAAAGCACCCGCACCTTTAATAAAAAAATGGGTTTGCTAATTCTCGCCTTCAAAACTCAAGATTTAGGGATTTGAGAATTTAATTTAGATACCAACACAGATTTAGGTACTGCCCCCACCTGCTTGTCTATGACCTCCCCGTCTTTAAAGAGTAAAAAAGTAGGAATAGAACGTACTCCGAAACGCTCTGATATTTTTGGATTATCGTCTACGTTTAGCTTGGCCACAATAGCCTTGTGTTCATATTCTCCGGCCAATTCTTCGACCATTGGACCTATCATTTTACAAGGGCCACACCATTCTGCCCAAAAATCGACTAATACCGGACTTTTCGATTTAATAGTTTTATCGAAAGTGTCTTCTGTTAATATAATTGCTTTTCCCATTGATATGTTTTTTATGCCAAAGATATAACAACAATTTAAAACCACAATAAAGGTTGAACTGTTGCAGTACTTATTATACGATGATTTTTATTTTTCAGACTATTAATTTCAATTTAACACCGGAAATTTTTTTTATTTCGGTCGCTAAACCATTTATGGGCTTGATTAGATATTTTCTTGAACTCATTTCTAAATTTACATTACTTTGTCGATCCGTAAACTTTAGGTAGAGTGGTGTTGAGCCTTTAAATTCAGATAAAATAGTTTCCAATTTATCTACTATGTCTCGATTTAGTGCTGAAATTTCCATATCCAAAATCATACCTTTTGCTTTTCTAACTCCAATCTCATCAAGCAATTCCATATTATTTATTTTAAATTCCAATTTATTCATTCCCCACTTCTGTCTTACTACTTTTCCTTCCACAAATAAAAACCAGCCGGGAGTAAAATAAGATTTGAATTTAACATAGTCTTCTTTCCACAAAACAAACTCATATTTGCTTGTGAAGTCCATCAATACCAGTTTGCCAAAATTATTTCCGGTTCTGGTGATTCCATTTTCTGTGGTTGTGACGATTCCACAAATCTTCAATTCTCTCCCTTCCAATTTGTCCAGATGACTAAGTTCTTTTATCGGGGTATTTACAAATTCATCAATCTCAAATTGGTAATTATTCAAAGGATGGCCTGAAATATAGACCCCAAGTACTTCTTTTTCAAAGGCTAATTTATCGAAATCACTAAATGGCTCAATGTTTTCGACACTAGGTTTTGGGGTTTCTGTGCCGGTGGCTCCACCAAACAAATTGTACTGGCTGTTTGACAGTTCTGATTTAGCTTTGCTGGCATATCGTATGAGCAATTCAATTAAAGAAAAGTAATTGTCAGGTTTATAAACGTATTGTTTTCGGTGATATTTCGTAAAAGAGTCAAAAGCTCCTGCAAGAGCCAGACATTGAAAAACATTTTTACTTAAAGTTTTGTTGTGCACCCTAGTAGCGAAGTCAAAAATATCTTTAAAATCGCCGTTTTCAGCTCTTTCTTGAATGATAGACTCCACTGAGGCAGAGCCCACTCCTTTTATAGCACCGATGCCAAACCGAATATTTCCATCTTTGTTAACTTCAAAATGTATTCCGGATTCATTTATGTTAGGACCTAATATTCCGATTCCCATTCTTCTCGACTCTTCAATAAAAGTGGCTACCTTATCGGTATCTCCCTGAGAATGGGTGAGAACGGCGGCCATATATTCGGCAGGGAAATTTGCTTTCAGATAAGCGGTTTGATATGCCAATAGAGAATAGCTGGTAGAATGAGACTTGTTGAAGGCATAGGAAGCAAATGCCTCCCAATCTTTCCAAATTTTATTTGCAATATTGGGGTCGTGATTGTTTGCGGTGCATCCATCAATGAATTTGTCTTTCATTTTGTTCAACACCTTTTTATCCTTTTTACCCATAGCCTTGCGCAATACATCGGCCTCGCCCTTAGAAAAATTTGCCAACTTTTGCGAAAGTAGCATGACCTGCTCTTGATATACGGTGATACCATAAGTGTCTTTCAGAAACTCCGCCATCTCGGGCAAGTCGTAGCGAATGGGTTCTCTTCCATGCTTACGCTCGATAAAATTTGGGATATAATCCATGGGGCCGGGTCTATATAAAGCGTTCATGGCAATTAGGTCTTCAATTCTATCGGGCTTTAGAGCTTTGAGATAATTAATCATCCCTTCACTTTCAAACTGAAATGTTCCAATGGTTTCGCCTTGTTGATACAATTTAAAAGTTTTCTGGTCGTCAAGTGGAATGTTTTCAGTATCTATTTCAATGCCTTTAATTTTCTTTATTGAGGTGATTGCCGTATCAATTATGTTCAAAGTGGTAAGACCAAGGAAATCCATTTTCAACATTCCGGCACTTTCAATTACGCTATTGTCAAATTGGGTTACCAACATATCAGAATCTTTGGCAGTACAGACCGGTATTAGTTCGGTCACATCTTGTCGAGTGATAATTACGCCACAGGCATGAGTACCGGTGCTTCGCAATGAGCCCTCAATGACCATCGCTTGATTCAATATTTCCGAACGCAAACTCTTTTCTTCCAGCATACTTGCCAATTGAGGAACCTCTTTGCAGGCTGAGGATAGTTTCGTTCCCGCTTTGTTTGGAACTAGAGAAGTTATAGCGTTAACTTCTTTTAATGGCAATTCCATAGAACGGGCACAATCGCGAATTGCAGACTTGGCCGCCATAGTTAAGTAGGTAATGATATGAGCCACTTGATTTTGCCCGTATTTTTCTATAACGTAATTCAATACTTTTGCTCTTCCGACATCATCAAAGTCAATATCAATATCGGGTAGTGATACTCTTTCAGGATTGAGGAACCGTTCGAATAGTAAGTTATAAGCAATAGGCTCAACGTTGGTTATGCCAATGCAATAGGCTACTACCGAGCCGGCAACCGACCCACGCCCGGGTCCTACAACCACACCCATTTTTTTTGCCTCACTGATTAAATCATGAACTATCAAAAAGTATCCCGGATAGCCTATCTTTTTTATAGTGTCCAACTCAAAATCGATTCGGGATTTTATTTCTTCGTTCACTTCAATATATCTTCTATTTGCCCCTTGATAAGAAAGATGGCGCAGGTATTCATCTTCTGACTTAAATTCTTTGGGAATAGAAAACTTAGGAAGAACAACTTTCTGAGTTAGTTCATATGGTTCAATTTTTTCAACAATTTCGGCTACATTGCTGATTGCCAAAGGCAAGTCGGCAAATAGCTGACTCATTTCGGCAGTGGTCTTAAAATAAAACTCGTTGTTTGGGAAACCGAATCTGTTCCCGCGACCTTTTCCTATTGAAGTAGAGCGAAGTTCAGCATTTTTAATACACAATAGAACATCGTGAGCATCGGATTCATGCTTTGAAAGGTAAAAGGATTCGTTAGCGGCAAAATATTTTACCTTGTGCTTGTCACAAAATTTAAGTAGAATCTCATTAACATGTGTTTCTTCCGGCAGACCATGCCGATTCAGTTCAACATAGAAGTCGTCCCCGAAGGTCTCATGCCACCATACAAATGCCTCCTCCGCTTGGCGAAGTCCGATATTAAGAATCAAATTTGGGATTTCCGATTCTAAGGAACCTGTAGTTGCAATCAAACCCTCTCTATATTGAAAAACCAATTCTTTGTCTATGCGGGGAGTATTTCCATAAAGTCCTTCAATAAAGCCTAGAGAACTAAGTTTGCATAAATTGAAATAACCGGTTTTATTTTTTGCCAATAGAACCTGTGTGAACTTTCTATCGGGGTTGTCTTTAGTAAATTTAAATTTTTTTCTTTCATTCGATAAATAAAATTCACAACCTACAATAGGTTTTATTTTGTGGTCATGAGCTGTTTTGACAAACTTAAAAGCCCCATATAAATTTGCAAAATCGGTTACCGCTACGCTACTCATTTCCAGTTCCTTAGCCCTAGCTACTATCTCTTCAACCCTACAGGTAGCCATTAATACAGAATATTGAGAATGAACATGCAAATGGGCAAAAGAATTTGAAACTACTGTTATGCTTTTGGTGTGCTCATTTATTTCTTTGCTACTCTCTTTATTTTCTTTTTGTTGTAGGCTCTTTTTTAAGTTAGGTTCTTGATAAATAATTTTAGAAAGTTCTACATTGTCTAACGGCGGAACTATTTTAAGTTGAATCAGTTCAAAAAGTGAACGTGCTGTGGCAGCCACATCGTTGGTGGCATCATGTGAATCCGAGAATTTACTGCCAAAAAGTTTTTCATGCAACTCTTCTAATCGGGGCATTTTGAGGCCACCACCACGTCCGCCTTTTAATTGGCAAAAATCTATCGAGACAGAACATGTATCAATTTTGTCTATGGATAAAATGGGGTCGGTAGATAGTTTTAATCTGTCTAATTCGGCACCAACAATATTGACATCAAACTCTATATTGTGTCCAACCAGAACCTTTGCTTTGGAAAGCTCTTCTAAGAAAAGCTTTAATATAGCCCCTAAAGAATGCCCTTCATTAAGGGCACGTTGTGTAGAAATGCCATGTATTTGTTCTGCTTTGAAGGGAATATCGAAGCCCTCAGGCTTTATGATAAAATTATTTTGCGAAACTAACTTTCCGGTTACGTCATGGAGTTGCCATGCAATTTGTACTACCCTTGGCCAATTTTCGTGGTCAGACAGAGGTGCCTTCTTGTTTAATGGAATTCCTGTAGTTTCGGTATCAAAAATTAAATACATGGTAGTTTTGTTAAAAGATTAGCTAACATAAACTGCTTTTTCCTTTTTAGGTATCATTCGCCCAAAAGGTTTTAGTGCAAATCCTGCTTTAAGACACACGGTTTCAAAATTGGAGGAATGCTCAAAATCTACTGAAACCAACAACCCACCGCTAGTTTGTGGATCAGCCAAAATAGAGTGGTTCAAGTCACCCAGCCCACCAATTTTATGTCCATAACTTTTCCAATTACGTGCTGTGCCCCCCGGAGTAGAATTTTGTTGGATGTACTCATATAAAAAGTCAAATTTGGGGACTTTATTAAACTCAATTTCAGCAGAAAGATTACTGCCTTCGCACATTTCTATCAGATGACCCAGCAACCCAAATCCCGTTACGTCGGTTAAGGCATTGACATATTTTAGATTGCCGAAAGTAGCTCCAATTTTATTGAGGGTGAGCATGCTATTTGTGGCAACCTCCAAATGTTCATTATTAACTATTCCTTTCTTTTGGGCGGTAGTTATTATACCAACCCCAATCGGCTTAGTAAGATATAACAATGACCCGACTACAGAAGTATTGTTTCGTTTAAGGCAAGACTTTTTTACCTTTCCTGTGACAGCCAGCCCAAAAATAGGTTCCGGACAATCAATACTATGTCCTCCTGCCAATGGAATTGAAACAGAAGCACAAATCTTTCTACTTCCTTCCAATACTTTTGAGGCAACACTGGGCTCAATCTTGTTGATTGGCCAACCTAGAATTGCAATTGCCAACAAGGGTTCGCCCCCCATTGCATAAATGTCGCTAATCGCATTAACCGAAGAGATTGAACCAAAGGTGGCAGGGTCATCCACAATGGGAGTAAAAAAATCTGTTGTACTAATAATGCAATTTTGGTTATCAATTTCAAAAACGGCGGCATCATCATTAGATTTATTTCCAACCAATAGGGAAGGAAAAATTTCACTCTGAAATTGTCTGTTAACAATTTTATCTAATATTTCTGGCGATATTTTACAACCACACCCACCTCCGGTGGTAAACTGAGTGAGTTTAATTTCATTCGATTCAGTATTTGCTTGAGTAGTGATTATTGTCATTTTTGATGTTATGGATGGGAAAATTTTGAGGTTTAAGTAATTGATAATGAATCATATAATAAACGTTTATTTTGACGGCATCAAACTCAAATGGTACTTTGAGGATTCCTTAATTTCCTTTTCATTCATAAGCATGGGTCGATACTTGCAATTGACGAACATAGTGGCTTGATCTTTATAAAATTCACTCATAACATTTCCTGATTGTCCGGTTGGAGAAATTGTGACCCCGTGTTCTAAGTCACCAAGGTCAGTAACTTTTCTCAAAGCCGGTCCGCCTTTTACAGGGAAATATCCGGTTGAGTCAAGGTCAAAATGCAAATTATTAATAATTTCATAGCCACCGCCGACGGTAAAGGGTCCTACATTAAAGAATTTATCAAGAGGTTTTACTGAAGCTAAGGCATGTTTATGTGTAAGTGTGTGAATTTTGCCCCAAGTCCAATCGTTAAATTTTTCGCCCGAAGTCTTAATAAGCAATTTGAGCGTATTTTGAGCAGCACGGTGGACAATGTCAACTCTAGACTCAATTTTATCTTCCGTTCTTCGGTCGTCCCACCAGAGAGAAGTTTTATTTCCGATTAAGATGTCGTAAGAATTTTTTGCTAAAGAGGTTTTAATAAAACTTTCGAATGGTTCTGTTCCAAGTTCATCAACCATAGCTTGTTTCATAATTTGAAATAGGAGGTTGTAATAAATCGAAGGCACAACGTCTGTCGCTTCGTGTCTGCCATCCCATTTTTCTAGGGCTTCTGCCCATTCGTTGAAGGCGGGGTCGTTGATTTCCTTTAGAATGCCCGCCATCAGTTTTGCAATATCCTGATGCATTTGTGAGACAACGTCCAACTGTATTTTTTGCATATCGGCAATCGTCCACTTTTTATTTTCAGAAATTAATTTCTCAATTCGACCCGCCCTCGAACGGGGGTAGTAGTAGCCCGGATATGAAACACTATCCACAGGATTAGGTTTATTGTTTGCAGAATAGACAAATCCCCAAGGGGGGTTAATACTCTGTGGGTTCTTAGAAAAATCATAGTAACCGATGGGCTCGTCTAAACCTGTTTGACCGTCGAGAAAAAATTTTGTATTTACATGAGGGGCTCTAATAGGCAGTTGAGCCACTGCCCACCAAGCAATATTTTTATCAACGTCAGCATACATTAAGTTTAGACCCGGCACGGAATACATGCTAGTCACCTCTTGGGCCTGACTAAAGGAAGAGACCCGATTTAACAGATAGGTAGCTTGGAGGCTTCGGTTAGGAACCTCGTTGAGTAACCACCAAAAAGTTATTGGCTGTAGGGTGGTATCTACTTCATTTAAAATTCCGTTTACAATTGGTCCATGACGTGTGGATTTAACTTTAAAAACTATATCTTTCTGTCCTTTGACTTTAATAATTTCGTCGCGGGTTGAAATATTTTCCCACTGGTCTTTATACTTCACTTGCATTGGATTAGTCGGATTTACTGTTTCAACATAAAAATCGGTATCATCGTTCTCAAACATGGTAAGTCCCCAAGCACAAAATCGATTGGTTCCCAACATAGCAAAAGGAACTCCCGCCAAATGGTGACCGTACAAACTAAATCCCGGGTATTCAATATGTGCCTCATACCATACCGCCGGTTGTGCATAGCCAATGTGGGTATCGTTTGCTAAAATTGGAAATCCGGAGGCAGTTCTATTTCCGGCCACAACGAAACCATTGCTTCCATACCAAAGGGGAGTGGGTATCTTTTCTAATGCCGTTCCAATTGTTGCAAATAAGGCTTGATTTCTATCTTTATTGGTGGAACCAAAGAAATTCCTGATTTTTACTTCTTGCTCCCCTGAGGTTACGGCCAAATCTTTTAAATAATCAATACCCAATTCTGTTTTTATTTTTTCTAAAACAGGGTCTGTTCTTATTCCTTCTGCAAACCCGAAAGACATAAACCCGATTGCCAAGTAAATATCTTCAGGGGTAAATTCTGTCATAGGTATTCCGATGATAGAGAATTCTAATGGCTTCTTACCCTTTCTAATATATTCATTGATACCCTTTTGATAGCTTAGGGCTGCCTTTTGAAAATCAGAGGTGTCGTTACTCAAAAACAGCTTTGTTTGTAAATCTGCAAAGACATTAAGCCCCAAAGTCCGAAATAGCTTATCTACTTTAATAAAATCTTTTCCCAATACCTCCGAGAGTCTGCCACCGGCAGCTCGGCGCAACATCTCCATTTGAAATAATCGGTCTTGTGCGTGTACATATCCAAGAGCAAAATAGGCATCTTGAGCGTTTTTAGCCACAATATGTGGTATGCCATAATTGTCAAAATCAATTTGAACTTGTTCTTTCAAACCGGTAAGTGAAATTTCCCCTGAATATGTAGGTTTTGTAGTTTTTAGATAAATATAAGTTGTAATGAAAATTAACAAAACTAAGGTGACAACAGAGACGAGAGCTATTTTTAATATTTTCATAATAGTATAGGTTAATGTGCTTGGGGGTTATAATTCAAATATAGCCTAAAATATAATAATTTTTCAATAAGTATGCTCAATTAAAAAAGGATTTATTGTTTTTAGGCAAAGAGAGGCATAAATTTTGCCAATGCATATACTTGGTTTTTATTCGACACAGGGCAAGTGGAATTGAAAAGCATTTTGGAAACCGCCTATTCCTTATTTGAGAACCGTTACCAACTATCTAGTCCGATTCATAGTCAAGTTTTACAGTAATGGTTGCTGTTTTTCTTTTTGAGGTTGTGTTAAATGAACCGCCCCATGAATATTCTTCGGAAGAGTTTTGGGCTATGATTTGAAAAACTCCCATGCTGGCATTTTTTAGTCTTCCCAAATCACCCCCGGCATTATCAGCAATTTTTTTGGCTCTAAGATTAGCATCTTTGGTGGCTTCGGCAATCATCTCTATTTTAAGCTCAGCCAATTTTGTATAATGATATTGAGGGTCATTTGAATAAAATTCAACGCCGGAGTTGATTAATTCACTTGCTTGTCTTGAAATATTTTCAATCTTATCCACTTCATTGGATTCAATTTGTATATTTTGTACTAGTTGATATCCGGTAAAAATGGATTTGATTCTGTTTCCAAAGTTATCGAATTCATTGTCAAATTCTTTATTGATTGCAATAGCTGAAAATACAATGTTTTCGGCCTTTACCTCTTTTGAAATCAAATAGCTTTTTATTCTATCCCTATCCTTTCCAAGTTCAGAATATGCTTCTTTCAAGTTCATACTTTTTTTGATAAATGATCCATTCCAAACTATAAGGTCAGAGACAAAATCTTTACTCCCGAGTCCGGTCACAGAAATAGAATTGTAAGATTGATTTCTGTTTTTAACCGCATTGGCGAAAACGAGAGCCGTAATTACTATTGCCAATGCAATAATGATACTGTTTAAATGTTCTTTCATGGTTTAATAGATGTAAAATTCTTATTGCGGTGGTGTAAAATTGTGGTAATTAGTTAGTTATATAAAACCCACAACTATCGGCTGTAAATATATATATCTATTAGAATATAGTTATTCTCATCACATTTTTCGTCATAAAATTTTAATATTCAAAATTCGCTTTGTAGGAGATTTCTTTCATAATCGTATCTAACTTAATCAGAACACTCACGTTGAACAAAAAGTTTTAATATTTCACTACTTTGTGAGCAGTAAAACTTCCGTCAGTTTTAGTTCGTTGCAATAAGTAAAATCCGGTGGGCAAAGTGCTAACGTCTAATTGGATGGTGTCAGCACCGTTAGGATAAAAGTGGTTAACTATGCCGGAGATCAAACTTCGCAAAGTCACAGAGACTATGCCTTTGGTTTCAACCGTCAATATTTCAAATATAGGGTTGGGGTAATAACTGATCTTATCACTTTCTAGGTCTTCAATAGCTAAAACAGGAGTAAAAAACGCTGTTATGGTTTTGTTTTCAACTAATGTTATTACTGATTCCTGCTTGAGATAAGGGATATCTCCGACTAGCCATTTCTCGAAAGAATAGCCTGAATTTGGGTTGGCTGTAATAGTTACTCTAGTGTTGATATCATACTTTTCCGCCTTTGAAGTTACCTTCACAGTTCCTTGCTCAGTAGGAATTGGAGTGAAAGTTAGCTTTATTTGTTCAATGAAATAAGCTGTGGCAGTAAGGTCTGCTGATAAAGTTATTTTTTGAACTGCGCTGTTATATGAGGTATTACCAACTAGCCATTTATCGAACCGAAAGCGGTCGGCTTGTGTTGTAGACTGGGTGGCAGAAAGGGTTATCTCCGTGTTAATATCATACGTTCCGGCAGGAGGATTTGCGCTTACCATACCTTTTTCGGTTGGGACCTCTGCTAATTTTAGCTGTACTTGCTGAATGAAATAGGCTGTTGCTCTGGTGTTAGCAGATAAAGTGATTTTTGGTGGCTTCAAGGTTCTAAATGTCTGACCTCCAACTTCCCATCTATCAAAACGAAAGCCGTTTACGGTTTGGGCAGTCAATTCGACTTCATTATTAATAGAATAGCGATTTAATCCAACTTCGGGGATTACTTTCCCTGTCCCTACGACAAATATTTCCAATGTAGCGGAGTTCGCAATCGGAACTTCTTCAAAAAAAGCCTTTGCTACGACATCTAAATTGGATGCATTTAGAATATATGTATTGCCAGATTGGTCAACGCCGTCAAAATTCCATTTATTAAAGGAATATCCTGTATTTGCAGTGGCGGTAAAAGTAATTTGGGTATTTATATCGTAAGTTACATAAGTTCCGAAATCAAGATTTGGCAGGGGGTTAAGCGTAACCTTTCCAAGCGAACTTACTTCTGCCCATGTTATGCGTATTTGCTTAATAGATTGTGAGTTGTAACCTAAATTAAAATTTGTGATTGTTGGTGACTCTCCTAGTATTTCATTGGAAGAATTTTTCCAATAAAAGCGATAACCATCTTCGGTTATTTTTGGTAACGTAGTCGAACGTATTTGAGAATTGGCGAATGCCATAGTTCCTATTTCTTCAATCTTGCTAGGTTGCTCGAAAGTAATACTAGAAAATTGATTATAATCAAAAGCATCGGATTTGATAGTCGTAACACTGGCGGGGATATTCAAAGTGCCTTTTAAATAATTACCCGAAAAGGCATAGCTTCCTATGGTGGTTAAACCAGAGGGTAAATTCAAAGTCCCTGTTAAAGAAGCACTAGAGAATGCGCTATTGCCAATGGTTGTTAAGCTGGAGGGGAAGCTAAGAGTATTTGTGATAGTATTATTAGAAAATGCATTATCTTCTATTTTAGTAATGCCATTAGGCAATACTAAAACCGAAATGCCCTTATTTTGAAAAACTCCGGCCCCAATTCCAAAAATTTTTATTCCTGCTAGCTCGCTAGGAATGGCAATTTCTTTACTTTCAAAATTGTATAAACATGAAGTAATGACCCCGTCACTGTTTACAACAAGGTCGTCTTTTGTTAGTGTGTATGGGTCTCTGTGAGCGAAATACCAAACTTGGAAATCAGTAATAGGATAGCCTATTTCATATTCTCTACCCTTACTATCTCTGTAGTTCACAAATTTAGTATCGCTTCCATCACGGCGCGGAAATGTGATCGATTTTAATTGGGAATTATCATAAAATACTAAAGACTCAATTTTTTCAATTCTACTTGGTTCTTTGAAGGTTACATTAGTCAATTTATTACTTACAAACGCCCCTATACCTATAATCTCTAATCCTTCGGGCAATTCTACGCTTGTTAATTCCTGTTGCTGAAAGACTCTTCGTCCAATCTCCTTGATCTTTTTTCCATCCAACTCATTGGGAATAATAATGTCTTTATTGGTAAAATTGCAGGTACAAGCGGTAATGACACCTGCAGTGCTTACCTCTATGTCAGCATTAGTAAGAGTGTATTTAGAGGCAGTCTGTGACCAACCATCATAAAACAGAATAACACCAAAAGATAGGGTCAATATAGCTTTAATTGAAAATTGCTTTGATTTTTTAATTGCTGAAGATTTCATAATGTTTAGTTATGATATGTGTAATAAATTTATTTCACTTATAACTATGGAATAGTGTGAATATTATGTTTTTATGGAACTTTTTTTTAACTTAAAATGTAATGAGGAAACCAAGTATGTTAAAACACTATAAAATGCTGACTTATTTAGTTTCTTGAAAAATTTATTATAATTTTTTTATTACTTCCGTTACCAAGGCAGAAACCCTTTCAGCAGAGGCTAGTGCCCCGTTTACTGTTCCTGCCCATCCGGTAACATCAGTTGCTTCACCCGCAAAAAATAACTTATCCTCAATAGGCTCTCCTAAATTTTTGCGATCATTGATAGTTGCCCCTGCCAATGGATAGGAGAAACACCCAAGGATGTTAGGGTTTTTACCCCAATTTTCCAAAATAAAGTTAATGTCGAGTGTACTTGAGTCTTTTCTGATATATCTAGTGGCTTGGCCTCTAAATCTGCTGTCCAAATCTTTGATTATTTCACTAACGATATCAACACCCTCCTTTGATAACTCTTCTGCTCTTTGCCCATAAATTGTAGTGGACAAAGTTCTATTTAACTCTCCTCTGTTCACTCCACAACTAAAATACTCCGGAAAGTTTGGAGAACCGAATATATAAGGAGGTTCAGCTCCCCAAAAATTGGTAGTAAATTCAAGAACAACTCTAATGGCAGGACTCATTCCGAATTTATCGAGCGAAGCCATAAACTTTGAAGGTAGTTTGGGAGTAAAAGAGATATTGCCATTTTTTAATATGCTTATAGGAGTGGTACATACAACCAAATCGGCTTGGAAAGCTACTCCATCAGATGAAAGTAAATTGATGGTTTTGCCGGAATAATCTATGGATGTAATTTTGGTGCCTGTAATAATTCTAGGCAATATACTGTGAAATCGTGAAATAACTAAACTTTGCATTGAGTTGCTGTTCAAGCCCAAAATTTTGGCATCACCATCCCTTGATTTAAACTCTTCTCCAATTAATCCAATACCAAGAACGTCAATGTCAGCACCATAGCTGTTTCCTATTATGCTACCGAGTAGTTGCATTCCGCGTTCTGTAATACCATTATCTGTGGCCATTTGCTTTACAGTTTTGGCACTGGAAGTATATTGATTAATTTGAGAAATAAAATTCATTACGGCAAAGAAATCAGGATCTGAACTCCACTTTGAACTTGTTTTAGCAATATTGTCTAAAATATACAAACTTTTCTCAGGGATAAATTCTGTCGTTGGAACCCGAAGTTCTTGGTAAATTTTCCCAATGATTGAATTGGTTCCGATAATGGTTTCAGCTCCAAGTTCAATAGGAAAATCTGAAATCATTTTTGGAGAGTTCGGATAATCTGAGACAGATTGGAAATTTAACGATTTTATTCTTCCACCTACTTGATCACTTGCTTCATAAACTTTAACACGTATTCCTAAGGTCTGAAGAATGTCGGCTAAGTATAATCCACATACGCCGGCACCGACAATAGCTACCTCTCCGTCAAATTTATTTCCGTCGAGTTTAACTAATGTAGCAAGTTCTTTTTCTCTTTTACAAGAACCGAAAATCGAAGGCAGTAACACAGCCCCTGATAATCCTAGACCCAAATTTTGAAGTGCCTTTCTACGTTTCACGCCATAAAGGTATTAATTTTAATCGTATCTTTCAATACAGAAAAAGTTACTCTTAATTATAAATTTGATTTAATAGCCCTGCCAGTCGAACTGCTGCTTGCAATAGTCTCTGGTTGAGCAGATGGAAATTTTTATAAATGTAATTATATCCTAACTTGCCATCTCCAATATCATACACCTGTTGTCTATAACTTACCGACTCCATTGCCCATACTTGAACATCGTCAGATTGCCATTTGTTAATTGTTAGCCTATCAGGCTTGCTTAGTTCTGAACCCAATTCAGTATAACTCAACTTTGAATTGTCAATCATATCGCTATCCCACACTCTGTGAAGGTTAGAGGCATCAGAAAACCATCTTACTTTTACCTCATTCCCACCTTTGTCGCCAACTTTTCCAACATGCAACGGTTGATGAATGTCACCTACTAAGTGAATCAACATTTTAACATACTCTGCCTCTTGTTTAATTGAAAGAGAATGGGTTTTTAATTCCTTTGTAATTCGTTCAATCATCTCCACAATTTTTCCATCAGGGTTTGTCTTCATGTCCTCATAAGTTTCTCCGTCCGGAATGGTTGTCCAGTGCCAATCGTGGGTGTAGTCGTAAACTGAATCAGAGCGAATTTCATCCATCCAAGTGCTAGCCATTGCTATTGATTGTCCTTTTAAGATATAAGAAATTCTTTTTTTTACCTTTGCAGTCAGATATTGATTAGCCACAAAGCCAATAGCCCTATGACCGGTTGGTCCCCAGCTATAAGACTTGACTATTGCGCAAAAAATAAATAGAACAATCAGGCGACTTTTCATTTTTTAATATTTTTATACCGGCAATTTCAATATACGTTTTAAGTAAATACAAAATGAACCCTAAAAGTAACTTATTGTATTTTGCCAAAATACCCAATGATTAAAAAAAACAATATATTTTTTTAATTACATTGGTATAAACATTATGTCAGGAATCATGGAAAAACTGAGATTATGGATTCGAGCCTTTTTTGGATTCTCCAGAATTGAGACCAACGGGTTTCTCGTTTTACTGCCTTTGTTGGTAGTGATATTATTTTCGTTACCAATCTACCGATGGTGGAAACACCAACATAATTCGGATTATTCTCAGGATGAAAAGTCGTTAGATAGTTTAGTCAGTTCTCTCCAGTGGGATGATAATGTTGTTGATAGTCAAGAACACACTGATATTAGTTTTTTTCCTTTCGATCCCAATACGATAAGCAAAACTGAATTGATAGATTTTGGCATGGACTCCTATGTGGCTGAAAGAATGATAAATTTCCGCAATAAAGGATATGTTTTTAAAAATAAAGAGGACATATTAAAAATTTATGGTATTGATTCCTCATGGTTTAACAAAGCAAAGCCATGGATAAAAATACAGAATAAGGAGAAGCCAAACATACCTGTGTCTGCTCAAATCGTCGAAAAGAAGGGTGTCGTTGCTCATGTGGCTCAAGACATAAATACGGTAGATACAACTCAGTTGAAAAATGTATATGGTATTGGTTCAATTTTAGCAAAGCGAATACTACAATTCAGAGACCGCTTAGGAGGTTTCATTTCTGAAAACCAATTTGAAGAGGTTTATGGATTGGATTCGGCGGTAGTTAACAGGCTTAAAACAGAATTTTATATTTCAAAAGAATTTTCACCTAGGAAAATAAATATCAACACTGTAACGGCAAAAGAGCTTAGCAAACATCCGTATATCAACTTGAAACAAAGTGAGTTAATTTTGAATTATAGGTTTCAACATGGAGATTTCACTTCTGCAGACCAACTTCATAACATAATTAAACTTAATAAGGAAACAATAGAAAAGATTAAACCGTATATCACTTTAAATTAGTATTTATAAAGCCATTTTGATATTTTATAATTCGTTTTAGTACCTTTGTGTAAATATTTACCACAAAAAAATTATTTGACATGAAAGCAAGAATTATTCTATATACCAGTTCTATATCATTTGCACTGCTGTTTATGTTTTGTTCTAATAAAAAGACAGAAAATCGGTTGGCTGATTTGGAAAGCAGAGTTTCTGTATTGGAAAAGAAAAACGGAATCACTACAACCTCGTCCGGTGGGAATGAATCTAGCCTACCAACAATAACCAATGATACTAATACTACAAAGCCTGATGGACCTTTGCCAGTTGCTGAATTTGATACTACCAGTCATGATTTTGGGACGGTTAAGGAAGGAGAAAAAGTTACTTTTACCTATAAAATAAAAAATACGGGAGAAGTTCCATTAATTATTCAAAGTGCTAATCCATCCTGCGGATGCACAGTTCCTACATGGACCAAAGACCCCATTCCGGTCGGTGGTAGTGGCTTTGTTACTGCTGAATTTGATACTAATGGTAAATCTGGTATGAACAACAAGACAATCACTGTAGTTTCAAATGCTTGGCCGAAGACTCAAACTCTCACTTTTAAAGCCAACGTTATAGCTAAGGCAAAATAAAGTTTTATTTTAGCACCTTAATCTATAAATAACAATATAGTTGTAGAAATTGGCTGAAAAACAGCTACATTTGTAAACAAAAATATAATACATGTTTACAATAATATTACAAGCCCAAAGTGCCAGTTCTCCGTGGACGTCGGCAATATTCATGGTTTTAATTGTGGGAATTTTTTACTTCTTCATGATAAGGCCACAGCAAAAGAAAGCGAAGGATCAGAAAAAGTTTGTTGAGTCCGTAAAAAAAGGCGATCAGGTAGTCACCATTGGAGGTGCCCATGGTCGAGTTGCCGAAGTTGAAAGCAACTATTTTATTCTTGAGTTTGAACGCGGGGTTAGAATTAAGTTTTTAAAATCTTCTGTTTCTATGGAATCCACTAAATCGGTAACCGAGGCAGATAAAACCAATAACTGATAGTAAATGATGCTTTGAACATAATAAAAGCGATTGGCCGCACTTTTAGATTTGAAATTACCAGTTGGAAAAAGCTACTGTTTTGCTTTTTTGTGTCCTGCATATTTTGGGTAGTGAATAATCTAAACAAAGATTACTCAACCAACGTTCAGTTTCCAGTTGAGTTTGAATTTGATACTACAAAATTTGTTCAAGCTTTCCCTTTACCCAAGGTTATTGAACTCAATGTAAATAGTCCGGGTTGGGATTTAGTGAAGAAAAATTTAGGTTTTGACCTTCCAAAACTTATGATTCCACTCACAAAACCGACTGCTTTGAAGCGAATTCCAACAAATAACTTTTGGCCCATAATTGTCAATCAATTAAATCCATTGATTGTAAATTATGCTATTACCGATACTTTAAATGTTTTTATTCAAACGAGAATTGATAGAACTGTTGAACTAGTGCCGGACCTAAATTCAGTTACCTTTCAAGAGGGTTATGGTCGAATAGGTCAAGTAATTATTTTCCCTGAGGAGGTTACATTTAATGGTCCGGAACATTTATTAAATCAACTTCCAAATCCATTCCCCATTTTTATTGTGGGAAATGTATTAAGCGATAATTTTAGCCGAAAAGTTCCGGTTTCAATCAGTAGCCAATATATTAGGGTGAGCCCCAAAATGGTTGAAATAAAATTTGAGGTAGGCTTAGTTGTTGAAGTTACAAAAAATATTAATTTAAATTCATCCGAATTGCCATGGGGGGTGGAGTTTAATGTTGATAGTATTGAATGCAAGTTTTTAGTTCCTAATAGCAGGCTTCTAGAGTTTAGGTTAGAAAAATTTGAAGTTGTCTTACCCATAGATTTTGATAGTCTAGGGAAGGGAGAAATAAAGAAAATAGTGCCGAAATTGATACAATTCCCAAGTTTTGGAGAGTTGATTAAAATTGATACCATTTATGTAAAGAGATACTAACCATTTGGTAAGCATAAGTAGTGAAATTGTATCTGATTTTGGGCGTATTGTTAATTTTTTGTAATTCATGGAAACAACTATTAAAGTTGGTTTAACAGGTGGCATTGGATCGGGAAAAAGCCTCGTTTGTAGAATTTTTAACTGCCTGCGAGTCCCTATTTATAACTCCGATGCTAAAGCCAAAGATTTGATGACTACAGACCAAGATTTAAAAGGTAAAATAGTGGAGGTATTCGGTAATTTAGCATACCATGCCGATGGAAGTCTAAATAGAGCATACCTAAGCCAGAAGGTTTTTAGCTCCACAAAACACTTGGCTGCTTTGAACAATATTGTTCACCCTCAAGTAATTGCTGATTTTAAAAGATGGGAGACTAGTCATAAGAAACATAAATACATTATTAATGAAACCGCTCTGCTATTTGAATCCGGTCATAATACTACCATAGACAAGGTAATTACGGTTTTTGCTCCTGAATCAATAAAAATAATAAATATTTTGAAGAGAGACCCACATCGTAGTGAGACCGAAATTAGGACAATAATTAGCAACCAATGGTCGGACGAAGAAAAAGTTAGGAGAGCTGACTATGTTATTTATAACGACAACAGGCAAATGCTCCTCCCTCAAGTACTTCGCATTCATGAAATACTAACCTCTGTGGATTAGGTATTTAGTTTTTAGAGTTTTTAGATTATTTTTAAATAAAATGAAACTCCTTATTTATAGTCTAATAAGCAAAAATGAAGACGGATTGAGATTATAGATATACTTTTAATTTTAAAACCAATTAGGGAAAGACCATACCATCCAGCCATAAACTATAAAGCGAAGAATACGGGAAATTGTGACTAACAAAAAATGCTTAAAAGAAGTATTGACTGAGCCTGCCAGCATGCAAGTTGCCGAAAAAGGAACCGGAGTAACCGCTCCGATAAATACTAGATATAGCCCATATCTTTTAATTTTTCGATTATATTGTTGGAAATATTTCATTTGAATCTGGCGAAAAAAATTAGTTTTAGAAAAAAAATAACCCAAATAATACCCAATTATACCGGCTCCGTAAGAAATGACAGCAAGGTATGATAGATTGAGGATGTATTCAGAGAGCATTCCTTTGGATTGCCATATTAGCATAAATAACTCAGGTGGGATAATTCCAAAGGCTACCTCAGAAACGGAAAATATGCTTAAAAGCAGTGGTAGCCTATCTCCAAGGTCATTAATTTGGCTTTGATAAACACTAATTTCTCCCTTTACCAATATGTAAGTTGTAATAATTATCGCGAAAGAAATCAACCCCCGAACGAGACTCTTCCACAGAAAGACATACTTTGTATCAATTCTTTTCATCTTAATGTAAAAAGGGATGACGACGAAAAGGTTTGGTATCGTCAAATAATTTTCTGTATGTAATGTGTCGCTTAGAAAGTTTAACATTAACCTGTTCGACAGTTTGAATCATTTTGGGGTTAAAATCGCCAATCCAATTCATTTCATATTCCTTATATGGAAAGTTTTTAGATTGTAATAATGGTCTTGAGGCGATAACTATTGCACCATCAACCCCAATTCCTTGATGCTCGGGAACAACGCCAAACAAAACACCAAGTGCTTTTTTATTTTTCTTTGCCCATTTGTACCACAAAAATTTTAATTTGCCCACAAGATTCATCTTCCCATTTACGTGCTTAAATATTTGATTGATTTCAGGGATAGAAATAAAAAATGCTATCGGCTCGTCTTTGAAGAATCCAAACCACAATAATTGCAGGTCTATAATAGGGTTCATTTGCTTGACTAAAAATTTAGCCTGTGCCAAACTCAACTCCTGAATATCTCTCCTATTTGCCCAAGCCCCATTGTAAACCGTCTTAATGTATTCCGGAAGTTTCACTAGGTCTTGTTTTGTAAGATGCCGAAACGAATAATTTTTATCCTTCGCCACCTGACTTGCTTTATATTCAAGCTTGGGCAAAGGTGGGTCAGTCAAATCGCGTGCATACGTATATTGATTAAAATAAAGTTTAAATCCGTAAGCCTCAAAAAAATCCCGATAGTAGGGGAGATGATAATTACATTGATAATTGGGTTCCTTATCAAACCCCTCAACAAGCAAGCCCCACCACCTATCGCGAGTTCCAAAATTGATAGGTCCATCCATAGCCTCCATACCTCTTTCCATCAACCATTTTTTGCATTCGTCAAAAAGTAGGAAAGCCACCTTTTGATCATTGATACATTCAAAAAAACCAATTCCTCCGGTTGGTTGATCATTTCCCTTATTAACAAGTTTCTTTATAAGAAAAGTAGCTACTCTACCTATGGTTTTTCCGGTATGGTCACTTAATAGAAATCGAACGCACTCCCCTTGAGCAAAGGCAGAATTTAATTTTTTATCAAAAACCTTGTTTATGTCATCGTCCAAAGGTCTTATCCACTGTGGAGTATCGCGATAAAGCCTCACAGGAAAGAGCAAAAACTCCTTAGCGTCCTTTGTATTTTGAACTTCTCTTATTACCATATTTTAAACCTTGAAAGGTACAGAATTTTGATTGCCTTCATTTATTAATTATAAATAATATTGATTCTTAAACTTTGTTTCTAATTTCTCTTTAATATCTAAAAATCTCTTAAAATATTCAAATTTTTTTCTTGAATAAGGTAATCAAAAAAAATAGCTTGAAAAAAAGTGCCGATATTCATAAAAATATCAATCAAAAAAAATAGTTATTCTAGTTTTACAAAAAAAACACATAAATATTGGTATCAAACTGAAAATTAAAGCGTTGTAGTTTAAATTTGGCTTGTCAATTCTCTGAAAGGCTCAATCAATATTGTTTACTCTTCTGTATTAAGCACATTGTCATGCCTCGTAATAAAAATATTATTCTCATTTTAGTAGTGACTTAGTTTTGGTGGGAGTTTCTTCTATAAAAGTTGCTATTTCCGCAACTTTATCCTCAAGGGCAAACTTCTCATGAACAGTTTTCTTTCCTGCTAGACCCATTCGATTCCTTAAGTCTCGGTCTTTTATTAACAGTTCAATTTTTTCGGCAAAGGCCTCAATATCAGGGTATTCTATCAAAAAGCCAGTCTTATCATTTTCTATCAATTCCGGATTGCACGAAATTCTAAATGCAACGACTGGGTTGGATTTTATCATTGCTTCTACTGTTACATATCCGAAACCTTCAGATAGTGACGGGAAAAGAAATATATCTATAGAATTCATAAAGCACTCCATATCTTCTACAAAACCAAGCAGGATAACGTCTTTCTCTAGATTGTTTTCCTTTATAGATAACTGTAATTTTGAATGTAGCTCTCCAGTTCCGGCTATAAACAAAGTAAAATCAAGATTCTTTTTTTTTAATATTTTGGCTATCGGTATAAGAAATTCGAGTCCTTTTTGGTCAATTAGCCGAGATGCGTTTCCTAAAATCACTCCATGCCCTTTTTGACTTATTTCTTCTAAAATACATTGCTCTCCTTTGACAATACTTTTTTTTATGTCTATACCATGGTAAATAGTTTTGATTTTATCTTTAGCAATATATTTGCTCAATTTGGTTAAGATTTGATTCTTAGTTTCATTAGAATTTGCTATTATGTGGGTTAGGAATGACTGGAAAATGATTCTATTAAGCATACTGTTTTTTATAGGTGTCGCCAAACCTCTCAAGTACACAATATTCTCAATTCCAGCTAGTTTAGCTACAAGACTCCCTAATTTGCAATCTTGAGAGGAGGAAAACAAAATGGTATCTATTTTGTGTTTTTTGAAAAAAATTAGCAGGCTACAAACCAAAAAAGGGTTTAAAAAAGAAAGGTTTCCTACAGTTATAGGGAATGTGGGTATTCCTTCGTAAAAAGCTCGTTTCCATAGTGGAGAATTGGGAGTACATAATATAAAAACATGCCTATTTTTTTTTCGCAATTCAAGGGCAGTATCAATGTGAAGTTTTTCACCTCCACCCCAAAACTTCATACTGTTTAAAAAACAAATATTTTTCATTTTAGATTTTAAAATTTGAAAATTATCCAGATGAAAAAAATGATTAAAAAATTATCCAATGTTTTTTATGTACTTTCCTTAATTTTTTTCTCTATACTTCTGGCTACCATATTTATTCTATAAATTTATTCTGTAACGAACATTTTTTCCTGAGAAACATAAACTTGGGTAGTAAGGTTGAAATAACAAGCTAATTATTGAGCATTAAAATTTGCTAACTTATATTGCAATTGTACCTACTATTTACCAACTTGAAGCTTCAAGATAGCAATTGTCGCAAAATTATGAACATTGCTATTTGAGAAGTCTACGCTGACTTTAATGCTTCAGCACCACCCACAATTTCGAGAATTTCCTTGGTAATAGACGCCTGTCTGGTACGATTATAAAGCAATCTCAATTCTTTCAACAACTCACTGGCGTTTTCAGTTGCTTTGTCCATAGCCATCATTCGAGCTCCATTTTCTGAGGCATTAGATTCGAGTATAGCTCTATACAAACTTGTTTTCAAAGCCTTTGGAACGATACCCTGCAAAATTTCTTCTTGATTTGGTTGCCAGATATAATCCGCTGATTTTGAAACAGGGGTCTCATAATCGGGAAAAGGTAGTAGTTGCTCCGTTATTAAAACCTGGGTTGCTACATTTTTAAATTGGTTATAAACCATGTCAATTTGGTTGAATTCCTTTTTACGGAACTCGTCAATTAAAAATTGCCCAATCTCTTCAACTGTGCTGTATGAAAGTTCGCGAAAAGTATTGCTATATTTTTCAATAACATTGTAATCTCTTTTAGAAAAAAAATCATTGACTTTTTTCCCTATAGTCAGAATAACAACGTCTTCTTTTGCGCCGGCTGTCTTATAATTTTTCTCTATCCGATGAACTACAGATTTAATTATGTTTGCATTAAATGAACCGCACAAGCCACGGTCTGAACTGATGGCCACAATTAGAACTTTTCCTTCCGGTCTTTTTACAGTGTACCATGGATCCTCAGGTCTGTGTTCTGAAATATTTTGTAAAATGCCTGAAAGTTTTTGCGAAAATGGTCGTATCATCATAAGTCTGTCTTGAGACTTACGCAACTTAGAAGCAGATACCATTTTCATGGCCTTAGTAATCTGTTGTGTGTTAACAACGGAACTGATTCTGGTTTTTACTTCTTTTATACTAGCCATTTGATTTCAAAGGTTTTCTAATTGATAAGTTCTGATGCCACTTTCTTGAGTATTTCCAAATCGCTTGGCTCCAATTTTCCGGCCTTAAGATTGTCCATAACACCTTTGTGATCACTTTTCATTGTAGCTAAAAAATTGCCTTCAAACTCTTTGACATTGTCTAAAGAAAGTTTGTCTATGTATCCTAAAGTCGAAACAGCAATAATAGCCACTTGATTTTCAATTGGTACGGGTTGATATTGAGGTTGCTTCAAAATCTCCAAATTTCTTCGCCCTCTTTCAATAATCAATTTGGTAGATGCATCCAAGTCTGAACCAAATTTTGAGAAGGCTTCAATTTCTCTAAACTGAGCTTGGTCTAATTTGAGTGTTCCCGAAACTTTTTTCATCGATTTTATTTGTGCCGACCCACCCACACGCGACACAGATATCCCCACGTTGATAGCTGGACGGATACCGGAGTTAAACAAATTGGCTTCCAAAAAAATCTGTCCGTCGGTAATAGATATTACGTTTGTGGGAATATAGGCTGAAACGTCGTTAGCCTGAGTTTCAATGATAGGAAGAGCGGTAAGAGAGCCACCTCCTTTTACCAAATGCCTAATTGATTCTGGAAGATCATTCATTTGACTTGCCAGCCCGTCATTGTTTATAATCTTGGCTGCTCTCTCCAATAGTCGTGAATGCAGATAAAACACGTCTCCCGGGTATGCTTCTCTTCCGGGAGGTCTTCTTAATAGCAGAGAAACCTCACGATAAGATACTGCTTGCTTTGAAAGGTCATCGTAAATCACCAAAGCCGGACGGCCTGTGTCTCTAAAAAACTCTCCTATTGCGGCACCTGTAAATGGAGCAAAAAATTGCATTGGAGCAGGGTCTGCGGCACTAGCGCTCACTATAACCGTATAAGGTAATGCCCCATGTTCTTCTAAAGTTTTAGCTACCAAAGCCACCGTTGATGCTTTTTGACCAATAGCTACGTAAATACAATAGACAGTTTCTCCTTGCTCATAGAATCCTTTCTGGTTGATAATAGTGTCAATAGCGACGGCGGTTTTACCGGTTTGTCTATCCCCAATAATTAACTCTCGCTGACCTCGACCAATCGGAATCATCGAATCTATGGCTTTTATGCCTGTCTGAATAGGTTCATTTACCGGCTGTCTGAAAATTACTCCTGGTGCTTTTCTTTCTAGTGGCATTTCAAAAAGTTCTCCTTTTATGGGACCTTTTCCATCAATAGGCTCGGCCAAAGTGTTTACCACTCGTCCCATAATTCCTTCGCCTACTTTGACAGAGGCGATAAGACCGGTTCTCTTAACAATGCTTCCTTCAACAATCCCTTCTGGATCGCCCATCAATACAACTCCTACATTGTCTTCTTCTAAATTGAGTACCAAGGCTTTCAATCCATTTTCAAATTTTACCATTTCTCCTGCTTGTGCCTTTGTCAAGCCATAGATGTGTGCAACCCCGTCGCCGACGGTAAGAACCGTGCCGACCTCTTCCAATTCAGTCTCAGTGCGGGATTGGGCTAGTTGTTCTCGGAGTATTGAAGAAACTTCTGCTGGTCTTATTTCTGCCATAATATATTATTAATCAATTTTTGTTTACAAAAAAGTCTTCCTTGAATTTCAAATCCAAAATTTTTAGTTTGCTTTTTATTGAAGTGTCAATTTGCTTGTCACCTACTTGAAGTATGAAGCCACCGATCAAATCGGAATTTTTTTTCTCTATTAGTTCTACGGAGTCCTTATGACTTAATTTTTTCACCATATTTTCAATTTCCTTTCTAAATTCGGCATCCACAGTAAAAGGGGTTGTCAAATAGGCTCTGCTTATCCCTTTATACTCATTGTATGCGAAATGAAATTTTTTGGCTATCGCAGGCAAAATAGCTTCTCTATTTTTGCTGGTCATAATATCAAACAATGCCAGACTAAGCGGATTAACTTTTTCAGAAAAAATCTTTCTGAGAATTTTCTTCTTATCATCGTGGCGGATTACAGGACTTAGCAACATCAACTCAAAATTCCGGTTCTCTTTACATGTATTAGAAAACAACAGCATATCTTGGTGTACATCTTCTAATACCCCTCTTTCTACTGCCAATGACAACAGAGATTTGATATATCTATTTGCTGCTCCCGAATCTTTCACCGTTTCAATTTAAGTTTAGTTCCTTAATTAAATTTTCTGCTAATGCCTTTTGCTCTTTGTCCTTAGAAAGGTTTTGTTTTAGCAACTTAGTAGCTATATCCAACGATAATTCTGCTACCAGTTGTCGCACATCACGCAAAGCGACTTGTTTTTCAGCTTCAATTGCCCTCTTGGCATCTGAAATCAATCTTTCGGCATTCTTTTTGGCATCTAATTGGGCATCCTCACTTATTTTGTTGGCCAGAGAGTGTGCGTCCTTTAAGATTTTGTCTCTTTCAATCTTAGCCTTTTGTAGCAATTCTTCATTGCTTGCTTTCATAGCTAACATTTCCAGTTTGGCTTTCTCTGCAGTATCTAAGGCATTTTGTATTGAAACCTCGCGCTCTTTTAGCGATTCCAATATAGGTTTCCAAGCATACTTAGACAGCAAAAACAATAACAGTAAGAATACTATTACCTGCCAAAATATAATTCCTGTGCTAGGTGATAACAGTTCCATGGTAAATACTTTTAACTAATTTATTAATAAAACAAAACCTGTCCGAAAATATTAGAATCGGCAAATTTCAAATTCTAAAAGCCTTATAATTAGGCAATTCCGGATCCCGTTTTTATAGAAATCAAGAAGCAAATAACAAGTGCAAAAAGCACTGAAACTTCCACTAACGCAGCAATAATCAACATTGAACCTTGCAATTTATTCGCTACTTCGGGCTGGCGAGCCATGGCTTCCATTGCCGACCCTCCAATTCGACCAATACCTATACCTGCTCCAATTGCGGCAAGGCCTGCGCCGACTCCCGCTCCCATGATTGCATAACTAACATCTAATAAAATTGAAAATAACATAATTTTTTTGAATTAAAATTTAAGTGAACTAAAAATCCAGAGTTTCCCCGGAATACCATCTCAGCACCATTTAGTGCCATATTTATTTTTTCAGTGGCCATCTTCATGATTCTCAATAGCATAACCAATATAAAGCGACGAAAACAATGTAAATACATAAGCTTGAATGCCTGCAACAAGCAGTTCAATTAACATAATCAGTACCACCAACAAAGACGATCCAAAACCTACGAGCCAGCTTTTAAAAATAAAAGTCAAACATACCAAACTCAAAATTACAATATGACCTGCAGTGATTGCTGCAAACAATCGAATCATTAATGCAAATGGCTTGGTAAATATGCCTATTATTTCAACAGGAAGTATAATAAATCTTAGCAAGAAAGGTAAACCTGGTGTCCAAAAAATATGGGACCAGTAATTCTTATTGCCACTAAAGTTGGTGATAATAAAAGTAAAAACGGCCAAAGTCATAGTAACGGCAATATTTCCGGTTAGATTGGCGGCACCGGGTAAAAGCCCCAATAGGTTACCAAAAAAGATGAAAAAAAACAGTGTCAACATATAGGGCAAATACTTTTCATGCTTAACACCAAGAACTGGCTTTACAATTTCATCTTTTACAAAGAGAACCATCAACTCTATAGCCGACTGAAATCCTTTAGGAGGCTTCCCTACATTTCTTCGATAGGCTTTTGATACATTCAGAACTACCAAGAATAAAATTAAGGAAGTAATAAATAACATCAAGACGTTTTTGGTTATAGAAATGTCAATTACAGGTTTATTATTGTAATATATTTTATTATGATCAAGAGTATAACCGTTATAAGAAACCGGTTGGTGGTTTTCGTCAACAAAATGACTTGATGAAAAGAAATCCAATCCCTTATCAGATGAATATACAACTACGGGTAGGAATAAAGTGCCATAATGACCCTCGAAAAAATGCCAACTATGGCTGTCCGTCACATGATCGAAAATGACCTCGCCTATGTCAAGATTCTTAGAATCGGAGACTTCTTCAGAAGCAGAGATATTTTCAGCTTGGCAAGAATGAACAGGTGCCAAAGCCACACAGACCGAGAAAAACAGAAATAAGAAAAGACTCTTCATCTGCCTTGACTTCTATATGTGTGACTTAATGATTTCATAATTGTAACGCAAAAATATTCATTAATGACTCAAATAAAAAATATCAGACTCAATTTAAGTAAATTTTATTACACTTTTATTCGTTTTGAGAGTTCAATCACCTCAATAAGCATAAAAAAGAAATAAGTAATTAAAAAAAACGCTGCATTTGCTACTGCCTCTTCTTTGTCAAGTCTGATTATTACAAAAATAATTGCCGACAAGGTTATCATTCTAATAACAGTCATCAAAAGATATACAAATATAAATTTATTGGAATGTTGTCCTATGAATTTGAGTGCAATACCATAGAATAATATCATCATTGCTAAATTCACTGTAATGACTTCTAAAGAGTAGGATGGTATATTCCACCATTCAAAAGCAAAGCCTACTCTTAGTAAAATGTACACTAGGACAGCAAATAGGCAGGATAGTAAAACAAATCGCGACAATTATAGTTTGTTAACCATTTTATACAATTTATAAATCATCCCTATAAAAACAATCAAGACAAAACTCAATAAAAAGCAGGGGAACCTAAATTCTAAGGCGACATCAATCTTATGCCCTAGCCAGGCCACAATACCTAAACTCACCACCATTTGAAGAGCAAGACCACTATAAGTAAAGAAGGGCTTAAACTGCCGGTCCTTCAATTTTGAGTTTGTGTGTTGCTTTTCCATTTTCTTTGGAGTTTGCGCTTTCAACAGCAGCTCCTCCCACAGAACAATTGCCACTAATCAGTGCTCCTGCTTCCACAACGAGCTTTTTTGTGCAAATGTCTCCATTAATCTTAGAACTTGATTTCAATACCAACACTTCGGAAATTTCTAATTTCCCTTTTACTTCACCTTCCACGTCCGCATATTGAGCAATCAAGTTTCCATTCACGTAACTCGTGACTCCCAAGGCAACCTTTGATTTAGATAAAATATCACCATTGATCTGACCTTCTATCCGAACATTGCCGGAGGCTTCTATGTTTCCCTCAATGATGGTGCCTTTTCCAATCAAATTGCTTGAGTTGGTAATTTCTTCTTCTACTTTCATGTCTTTTTTTGTTGTGAACATATATTCTCTGTTTATTAAAAAGTTACAAATTCTTCCGGATTAAGTGAGTTCCCCTTAAACCACAACTCAAAATGAAGATGTGGTCCAGTTGTCATTTCTCCACTATTGCCGTTTATTGCTATTATATCTCCAGCACTCACAAAACTACCTACTTTTTTTAATAAACTAGCATTATGCTTGTAAACTGAAATAAGATTTTCAGAATGTTGGATAACAATAATATAGCCGGCATCTTGAGTCCAGGAGGAAATAATTACAGTTCCTGAAGCTATGCTCTTGACGGGCTCATTTGTTTTGGTGACTAAATCTACACCGTAGTGCCGTTTTTTTGGGTCATAGTGCTCAGAAATAAACCCTGTTATTGGCGAATAAAAAAAAGTTTCACTCAACTCACTATATCTAGTGTTGGCAAGGGGCTTTCCCAACACTTCGGTTTGCTCAAAATCTTTTCTGAATTGATAATCTAATGGTGTCAAATCCATTGATTTAGATTGCAAACTTACTTTATTGGGAACAATTTTTTCGATTTCCTTGCTTGTCTCATAAACTATTGAATCTCCACCAAAGATATGTTTGATGTGATCGATATAATCGTCTTTGTATTCTAACTCTTCTGACAAAGAGTCAATTTTAAGTGCTAAATTATATAATTCCATTTGAGTTTCCCTATTAGAAACCCTTGGGTCGAACCATTGAGCCAGCAGACTTCGGGCTAATAGAAGACTAACTACAAAAATAACTATCACTATAAAGAGCGAACAACCCAAAACCCAAGCATAGGTAAACCCAATAGTAGATTTTTCTTCTAAATTTTCTTCGTTTCTTACAACCAAATGGTACCGTTTGGTTAGAATTTCAAATATTCTCTTTGGGGAAATCAAATCGCGATTTGTTTAATTGACAAAATTAATCTATATATAATATGAATGAAACAATAAGACTAATTTTTGAACTCTTTTAATCTCATATTTCTTTGAATTATGATGTTTTGCCCATTATTTTGCTTTTGGGTTTACCAAATTTAAGATAGGGTGAGTTTATATTGTGGTATATTGCAAAAAAATAATTAGTTCTATTTTACCAACAAATTTCAAATTGAGACTTTCTTTGTTGTTAGTGATTTCAATGTTTTGGAGTTGCGCTTCCAATAAAAGTACCTTTTTGGGAGATATTTTTCATGATACTGCTGCTCATTACAACGGCTACTTTTATGCAAAGGAGAAAGCCTTGGAAGTAGAAAAGAAAATTCTCACAAGTTCGGCTGACGACCCAACACAAATACTTCGCTTACTTCCAAAAATTGATACCACCCTTGCAAAAAGTTATGTGAGTGATACTGAAGAGATAATCAAAATGGCTTCTATTTCTATTCAACTTCACCCATATAGTAGATGGGCAAATGACAATTACCGATTAGTAGGTCTTGCAAGGTTATACGATTGTGATTATTTGAGTGCCATTCAAACTTTTAAGTATGTAAACAAGAAAAGTAGTAAGGCAAATTTGCGACATAAAGCCGTCAATAATCTAATTAGGACATATATTGAAATGGGCGACCTAATTAGGGCAGAGGAAGCTATCGGATATTTAGAAAAGGAAGAGTTAGATAACCAAAATTCAAAAGATTTATTTCTTCTAAAAGCATATTTCCATCAAATCAAAGGCGATTATCCTCAAATGCTTTCAAACCTAACTTTAGCCGCACCAAGACTTACTAGACAAGACAGGAAAGGAAGGGTGTATTTTATTATTGGTCAATTAAATCAAAAATTGGGCAACAACGAAAGTGCTTATGACTATTATAAAAAATGTCTAAGAACTAATCCAAAATATGAAATTGATTTTTCTGCTCGCTTGAATTTAGCTCAAGTAACTGAAGTCAAAAATGAAAAAGCTCAAATTCTCACCCGCAAGAAATTCTCTAAATTGTTGAAAGATGCTAAGAATAGTGAATATAAAGACAAAATGTATTATGAGTTTGGAATGTTTGAAAAAAAATTGAACCGCTTAAACGAGGCCATAGAACTTTTTATTATGTCCGCGCACTCAGGGCAAAATAATAGAATAAAAGGTAGCGCATTTCTAAACGTAGGGCAATTATATTTTGATTCTCTTAAACAATTTTCTGTTGCTAAATCATACTATGACAGTGCATTAGCGGTGTTGCCAAAAGATTTTGAGAACTATGAAAATATTTTTAAGCGTCAGGAAATCTTGGCTGACTTTGTCAAATATTCTGATATTATTCAACGGTCTGACAGTCTGTTGATGATGGCAGAGTGGGACTCAACAAAATTGCGCTCCCATATTGACTCCACACTTGCTATAAAAACAAAAATAGCAGAAACAAAAATTAAAAATAGAAGGTCTATTGCCGGCAATAACCAAACAAATAAAATTAATTCCTTGTTTCAGACTGAGAGCAATGGAACTCAACAATGGTATTTTGGCAACCCTGTCGCAGTAGCTACCGGTCAAACGGATTTTCAACAAATTTGGGGAAATATTGAATTGACTGACGACTGGCGACGATCATCCAAGCCAAATGCTCTTGTTGATAATAATGTTGCGACCACTCAAGATGAAAATCCGATGCAACCAATACTTAAAAAGCCAAAGGTGGAAGAAGCCCCAAGCCAAGACCAACTCGCTGAGAAAGAGTACGATAAAATTTATTCTCAATTGCCCAAAACCGACTTACAAAAAAATGTATTGAAAGACCAAATAGCAGAGGCTTATCTTAAACTGGGAGATATTTATAATTTCCAATTATTAGAAAAAGAAAACGCGATTACTTCTTACCAAGTGCTGTTGGAGCGGTTTCCAAACTCCATTCTAATATCTGAAGCCATATATAAATTGTATCTAATTAATAAGGAAAAGGGACATCCAATATCTGAATCATATAAGCAGAGATTATTGACTGAATTTCCAAATAGCATATTTTCTAAAATAATTTTGAACCCAAATTATTTGGAGGAAAATCGACTTGCCGAAGAAAAGCAAAAGCAGATTTATGGCAAGGCCTATAAATACTATGAAATGGACGATATGTTGGCCGCACAAACAGAGATTAATTTAGCAAAAGAAATTGGTGAGACTGGTTTTTATTCTCATCTCGAATTACTTCAAATATTGATAACCGGTAAAACTGAGGACGTAACTCAATATCAAGCCGGTCTAATCACTTTTATTAATAGGCATCCCCAAGATACTTTGCGTTACCATGCAGAATATTTGCTTAAAAGTTCAAAACAATTTGTCAAAGAAAATAGCAACGTCAAAGGAATCCGCTATTTGACTTCACTTGAAAAGCCACATATTTTTGTTATAGCACACAAGCTATACAAAAATCCAAAGAATACTTTAATAAATATTATTCAAGATTTTAATTTCAATTTTTATAAAAAATTAAATTTGCAAACCACTAGTCTAAACTTCAATGATAGTTTAATTTTAACTTTTTCCGAGTTTTTACCCGATAAAAATGTAGCTATTGACTACATTAACAAATTCTCTGAACAAGTTGCTACTAAACAGCCGTTTTCTGAATTATTTTTTTATAAATTTGTAATCACGAAAGATAATTTCAATACCTTATTCCGATACAAAGCCCTAAATGAGTACCTCACTTTCTTCAACCGATACTACCAAAAGGAATCGCCATAAATTTTGGGACATTAAAAGAGCCTGGTTTCGCCACGTTATCAGGTTTTTTTGGGTATTTGCCTTTTGTATTTTAATAGGCATTCCGGTAATTATTTTTTCCGTAAGCAACAATCTTTTTGGCCTTTTTGGAGGTATGCCAAGTATTGAA
>Ga0316188_10000040_pt1 | contig 37781 bp, 29 predicted proteins | sample Phiworburrow1_MG_FD_204933 | JGI IMG/M metagenome (GOLD analysis project Ga0316188, IMG submission 204933) | Coastal sediment microbial communities from Maine, United States - Phippsburg worm burrow 1 | ecosystem: Environmental > Aquatic > Marine > Coastal > Sediment | place: USA: Maine... | reverse complement strand
GGTCTGCAGTAATTGAAAAAACAAGCTTGTCTTCTTCTGAATTCCAAATGGCAGATTTAATCTTGCACCTATACGTTTTAACATCCGTATTTGATTTGGAGAAGCATTCAAAATCATCATACTCCAACAAAATGGAAGCTGCTTTATTCATTGCAGGAATATCCAAAGGTTGTTTTATATAATGTGCCGTGTCCTTATAAAACGGATTCTTTTTTTGTACGATCCAATATTCGTAAGTTCGTTCCAGGGCATCAAAGCGGGCATGTGCGTTCTCCGGGACAACCAATATTTTTTGAATCGCTATATCATCAGGTAGAAAAGCATTTAACCTATAAGTCAGTTCAGTTAAGCTGCTGATTTCCTCAAAGTCAAAGTGGGCATACATTATTTTGGCATGAACTCCTGCGTCTGTTCTTCCTGCCCCAACCAGGTTTAGCGGGGACTTGAGCAGCGTACTCAACGATTCTTCCATTAACTCTTGTACAGTAAGTGCATTTGGCTGTCGCTGCCATCCATGATAGGCTTGTCCGAAGTATGAAAAAGCAACAAAATATCTCAAGCTATTATACTATTTTTGTGAAAGGCAAAGATAATGAAGTTAGCTGTTAGAAAAATAGACCTTCGTGTTGGCATACATCTGAACAAAATCTTTACCTCTATGCAGCGTAATTGTTTACCAACTGCATTTTTTTTAACACTTACTCTGCTCAATGACCCGTATTTTGCTTCTTTCGGATACCCATGGACATATGGATGACACTATTCTAAAGTATGCAAAGCAGGCCGATGAAATTTGGCATGCCGGGGATATTGGCTCCTTTGATGTAACCGACGCGCTGGCTGCCGTTAAACCGGTTCGCGCTGTTTATGGCAATATTGATGACCATAAATTACAAAAGGAGTTTCCATTGGACAACCGCTTTCTATGTGAGAATGTAGGCGTATGGATGACGCATATAGGGGGATATCCCAATAAATATGACAAGAGAATCAGGGACGAACTAAAACGGAATCCCCCAAAACTCTTCATTTCCGGACATTCCCATATCCTTAAGGTAATGTGGGACAAAAAACTAAACCTCTTACACATGAACCCCGGCTCTTGCGGAAAGAACGGGTTTCATCATATCAGGACTATGCTGCGGTTTACAATAGAGGGCGATGAAATTAAAAACCTTGAAGTTATCGAACTGGGCAAGCGCTAGGGATTGAGTTATTGTTGGAGCTCTTGCGCTTTAGGCGCGAAGCGACTAGCGAAAGCCCGGCCTTCCTAAGCCTGCATTTATAGCAGGCGCAAGGGGAAGCGCCAAATTGAAACAAAATGCAAAAACCCGGGGAACTACCCCCGGGTTTTACGCACTAATACTACTAAGATGTTAGGTTTAACGCAAACGATCAACAGATTTTACAAGATCTTCATCCTTCTTTATGGCCCTGTTTGCCAGGACTAAAAAAACGATAGAAAATACAGGAATCAGCATCCCAATACCCTTCTCTGAAACCGAGGTCTCTCCGGATAAGCTTAGCGATCGGTAAACGAAAAATCCCAGTAAAAAAAGATTTAATATTATATTCAACCTGTTCAATATAAATTGATTTTTTCGATTTTTAAATAAGAAGATGGTGATAATGGCCAGGGCAGAAGAAACCAAAAATACTAGCTGGAGCCACATCATATTTGCTGCATAAACCGTATTCCCTTCAGTTTCAGTCCAAAGGCTTACATAAAAGGGCAATCCCCCCGTAATGAGGGCAACAAAAATTAAATAAACGGTTTGTATCCGTTGAATCATAGTTTATCTAAAAATGGAAGTGCAAAAGTACATGTCTTTTAAAACATAACCATAAAATATAAAATAAAAATAGTGCTGCTACAGTATAATAATGAAGGACTCGCAATAGACCAATAGCTTAGATATAATCCCTTTTGCCTGAATTATATATTAAAACGGAAAGCGGAAGAAATAAATTAATACGCAATAAGGGATGAATTGTTTAAAATAATTTGTAATATTGTTCCGTTATAGGTAATAACACTTACCCATTGGGGTCTCAATCCCATGTAATACCCAAAATAACAATATACTTCAATTTTTATATACTATAATTTATTTTATACTCAATGTTTGAGATTTCAGATTTAAAAGCAAAAAAGCTGCCTGAGCTTCAGGATATTGCTAAAGATTTAAGCGTTCCTAAATATAAGACGTTAAAAAAACTGGATTTGGTTTACCAAATACTTGATCTTCAAGCCAGTAATCCAAAGGCCGTGCAGGAAAAAGCGGTAGCCATTAAGGAGAAAGCAGTTGCCGTTAAGGAAAACGTACCAGCCAAGCCCCACAGGCCATCTGTTCCCAAGGAAAGTTTCAAAACAGCTCCTCAAAAAACTCATGGAACCGAGAATGAAGGGGTCAAGCGCCAGCCAAAACAAGAAAGTTCATCCCAAAATGCACCTTCCTATCAGGCAAAAAAAGAACAGCCAAAAAGCAATCCACAGCACAAGGGCCAGCAGATTAAAAAGGTTCAGCATCACAAAAATGGACAAGATTCTAAGAATAGTAACTTTGATAAAGACCTGAAAAACAAATATAAGCAGCCGGAATACGAATTTGACAGTATTATTGAGAGCGAAGGTGTTCTTGATATCATGCAGGATGGATATGGGTTTCTTCGGTCTTCGGATTACAACTACCTTTCTTCTCCTGATGATATCTATGTTTCACAGTCACAAATAAGGTTATTTGGCCTTAAAACAGGTGATACTGTTTTAGGCAATGTTCGTCCGCCTAAAGAAGGAGAAAAATATTTCCCCTTAATAAAGGTGAATAAAATAAATGGTCTGGATCCTCAGGTAGTAAGAGACCGGGTTTCGTTTGAACACCTGACTCCGCTGTTCCCTATGGAAAAGTTTAAATTGGCAGAACGCCAAAGCAACATATCGACAAGAATTATTGACTTGTTTTCTCCAATTGGAAAAGGGCAACGCGGCATGATAGTTTCCCAACCAAAAACGGGGAAGACGATGCTTTTGAAAGATATTGCCAATGCCATAGCCGCGAATCATCCGGAAGTATATCAGATCATACTTTTAATAGATGAACGTCCTGAAGAAGTAACAGATATGCAGCGCCATGTAAGTGGTGAAGTTGTAGCCTCTACTTTTGACAAAGAAGCTACAGAACATGTTCGGGTGGCAAATATAGTGTTGGAAAAAGCAAAAAGACTGGTAGAATGCGGCCATGATGTGGTCATATTATTAGATTCTATTACCCGTCTTGCAAGAGCCTATAATACAGTTCAACCTCCCTCCGGAAAAGTGCTTAGTGGGGGTGTAGACGCCAATGCGCTGCACAAACCCAAACGATTTTTTGGAGCGGCGCGTAATATTGAGAACGGAGGTTCCTTATCAATAATTGCTACCGCCCTAACAGAAACAGGATCCAAAATGGATGAGGTAATCTTTGAAGAGTTTAAAGGGACCGGAAATATGGAACTGCAATTAGACAGGAGAATCAGTAACCGTAGAATTTTCCCGGCAATAGACCTTATATCTTCATCAACCAGAAGAGATGATCTTTTATTGGATGAAAATACTATTCAACGCATGTGGATCATGCGCAAGTATCTGGCAGACATGAATCCGGTTGAGGCTATGGAATTTATGGAGCAACGTATTAAACAGACTAAAAATAATGAGGAGTTTTTGTTGACTATGAGTCAGTAAAAATCATTCTTTAATAAGATAAATCCCAATGGTTATAGATCATTGGGATTTTTTATTTGAAACAGGATGTTAGTTTATGGGGCAGGACTATCTGGTACAGACAGGAAAAGACTATTTCAATCCTTTGGTTGCCAAACCTTAAACACGGATACATTAGCAGACATTCCTTTGATAATCACAACAAAAAAAGCCCTGACCATAAGGTAAGGGCTTTATAAGGTTTTATTAAGGCCTATAGTTCAGCAATATGCTTTGTAAGCTTACTTTTTAAATTAGCTGCCTTATTTGCATGTATAATATTTCGCTTAGCAAGCTTATCTATCATGCTCACCACAGTAGGCAAAAGAGTTTCGGCCTTCTTTTGGTCGGTTTCACTCCTCAATTTTTTAATTGCATTCCTGGTGGTTTTGTGCTGATACCTGTTACGTAATCGCACAACTTCGTTTCTTCTTATTCTCTTTAATGCCGACTTGTGATTTGCCATCTTTTTTTATATTTTATTTATTCGGGCTTCCTGTTTTTTTTGTAGCCCGTAGGGGAATCGAACCCCTGTTACCAGGATGAAAACCTGGCGTCCTAACCCCTAGACGAACGGGCCAATAATTATTTTATAACGCTCATGTAATAAATGAGCACTCTTTTCCTCAGCCGCCCCGTTCACCACATTTCAATATTTCAGTATTCTTTGTAGCCCGTAGGGGAATCGAACCCCTGTTACCAGGATGAAAACCTGGCGTCCTAACCCCTAGACGAACGGGCCTTTTGATCGCATAAATGCGGATGCAAAAATACAATTATTTTTTACTATACCAACTCCAAAATATATTTTTTTAAATACACTTAATACGCCTTGGCAAAGAGGACCCTTTTTGAGGAAGGTTTTCCCGTTACCATACAGTTCCCGGCTTCCTCAATGGCGTCTAAAGGAATACATCTTATTGTTGCTTTTGTTTCTTCTTTTATTTTTTCTTCCGTAGTTGATGTGCCGTCCCAATGGGCTGAAATAAAGCCCCCTTTCTGTTCCAATACCTTTTTAAATTCTTCATATCCATCAACCGCAGTAATATGCTCCTCGCGATAAATCCTGGCTTTCTCAAAAATATTTCGCTGAATGTCTTCCATCAAAAATTCAATCTTTGATACCACATCACCGGCTTCAACTATTTCCTTTTCCAGGGTATCTCTTCGCGCCAACTCAAAAGTTCCATTCTCCATATCCCTTTGTCCAATAGCAATTCTGACGGGAACACCTTTCAGTTCATATTCATTAAATTTAAATCCGGGCTTATGTGTATCCCGCTTATCATATTTAACTGAAATTCCTTTTTTCTGCAATTCTTTTACCAAAGGGTTTACACGTTCGGAGATAGCGTCCAATTGCTCCAGGCCTTTGTATATAGGCACAATAACTACCTGGATAGGGGCCAGTTTAGGAGGCAAAACCAAGCCATTATCATCGCTATGTGTCATAATAAGAGCGCCCATCAAACGTGTAGAAACGCCCCAGGAAGTGGCCCAGACGTATTCCTGCTTTCCTTCCCTGGTTGCAAACTTCACATCAAAGGCTTTGGCAAAATTCTGGCCTAAAAAATGTGAGGTTCCGGCTTGTAATGCCTTTCCATCCTGCATAAGGGCCTCAATGCAATAGGTTTCTATAGCACCGGCAAAGCGTTCACTTTCTGTTTTTGTACCCTTAATAACTGGAACTGCCATATGATTTTCAGCAAAATCCGCGTAGATGTTCAGGATCAATTCAGACTCCTCTATAGCCTCCTGCTCTGTCTCATGAGCAGTATGCCCCTCCTGCCAGAGGAATTCTGTAGTGCGCAGGAACAAGCGTGTCCTCATTTCCCATCGGACCACATTGGCCCATTGATTAATTAAAAGCGGAAGATCCCTGTAGGACTGAATCCATTTTCTATAAGTGTCCCAGATAATGGTCTCTGAAGTTGGCCTGACAATTAGTTCTTCTTCCAGCTTTGCATCCTCATCCACTATAAGACCACTGCCGTCCTCGGCACTTTTCAGCCTGTAATGAGTGACCACGGCACATTCTTTTGCAAATCCTTCAACATGACTTGCTTCTTTGCTCAGATATGATTTTGGAATAAACAACGGGAAATACGCGTTCTGATGCCCGGTATCCTTAAACATCTTGTCTAATCCCGCTTGTATTTTTTCCCAAATAGCAAAGCCATAAGGTTTTATGACCATACATCCCCGAACACCTGAATTCTCGGCCAAATCTGCCTTTACCACGAGTTCATTATACCATTTGGAATAATCCTCGCTCCTTTTAGTTAAATTTTTTCCCATCAAATATACTTTGGCACAAATCTTGTGTCCTTATTATCAAAATAGTTCGGTAAAACTAACTATTTTTAGACTGTTCAACAATATAAATTTAATGCGATGATACAATCTTTACCCCTACCCAAATTAATAATGGCTGCTCCGATCCTGATTGCAGGCATATTAATGGTTTCCTGCGGTTCTTATCAAGAAGCTTCTTATTACGACAATGATGGTATCTACGCTGAAGGGACCGAAAAGGCCTATTCAAACAAAAAGAAGCAGCCCAAACAACAACAGGGTGATGGCATTTATGGGGATTATTTTGATCAAAAAGCAGATCAGATAGATCAATACATGGAGAGCGAAGTCTTTACAGATGTAGATGATTATTATGGCGGAGAAGTAAAAAATGATAGTCTTGCGCTAGTACCGGAAGGAAATTATTATGAAGACTATAATGATTATGAAGGCTATTCGGGATGGGGTGATAACCAGTCCAATGTAACCATAAACAATTACGACAACTGGGGTTGGGGTGGCGTTAGTATTGGAATAGGATTAGGCTGGGGTGGATATTGGGGTTATCCATACTACGGTTATGGCTGGGGCTATCCGGGTTATGGCTGGGGCTGGGGCTATCCGGGTTATGGCTGGGGCTGGGGCTGGGGCTATCCAGGTTATGGCTGGGGCTATCCGGGTTATGGCTGGGGCTATCCAGGTTATGGCTGGGGCTATCCTTACTACGGCTATGGAAGATATTCATACAACCGCAGCAGAAGGGGATATTATAATAATGCATTGACATCCAATTCACTCAGAGGTGGGTCCAATTCACTGGCAAGGGGAAGATCAAATTTAAATACAAGTGGAGGCAGGACCGTTTCCAGTACCAGATCTAGTGCAGGCAGGTCCAGCACCGGCAGGAGCGCATCTGCGGCAAGAAGTTCAAGTACCTACAGATCAGGAACTACGGCAAGAAGAACCGTTAGTGCTGATGCCATTGAAAGAAACAGGGCCTACAGAACCAGTAGAAGTGCGCGGTCTGTTCCGGGATATTCAAGCAGTACAAGAAGCAGCAATACATACAGAAGATATTCTCCGGGAACCAGCACATATAGCAGAGGTTCTGCCACAAGAACAAATACAAACAGTAGAACGTATGGCGGCTCTTCTGCACAAAGAAGTTCCGGTTATTCCAGATCCTCGTCTTCTATGCCCAGAACCTCTGGTTATAACCCTGGAAGAAGCAGTTCGGGTTATAGGAGCTCCGGAAGTAGTTCAGGGGGCTATAGAAGTTCAGGAGGTAGTTCAAGAAGTTCCGGTGGCAGCATGAGAAGCTCCGGTGGCAGCATGAGAAGCTCCGGTGGCAGCATGAGAAGCTCCGGTGGCAGCATGAGAAGCTCCGGCGGCGGTATGAGAAGCTCCGGCGGCGGTATGAGAAGTTCTGGAGGATCTTCAGGTAGCAGGGGCAGACAATAATTCCAAAAATCAGTAGTATTAAATTCTTATAAAATGAAAAGACCTATATTTTTCATCCTGGTATTGATATGTGCGACTGTTAGCGCTCAGAATATTAATGATGTACTCAGATTCAGTATTGAAAACACTCACGGAACGACGCGTTTTCAGGGTTTAAGCGGTGCATTTGGAGCTCTCGGCGGAGACCTTTCGGCATTGAACATTAATCCCGCAGGTTCTGCAGTATTCAATAATAGTCAGTTCACCATGACGGGCACAAACTACAATCGCAATAACGATGCAACTTACTTTGGAACTACTACGAATACCAGACTTAATTCATTTAAAATTAATCAAATTGGAGGGGTTATGGTATTTAAGAATTATGATAAAAATGCCGATTGGAAGAAATTTGCACTAGCCTTTAATTATGATCTGGTGCAGAATTTTAGCAATCAGTTTTTTGGCCGAGGGAACGGAAATGAAGGCATAGATAACTACTTCCTTGCTTTTGCTCAAGGCCAGCGATTAGGCCCCTTATTTGTTCAGGATGACGAGTTGATTGAAGAGGCTTATCTGGATATTGGAAGCAGTCTTGGTTTTGGGCCGCAGCAGGCCTTCTTAGGCTTTCAGTCAGGGGTTATTGATCCGGTAGATATTAATGATGACAACAATACTCAATATATTTCCAATGCCGAATACAACAATCTAAACCAGGATTTTTACCAATCAACAAGGGGGTATAACAGCAAGTTCACCATGAATTTTGGTACCCAATACAAAGATTTTCTATATATGGGTGCCTCATTAAACTTTCATAGTACATATGCTGAGAAATACACTCAGTTTAGCGAAAGTGGCTTTGATACGGCGTCAGAAATACAATCTATTAATTTTGACAACCTCCTTGTTACCAGGGGTCAGGCATTTTCTTTTAGTTTAGGGCTTATTGCCCGATTAAATGAATACGTAAGACTTGGTGGCAGTTATCAGTCCCCGACCTGGTATGATTTAAGAGATGATTTTTCACAGAGGATAAATTCAGATTCTCCTGTTAAAAATCCGGATATAAGATTTATAGATTTCAATATTGTCAATCTTTTTCCAAGTTATAAAATAAAGGCTCCAGGCAAGTTTAATGGAAGTATGGCTATTGTATTTGGGGCAAACGGCCTGTTAAGTTTTGACTACGGGTATCAGGATATGTCCAAAGCCGAATTACGCCCTACCTCAGATTCGAGTTTTTCTATAGTTAATTCGGAAATTTCCAGAGAACTGAGAGCAGTATCCACTTTTAGAGTTGGCGGGGAATACCGAATTAAGCAGTTGAGCCTGCGCGGGGGATATCGCTACGAACAGAGTCCTTATGCAAATGGGTTTACTATAGGGGATTTAAATGGGTTTTCGGCCGGTATAGGTTATAACTTTGGAGGAAGCAGGCTGGACTTCACCTACAGCAGGTCTGAACGAGATGCTGATATACAACTTTTTGATGTTGGAATAAACACGCCGGCAAGGGTAAATGGCGCAATGAATAATTATAGCTTTGGGTACACAATAAACTTCTAAGCTCAAATAATCAGGGAAAAAAGCCCTGAGATAATTCAGGGATTTTTTTATCTCACGAGCGAAAAATGTGTTCGTATGGTATTGGCCACCTGGACCCCGTCTTCATCACGGGCGTACTCTAAGCGGAACCAATAATCTGATGAAGGCATGGGCCTTCCGTTAAAAGTCCCGTCCCATCCCAGGGTAGTTTCATCCAATTGTTTCAACAATTTGCCGTAGCGGTCAAAAATAAATACGACCGGATCTGTAAGTGTCTCAATTCCCAGAATATTCCAGGCATCGTGTATACCATCACCGTTTGGCGTAAAAAACTTAGGGTAGCCTACCACTAAAAATATAATGGGCTCGCTGGTTCCACATCCATTTTTGTCATTGATAATTAGGGTATTTCTTCCGGGGGGGATATCCATAAATACAGATTCATCCTGAAACTCACCGCCGTTTATAGCGTATTCATAATCACCATCACCGTCTACAAAAAACTCTACATTATTACTGTCGGATAAGTCATCCAAAATAACAATCCCATTGGGATCCGGTAATAAAACCGGGATTCCGTAATAGGTTATTAAAATATCATCCGTTATGGTTGTCGCAAGGGTGGTCACTATCTCTACAAAATAGCGCCCGGAATTTGGACTGCTTACCACCAGTTCAGCACCAAGGGGCCCGGTTCCGGCAAGGGTTGCATCTATAGTACCATCATCGTCGTAATCGACTGTCCAGGTCACCGTGGCAATATCGGGACCGGCAGGTGAATTTAAAGCAGATAAAGTTATATCAGGATCCCCTTCACAGGCTACAATATCTAATCCTAAAAATTCATCCCTTAACGTACAGTCAAGAGCTGTATTCTGATCTGCATCCACAGAACTTCCCGTAAAGGTCAATGAAAAAGGTTCCGGATTTCCGTCAAAATTGGTATTGAAATTATTGATCAGGAGGTAATATACCTCTCCGGCTGTAACATCTATCCATTCGTCATAGGTATTTTGATTTGCTGTTAAGGGTGGTGCACCTTCCTGGCCATTCTCCGGATTAACCCCAACCCCTGTAAAGTTGGTACTATTAACCTCATAGTTGCATCTGATGGGTTGTGCCGTGCCGTTACTTATATCTGCACAATCTGTGTCGGGTCCATATAAAGCAAAATCATATTCCGCGGTTATTGTGTTGCCAAGGGCTGGTAACGCTTCTATATCAAAACCTATCTGCCCATCTGTTCCTGCTCTAAAAACATACCAGGATGTATTGTTTTCAATATTCGCAGAACTCACACTTCCTTTCTCCAAACAACCAGTTTGCCTGATGACATCCGGATCAAAATCGTCAACATCACCAAGTCCATCAGTAAAAGATAGGATTGGGGCATCGGCACAAACAGGGATAGCGCTGCGGCAATCAGCAGAGTTCTGCGCTTTAACTCCTATAGAGAACAGGAGCATGCAGCACAGTAAGCAAAACAGTGTTCGCATAGATTAAGGGGCTAACATTATACAAATAATCAATACTATAACTCCAAGGGCTAAAATTTAGTATGTAACATCTATATTTTTCCGAACTTTATCCATGGTTTATCAATCATAAAAAAATCAACTTTTATCTTTTTAACGCAAAATGATTTTTTATATACCGGGCTTGAATACGCTGGCCCTGCATATCTTTATAGGTAAGTTTAAACCAATAATCCGCTGATGGCAAATTCCTTCCATTGAACGTACCGTCCCAACCAAGGCTTGTCTCATCCAGCTGTTTTAAGAGTTTTCCGTATCTGTCATAAACATAAACCATAGGATCTTCAAGGCTGGATATTCCTGAAATATTCCAATAATCGTTAGCTCCGTCACCGTTCGGCGTAAAAAAACTCGGGAAGCCTACTACTATAATAGTCTCAGATACGGCACCACAGCCGTTAAGATCATTAATCGTGACCGTATGCAATCCGGGTGGGACATCAGTGAAGATATTGCTTGTCTGATATGCCTCATTGTCTATTTGGTATTCAAAACTACCCATTGCGTCAGTGATAACTTCAACCGTATTACTGCTTTGAAGATCATCAATAATAACGTCAGTAATTTCGGGAGTTTCAGAAACTACAACAGTAATTAAAGCTGATGATGAGCAAGAAATCCCCAATTGATTATTGGTAATTGTTAAGGTATAATTCCCTGCCTGGGAAACCGTGATACTCGGAGTTGTTTCCCCCGTATCCCATGAATAAGCATATAAGGAGTTAGGCGTAATTTCACCAATTTCCACTCCTGCAGCATCTTCACAAATAAAAACATCTGTCATAAAGTTTATAACAGGTGTTTCCACAACACTTAACTGAAACTGCTGGGACGCATCATAGCATCGTGGATTTTCTAAGGAGGTGGTTCTAACATAAATGGTTTCAGTTCCCGCACTTAAGGGATATGGTGATATCAATGAATTGATTCCCAGAATAGCATCGTTCTGCGAATTGTGATAACTCACCATAAAAGCAGACGGATCCTGTGCCCCTAGAGCCTGACTATCCTTTTGGGTCAAATCAAAACCGGAAGAATCTGAACAGACAATTTCATCTGAAACGGGACTTGTTAAAGGTGAAGTATTAAAAGCCACCTGAACATCGCTTATAATATTGGCCATACTTGTCGTGATTATTTCTACCCTGTACATGGCAGATACCGGTACCTGAAGTGTTGGGCCGGTTTCACCTGCTATTGGCTGAAAACCAGATCCTGTATCACTATACCAAGTATAACTTAAAACATTGGGAGTGGTTGCATCCAGGATAACATTTTCATTATCACAAGCGGCCATGGGAGGCCCCAGAAGATTGTTAATAATAGAACAATCCAGTGCATCAAATGGGTTGGAAATAAATATATCTCCTGAAAATTGAATTGAAAAACCCGAATTATTGTTACTGAAGTTATTTATCATCAGGTAATAATCTTCGCCCGGCATTACCTGTAACCAATCTTCGTACAATACTGTGCTTGTATTTCCCGTGGGGTCCTCTCCTACTCCCATAAAAGTTTCCTGATCACTGTTGTCAAAAAAGTTACAGCGGATGGGTTCTCCCAAACTACCGCAGTCTGTCGCACTGTACAAGGCAAAATCCCAATCTTCCGAAGCGTCAAAACCTATATTGAATCCTAGTTGCCCTGATGCCGCTGTGCGAAAACGATACCATGCAGAATTAGACTCTATAGCGCCTGTAACAGTTTGTTCCAGGCAACCACTGGTTGCAGCTCCGTTGTAGTCGTCCAAGCCATATCCCATTGTACCCCCATTAACCGGCGTATTATTACATATGGGTACGGCATTGCCGCAATCTGCAGCCACCTGGGCCACAAGTGAGCAGGTTCCAAGAACTGTTAAAAAACAGAATATTAAGCTTTTACCCTTCATAAACAGGTACACGATTTGCAATTTATAAAAATACCCTGTCGTTCCCCTTATCACTAATTTATGTTGTGTATCGCCCTAAACAGGCTATAAAGTGGCATATTATGTATATCTTTGCCTTTCCAAAAAGCGGTATTAGAATGAAATTAGACAGTACATTGGAAGAACAGTTTGAAGACCTGGGAAACGATCATGTATCCTCGTCCGAACAAACCCCAATGAGGAAAGATGCATTTGTTTTAAGTGACGAAGAAAAAATTGAGCGCATTCGTGAAAATGTCAGGGAGATTATGCTCACGCTGGGCCTTGACCTGGAGGACGACAGCTTAAGAGGCACACCTAACAGGGTAGCCAAAATGTATGTAAAAGAACTATTTGGAGGTTTACAGCCAAATAAAAAACCGAATTCCTCTACTTTTGAGAATAAGTATAAATACGGTGAAATGTTGGTGGAAAAAAATATTACGGTTTATTCAACCTGCGAACACCATCTTCTTCCAATTGTTGGAAAGGCACATATCGCCTATATTTCAAAAGGGACGGTAGTTGGACTTTCCAAGATGAACCGGGTTGTTGATTATTTTGCCAAAAGGCCACAGGTACAGGAACGGCTGAATATTCAAATCGTAAAAGAACTTCAAAAAGTATTAGGCACCAAAGATGTTGCATGCGTAATAGATGCCAAACATCTGTGTGTAAATTCACGCGGTATACGAGATGTGGATAGCAGCACCGTTACTGCAGAATATGGTGGCAAATTCAAAGATGAAGCCACCAGACGGGAATTCCTGGACTACATCAATATGGAGACAAATTTCTAATTGTATATAGCAACTATGCAATTGTATAAAACACAACAGCTTAAGGTTTACAATTCTCTTACCGGCACCAAAGAATTATTTGAACCAATTAACGAGGGGCATGTGGGAATGTATGTTTGCGGACCCACGGTATACAGCAATGTACATCTGGGAAACTGCCGAACCTTTATGTCTTTTGATATGATTTTTCGCTATCTGAGGCATTTGGGATACAAGGTGCGCTATGTCCGGAACATTACGGATGCAGGTCATCTGGAAGATGATGCTGATGAAGGAGAAGATAAAATTGCCAAAAAAGCGCGCTTGGAGCAAATAGAACCCATGGAAGTGGTTCAGCGTTATACCGTGGATTTTCACAATATTCTTCAAAAATTTAATTTTTTACCCCCCAGCATTGAACCAACGGCTACGGGTCATATTATAGAACAAATAGAGATCATAAAGGATATTCTGGATAAAGGCTATGCCTATGAAATTAATGGTTCTGTTTACTTTGACGTAAAAAAGTTTAATGAAGATTATGAATACGGTAAACTGAGCGGCAGAAAGTTAGAAGATATGATCTCAAATACCCGGGAACTTACGGCTCAGGACGAAAAGAAGAATGCTCAGGATTTTGCCTTATGGAAAAAGGCAGAACCACAACACATTATGCGCTGGCCTTCCCCATGGGGTGATGGTTTTCCCGGATGGCATCTGGAATGCACCGCCATGAGCACCAAATATCTTGGCGAGAATTTTGATATTCACGGCGGAGGAATGGATCTTAAATTTCCTCATCACGAATGTGAAATAGCACAGGCAGAAGCCAGTAACGGCCATTCTCCTGTAAAATATTGGTTGCACGCCAATATGCTTACACTCAATGGTAAAAAAATGGCAAAATCCACAGGGAATAACATCCTGCCTGATGAGATTTTTACAGGAAATAATAACATATTAAGAAAAGCATTTTCACCCTCTGTTGTGCGGTTTTTTATGATGCAGGCACATTATACAAGTATTCTGGATTTGAGTAACGAAGCCCTGCTTGCCTCTGAGAAAGGATATCAGAGACTGATGGAAGCTATAGCCGGACTGGGTAATTTAAAAACCGGTGTTACTTCAGATTTTGATGTGGAAGAATGGAGGCAAAGATGCTATAATGCCATGAATGACGATTTTAACACGCCTATTCTAATTGCCAACCTTTTTGAGGGAGTAAAACATATAAATCTTATAAAAGAAGGAAAAGAGCAGCTCACTGAGGAGGATAAACAAATGCTTACCGAGACTATGAATAGTTTTGTGTTTGATGTTCTTGGACTGGAAAATATAACTGATGCCGGTAAGGATTCAGAAAAATTATCCGGCGTGGTTGACTTACTAATTCAATTGCGAGATGAAGCACGCGCAAATAAAGATTTTAGCACTTCGGATAAGATAAGGGACCAATTGGCTGCCCTTGGAATTCAATTAAAAGACAGCAAAGAAGGCACAACTTTCAGTGTCTCTTAATAAAATTACACCACCCGTTTGGATTGCTCATTGGAATTTGGCTTTTTCTTAAAGTTCTTAGCGTTAATGGAGAATAAATACGGGTCTTAAAATTATATGTTACTAAGGTGAAAAAAATTCTAATTGCGCCCTTTATTTTTCTTGTAAGGTTTTACCAGCTGGTTATTTCACCTTTGACACCTGCCAGTTGCAGATATACCCCAACATGTTCACAGTATACGCTGGAAGCTCTTAAAAAACATGGTCTTTTTAAGGGGGGATGGTTGGCTATAAAGCGAATTTTCAGTTGTAATCCCTGGGGTGGAAATGGTTATGATCCTGTACCCTGACCATTTACACCTTTAAATGATCAACTTATTTTTCACATTTTCTAAGGATACCCAAAAGCTCAAAAGCTCATTAAAGTTCAGCAGTATTTTACCCCTTGGCCTCTGTTCAATTTTATTATCTTAGCCACTTAAAATCTTAACTATGTATTTTTTAGGTTTTACCTGGAATCCGGATGATACCCTTTTTAAAATTGGCGTATTGCAAATAAAGTACTACAACCTTTCATGGATAGTAGCCTTTGCCCTTGGTTGGTATATTATGAAAAAGATTTTTTTAAATGATAAAAAATCCCTGGAGCAACTGGATTCCCTTTTTATTTATACCGTGCTATCTACAATGCTTGGCGCTCGACTCGGACATGTCTTTTTTTATGACTGGCCCTATTACAAAAATCATCTTGTGGAGATACTGCTTCCCATAAAAGAACGTGTCGGAAGTACCCTGTTTGGCATTATTAATGGCTACGAATTTACCGGTTTTACTGGTCTGGCGAGCCATGGGGCAGCTATTGGCATTATTATCGGGATGTATCTCTTGTCTAGAAAATACAAAGACCTTAAAATGTTATGGGTATTAGACCGGGTGGTTATTACTGTGGCTATTGGGGCCTTTTTCGTAAGACTTGGCAATTTCTTTAACTCGGAGATAAATGGCAAAATAACAGATGAAAACTTTGTTTTTGCCACTAAATTTGTTCGCGATTCAGATGATATGCCGGCTGGATCCGCATTGCAGATTACCAAAGAAAAGACTGTTGACGCGGCTTATGCTGCATTGGAAAATAATCCAAAGTTTGCAGAATATTTCAGTGCTATTCCTTTTAGACATCCTGCACAATTGTATGAAGGCGTGGCTTATATTTTTGTTTTTCTGATCCTGTATTACCTCTACTGGAAGACCGACAAAAAGAATCAGCCCGGATTTTTATTTGGTTTATTCCTGGTCCTGCTATGGACCATCCGTTTCTTTGTAGAATTTGTAAAGAAAAGTCAGGGTGGATTTGAAGAATCATTAGGATTATTATCAACCGGCCAATGGTTAAGTATTCCTTTTATTCTTGTTGGATTTTATTTTATGTTCAGAAAAAAAGGTGTTACAGCCTGATGAGCTTCAGGTTAACAATTGTAGTATGAAAGCAATGAAAATTTTTAGTGTCGGCCTAATAGCAGCCTTTGCAATACTGGCTGGCTGTAAGGAAGAATCTAAAAAAGCAGTCAAAACAGAGCCGATAACCTTTACAAAGGAGGGAGAGTTGAGCATCTACAAGGCACAGTCAGACTCTCTAATTGCAAAGTACAATATTGAAATTGCCGAATCTGATTATGAAACTCAAACGGGCCTCATGTATCGTGAATCGATGGAACCGGATCAGGGCATGCTGTTTATTTTTCCCGATGTGCTCTTTCATTCCTTTTACATGAAAAACACCAAAATACCACTCGACCTTATTTTTATAGATGAGGAACTAAGGATAGCAAGTTATAAGGAAAATGCACAACCTTTAGATGAGACCGGTCTTTCTTCTGAAGTGCCTGTTCAATACGTACTTGAACTTAATGCCGGACAACTCAAACAATATTCTTTGGAAATTGGCGATCGCATTGAGTTTAAAAGAATGAAATAATAATAAAATGAACTTACTGCTAGAAGGGGAGGAAAGTAAGCGACTTAGCTTCCGAAAAGTATTAAAGACGGATTTTAATGCCTGGTTACCATTTCATCAGGAACCTTTAAGTTCCCTGTATTTTGCAGGAGAGGTTTTGGAACCGGAAGCTGCATGCCAGAATTGGTTCACCAAAGTCTTTAACCGATATGCTCAAAATTTAGGCGGTCTCAATGCACTCATAAATAAAGAAAACGGGCAGCTTATAGGAATGTGCGGCTTATTAATCCAAACTGTGGATGAACTGCAGGAGCTGGAAATAGGCTATTCTATCTTACCTGAATACTGGAAAAAAGGATATGCCACAGAAGCAGCAAAAAAATGTAAGAACTATGCATTTCAGCGTAAGCTGGCTGAATCTATAATCTCCATCATACATATAGACAATATTGGTTCTCAAAAAGTTGCCATGAATAATGGAATGTTCTTAGATAAAACGACTACCTACAAAGGTATCCCGGTTCATATTTTTAGGGTATTTCCTCCGCAATCCTAATTTTAGCCCTAATCTATCCAATTTTTAATAAATACCAGCGTTACCTAATAAATCGTTTTCAGTTAAAGCTGATATTGATTTGAAAAAATCTGTTCACATAGCCTATCTTACTACTATGGCCGTAATAGTTGTGGTAGTTACCCTGTATTTATTTTATACGGGTTACACCTACTATGGCACGTCATTGGAAGAACGTTTTTATCACCCCAGACATAATTGGTTTAAACCAAGTGGCATATATGGGCAGGGATTGGGTATTGTAGGCACACTCATGATTCTTTTTGGTGTGGTAATCTATATAGCCAGGAAACGCTATAATTTTTTAGCTAAACAGATTAGACTTAAATACCTTCTGGAATTTCATATATTCCTGTGTACCCTGGGGCCTATTCTGGTGCTCTTTCATACAGCATTCAAGTTTGGCGGCATCGTTTCAGTAGCCTTTTGGAGCATGGTAGCCGTAGTACTGAGCGGGGTAATCGGAAGATTTATCTATAACCAGATACCGAGAACAATTGAAGGTAGGGAAATGAGCATTAACGAATTGCAAAATATGAAAACTGATTTGGCGATTGTACTACATCAGCGTTTTAATCTTGAGTCAAATACGATAACCATAGTTGCCGATTTAATGAGTGAGGAAAACACTATTGACAATAAAAAAAAGCTGGGGTATTTAAAAAAAGTACTGGGCCGCAAGGACCTTCCAAAAAAAGACAGGAATGCTATATTACAAATGGTTAAAAAGGAGATAGTGCTTTCAAATAAAATAGGCAGGTTACAAATGATGCAAAAACTTTTTAAATACTGGCATGTGGCACATATGCCGTTCGCATTGGTTATGCTCATTATTGTAGTCATACATGTGGCGGTTACCCTTGCTTTTGGTTATAAATGGATTTTCTGATGGATGAAGTGTTATTAGAACAAATAATTGTATATGGCGTAGTTTTTTTGATTTGCGCTTTCACTGTATTTTTCTATCTCAGAAGAAAAAGTAAAAAGTCGCTGGAGACTGTCAAAAAAGTTGCTGTAGCCAAGGAAGAAGGATTGTTTGAACCTGTTTCCCTGTACCCCCATATTGATCTAAATGCATGTATTGGGAGTGGCGCCTGCATTACCGCATGCCCGGAAAAAGATATTATTGGAATTACCAATGGAATAGCAACAGTGATTAACACTTCTAATTGTGTTGGCCACGGGGCCTGCTTTCATGCCTGTCCCGTTGAAGCTATCTCACTCCGTATAGGTACGGAAACAAGAGGCGTAGATCTTCCACATGTAAGTGAAGACTATGAAACCAATATCAAAGGAATGTATATAGCTGGTGAATTAGGCGGTATGGGATTGATCAAGAATAGCGTCGAGCAGGGCCAGCAGGCGATGGAGAATATTGCGAAGCAGAAAAAACCTTCTAAGGAAAATGTTTTGGATGTAGTTATAATAGGCGCCGGCCCAGCGGGGATTTCCGCAACCCTTGAGGCCAAAAAGCAGGGATTATCCTGTATTACATTAGAACAAGATTCCCTGGGGGGAACAGTATACACCTTTCCAAGGGCAAAAATTGTAATGACTTCACCTATGGATTTACCCCTTTACGGAAAGGCTAAATTATACGACACTTCCAAAGATGAATTGCTTCAATTATGGAAAAAAGTAATTTCTGAACAAAATCTGGAAATTCTTGAAAATACCAAGGTTGAAAGTATCACGCCAATAGAAGATGAAACTTTTAAAATAGTCACCAATAGGGGCACGGAATATATATGCCACCAGGTATTGTTATCAATAGGACGTAGAGGCACCCCCAGAAAACTCGGTATTCCGGGTGAAGATTCACTGAATGTGGCCTATAGATTGCTTGAACCCGAACGGATAGAAAAGAAGAAGATTATTGTTGTAGGCGGAGGCGATTCGGCTATTGAATCTGCACTCCTATTGCTACAGAACAATAATGAAGTTATACTTTCTTATAGAAAAGACAAATTCTCCAGGCTAAAACCCAAAAACAGGGAAAAAATAGAGAAGGCCATAACCGACAGGACAATCCGGGTTTTATATAACTCTAATTTGGTTTCCATAAGTGCAAAAAGTGTATTGATGAGCATTGAAGGAAACGAAGCAACGGAACTAGAGAATGATCTTGTATATATTTTTGCAGGTGGTGAACTACCAACCAGCTTTTTACAAAATGCGGGAATTGAAATAACCAAACGTTTTGGTCATGTCCTGAAGTCCTATAAATAAACAGCTTGAATAACAGTCTTAAATATTGTGTTTTACTTTTTCTTTTGGGCCTGGCCTTGGGTTATGGTCAAATATCGCCCGGTGACCTTTCTCAATCCCATGCAGATCTGGAAGGGATGAGCAATTGCACCTTATGTCATGAACTTGGGGCAAAAGTTTCCGATAAAAAATGCCTGGAATGTCACAAGGAAATACAATCGCTGATTAATAAAAAAGACGGTTACCATGCCAATCCGGGCGTGGTAAAAAAAGACTGTTTTGAATGCCATAGTGATCATCACGGCCGTAATTTTGATATGATACGTTTTGATGAAGATACATTTAATCATGACCTCACCGGTTATGAATTGGAAGGAAAACACGAAGAAGTAGATTGCAGAAAATGCCATGTTTCTGAAAATATCCAGGACAGGCAAATAAGTAAACGAAAAAATACTTTTCTGGGACTGGATGAATCCTGTCTCTCATGCCATGATGACGTTCATCAAAAAACCCTCCCAAATGATTGTATGGCATGTCATAACATGGAAGCTTTTAAACCAGCCCCTAATTTTGACCACAATACCGCCGATTTTAAATTAGAAGGGGAACATATTAATGTAGACTGCATTGAATGCCATCAGATAACAACCAGAAATGGCAAGGAATTTCAGGTGTTTAACGAAATTCCGTTCAATGATTGTATTGCATGCCATCAGGATCCCCATAATGAACAATTGCCAGGTCAGTGTTCACAATGCCATACAGAAACTTCTTTTGCCACTTTTGCCGGGCGGGAAAATTTTGATCACAATACCACCAATTTTAAATTAAATGGGAGTCATCAGACTACAGACTGTTTTACATGTCACGCTGTTACCGAGAATCCATTGACTGTTTTTCAGGACAAGAAAAGGATATCCGAAAACAGTTGTATTAGCTGCCATCAGGATGTACATAGTGGGGAATATGGAAATGAATGTGTAAAATGCCACAGGGAAACGAGCTTTTTATCTCTCCGGTCCATGGATTTCTTTGACCATACGGTGACCGATTATCCCCTTGAAGGAAAGCATATGGAGGTGGATTGCAGACAATGTCATGAAAAAAGATTTTCTGCACCAATAGATTTTTCGGCTTGTAAAAATTGCCATGACGATTACCACAGAGGAGAATTCAGGGAAAATGAAGTTTCACCCGATTGTGTAGAATGTCATTCGCTTGAAAATGGTTTTGATTACAGCCTTTATACTCTGGAACAGCACCAATCCACAGCCTTCCCTTTAGAAGGGGCACACAATGCAACACCTTGTTTTGCTTGTCATGTAAGTGAAACTGAAGACAGATGGAGCTTTAGAAACCTTGGAACAGATTGCGTAGATTGCCATCAGGATATCCATGAGGGATATATAAGTGAAAAATACTATCCCGAAGATGAATGTAAAGTGTGCCATGTAAATGAAGCCTGGAACCTGGTGAGTTTTGATCATAACCTTACAGAATGGCCATTAGACGGCAAACATACAGAAGTAGATTGCAGGTCTTGTCATTTTGTTATCTCTGAGAACAATACTACCTTTAAACAAACGTTTAACAATTTAGGGGGGCAGTGTATAACTTGTCATGAAAATATTCATGACGATACGTTTGCCATTGAAGGAGTAACAGATTGTGCAAGATGCCATGTAACGGATAGCTGGTTTCCGCGAGGGTTTAACCATAACCGTACAGCTTTTCCGCTGGAAGGGCAACATGCAAAAATAACATGTAGCGCATGTCATGAAGTTGCTTCAGAAAATGGGGAAACAGAAGTAATATACAAACTGGGTAAATTTAAATGTATAGACTGCCATCTTTAATTTTATTGCTATTGGGCTGCTTACCGCTTTTAGCCCAGTCACCTCATGGTGATGATTTAGATATGGATTGTGTTAAATGTCATCACCCCGGAGGATGGAACATTGACTACCAAACTCTTCAATTTGATCATAACAAAACCGATTTTCAGTTAGAAGGCACACACGCGAATACGGATTGCATTCTATGCCATAGCGACCTTGTATTTAATCAGGCGCCCATGGAATGCGTTTCCTGCCATACAGACATTCACAGCCAGTCTGTAGGGAATGATTGTATTAGGTGTCATACTTCGGAGACCTGGCTGGTAGACAATATTCCGGAACTTCATGAAGCAAATGGCTTTCCCCTGGTAGGAGTTCATAATAACCTGAGCTGCATTGAGTGCCATAACACAGACAGCAGCAATCTCAGAATTGACCCCTTGGGAAATGAATGTATTGAATGCCATCAGGATGACTATGCCGCTACTCAAAGCCCAAATCATCAACAGGCTGGCTTTTCCACAGATTGTATTGAATGCCATACGCCCTTAGGGTTTGGCTGGGATTCCGAAAACATCAACCACGATTTTTTCCCACTGACAGAGGGACACAACATACAAAATTGTACGGAATGCCATACCACAGGCAACTATTCGGATGCATCCCCTGATTGTGTAAGTTGCCACCAGAACGATTATGCCGGTACACAGAACCCAAATCATACAACATCGGGGTTCTCCACAGATTGTGTGGCCTGCCATACCACGAATCCTGGTTGGATGCCTGCAGTTATCAACCATGACTTTTTCCCGCTAACCCAGGGTCACAATATTCAGGATTGCACGGAATGCCATACCACACCCAATTATTCAGATGCTTCTCCTGACTGCGTTTCATGCCACCAGAACGATTATGCCGGTACACAAGACCCAAATCATACTACATCAGGGTTCTCCACAGATTGCGTGGCCTGCCATACCACAAATCCGGGCTGGACGCCTGCAGTTATCAACCACGACTTTTTCCCGCTAACCGAGGGTCATAATATTCAGGATTGTAACCAGTGCCATACCACACCCAATTATGCAGATGCGTCACCGGAATGTGTTGCCTGCCACCAGTCTGATTATGCGGGCACACAGAACCCCAATCATACCGCATCGGGGTTCTCCACAGATTGTGTGGCCTGCCATACCACAAATCCGGGCTGGATGCCTGCAGTTATCAACCATGACTTTTTCCCGCTAACAGAGGGTCATAATATTCAGGATTGTAACCAGTGCCATACCACACCCAATTATTCGGATGCGTCGCCGGAATGTGTTGCCTGCCACCAGTCTGATTATGATCAGACCAGTAATCCAAACCATCTGGCGGCCAATTTTCCAACAGATTGTGTGGCTTGCCATACTACCAATCCGGGGTGGACCCCTGCAGAATTTGACCATGATGGATTGTATTTCCCTATTTATAGCGGAAAACACAGGGAAGCCTGGAACGATTGTATGGATTGTCATGCGAATACATCTAATTACGCAGACTTTTCATGTTTCCAATGTCATCGTCAACCTGAAATGGATGATAAGCACAAGGATGAAAATGGATATTCCTATGTAAGCAGTGTATGTTTGGAATGTCACCCCGACGGCTCTAAATAAGGATATATGAAATTGAAATTGTATTTCATACTCGCCTTAGTGGTCTTAACCTCAAATGCGTTTGGACAGGATAATATCCTTAAGGGGCAGGTATCCTTTGTAACAACCAGTAACATTTATGTAAAATTCGATAACACTTCAACTATTAAAGTTGGTGATTCCCTGAATTTGGAGGGTAAAGAAATCCCATGCCTGGTGGTTAAAAGTAAATCTTCAACATCCTGCGTATGTTCAGTCGTAAACGATTGTGAAATACAAAAGGGCGCTGTAGTTTTTTTTAACTACGTTTTAATATCCAAACCTGAATTGGAGGAAGAGATCCCTTCAGAATTACTACTGGCATCACCCATTTTAGAAGAAAACAGCGAATCACTTTATAAAGAGAATATCAATGGATCTGTCTCCGTAGCGGGCTATAGTACTATTAATAATCAACGGGAAAACCGGACCCGGGTAATGACTCGTCTGGCAGTTAATGCCTCACACATAAACGACTCAAAATTTTCCTTTGACACCTATTTAAATTACAGGTATATTTTTGAACAGGCAGATAATACCTCACTTCCCCAGAACAATGTTTTCAGGGTATATAATTTATCCATGCGGTATGATGCGTTACCCTCCTTGTCTGTTATCGTAGGAAGGAATATCAACCCTAAGACCTCTTCACTCGGAGCTATTGATGGCGTACAAATAGAAAAATATTTTAATAAATTCTATGTAGGTGCCATTGGTGGTTTTCGCCCGGATATTTTTGATTATGGTTTTAATGCAGATTTGTTGCAATATGGCGGTTACATTGGTCTGATTACTGATGCCAAAAAGTTTTTTTCACAGACAACACTTGGTTTCCTAGAGCAGCAAAATGCCGGGGAAACAGATCGCAGATATGTTTATTTTCAGCATAATAGCACCCTTTTTAAAGACCTAAATCTGTTTTCTTCCATGGAAGTGGATCTATACAGCAAAGTAGATGGTGTGACGTCCAATGATTTTCGGCTAACCAACATATACATTTCGGCCCGCTATAGGATTAGCAGAAAAGTTAATCTGATGGTTTCTTATGATTCCCGGAAACGCATTCTGTACTATGAAACCTTTCAATCAGAAATTGATCGCCTGCTCGATGACGATCTTGCCCGTCAGGGCTTGAGGGCAAGACTGAATATCAGACCTTTTAAATTTATTTCGACCGGATTCAGTTATGCCAGAAGGTTTCGAAGCGATGAACAGAACAATTCGGACAACCTTTATGGATATGTAACCTGGACGCGTATCCCGGAACTTGGGGGAAGATTAACCCTTTCTTACAATAGAAATGAGTCCAACTACCTATTAAGTAATATCGGTTCCTTAAGATATTCAAGGGATCTGGTTAAAAATACGTTATTTGCCGACTTTTATTATAGATTTGTAGATTATAACTATAGCAGTATGACGGATGCGTACCTGCAACATTATATTGGTACAAATTTATCTTATAACATAACCAGAAAATTATTGTTAGGTGTTTCAGGAGAGATGGCCATGTCTGATATCGATACAAATTATAGAATATACGCAAGAATAGTCCAACGATTTAATAGCAATCAAAAAAACAAGCGATGACACATAAATTTTACACCTCCTTTTTTATCATTATCCTTATAGCTGGCCTTACTGCCTGCAACAACGGTCCAAAGGTAATTACACCATCTACAGACAATGGAAATATTGAAAGCAAAGGCGTTTTTTCACCAGATCCTGCTACCCAGGTAACGTCGGATGAAACAACTGCCGTTGGCAATGAATTGCATAAAGTAATGGTAGAAGAGGTTCTCCCTACTACCAGATATGTTTATCTGAGGGTTAAAGAAGGGGAAGAAGAGTTTTGGATAGCCACAAGAAAAGCAGAAATAAAAAAGGGTGAGGTTTATTTTTATAGGGGTGGTTTGCTAAAAACGGATTTCGAAAGTAAGGAGTACAGCCGTATTTTTGATAAAATCTACCTTGTTTCTAATTTGGTTTCAGAAGATCATTCCAAACATGGGATGAGCACTGATACCTCCGGGGATAATACAAAAAAGGAATTAACGGTAAAGGAAGATATTCCTACGCATACCGAAAAACCAATACTTCACAAGGGAACAATAAAAATAGCAGATCTTGTTAAGGATCCGAAAAAATATGAGGGGCATACTGTGCAGCTTAGCGGTAAATGTGTAAAAGTGAACCCTAATATCATGGATCGCAACTGGATTCATCTACAGGACGGAAGTAAAGACGATTTTGATATGGTCATTACTTCAAATACTTTTGTGCCTGAAGGTAAAGACATTACCATAAAGGCAGTGGTTAGCCTGAATCGGGATTTCGGAGCAGGTTACAAATACGATCTGATACTTGAAAATGGGACGCTCGTAGAGTAATTCTGCCTGGTTAAGAAATTATGGAATACTTTTTCTTTTTAAAATAGGCCAGGACACTTATACTAATAATTGAAATAACAACTATATACACCCAGCCAGGAATTGGTACGGGATCTCCTGTGGCATAAGAATGCAACCCTGAGAGGTAATAATTTACCCCATAATAGGTCATGATTACTGACGCTAATCCAAATATGGTAGCGACATTAAAAGCAAAAATCCCGGTTAATTTGGGAATCAACCGCATATGTAGAATAAAAGCATAGATCAGTATAGTAACCAGCGCCCAGGTTTCTTTAGCATCCCAGCCCCAGTAACGTCCCCAGGATTCATTAGCCCATATACCACCCAAGTATGTGCCAACACTTACCATAAACAACCCTCCAATTAAGGTTAATTCACTGATATATGACATTTCCTGAACAATTCTTTTTATGCGTGTTTTGTTAGATTCCGTAAGGAAAATCATTAAAATAAGGTTAATAAGACCAATAATTGCCCCCAACATTAAAAATCCATAACTGCCTGCTATCAGAGATACATGTATGGTTAGCCAGTAAGACTTAAGAACCGGAACCAATGGAGTAATCTCGGGGTCAAGGAAGCTCAATGTTGAAACAAAAAGAATGGTGGCTGCCAAAACCATGGTTGCAGCGAGTCCGCCAAATGATTTTCTCGTAAACAGTATCCCAGCCAAAGTTGAGGTCCACGCAATATAGATCATAGATTCATACCCGTTGCTCCAGGGTGCCCTTCCGGAAACATACCAACGTAAACCCAGTCCTATGGTGTGCAAAACAAAACCAAAAGCTACCAATGAAAATAACACAATATATACTTTCTTCAGACTTGCGTTGGGCTTGAAAACCGAGTAAAATAAAAAGAACAATAAAGCTATTCCGAGGAAGATGTAAAATATTGCCAACCGCGTAAAGACATTTAACTTATTCAATACTATTTCAGCATTGATTTTTGATTCCGAGGGCATAATAGCACCTCCGTTACTTTTTTGGTATGTCTTAAGTTCTTCTAGCAGCTGGTCCGCTTCCAGATAGTTACCGGTATTGCCTGCTTCTTTTAAGGCAGCCGTATAGTTCTCAAAAAAACTGTCTGCTATTTCTGAGTGATTATGACCGTCATCCTGCGCATGGCTATGCTCACTGTTTGCAACCCAGGTATTATTCGGGTCATTTGGCATAGGAATTATTTTAAGCAAAGTCCCTGAAAAAATCATACTTAAAATATTGACTCTCTCGTCAATTTTGATCAGTTCTTTTTCATAAACACCCCTGTCTATTGGCTCCAGGCTATATACCTTTCGAACCTCATTCTGTAATTTATAGACGCCATCTGTGGAAAAGAAGTCACTATAGGACCCGTATTCTCCGGGGATACCCAGTTTTTCGTGTATGTCCTGATGCTTTCCTAACTTGATAAGTCCCGCTGCGTACCATTCCTCCTTATTTACGAACATACTTAGCAATATCTGATCTGCAGTTAAGCCATATAAACTTTCCTTACGGGCTAATTTTCGCATCAATTCCCTGGAAAGGGTATGCACAGGTTTCATTCTTCCTTTAAAATCCTGTACGACCAGCTTACTGAATTTGTCGGCATGTTCCATATTGACCGCATGCTCTACAAAGTCATTATTGGAATTGGATTGTGCCTCCAGCGAAAAACCGGATAAAAAGAAGAAAATAATTACTATTGCTCCTTTAGCGCGCAATTTTTTAATTTTTTGGGTGAGTTGGTAAAATCTTGTTTTTTTACTAAAAAAGGTAAGCAACATTCCCAAAGTCAATAGTGCATATCCAATATAAGAAATTAAAGTGCCCCAGAAATCACTGTTGACGCTTAAATAAGTACCTCTTTCGTCCCTGTCAAAAGATGATTGAAAAAACCGGTACCCATTGTAATTCAATATATTGTTCATAAAAATGCGATAGTCCATATTTACATTTTCCTTTTCATCAATAAGCGTAACTTCACTGGCATATGAAGAAGCACTATTGGTGCCAGGGTATTTGTCCATGATAAATTTATTCAGTTTGATATAAAATGGCACTCCTATTTCTTTGGCCCCATAGGCAAGCGTAAGACTCAGATCATTAAAATTCAGTAATTCGGGCCTGCCTTCATTGCCCCTGCTGCTAAATACATACGTTTCTTTTGTTATTCCATTAACGGAAACCTCCATTAAAAGGGCAGTAAGGCTTTCATTCTTTACCTTAGGGTCTGTTGATTCAATATACACATTGCCTTTTGGTTTGAAATCTGAAAACACCACATTGTTGATCCCATCTGTATACAAAGCCCTTAGTTTGAGAGGAGCAGAAGTGCCGGTTGGATAAATAGTATCCTTTTCCTGCGTAGCCATAACTGTTTGGGTAAGTGTCTTATCACTTGTAAACACAAGTGATTCGTTCTGAAAGGCAATATTAAAAGCATTCGGAATTTGGGTGTCATCAAAATTATAAATTACATTTCCTATTCGCTTGGTCTCGCCTTCACTAATAAAATACTCTTCCCTTCCATTCCTGCCTCCAATTACCAATTGTAACGTTGGAATACCATCAATAGCTTCAGATAGGTGTTTTTGAGGATTAGGTATAAATTCCTTTACGCGAATAGTGATTAGCTCTTTGTTTATAAGGTAGGACTCTTCCCAATTATTGTTTCCAAGTGAAGCAAATAAAACGGGTTCATCAAAATCATAAGTTTGATTATTCGCAGTTACCTTAAACTTTAAAAATGTATTGGAAGAAATAAAACTATTAGCAGTCTGGTTTTCGCGGATGTGCATAATGCCTTCAAAACCCATATATCTGGTAATCCCTGCACCTAAAATAATAATGACAATCGCCGCATGAAAAATGAGCAATGGCCATTTCTTTTGTTGCACCATCCTAAATTTAACGATATTCACTATTATAGTAACACTGAAGAGTATAAGCAAAAGTTCAAACCACCAGGACTTATAAACCACTTTTTGCGCCGCAGAGGTGCCAAAATCGTTTTCAATAAAAGTAGCAACGGCGATTGCACCTGCAAATAGCAATAAATACAGGCCGGCAGCTCTGGTGTTAAAAAGAAGGGATAATTTTTTAAAGGCTTTGGAGAAAAAATAGTCCATTTTCATGCAATGAGGAATTTTTCAAAGTTAATAGTTTTCTAATAACCTAAACGGATTGCTGTTTTAAGTAGTATATTAAAGAGGTTTAAATTCTAATAGTCTCCTGGCAAAAAAATAAAATCAATAAAATGATTCTAAAACCAATACAATATTCGCCTGCCAAATTTCACTATTATTTAAAATTAAACAAAGCTAATCTGATAGATCTATCATTAAAAAACTCTCAGTAAAAATTAGTTACTTTTCGAACAGGTGCTTAATCCGAACGGGGCATAAAGGGGACAGAAACTAATAAAACTTGTTAGGATAAACACGCCCGCAAATATTAATAATACTATACCCCAGATCCCTGTTACAGTGCCTGTAAAATATAGTACTAAAAAAATGGCCGCAATAATAAACCGGATCGTACGATCTGTGGTTCCCATGTTCTTTTTCATATTATTTAGTATTAATTAAATATAAGATCCAGGCAAAAGACCAGGCCGGTTATTAAACCTAAACAAATGGTACATACCTGAATTAATTTTATAGCCTTTTTACTCATGTTACATTACCATAAATCCGGGGGAGATTTAAATATATCAAATATACAGGAGAAAATTGTTCTGCGGTTTATTTTAATTAATAAATATCATGTAATCAAACTTTTGGACGCTATCCGCTATATTTGTTAAAACCTGTAGCTAGCCTGTTATGACCCAAATACAACATTGGGCTGTTTATATAAATAATCAATCCAATAAGCATAGTCTTATTGAACAGCTGTTCTCAGAAACTAATCCACCCCACGTTTTTGAGAGATTAAAGGGGCTGAAAGGGGCATTATTCTCAAAATCTGCCCTCGATAATTTTATGGAAGAAGAAATAAAGCACGACAGGAAACTGCTCACATCTTCCACCCCTCAGAGCCTTCAATCAATGAGCAGTGGGGAACGTAAAAAGGCCCTTTTAAATTACCTTATGACAACTGCTCCAGACTTTCTGGTCCTGGACAACCCTTTTGACAACCTGGATATTGATTCGCAAGAACATCTAAAAAAAGTGCTGGATAACATATCGGACCACATTGCAATAATTCAATTAATCAGCAGATCGAGTGACCTCCTTCCTTTTATTACGAATTATTTTAGTCTGGAATTAACTGAATTAATCAGCTTAAATAAACCGTCATCAACAGAATCCAAAAAAAATAATTTTTTAAAAAGGGATATTCCTACAGCTTTGAATTGCTTTACATATTCCCATGAGTATTTAATCAAATTTAAAAATGTCTCTGTGCACTATGAAGAGAAATCTGTCCTCAAGAATATTAACTGGAAAATTAAACCCGGGGAATTCTGGGAATTGACCGGTAAAAATGGTAGTGGCAAAACCACCCTCCTTTCCATGATCACAGGGGATAACCCCAAAGGTTACGGGCAGGATATCTTCCTTTTTGGAATGCAAAAAGGGAGTGGGGAAAGTGTTTGGGATATCAAAAAAAATATTGGCTACTTTACCCCCGCAATGGTAGATCGTTTCCGGGGTTATCACAGCCTGGAAAACATGCTTATTTCGGGGCTTTTAGATTCAATTGGATTGTATGTTACACCAAACCAGGCCCAACTTAGAATAGCAAGAGAGTGGCTGGCATTAATAGATATGGAAGATAAAAAACATTGTTATTTTCACGACCTTAGCCCGGGACAGCAACGGCTTATCATGTGCGTAAGGGCAATGATTAAACACCCTCTTTTATTAATACTGGACGAGCCTACTGCAGGTTTAGACGATGCTAGTGCCGCTCTGGTGGTAGCCCTTGTAAATAAAATGGCGGCAGAAAGTCAGACAACGCTAATTTATGTGTCTCACAGGAAGGAACCCGAATTAAAAGCACAATTTGTTTATCAATTAGAGTTGACACAAGGGGGATCTATTGGAACAGTAGTATAAAATATATAGTTATTTGTATTTTCCTATTACAAATAAGGCATATAGTCGTCTTAGAAATATATAAACATATAAACATAAAATGAACTATTCATCAATTAAATCACTTGCAGTTGTTTTCTTATTCTTTTTATCCGGAAACTTAAAAGCCCAATATCTCAAAGGGGAATTGAAGGAAGGCATTTCAATTTCTGCAGAAATACTGCCAAAAGATACACATCAATATAAAGTAAAACTGGAAAAGGATCAGTTTGCCTTTTTAAAGTTGATCCAACAAGGTGTTGATCTAAAAATTACCACCTATGACTCCAGAGGCAACAAAATGAATGACTTTGACAGCCCTAATGGAAAAAATGGATATGAATACATTACCCTAACTTCCACCGTGGATGGTGAGTATGTAGTGGAAGTTTACCCATTAGATGAAAATCAGCCTATAGGGAAATATGAAATATCGCTTAAAAAACTAAAACCTAAGGCTGTTACTTTAGATGGTAAGGTTGATGAATTGTTTACGGTTTGGGATAACCAGGATACACCGGGGGCTGCAATTGCCGTGGTCAAAAATGGTACAATCGTATTTAAAAAGGGATACGGGATGGCCAATTTGGAATATGATATTCCCATTGTTCCATCCACTGTATTTCATATTGCCTCCGTATCCAAACAGTTTACTGTTTTCTCCATATTATTACTGGTAAGTGAGGGAAAATTATCACTGGATGATGATATAAGAAAGTATATTCCGGAAGTACCGGATTTTGGAAAAACCATCACATTGAGGCATTTGGCTAGCCACACCAGCGGTTTAAGAGATCAGTGGAATTTATTGGCCATGGCAGGCTGGAGGCTGGACGACGTTATTACAAAGGAGCATGTACTTAAACTGATAAGTAAACAAAAGGCGCTTAATTTTGATCCGGGGGAGGAGTATCTATATTGCAATACCGGTTTTACCCTATTGGCTGAAGTAGTTGCCAGGGTATCAGGATTTTCCTTTGCTACATTTACAAACGACCGTATTTTTAAGCCTCTGAATATGAAGAATACCTTGTTTTATGACGATCACGAAAAAATTGTTAAAAACAGGGCATATTCTTATTATGCCGATAGTACCGGCTATAAAAAAAGTGTGCTTAGCTATGCTAATGTGGGAGCGACAAGTCTGTTTACTACTGTTGAAGATTTAAGTCTGTGGGCACTTAACTTTTCATCACCAGAAATTGGCAGTGAAGAGCTTTTCCGGGAAATGAACACTCCTGCAGTTCTTAATAACGGTAAGACATTTGGCGGAGCACTCGGGCAGTTTGTAGGAGAATATAAAGGATTGAACGAGATTCAACATGGAGGTGCAGATGCGGGATACAGATCATATCTGACACGCTTTCCAGATCAAAATTTCTCCGTTGTTGTATTTAGCAATGATGCTTCCTTTGCATCTGGGTCGATGGCACATAAAGTAACGGATATTTATCTGGGTGACCTCCTAAAAACCGAATCAAAAGACGATTTAACCACTTCAGATACTGTAAATAAAAAGATTGAAATAGATCTAAAAACAATAAAATCTTATGTGGGCGACTATGAATTGCAGCCCGGTTTTATTGTGAGTATCACTGAAAATAACGGTGAACTGGCAGCACAGGCTACCGGTCAACAGCAAGTAGTATTAACCGCATTGTCTAATACCAGGTTTAAGATTGTGGATGTGGAAGCCGAAATTGAATTTATTCCTGAAGAGGATGAAAAGGTAGAGAGTTTCAAACTTGAACAGGGTGGACAGATCATGAATGCGGCCAGAATAATTGCGTTTGATGAATCAGCGGTTGATCTATCAGAATTTACCGGAAGTTTTTACAGCGAAGAACTATCCACAGAATACAAATTTATAACAGAAGGCGACCAATTAATTGCCAGACATAGCAGGCACAGCGACATAACATTAAATCCAATTAAGAAAGATATGTTTTCCGGCAGTGAATGGTTTTTTAACCGGATTGAATTTATCAGGGATACAGATAATAAGATAAGTGGTTGCAAAGTATCCTCGGGGAGGGTCAGAAATTTGCTATTTGTTAAAAAATAGTGAAAAAACGATGCCTGAACACAAAATAAATGGCTTATTCACCTAATTTAAAGGATATTAACCTACCTTTGTGGCTAATTTAATATATAATCATGAGTAACGGTACAGTAAAATTTTTCAACAACGCCAAAGGTTTTGGATTTATCACTCCGGATGAAGGAGACAAAGACGTATTTGTCCATGCAAGTGGATTAACCGAAGAGATATCAGAGGGAGATAAAGTTAGCTACGATCTAGAAGAAAGTCCCAAAGGTTTAAACGCAGTAAATGTTGAGGTAGTTTAATTCTTAGGATTTAAAGTATTTATTTTTAGAAGCCTGTCGTATACGACGGGCTTTTTTTGTTCCTATAAGCGGCCAACTAAAAAGCCGCAAAACTTAATAAGAAGTCCTGCGGCCTAATATAATTTTAAGGAAAGTTTAAACTTTCTTCTTCTTTGAAAATTTATGCTCAAGTGTATCGAACATCACTGGTGTTGCTATAAAGAGCGAAGAATATGTACCCACTACTACCCCAATGATCATGGCAAACATAAATCCTCTTAAGGACTCTCCGCCAAATACAAAAATGGATAATAGTACCACAAGGGTGGTTAAGGACGTATTCAATGTTCTGCTTAACGTACTGTTCAAGGCATTATTAATGTTTTCTCCACCTTTATAACCATGTTCACTGATGATTTCCCTTATACGGTCAAATACCACCACGGTATCATTGAGGGAATACCCAATTACCGTTAAAATGGCTGCAATAAATGCCTGGTCTATTTCCATGCTAAAAGGCATTATCTTGTCGGTCAATGAGAAGATCCCCAATACAATAAGCACATCATGGAATACCGCTACCACAGCACCCAAAGAATACTGCCATTTGCGGAAGCGCAGCAAAATATATAGAAACACTACTGCCAAAGACCCAAATATAGCCCAAAGGGCATTTTTCTTAATGTCATCGGCGATGGTTGGCCCCACCTTACGATACTTAAGAACCCCAATATCCCCATTGCCGCCTCCTGGAATAAAATCCTCATAGGTGGCTCCATCTGGCAAATATTTTTGAAGTGAGGTAAATAATATTCCTAATATTTCATCATCTACTTCTGTACCCTGAACATCCACCTTATACTTGGTAGTCACCATAATCTGGTTGGCATCGCCAAAAGTCTTGGCACTTGCACTTCCCAGGGCTCCAGAAAGTTCATTGGAAATTTCTGATGGATTTACAGGATTCACAAAACGAATCTGGTAATTTCGCCCTCCAACAAAGTCGACCCCTTCATCCAACCCTTGTGTAATCAAAGAAAATAGTCCTACAGCAACAACAATACTTGAAAGAACATAAGCAATTTTACGTTTTCTCAGAAAATCAATATTTAAATTCTTGAAGAGGTTTTTTGTGATGGATGTTGAAAAATCCAGGGTTTTCCCTTTTCCGGAAAGATACCAATCCACGATTAACCTTGTAACAAAAATAGCCGTAAACAATGAGGTTAGAATACCAATAATCAAGGTGGTAGCAAATCCTTTAATGGGCCCACTACCAAAAATCAAAAGAATAATTGCCGTCAGACCTGTGGTTACGTTAGCATCCAGAATAGATGATAATGCATTTGAAAAACCATCAGCGATAGCCTGCCCTTTACCCTTCCCTTTGGCCAGTTCTTCCTTAATCCTTTCAAAAATCAGAACGTTTGCATCAACTGACATCCCAATGGTCAATACAATACCGGCAATTCCGGGTAAAGTAAGTACCGCTCCCAAACTGGCTAATACACCAAAGATGAGAACGATGTTGAAGACCAATGCGATATCTGCAAAAATCCCTGCTTTGCCATAATAAAAGAACATCCATACCAAAACAAAAACCATAGCAATCAGAAAGGACGTAAAACCACTGTCTATGGCTTCCTGCCCCAGTGAAGGTCCAACCACAAAAGAATCGATAATCTCCGCGGATGCAGGTAATTTACCGGCCCTTAGCACATTTGCAATATCTTTTGTCTCATTAACGGTGAAAGTTCCGGTAATTTCAGAGCTACCTCCCGATATTCCACCGACCTGAGAAACCCCAGGTGCCGTATAGACCTTATTATCAAGCACAATAGCTATTCCAGTATTGTTAAGGTTAGCTTCACTTGTAAGCTTTTCCCAGAGCTTTGCGCCTTTTACGTTCATGTCCATACCAACAGCCGGCCTGTTAAACTGGTCAAACTGATCTCTGGCGTCACTCACTACATCACCACTAATTCTAGGGGTATGGTCACGGTTAGATTTTAAAGCATATAAGGCGGCTACTTCAGATTCCTTGGTAGGCCTTTCCCATAGAAACTTTGTGAATTGTACATCACCAGGCAACAAACGCCTTATTTCAGGCATCCTAAGGTATGATCCTATTTCGGCCGTGTCTTTTATAGCGGCAATCCCTACAGCAAAACCAGGGCCGTTTAACTGTAACTTTTCAAATAATGGATTTCGTTCAGTAGCAAGATCTAAGGAATCCTGGGTTACGTCGGAGAGTAAGGAATCTATCTCAGATTCTTCTTTGACAACTACATCTTCCCTTGTATCCTCCACCAATGTTTTCAAGCGGTCATTTGCCTGGATAAAGAAATTTATCAGGCTTTGATTTCCGGGCTCATAGGTTTCCCAGAACTCCAATTGGGCGGTACTTGAGAGAAGGTCCTGCGCTCTTGCAATGTCTCTTGCCCCGGGCAATTCAACCAAAATTCTCCCTGAACTACCTTCCCGTTGTATGTTGGGTTGTGTAACTCCAAAACCATCAATACGTTCGCGCAATACTTCAAAGGCAGATACAACAGATTCATCGATTTTTCTGCGAATAATAGGTTTTACCTCATCATCGGTCATTTGAAAATTGATCTCATCACTCAGGCCTTTATTTGCAAAAATATCCGGAGAAGCCAATTTAGCGTCTCCTTTTATATTATCAAAAGCATCGAAAAACAGGTCTATATAGGTTTCATCACTGTCCTTAGAGGCTGCATCAGCATCCGCCAATGCTTTATTAAAGATTGGGTTTTTGGTATTGTCTGCCAGTCCTTTAAGGATATCTTTAACAGATATCTGAAGCGTAACATTGATACCTCCTTTAAGGTCAAGCCCCTTATTCAGTTCCTTTTTCTTGGCATCATCATAACTGGTATAGCCCAAAATTGGATTTGCTCCGATAGAATCCAAATAAATAGCTTCAACCGCTTCTCTTTTAGCCACATAATCATCCTCTGAGGGTGAAACAGCAGATGCCGCAAATAATGTGGCATCTTTTTCTACCTTGGAGGTAATGAATGTATAGGAAAGTTGATAGATACTTACCAGTCCGAACAAGAAAGCAAATAGCTTTATAAGTCCTTTATTCTGCATGGTTTAATTGATTTTTTGATGGAATTTGTAAACAGCGTGCAAATATATCATTTCCGATAAGAACTGACAATTTATTTATGTTATTTGTAGGTATTCACAAACAGTTGAGACTGTTATCCCTATTGCTTTTCATTATTACCCTCATTCATTAACCGGTATAAAACGACAATATCCCAAAAATTCCTATAATCCTGGAATAATGGTGAGAGACGCTACAAAACTTTAAAATTCCCTGATGAATTGGGATTATACCTAAATATTACCCCCCCAACTAAACCAGTCACAGAATGATAAAAATTTACCTCAAAAAAAAAGCGTCCGGTACCGGACGCTTCTATTAATTCCATAAATCTTTAAAATTATACTTCCAGTAAACTATTTGTATTCCTAACTCCAACGGCGCTTTCCTGCATTTTGGCTTTTTCGGCATCACTAAGTTTGATCTCAACAATTCTTTCAATACCATTTTTACCGAGTAATACAGGAACACCTATACAGATATCGCTTAAACCGTATTCGCCTTCCAATAGTACAGAACAAGGAAACATTTTCTTTTGATCACAGGCGATAGCTTGTACCAAGGCCGAAACAGCAGCACCTGGCGCATACCAGGCACTTGTACCAAGCAGTTTGGTAAGGGTAGCACCGCCTACTTTTGTGTCTTCCACAACCTGTTGCAGGCGTTCTTCAGTTAAAAACTCAGATACCTTAACACTATTTCTGGTCGCATGGCTTGCCAGGGGTACCATACCTGTGTCACTATGGCCGCCAATGACCATCCCATCTATGTCTGATATAGGAGCTTTCAGGGCCTCAGCCAAACGATATTTGAAACGGGCACTATCTAATGCACCTCCCATACCTATAATTTTATTTTTTGGAAGATTTGTGGTCTTATGCACCAAATAGGTCATTGTATCCATGGGATTACTAACGACGATCAAAGTTACCTTTGGTGAATGTTTCAAAAGATTTGAAGCAACGGTTTTCACTATCCCTGCATTAATACCAATCAGTTCCTCACGAGTCATACCAGGCTTTCTGGGAATACCTGATGTGATTACCGCAATATCGCTGTGGGCAGTTCTGGAATAATCCCCTGTTGTGCCTGTTATGGTTGTATCAAAACCGTTAAGAGACGCCGTTTGCATAAGGTCCATAGCCTTTCCTTCGGCATAACCTTCTTTAATATCAAGCAAAACAACTTCCGAAGCAAAATTTTTAATTGCGATATACTCGGCACAACTAGCACCAACAGCACCCGCCCCAACTACTGTAACTTTCATGATATATTATATTTTAAAGTGATTGATAAGACTGCCAAAATTACAGAAATTTAACAGATTTAGGAACTCATCACCAACTTATATTTTCCCTGAACAAATGATTGGCAAATGAATTTCTTTATAAATATGTTAAAATAAAATGCAATTCAACGAAGAATTTATAATTCCTGTGTATTACATCGATTTTTAACAATACCTGTTTTAGTATTGGCGTTAGAGATACTGATAGATCCCAAATCTAAAACCTACTAAATTGAAAAAACTTTTCTCCTTTTTCGCTATAGTTGCGATTGTATTCGCCAGCAACTGTTCCAGAATCCCCGAAAACAATGATCCGGTAATCGGCATCTGGTATAAGGTTGATATTGGTTCCGCCAGTGCTGCAAATAAACAATCTATCCGACAGGAATGGATATTCAACGACGCCTATTTAGGAAGATATCAGGAATACAGCGGGTCCAAACTTGAATTTAAAACTGATTTTAGCTGGGAAACCGATAAAGGAGTTTATACTATTTCTTATCCCGGAACAGATAAAATTAGTGATGTTGTGAGTATGAAAGAATCCCCGGA
>Ga0316188_10000039_pt1 | contig 37936 bp, 29 predicted proteins | sample Phiworburrow1_MG_FD_204933 | JGI IMG/M metagenome (GOLD analysis project Ga0316188, IMG submission 204933) | Coastal sediment microbial communities from Maine, United States - Phippsburg worm burrow 1 | ecosystem: Environmental > Aquatic > Marine > Coastal > Sediment | place: USA: Maine... | reverse complement strand
ACCTGTTTTTATGAGTAAGATAAATTTTTTGATATCCATTTATTACTCTGATTTAATCTAATCCATCCTAGTATGAAATTACTTCTTTTTGCCCTGGCCCTAATTTCTTGTAGTATGGTTTATTCTCAGGAAACAAAAAATAAGGCAGCTCCTTTTGTGAGAGTATATGATCTGAATGGCATAAAAATATCCAAGGGTAGAATCGCGAGCCTTACGGACACTTCTCTGGTAGTCGAATCCAGTGAAAAAATAACAACTATTGAAGTAAACAGGATTGGTTATATAAAAACCAAACGATCCGCCGGGAATAATATCCTTTGGGGAGCCGGAATAGGGGCAAGTACTGGTTTAATTGCGGGAGCTATTGAAGGTGAATCAGAAGGGATTTTTGGAAGTACTGTTCCTGTGGAAGAAAATATTATAATGGGCACAATAGTTTTGATGCCTGTTGGCGCAGCAATAGGTGCAATCACCGCAATTACTAAAAATTCGGACAACTATTATATTAACGGCGACACAACAAAATGGAAAGCCTTTAGGGTAACGATGGAAGAGCAAAGTCAGCTGCCTTAAAAAGGTATTGGTCAATGATTTGTTAAACCTTTGGTTATGTTTTTGAATGCATTTAAAATTATGCCCGTATCCACGGCATAAGAGATATATTGAACCCCTATTTTCTCCCACTTTTTGGCATCCTCAACAGTTTCAACAAAAGTACCAACCACTTTTCCGCTTTTTCTGGCCAGAGCCACAGCTTCTTCCATTCTTTTTACCACTTTTTCATGGTGCACCTGCCCTGGTACCCCACAGGATTGCGACAAGTCATAGGGCCCTAAAAAAATAACGTCGATCCCTTCACACCTGAGAATAGCAGGTAAATTCTCAAGGCCTTTTACCCCTTCTATATGGATGATGGTTAAGATACTTTCATTTGTAGTTCCAAAGTGCTCAGCCTTGTCAACGGCAGTGTAGTCTCCGGCCCTCACGTATCTGCACATCCCACGTTCCCCTTTAGGATAGAACAAAGAGGAACTGACCACTTTCGCCGCATCTTCTGCTGTGGAAATTTGAGGGACCTGAACAGATCTGGCACCAATATCCAGAACGCGCAGAATGGAGGTCTCACTATTTTCGGTAACCCTTACAACAGGGGTAATACCCCGGGCTTCTGCTGCTCTTACCATCTGCTGCACAGTTTCTATGCTGTAAGGGCCATGTTCCATGTCAATAATCACAAAATCAAACCCGGCCAAAGCGGCTAATTCCACAACAGCAGGGTCCAGAATTTTGCAGAAAGGCCCGAATACGGTTTTGCCTTCAGCCAATGCCTTTTTTAAAATATTAGCTTTCATAGTTTCTAAAGTGTTAATATTCTATTTAGTTAACCCGGTGTAAATTAGTGCCAAATCTTATTTTGCAATCAGGCGCCAGGGTTATAAAGTAAAGGAAAAAATTTGCCCTGCATTTTGCTTCCTTTAGGTATAACAGGAACCCCTGCCAATAATTCGTCATCTGTGTTACTGACGGTGCCATCTGCAAATACATTTAAAACAAATGCCCGTCTGCTCATTTCAGATTTGTTTTCATAAGACCCATGAACCAATAAAGGATGGTGGAAAGTTCCATAACCCTTTTTCATTTCAATGGCTACCGGTTTAAATTCTTCCCTCTGATCTTTAGTAAGATATTTCATTAATCCGTTCATATCCCCGGCCAGGGAAGGAGCATCCAACAATCCCCATCTATGACTTTTGGGTACATAATGCAAACAACCATTTTCTGTAGATGCGTCATCAAGCCCGATCCAGCAGGTTAAATGCTGCATGGCCACGGTACGTGTCCAATACGAATAGTCCTGGTGCCAGGCAACCACTCCCCCGTGTTTGGCAGGTTTATAGAATAATTGATCATGCCAGAACCTGACAGGCTTATTTTCCAGCAATTGATGGGCGGCCATAACGAATGCCGGATTCCATAGAACATCATGAAACCCACTCGTTATACGCCAGTGACCCAAAGAATGAAACAATACCGAATCAGAATCTTCAGATTCATTGCTGTGAAATTCATAGAATAGATGATGGGCAGGATGTGATGGGTCCATAACCTCTGCCAATTGGTTGCGCAAGACTTCAATCTGATCATCTTCCAATAGTTTAATTCCCGACAAATATCCATATTCATGAAAATAAGCCACCTGCTCAGAAGTTAACCTGTACTGATCCCATTCTTCCTTTGATTTAGGTTGCCGAAAAAGGTCAGATACCATCTCATGATAATCTGCCAGGTCTTTTATTGCTGCCATATACGTATGTCTAATTGTTCCTATTCAAATTGAATTCATTGCACTAATATAAGGTACTATTTATTATAAGTTATCTGACAAAGCTATTAAAGAATCTCAAGCTGTCTTTGACATGTTCCTGCCAGTATTCCCATTCGTGTCCTCCTGAAAACTCCTTATATTCATGCATAATTTGTGCTTTGTTTAGTTGTTCGTGCAGAAGACGGTTTTGATTAATAAGCAAATCTTCCGTTCCACAATCAAACCTCAATTTTGGCAAATTATCTTTTCTTTCCAGAACCAATTCTATAACGGATTCCTCCTGTCTGTTTTTCTGTTCATACTCCTTAAGTGATTCCTCTACGAACATAGACATTTGACCTAATTCTGTTATTGAAGAATGTGCGGATACCGCTTTGAATTTATCAGCATATTTAATTGCCAGGCGCAGTGCTCCAAACCCACCCATAGAAAGTCCGGAAATATAAAGTCCCGATTCTTCACTAATAGCTTCAACACTTTCAATAACCGCCCTGGGTACATCTTCCACAATCCATTTTTCAAAATCAAACCCGCCATGTGGCACATATCCGGAGCCATCACCCCATAGTCCGTCAGAGGGCATGGCAATTACCATAGGTTTTAATTCTTTCCTTTGAATCATTTCCCAGGCGGTAATATGTACCCCACCTTTTTGAGACCATTCCCAGGCACTTCCATATACTCCATGAAGAAGAATCACCAATGGCACATTTTTAAGTCCTTCCATAGGTGGAACGAAAAGACAAATATCACCCCTGCCTTTTAAGTTATTGGTTTTAACCGTAATGAAACTCAGATGATTACTTTCAAACGCAGGGTTGGATTTTTGTATGGTTCTAAACATCTTTAAAATTAATCAAATAGAATAACTCCTTTGGCATTTTTTCCTGCCAGCATATCGTCAAAGGCATTTTGCAAATGGTCCAAATCATAGGTTCGGGTTATCATTTCATCGAGCCTTAATTCACCTGTTTCATAATAGTCGATAATTTTAGGAAAGTCTACCTGAGGGTTACATCCGCCATATAAGGGATTTATATAAATTTTATCCCATTCAAACAAATTCATATCAATGGTAATTTCCTGTTCAATTCCGCTTACCTGAACCGCAGTTCCTGCGTTCCTGATCATAGCCAAGGGTGCAGCCCCTAGTTCGGGAACTGCAGTACATTCAAAGGCATAGTCTGCCCCCCTTAGTTTTGTTAAAAGCTTTACAGCTTTGGCAGCCTTCAATAACCCCTTGTCTTCTTTACTGGCAAGAATAAGGTGGGTTGCGCCAAACTCTTTGGCCATGGCCAGCCTTTGTTCATTTATATCTATGGCGATAATCATGGAAGCCTTACTCAGCTTTGCCCCCTGAATAACACTCAAACCAACCCCGCCTGTTCCTAAAACCACAACAGAACTATTGGGTTTTACCTTTGCTGAATTTACGACGGATCCATAACCGGTCATAACGCCACAGCTGATAATACTCGCCGATGCAAAAGACATTCGCTCCGATTTATTTTTTACAAGCGCGGAAGCCTTTACAAGAGTATACTCCGATAAAGTCCCGATATTAAAAGAGCGTTCAATGGGGTTGCCTTTCCATAAGGTTCCTTCCAAATGCGCATGCCCATCAGTATAGCCGTTAGCACCGGCTACCACGGGGGAATTATTTTCACAAAGGTGCCGGTTACCCAATTTACACTGGAAACAATGATTACAGGGAGTAGCCCAATTCAAAATAACAGCATCCCCAACATGCAAATCTTTAACACTACTGCCGGTCGCCATAACCACCCCTGCCCCTTCATGTCCCAAAATCAGAGGTTTCCCCCAATTCAGGGAATCATAATCTGTGTGGCATAAACCTGCTGCCTTAATTGCCACTAATACTTCATCTGCCTGAGGTTCCTGTACCTCAATGCTTTCTATTTTAAAATCGCCATTTCCTATGGCGATGGCCGCTCTACATTTTACAGACATGATTTAGATGTTGTGCACTACCGGAAGAAAAAGTTAAACTCAAATTTTATTCAAACAGGATCATAATAAAACAGATCCATTACTGCAACTCTATTGACATATGGTAATTAATCCGATGATTTTTTAATAAATGAAAGACTAAAACCAGGCCACCTTAAATATGCAGTTCTCTTCAAAGTTCGTTTAAAGTATTCAATTACAAAAATGTTGAAATTACTGTGCATGATATAAGATTTACAGAACCTAATAAACTGCAACTAAGAATAGTTATTTAATTTTTTTGAATTAGTTTAGTAAAGGATGTATCTGGAGTTACCAACTTTCAAAATTAGGTTTTATTAATGAAGTATCTTATCTGCGAAAAACCAGGCCAATTTGAGCTCAAAGAAAAAAGTTACCCTAAAAAACAAAAGGGACGGGCTATTCTTGCCGTTAGGAAAATTGGGATTTGCGGAACTGACTTACATGCATATAAAGGAAAACAGGCGTTCTTTACTTACCCCAGAATACTTGGACATGAGCTCGCTGCTGAAGTAATAGATATAGAAGAAAACAGTCAAAACATCAAGGTAGGCGACAAAGTAGTTGTAATGCCATATATAAGCTGTGGAAAATGCATTGCCTGCAGGAATGGAAAAACGAACTGCTGTAAAGAACTGAGCGTACTCGGAGTGCATACAGACGGCGGGATGCAGGAACAGATATCAGTACCCATAAATCTTCTGATACCGGCAAAAAATTTGAATTATGACGAGATGGCAATTGTGGAACCTCTTGCAATTGGCGCTCATGCCCTAAGAAGAGCTCAGGTACAATCCAATGAATTTATTATCGTCATGGGTTGTGGCCCTATTGGAATAGGTATCATGAAATTAGCCCAAATAGCCGGCGCAAAAGTAATTGCTATGGATATAGATCCGGGGAGACTGGACTTTGCCAAAAATATAATTGGGGTGGATTATGCCGTCCTGGCCGGAGAGGAGGCATTGGATCTCATTGGTAAAATTACCAAAGGTGAGCTGGGCACCGCAGTCTTTGATGCTACCGGTCATAAGAATGCGCTTGAAAAAGGTCCGGATTATATGGCACACGGGGGCAGATATATTTTAGTTGGTTTATCCAAAGGAATAATTGAGTTTAAACATCCGGAAATCCATGCGAAGGAAACCACAATAATTTGCAGCAGAAATGCTACCTTGGAAGACTTTGAATACGTAATTGAAATTTTGGAGAACGGTAAATTTCCTGTAGATTCGTTTATCACCCATAATGTAGGTTTTACAGAAATGATAGCTCATTTTGATAGTTGGTTAGACCCTGCAAATGGAGTAATCAAGGCAACAGTTAACTTATAGTCTAATTAAACAAATTGAATTCTGGCATGAAAAAAGTAGTGACTTTTGGAGAAATTATGCTGCGTCTGGCACCTCCCGGATTTTTGCGGTTTTCCCAAACTAATTCTTTTGATATAATTTATGGGGGTGGGGAGTCTAATGTAGCCGTATCCTTAGCCAATTATGGTATTCCTGTTAGTTTTGTGACCCGATTGCCCAAAAATGATATTGGGGAATGTGCTTTAATGGAAATGCGAAAAAGAGGGGTGCAGGTAGATGATATAATTTATGGCGGAGACCGGTTGGGCATATACTTCCTCGAAACAGGCGCAGTGTCCAGGGGAAGCAAAGTCATTTATGACAGAGCCCATTCTGCTATTGCTGAGATAAAAGTAGGAATGCTGGACTGGGAAAAAGTATTCGACGGGGCAGGATGGTTTCACTGGACTGGAATTACACCGGCAATTTCCCAGGGAGCTGCGGATGTATGCCTTGAAGCTGTAAAAAAAGCCAGTGAAATGGGAATAACCGTTTCTACTGACCTGAATTATAGAGCAAAGCTATGGAAGTACGGTGTTGAGCCAGAAGGAATCATGACCGAGCTTACCTCCTATTGTGATATTATTTTAGGAAATGAAGAAGATGCTGAAAAACATTTTGGAATTAAACCCGAAGGTCTGGACATCACTACCCAGGGACATGATATAAAAGCAGAAGCATTCCTTTCTGTCTGCCAACAAATGATGGAAAAATTTCCCCGTGCTAAAAAAGTAATCACAACCCTAAGGGGTTCACTTTCTGCATCACACAATTCCTGGGCAGGCGTAATGTACGATGGTAAAACTTTGTTTGAATCACCACAATACCAAATTACGCATATTGTAGATAGGGTTGGCGGGGGAGATTCCTTTATGGGTGGATTGATCTATGGTTTATTAAAATACCCTGAAGATGATCAGAATGCCTTAAATTTTGCGGTAGCAGCATCCTGTTTAAAACATACCATAATGGGTGATGCCAACCTGGTAACCGTAGAGGAGGTTCAAAAATTAATGGGTGGTGATGCCTCAGGCAGAGTAGCAAGATAATCTTATAATAACATACAATGGCAAAATTTTCAAGAATAGAAGTGGCAATGGCCATGAAGGAAACTGGGATGATTCCCTTGTTCTTCCATTCAGATGTAGAATTAGGCAAAAAAGTACTAAGAGCCTGCTATTCGGGCGGTGCAAGACTGCTGGAATTTACTTCCAGAGGTGATTTTGCACATGAAGTATTTGCCGAACTCAACAAATTTGCACTGGCCGAACTACCAGGGATGATAATGGGTGTTGGGTCCATAACAGATGCCGGGGCTGCCTCTTTGTATATGCAATTGGGTGCCAGTTTTATTGTAACACCGGTTCTTCGTGAAGATATTGCCATTGTATGCAACCGGCGAAAAGTACTTTGGTCTGCCGGATGTGGCTCACTCACTGAAATTGCCAGGGCGGAGGAATTAGGCTGTGAAATAGTAAAGCTTTTCCCGGGATCCAGCTATGGTCCTGGTTTTGTAAAAGCAATTAAAGGGCCATGCCCATGGACAGATATTATGCCTACAGGAGGTGTCAGTACGGAAGAATCCAACCTCAGGGGGTGGTTTGAAGCAGGGGTCACCTGTGTAGGTATGGGCTCTAAATTAATATCCAATGAGATTCTCGCCCAAAAAGATTTTGCCCGCCTGGAGGATGATGTGAGAAAGACGCTGGCTATCATTAAATCCGTGAGAAACTAATTAGCAAAAAGATATGTCCAAAAAATATGTTCAAATAGATCCCAGGGATAATATTATTGTGGCTATTACAGACCTCGAAGAAGGAACCACGACCAATATAAATGGGGCGAACATTATTTTAAAGGAAAATATCAGGGCCAAACACAAATTCGCCGGGCAGGATTTCAGTACTGGTGATGAGATTTATATGTATGGGGTCCTGATTGGAAAAGCCATTAAACCAATACCTGTAGGTAGTGCTATAACCACAGAAAATGTGAAACATGCATCTGCTGCCTATAAGGATACCAAGGAAAACTTCGAATGGATTGCGCCAGATATTTCGAAGTATAAGGAAAGAACTTTTATGGGTTACCACAGGGAAGATGGCAGTGTGGGTACTGCCAATTATTGGTTGATTATACCAATGGTATTTTGTGAAAACCGGAATGTGGAGGTTGTGGAAGGAGCTCTCTCGGAAGCTTTGGGGTATATTACAAAAAAAGATTTTGCGGTGGATACACGGGCATTGATAGATAAATATAGTTCCGGGGCAAGTGAGGAAGAAATTTATGCTACACCCATCATTCATACCAAAGATGAAATATCCAGAAACAGGATATTTCCAAATGTAGATGGCATAAAATTTTTAAGGCATGACGGAGGATGCGGGGGCGTACGACAAGATTCTGAAGCGCTTTGTAAACTTTTAGCCGGGTATATTACCAATTCTAATGTATGTGGCGCCACGGTATTAAGCCTGGGTTGTCAGAACGCAGAGGTGGATATACTGCAGAAGTCCATTGCGGAAAAGGACCATAACTTTGCAAAACCAGTCTATTACCTGCAGCAGCAAAATAGTAAAAGTGAACGTGAATTTATTGAAGAAGCAGTTAAACGCACTTTTATTGGGTTAACAAAAGCCAATAAAACAGAAAGAAAGCCTGCCCCTTTAAGCAAATTAGTTTTGGGATTGGAATGCGGTGGCTCCGATGGGTTTTCAGGAATTTCCGCAAATCCGGCTCTGGGATATGCTTCCGATTTGCTCGTGGCTTTGGGAGGAACAACAGTACTTTCAGAATTTCCGGAACTAAATGGTGTTGAACAAGAATTGATCAATAGATGTGCTACCGATGAAGCTGCCAAAAAATTTGCTGCACTAATGGATTCCTATTCTGCAGCGGCCAATGCGGTTGGTTCTGCTTTTGAAAATAATCCGTCACCGGGAAATATTAAAGATGGCCTTATTACCGATGCCATGAAATCGGCAGGGGCAGCCAAAAAAGGTGGAACTTCTCCGGTGATGGACGTACTCGATTATACCGAAAAAATCACCAGGAATGGATTAAATCTATTATGTACCCCCGGAAATGATGTGGAAAGCACAACCGGACTTGCCGGTTCCGGATGTAATATAATTGTATTTACAACAGGACTGGGGACACCAACCGGAAACCCTATTGCCCCCGTACTGAAGCTCTCCAGCAATACGCATTTGTATGAAAAAATGAAGGATCTCATAGATATTGATGCAGGTACTGTTATTAGTGGGGATGATAGTATTGAAAGCATGGGTGAAAAAGTCCTGGAGTATATTATCGCAACCGCAAGTGGTGAGCTGACTGCAAAAGCAGTACTCAAAGGACAAAACGATTTTATTCCATGGAAACGAGGCATCTCTTTATAAAGCTGCTAAAAGGGCTTAGGCAACTCAAGTAACTGAAGAACCATTGAAAACATTAAGCAGAAGTACATTCCCAAGAAGTTCTTACCCCGAGAGGGTCATACAATTCGGGGAAGGAAATTTTTTAAGGGCTTTTGCAGACTGGATGATTCAGGAAATGAATAAAAAGGTGGGGTTTGACTCAGGAGTGGTGGTTGTCCAGCCTATTGCCCATGGATTAACCAAAAAGCTAAGTGAACAGGACGGGCTATATACCTTGTTCCTCAACGGGATAAAAAATGGAAAGCCAGTTAGTGAACATCAAATAATAGATTGTATCCAGAGGGCCATTAACCCCTATGAAAATTACGCTGATTATTTGGCAAATGCTGAAAATCCGGATTTGAGATTTGTCATCTCCAATACTACGGAAGCGGGCATAGCTTATCGCAAGGAAGATCTTTTGGGAGATGCCCCGCAGAATAGTTATCCGGGGAAATTAACAGCACTTCTATACAGGAGGTATCAATTTTTTAAAGGAGCTTCAGATAAAGGACTGATTGTACTTCCATGCGAATTAATAGACAGAAACGGGGATACTCTTAAAAAAATAATCCTCCAATATGCAATAGACTGGAAATTAGGCAGGGATTTTATACGATGGATCAATGAGGACAATATCATCTGCAATACTTTGGTAGACAGAATTGTTCCGGGCTATCCAAAAGATAAAATCGAGGGCATTACAAAGCAATTAGGGTACAGGGATAATTTAATAGTTGAGGGCGAACAGTTTCATTTATGGGTTATCGAAGCGCCTGAAGAAGTAAAAGGAGAGTTTCCTGCTGAACAATGTGGTTTGAATGTAGTTTTCACAGACAATATGGAACCCTACAGGACACGAAAAGTGCGAATACTAAACGGCGCACATACTGCTATGGTTCCGGTTGGATATCTATATGGAATAGAAAAAGTCCGGGAATCTCTGGAAGATAAAGTAGTGGGTACTTTTATTAAAAAAGCAATATTTAACGAAATATGTCCAACCCTTGATCTCCCTGAAACAGAATTAGTGCAGTTCTCCAATGAAGTCCTGGATAGATTTAGAAACCCCTATTTGGAACATGCGCTATTAAGCATTTCACTTAATTCTGTTTCCAAATACAAAACAAGGGTATTACCGTCCGTTTTGGAATACATTAAAAGAAAACATGCACTTCCCAAATGTCTGTTATTCTCCCTGGCTGCATTGATTGCCTTTTACAAAGGCGAGCGGAACGGAGAGTTAATTGAACTGGCCGATGATCAGGGAGTATTGGATTTTTTCAAATCCATATGGTCAGGGGCCGATGGCTCTAAGGAAAGTACTGGCAGGATCGTATATGCGGTTTTGTCCAACTCGGATTTTTGGGCCCGGGATTTAACCAGGATTGATGGTTTGCAAAATGAAGTTATTTCGGCTCTTGATTTAATTATAAACAAAGGAATAAAAATGGCTATTTTAAATACATAGCATTTAGAACCTACGTATAACTCAAATTATTAGGGCATGGTGAGATGGGTGCGATATGATTTTATAATCTAAAAACAAAAATATATGGATTTGGGATTAAAAAACAAGGTTGTTGTGATATCCGGTGCAGCCGGCGTGAAAGGCAGTATCGGGGAATCCATTTTGAAGAATTTAGTTAATGAAGGTGCTATTCCTGCGGTTATTGACAAAAATGACCGGGGATTTAAATATGTTGAAAAAATTCAAAAGAAAGGCATTGACGCCATCTTTTGCAAAACGGATGTCACAATTCCTGAACAAATTCAAAATGCTGTCGAGACTATCTCCAAAAAGTACGGAAGGATAGATGTGGTCATTAATAATGTAGGTGTGAATGACGGGGTAGGATTAGACGCATCATATGAGGAATTTATGAACTCCTTAAAACTGAATATGGTGAGCTATTTTTTAATAGTAAAACATGCCCTGCCATTATTAAAAGAATCAAAAGGGAATATTCTGAATATCGGATCGAAAGTGGCACAGACTGGTCAGGGAGGAACATCAGGCTATGCCGCATCTAAAGGCGGTATTTTAGGGCTTACGCGCGAATGGGCAGTTGACCTGATTAAATATGGTATCCGCTCTAATGCTATCATCATAGCAGAATGCTGGACTCCTTCCTACGAAACCTGGATTAATTCTATTGAAAACGGGGACAAAAAACTAAAGTCAATTATTAAAAAAATTCCTCTGGAAAACCGAATGACAACCCCACAGGAGATTGCAGATACGTGTTTGTTTACTATCTCGGAAAGATCGTCACACACTACGGGGCAATTTATAACTGTTGATGGCGGATATGTTCATCTGGACAGATCACTTTTAACGCAAGACAATGATGAAACCTTCCAATAAATAACCATGATGGATAACAACAAGAAGATACCGGTTGTCGCCAAACAGGTATTGCTCCCTTTTATACTCATCACATCTTTATTCGCACTATGGGGATTTGCAAACGACATCACCAATCCCATGGTGTCTGCCTTTAAGAAGATTTTGGAATTGAACAATACGCAGGCATCCTGGGTTCAAATGGCTTTTTACGGAGGGTATTTTACCATGGCATTTCCTGCGGCCATGTTTATTAAAAAATATACTTATAAAAAAGGAATTATTTTAGGGCTGATCCTGTATTCAATTGGAGCATTATTATTCTATCCGGCTGCCGCATATGAGGAGTTTGGCTTTTTTCTGGCCGCCCTATACATTCTGACTTTTGGTTTGGCTTTCCTTGAAACTACTGCAAATCCCTTTATTTTATCAATGGGAGATGAGAAAACAGCAACCCGCAGATTAAACCTCGCACAGGCCTTTAATCCTATTGGGGCTTTAACTGGATTATTTATTGCACAAACATTTATTTTGGGTTCACTCCAGTCAGACGACCTAGACGATCAGGGACATGTTATCTACGACACCCTTTCGGAAACGGCAAAAACAGCCGTAAGGACATCTGATTTATTAGTCATACGAAACCCTTATGTCATTCTTGGCCTGTTTGTCCTGGTCATGCTTGTGCTTATTGTTTTTGTAAAAATGCCGGAAAAAAAGGAAAATATAAACGGTTCTGTGGCTTCTGCGGTAAAACGACTTTTTAAGAGAAAGAAATTTGTTGAGGGTGTTATAGCACAAATGTTTTATGTGGGGGCGCAGATTATGTGCTGGACCTATATTTATCAATATGCAGAAACTTTGGGAATTGACAACAGAAGTGCCGTTACTTATGCATATTGGGCATTGATCCTCTTTTTGACCGGCCGTTGGATTGGCACCTATTTATTAAAATATGTAAGTTCTGGTAATTTGCTGATGTATTTTGCCCTGGGGGCAATAGCCTTTACCCTTGGGGCCATATTTATTCCGGGTATGACAGGTTTATATTCCCTGGTTGGAATTTCATTATGCATGTCAGTGATGTTTCCCACCATTTACGGAATTGCTTTGGAGGGTGTTGGTGATGACTCAAAGTTTGGAGCGGCTTTTTTGGTAATGGCTATTGTAGGCGGGGCCATTATGCCAGTTCTCCAGGGTTCAATTTTAGACTTCGGGGGGTCCGGATATACCGATATTGAAATTCTTGGCGTTCCGGAAGTAAATTTTTCATTTGTATTACCCCTCATATGCTTTTTGGTAGTCGCCGCCTATGGCTATAGAACACAAAACGTTCATATCAATGCAAACCAGGTTTGATCATAAAAGTAAAAAGGGGTTAATAATTAAACCGATTTTTTAAATCGGGTTCTTTAGAAAATGAATTTCCCAAATTAAAGAATAAATGGACCTGCTCTCATACTATTCACGCAACTAACCAACTACAATCTAAAGCGCCAACGTACTAAATGAAATCATGATATATCCTACAATTGCAATAATCAATACAGATGTAATAATATCTACCCAATTATAACTTGCTTTATTTACTGCCCGCTGTTCAGAGCTTATTGTCCCAAAAGTAAGTCCTTGCAGCTGAGCTGGTGAAGGCGCCGGATACATCATACTCACAGCCACAGCAATACCTATGCACATGGCAAAGAAATAGGCCCCAAAAACCAACCAGTTTATATCTGCTATAGCATACATGAAACTTCCCTCGGTAAAACTTGATTTGACAATCTCCATGGTAAGCTTTCCAAAACCAATGATAAACCCTCCTATTAACGTGGCAATAGCACCATTGGCATTAATACGCTTATAAAATATTCCTAACAGGAAAACCGCGGCTATTGGAGGTGATATATAAGCCTGTACATTCTGTAAATATTCATAAAGGCCATCCGAAAGGGAAGTAATAATTGGAATCCATAAAAGACCGAGGCCTACCACAAAAAAAGTGGCTATTCGTCCAGTCTTCACCAATTCTTCTTCCGGCTTTTCGGGACGTAACTTTTTATAAATATCAAGGGTAAACAAAGTAGAACAGGAATTAAACACAGAAGCCAGAGAGCTCATCAAAGCTGCCAATAACCCGGCCGCAACAAGACCCCGTAAACCAGATGGCATTAAATTACTCATTAGTACAGGAAAGGCCTCATCCGGACTATCCCAGTCAAGCTTACCCTGCATTTTTAGCGCCAGTGCAATTACTCCCGGGATTAAAAAAAGGAAAACGGGCATAAGTTTTAAAAGCGCTCCAAATATACTTCCTCTCCTGCCCTCTTTTATGTTTTTTGCAGAGAGCACCCGTTGTACAATAACCTGATCTGTACACCAGTACCAGATACCAACAACTGTGCTCGTAATAAAGAGCGGGAGCCATGGATAATCGGGATCCGAATTTGGGCGCCACATGTTAAAATATTCCGGTCCAATAGTCTCTTTTAGCTCACCCCATCCTCCAACAGCATCTAAACCGAGGAAAGTCAATATTCCGGCGCCTAATACCAAAACTACGGCCTGAATGGTCTCTGTATAAACTACCGCACGCATTCCTCCGAGTACGGTATATAATCCGGTAAGTATCACGGTAGCCACTGCACCAATCCAAAAGGGAATTCCCAACAATGCTGACACCACTACACCTCCGGCATAGATTGTAACAGAAACTTTGGTTAAAATGTAAGCTATTAAAGATACTACAGACAGGACCCATCTGGATCTGGAATCAAATCGCTTTTCAAGGAATTCAGGCATGGTAAACACTCCGCTCCGCGCATAGAAAGGCAGAAAAACCCAGCCCAGCATTAATACTATCCAGGCATGCAATTCGTAAATCAGCAGCGGCATTTTATCTCCGGCACCATTTCCGGCAAGGCCTACAACGTGCTCAGAACCTATATTAGAAGCAAAAATAGAGGCTCCAACTATAAACCAGCCAATATTTCGTCCGGCAAGGAAATAATCCTCCGTATTCTTCTGCTTTTGCCTAATAACCCACCAGGCTACTCCCAGTAAAATCAGGAAATAGGCCGCTATCACCACCCAATCTAACGAATCAAGTCCTTTCATAAATTATGCTTTTTAAATCTATTCATTTTATAAAATACAATGGATTTTTTACTTCAAAAGAAATTTTCCGGTCGTTAAGATAATCAAAACTGATAACAATAAACCCAAAAGAAATTTAGCCCCCTGCCAAAAAGTTGTCAGCACACAAATCCGGGTTTTAGGCTGCATTTAATAAAAATTGATGTCAGAAATTTAAGATAGTTATTCAGCATAGGTCCGTTGACAACCGGGAGTCGCCAACAATAATGCCCTAAAATAAAGAAAGAAGTAGGATAAAAAACAATTATTGTTCCAGGTTATTGGCCTGGAAACTTTCAAGAACGCTATTGTTAAATTGTGCTGTAATTTCTATTGGATTACAACATATCTCACAATCTTCAACGTAATTTTGTTGCTGAACAGAAGGATCTAACAGCATGGAAATTTCCTCCCAGCAATAGGGGCACTGAAAATGGTGTTCGTACACTTAGGCTAAAAATATTTATATCATAAAACGTCTCCTCAAACCAGGGAAACCATCTTAGAAATCTATATTCAATAATTGACCGGTTAATTGCAATAATTGAAGTTCGGCTAATTTGGCATCGTATTTTGCGAGGTTTTTGGTTGTCTGTGCAGTTAAAAGATTAATCTGAGCCTGTCTGAATTCTATTGATGAAATCCTACCTAACTGGTATTGCTCCCTTGAACGTTCAAAATTATTCTGATTGGTAATCACTGCCTTTTCCTGAATTTCATAGATAGTCAATCTGTTTTCATAGGTTTCAAGGGCATTCTCAATGTCTCTTGCTACTTCCAGTTCAACCTGTTTCTTTAATAACTCCTGATTTTCATATACTATTTTAGCATTGCGAACCCGAACTGTTGTGTTTCCACCATCAAAAATGTTCCAGGTTAGTCCGGCGTTAAGAGCCAGGTTGTAATTGTTATTATTAGTGCCAGGAAAGAAGGCAGAAGCAGCGCTCTGGTTTAAATTCCAACCATAAGAACCCGATAGACCAATCACAGGTAAATAACCAGATTTATTCACTTTGATGTCGTACTCATTTATTGCCAAATTCCTTTCTGTTTGAAGAATGGCAAGGTTGTTTAAGGGGACATCATCAACCATAGCCTGTAATTCCAGCTTGGGGATAAAACTTATTAAGGTATCCACTTCATATGCAATGGTCAGCTCCTGATTTAGTACAACATTTAAGTCCCTTTTGGTGTTTTTTAATAATTGCTGCGTATTTAAAAGAATTATACTGTCATTGGTAACATCAACTTCGGCATTTAAAACATCAAGTTGGGTATTTTGTCCGTACTCAAAAGAATATTCTGCTCTTTTTATCCGGTCTTTTGAAACCTCCAATGCCTGTTTTTGCGCATATTCATTTTCCGATAAGCGGGCCACTTCAAAATAGATACTCAACAACTGCAATATGGTGTTTTGAATAGTTTCTCTGGCCTGTAATTCCGTCAATTGGTATTGCTCCTTCAGCCTTTTATAATTATAGGTACGCCCCATGCCGTCAAATAGCGTATAATTCAGGTTTAGACCTGCATTATAGCGTTGTGCCTCTGCCTGATTAATTTCTAAATCGGGTCTGGGATTTCCATTTTCATCTACCTGGCCGGGGAATTCTATAGTAGAATCATCCCTGTTATAGGTAGCCCCTGCAGTCCCACTTAGGATTGGTAAAAACCCAGTGTTAAGAACTCCCTGATTATTATCGGCAATTTTTACCGTGTTTTCGGCAAACTTGATCCCAAAATTATTTTCTAATGCCAGAGCAATAGCTTCACTTTTTGACAATAAACTGTCCTGTGCATTAGCATTTAAAGTCAATGCTAACAGCACCAATAGCGTATAAATTAATTTCATTTTTCTTTACCTTCTAGTTCAATTGAAGCCTTTTCTTCCTTTTGCCCATTGCTGGAACCGCTTGGTGATTCTTCAATTAGCTTAGTTACCAATTGACTACGTTGCTCGTCTTCCATTTTTTGTTCTTTTATGGCTCGTTCAACATCTTCCTTCGCAACATTATCTCCGGTTGCCAGCCATTTAAACTGTACTTTAACCTTATTGCTAAAAGACAGGAAAATAGGTAACATAACAAGGGTAAGGACGGTGGCAAAAGCAATCCCGTAAGAAATTGAAATGGCCATAGGAATCAGGAAGCGCGCCTGCCTGCTCTGCTCTAACATCAGTGGGGCCAGTCCGGCAACCGTTGTTAAAGAAGTTAGGAAAATTGCTCTGAAACGTGACTTTCCGGCATCAAAAATAGCATCATCAAAGGTCATCCCCGACCGAAGATTATTATTGAATTTACCAATAAGCACCAATCCATCATTCACCATTACGCCCACAAGCGCAATGATTCCCAGCATAGAAATAATGTTAATAGGAAAATCATGAATCCAATGTCCCCAGGCAACTGCCGTTAAACTAAAAGGAATCAATAACATTAGCATTAAAGGTTGACTGAAACTTCTAAAAGTAAAGGCTATCGTAACATAAATCAGAAACAACACTGTTAAGCCTACAAACCGAAGAGATCTGATAAGTTTCCCGGCCTCCCTGTTCTGACCCTCGTAAGATGGTGTTACGGTAGGATATCTGGATTGTATATCCGGCATTATCTCTGTCCTGATCTCCGTCATGACATCGGTGGCACTTACAACTTTTTCATCCTTCAAATCGGAGGAAATCTGTATCTCTCTTTGGCCATTTAAATGGTTTATGGCCACCTCTCCCCTGACGATATTATAACTCGCAATTTCTTTTAAAGGAACCCGACTACCATTGGGAGTGACGATACGCATTTCATCCAAATCTGTGATGGATGATCGGTTTTCCCTGTCGTATCTTACCCATACCCGGATTTCATCCTGTCCTCTTTGAAAACGCTGCGCCTGAACCCCAAAAAATCCGGCCCTGACCTGGTTCATTACAGACCTTAGATTAAGTCCCAACAAATAGGCATTTTCTTTAAGTTGAATCCTGATTTCCTTTATCCCCACCGGATCGTTGTCCGCAATATCTTTAAGTGCAGGATTGTCCATCATAGCTTTCTTCAACTCCTCTTTCGCAGCTTTCAATTCCTTGATGTTATAGCCTAACAATGAAACAGACACCGGATCACCTCCAAAATTACCGCCGGATCCGTATATCAGACTTTCAACTCCAATAACCGGGCCTACCAATTCCCTGAGCCTATTGGATACAACTTCAGAGACAATGGCATTCGGCCTTTCTTCTCCCGGCAATAAGTTTATTGTAAGTGTTGCAGCTGAAGAACCAGGGCCTAAATTTCTTATTACATTTTCAAAAAGCACTTTACCGGTGCCCTTGAGATATTGCTCAGTTAATTCCTGATTAACAATTTCTGCCTTCTCTTCAATCAATGAAATAATAGAATCTGTAACCTTCTCATGAGTGCCATTTGGCATTAACAATTCTACCTGCACCCGGTCACTGGCTACCCTCGGGAAGAAAGCAGTCCGAATGACACCACCTCCAATTGACCCAAAGGTGATGACTAAAGCAAAAACAAAGAATGAAAAAGTCAGCATTTTATAGGTCAAAGCAAATCTCAAGGTTGGGGCATAAATTTTGTCCCGTAACCAACCCATAATCTGATCTCCCTTTTTGTTTATTATTCTAAGCTTTGAAAAGACTTTTGCTATACCCTTTTTGGGCTTATTATCCAGAGGGTGTAATGCTTTGGAATGAGCCAGGTGAGCAGGGAGGATGATCAGCGCCTCTAACAATGAAACCACCAGCGTAAGTATTACAATGACGGATACTTCCCCAAAGAATTCTCCTATTCGACCATCGAGAAACAAGAATATCGAGAATGCAAGTACTGTGGTAATAATTGCCGATACAATGGGGGGAAGTACTTCCATTGTCCCGTCTATTGCCGCCTGTATCGGGGTTTTTCCTTTCTCGTAGTGCTGGTAGATGTTTTCGGCAATTACGATCCCGTCATCAACTAGAATTCCAATAACGATGATCATCCCAAAAAGCGAAAGTATATTTATCGTGACATTAAACAAGCCCGCAAAAACGAACATTCCCAAAAATGCGATAGGCAATCCAAAAGCTACCCAAAAAGCCAAACGTGTATTTAAAAATATGGATAGAAAGACCAAAACCAGAATCATACCCATTATAGCATTCTTGGTAAGTAATTCCGTCCGCTGATTAAGTGTTGTGGACTGGTCATTTACCACATTTAATTTCACATTATTGTGTTTCTGATTAAAATCATCAATATAATTCCGGACTTTTTCAGCAGATGAAATAAGATCTTCAGTATTTGTGCTTGTGATAGAAGTGTTAACAGAAAGTTCCCCGTTAAAATAGGATGCGTTTGGGGACTCTGCAAAACGATCCCTGATGATCGCTACATCCTTTAATCTTATAGTTTGCCCTGCTTCGCCTGCCCGAATAATCAAATTAGTAAGCTCATCACCATAATAGGATCTGTTATTGGCTCTGATCAGGTATTCCTCTTCACTAGTCTTAATATTTCCTCCCGTTACGAGAATATTTGCATTGGATACCGCTTCTGCAACCTCTGAAAATGACATCCCATAAGCCTGAAGGTTGTTCTCATCAACTGCAATTTCAATTTCTTCCTGGGGATAACCTCCCATTTCAATCTGAGATATTCCGTCAATTGCGCGAATATCATTTTCTATCTGACGCCCAATTTGTTTTAAAGTTGCAAGCGGAATGTCCTTACCGCTTATTGCAAAACTTATAGTTTGTCTTACGGCTTCCAATTTTGAGACAATAAGTGGCTCCATTCCGGATGGAAAGGTTGGCACTCTGTCCACAGCATTCTTAACCTGCAACAACATAAAATCAACATCTCTTCCTTTCTCAATCTCTACATTGATATTGCCACTATTCTCCCTGGATGTGGAGGTAACCCGATCTACACCTTCGAGACCCTTAAGATTATCTTCGATTTTCAGCACGATCCCCTCTTCTACTTCCTGTGGGGAGGCCCCAGGATAGGTAATGTTTATGGAGATGTTCTTAGAAGCTATGAGGGGGAAGAATGAAGATTTTAAGGATGTAGCCCCTACAATACCAAAGATGAAAAACCCAATGATTATTACATCAACGGCAACGTGATATCTAATAAAATATGAAATTATTTTTTTCATTGGTCTTCAAGTTTGGCTGTTTCTACCTTATATTTTTTTACCAACATTCCGGCATAAGCGCCAACAACTGGTTTGGTCAGAATGGAGGTTCCATCTGGAACATTTTTCAGGACAACTTTCTTATCAGAAAAATAAACGGGCATCACGTCAATAACGTCAAGTAAAGAGTCCCGTACGACAAAAATCTGGTTGTTTTCCAGCAATAAGTTTCTGTCTATCTCTATAGCATCTGTTTCCTGCTTAGCATTGAGGTTTGCTTCGAGATACATACCTTCTTTTAAATCCGGATTACTAACCTCTATAAATGCCTTGATTGTCTGAGTAGCCAAATCTATATTCCCATTAATACGGGAAACAATTCCTTTATAGGTTTTAGTACGATCGAGATTCACAAGATCTACCTGCTCATTAAGTTTTAAAAGGTCACTATAGGTCTTACTGACGGATACCTCCAGTTCGTAGGTATCTGTATTGATAAATTCGCCTAATTTCTGACCGGACCTTACAAGTGTGCCTTCTGTTACAAGGGCCTCTGTCAATATCCCCTTAAATGGTGCGGTTATGCGATATTTGCGCAAACGCTGCTCCTGATTCTTAACATTGTAATAGTTTGTTAAGATTCCGCGACCGGAAATAAAGAATTTTTCCTTCTCGCTAGTCATTTCAGGAAGCGGTGGGGTAGTTTTATCAAGGTCAAAACCATTTAGATATGCCTGCCATTTTGGAAATACTTCCGGGTAATCCAGGCGAAGGTCAGGCATAATGGAAGTGATCAAATTATAGAGATTACTTTTGGAAGACTGAACACTTGCATAATACTCAGAGGCATCAATTTTGATAATAGTTTCACCCGCGTTATACGGCTGCCCTGCTTTAAAAAGCCTGTTCCCTTTTTGGAATACCCCCTGTACTTCGGAGTATAATTCCACCCTCCTTTTTGCCTTCAAATTCCCATGTGCCGGCACAACAATAGCAACCGTCCCGTTGATTGCGTTTTCAGCAAATACGGTCTTCACCAACTTTTCCACCTTTGCTTTCGGTCTGGATTTACTGTTACTAATTTGCTTAGCCAGGTAAAATGAGGCTACAATAATTAAAACTCCTAATATTGATAATATAATTTTTCGCATCGTTATTTTGTTAAATTGTGGCCTCTGCAGAGGTAATATTATTCTGGATATGCTCGAGCGTGGTTTTAAGCTGATTTAACGCTTCTTCGGAAATATTCCTTTCCATTATTGTTTTAAGCCTCATCACTATAGGCCTGGTTTTACGAAAGGTAACTCTGCCGGTTTCCGTAAGGAATACGCGATTCACCCTCTTGTCATACTTATCCTGCATTCTTATTATATAATTTTTTCTCTCCATTTTCGCTAATAGCCTTGCTAAAGTGGATTTATCTCTTAACGTAAGGAAAGCCAATTCATTTTGAATAAGGCCGTCTGTCTCATGCAATTTTTTCAGGACTATCATTTGTTCTTTACTCAAATCAAGCCTCTCGGACTGAAATGCCTCGTGTAAATAATTGTCCACCATCTTAGAGCTCATACCAATCCACCGTCCGACAGATTGGTCAAAATCTACTAAAATATCAAAATGAGCATTATTCATTCTGCAAATTTAACGATAAATAACATTAGTTGCATATGCAACTAATGTTAAATAATTCATAATATTTGTTTAAACTTTTTACCTTATTATAAAACAAAAAGGGATACTTTACGCATCCCTTTGGCTAAATTAAATGAACTATAGATCAACTACTAATTTTCATTTTCGTCCTCAAATTTTGTGTCTGCCATACGGGTTTTAGTAAAATTGACATCTTTGAAATCTAATTTCACGTCCCCTTTATCATAATCAAAAACAAGGAATTCCCTCGTATCCAACATTTCAAGATTCTTATAGGAATTAAATTTGTTGTTCTGAATTTGCAACACCTTAAGACTTGCCAATTGGCCAAATTCCTTTGGAATTTCTCCACCTAATTGATTATTTGCAAGTACAAGTTCCCTTAGAAGGACCAATTGTCCTAAATTTGGAGGGATATCACCTTCCAAAGTATTCTCAAAAAGGCCAAGAGTTTCCAGTCGTGTTAGGTTACCAATGGAATCTGGTATATGTCCTGCAAAATTGTTGCTTGAAAGATTTAGTACCCTTAAATTGACTATATCACCAATACTATCAGGTATAGACCCGGAGAAAAAATTATTAAATGCGGTAAGCTCCAACAAATTTTCCATTTGTCCTATCTCCTGAGGTAAATTCCCCCTGAACCGGTTCATTTCTATTTTTAGTATCTCCAGATTGTGTAGCTGGGTAATAGAAATGGGCAACTCGCCGCTTAGGGTGTTAAATGCCAGGTTAAGAATACGCAGGTGAATTAAATCTCCTATACTCTGAGGAATTGGGCCCGAAAGATTATTGCGAAACAAATTTATTTCAACTACATGATTCCCTTCAACCTTAACTCCATGCCATTCTGAAACCGGCAGCTCCAAAGACCATTGCTTTAACCATGATGTTCCGTTAGTGCTTTCGTAAAGTTCTATCAAAGCTAATTTTTCAGCCTTACTAACCTTTGCATTTACAACCTGATTGGCCATAATTAAAAGAACCAGAACAATAAGCAGCTTTTTCATGTGATTTAGCTTTAGGAAATAGATGTAGTCCAAATTAGATAAATACTGTTTAATAATTAAGAATTACCCTACAAATATATCTACTTTTACTGATAAACTACCTATATAATCGATGAAGTGCTTGTTTTTGTTGTGAAAGGTCAAATTTTTGTTGTGAAAAAAAATGAAGCCATATTTTTAATCCCCAATTCCGGAATTTTCAAGCTCCAACGTAATGTTTTCCCACCTTATCATAAGCTCTTCAAGCTTTTTCTTCTTGGACTGGTAAGTGTCAAAAAAGTTCGGTTTTGCAATCGTAGCATCATAATCCATCAGCAGGTTATGATCTATTTGGGCTATTTCTTTTTCCAGTCCGGCTATGCCGCTTTCAACTGTACTCAATTTATTCTTTAGTGATTTGAGCTGCTTCTGACCTTCATAATCTGAAGGTTTATTTTTTCCTTTTTCTTTTTTCTTCTGATCGTTTTGTTTCTTCTCAATTCCCCTGAAGTCTTCAACCTTGCGCTGGTCCAGAAAATAATTGATGTCCCCCAGGTGTTCCTTGATTCTTTTCTCTTTAAACTCATAAACCTTATTGGTAAGTCCCTGCAAAAAATCCCGATCATGTGATACTACTATCAAGGTTCCCTCAAATTGTTTCAGTGCCTCTTTTAAAACATGTTTTGACTTAATATCCAAATGATTGGTAGGCTCATCCATCACCAGCACATTGAAGGGCTGCAACAGCATTTTGGCCAAAGCCAATCGGTTTCTTTCTCCACCGGATAACACTTTAACATATTTATCAACGTCGTCCCCGCTGAAGAGGAAAGACCCCAGAATATCTCTTACCTTGCTCCTGTTGGACTCATTGGCGGCGTCTATCATCGTATCCAGGATGGTTTTATTGCCATCCAGATAATCCATTTGATTTTGGGCGAAATAGCCTATCTGCACATTATGTCCGGACTTCAATTTTCCCTGATACTCCAATTCCCCCACAAGGATCTTTGCCAGAGTTGTTTTACCCTGACCATTTTGACCTACAAAAGCCGTTTTACTATCTCTTTCCAGAATGATATCTACTCCGTTCAATACTTCTTTATTCCCATAGCTTTTAGAAAGGTCTTCCATTTCAAATATTACCTTTCCAGGAGTTACCGAAATAGGAAAACGCAGTTTCATGGCGCTGAGGTCATCCTCGTCTACTTCAATACGCTCCATCCTGTCCAGTTTCTTGATAAGAGATTGTGCCATGGTGGCTTTAGACGCTTTAGCACGGAATTTATCTATTAAACGCTCTGTTTGCTGGATTTCCCTTTCCTGGTTTTTGCGGGCACTTAATTGTTGTGCTTTAATTTCATCCCTGAGCTCCAAATATTTGGAATAGGGCTTGTTATAATCATAAATTCTTCCAAGTGATATTTCAATAGTCCTGTTGGTAACATTATCCAAAAACATTTTATCATGGGAAACTATGACAAGTGCGCCACCATAGTTTACGAGAAATTGCTCCAGCCAGAGTATAGAATCAATATCCAAATGGTTGGTAGGTTCATCCAGTAATAAAACATCATTATTCTGAAGGAGCAGTTTAGCCAATTCTATACGCATCCGCCATCCGCCGGAGAAGGTATCCGTACTTTTATTGAAATCCTCTCTTTTAAAGCCAAGACCCAAAAGAATCCTTTCAGTCTGGCCCTGATAATTGTATCCTCCGTGGACCTCATATTGATGTGTCAAATCATTCAAGTCAACCATTAATTGATGATACAGGTCGCTCTCGTAATCAGTTCTCTCTGCCAGTTGAAAGTTTATTTCTTCTAACTTAAGTTCCAAAGCCTTTATTTCTGTAAATGCCTCATAGGCTTCATCAAGAACAGATCTTCCATGCTCAAAATCAAGATCCTGCTTCAGGCATCCTATTTTTATGTCTTTTTCTGTGGCCAGGGTCCCTGAATCTGGTGCCATTTCCTTAGAAAGCAATTTGAGCAAGGTAGATTTACCCGCGCCATTTTTTCCAATGAGTCCAACCCTGTCACCCCCATTTAGTCTGAACGCTATTTCTTTAAACAGGTATTCTCCCCCAAATGAAACAGAAAGATTATGTACATTAAGCATTTTTGTTATCGGTGTTACAATTAGAAACTTGACAAAATTGTAGTTTTGCCTAAAGTTTTGCAAATGTTAAAAAAAGGAAACAAACTCTATAGTATTTTAACAGGAAGTTGTCCAAAATGCCACCAGGAAAGTATGTATACAGATACTAACCCCTATCATCTGGGTTCTCTTTTTAAAATGCAGGTACGTTGTTCGCATTGTAATACCAAGTATAAAATAGAACCTTCCTTCTTCTACGGGGCAATGTATGTAAGTTATGCTGTTGGCATAGCATTTGCCGTAGCGGCCTTTGTTATTGCTTTTTTAATTATAGGCACGAGTCTGCTGTATACATTTATTGCCATAGTCTTTACCATGATTGTATTCTTACCCGTAATCATAAGGCTTTCCCGAAATATATGGATCAACATCTTTATAAAATACGATCCCAAAACCTTGCATATTGATTAAGCTTCCAGATAGGCTTTTGCATATCTTGAGATATCCATTTCAGGATCTACAGGTATACCGTTTTCTATGAACTCATACAAATAGTTTGAAGCATAAGGGGCAATCATAACACCTCTTGAACCAAATCCATTTAATATATACAAATGTTCAAATTTGGGGTGTTTACCTACCAAAGGCCTCCTGTCCGCTACCGTTGGCCTTATGCCCGCAACATGGTTTACTACTTTATATTCACAGTTTAAGAAGGTATCCAGTTTTGAAAGAAGTTCTTTTCTGGCCTCAGAAGTTGGTTTATTGTTTTTATCTTTCCATTTGTAGGTAGCTCCAATTCTGTATAAATCATTACCTATAGGGATGATAAAAACAGAGGATTTAATGACCCTTTCTTCCCCGAGGAGCGGAGCCTCTATAGTGAGAAGCTCGCCTTTGGTTCCATTGAGTGGCAGGTAATTAAAATAGGGATTACTTTTTAATCCAAACCCTGTGGCAAAAACAATTCTTCTGGCCTTTATTGTCCTGTAGGATAAGCCATTTGCTTCTATACTCAAATCCTCAAAGTTGAAAGTTTCCTCATGCAATTTCATTTTTTTGGACAGGTAGCCGGAATAAGCTTTAACCAACTTTTTGGTATCTATTCTTCCCGTGTGCAGGACTTCGCCAAAACCGAACGGAGCCTTGAGGCATGAATTATGGTTAGGAATCAATTTTAGTGAAAGGTAAGGTTGCAATTTTTGTTTATCCGCAGCTTCAAACCATAGGTTTTGCTCTTCTGCGGAAGCAAATATTCTTAAAACCTGCACTTTGTAATCCAGGGATACCTCCAGTTTTTTTTCTAAGCTTTTGTAAAACGGCAGAGCCATTTCCAGTTGTTCCTGCGCTTTCCAGGCAAGGCTAAATCTTTTTAAAATTACCGGATTGTACAATCCACCGGCAATGTTGGATGATGTTTGGGAATCATCATTGATCACTTTGAATGTTTTACCGTGCTCCTCAAGCCTTTCACAAAATGCTATCCCGGCCAGGCCAAGACCTACAATTAAGTAATCTACCATATTGTAAAATTAAAAAACGCCGCACCAAAAGGTACAGCGTTTTTTAATTTATATTTGAATTGGAATTAAACTTACTTCTAATATGCCCACATATCCTGTTCCCTGTCGCGTATTGCTTCTTTAATGCGATCAGCTTCAAGTAACTGGAATAGTGCATTGTCTGCGATATAATCATTAATTACGCGGTCTCCCTGAACATTATCCTCTCTATAGATAAGTCCATTGAATCGTCGGGCATTCAACAACATATCAAAAGATATTGGCTGCGCTGAGTTTTGTTGGTTAAAAACCTTCGCTTTATGTAATATCTCTCTGGCACTAGGATACCAAACCCAAAACAGTTCAACTTTATTCTCATTGGGATCCATGGATTCATCGTCAACAAAGTTAACATCGGGAGCTACAGGGGCAATACCTAAAAGTCGGTATTTCAATTCACCCTGACGCTTGTCAAAATACCATATCCCTTTGATGCGATATTCTTCAATATCCGCTGCAGTGAGTTCCCTTCTGTTAATATATTCCGGGGAAAGTTGTTCACCTGCATTGATTTGCTCATATCCGAGATCTGTGGTATCTATCTTCTTTAAGGTAGCTTCCAGGTCACTGAAATTTCTTTTCTCAGTAAAATAGGAATCCACATAAACGTCTGTAAGATTACCGTTTTTAATGTTTTTAATAAAAACATCATACAACGACCTTCTGTCTGCACCAATATCTATGGTATCAAGTGGATAGTACATCGGAAAATTTACTCTTTCATCAAGATCAATTACCTCCCATACAGTCTTAGACCAAAGGATATCCCTGTCATCCACGTAGCCGTATGGCAGCGGGGCATCATTATCCGCCGCTATTTGCGCTTCCGTTTTTTTTCCAATTTCCTGTGGCTTCTTGGCATTTAAAATATTAGCCTGTGCCATCATGGAAATGGGTAGTAGCGCTACAGCTCCAGCAATTAAAACATTCTTCCAATTCATAAAATTATAATTTACTATTCTTAGTTCGTGATCTCCACAATTACCGGAGATACTTTCTTCAGTTTATAGCTTTTGTTATTGGTGATATACGCTTGAATATCGAATATCTGCACGGCATCACCTCTTTTAGCTCTTTTTAGTGCCGACTTGGCTCTTGAATCCAGTTTGTTACCGTTTACACTTACGGTTGGTTGACCGGGTACTTTAAATTTAAATCCGCTGATTGCAAGATTCAGGTCAAAATCGAAGTCTTCAAGCAATGCGCCAATTGTTGCAATTTCAAGGTTAGCTCTGGGCATTTGTGAACTTCCGGTTTCTCCTCTAATAGAACCTGAAGGTCTTGGAATATCCTTGATCCTGAATTCGGATTTTGAAGAAACACGTTGTCCGTCAGGCAATGTACCAGATGCGGTAATTGTAACTGTTCTACCTGTTCCCGGATCCATGATATACTTGCTGCCTTCCCTTTTCTTAAGACCAGGAGCAGAAGCACTCACTTTGTTATTTGGAATTCCAGGGATAGATATGGACATTGGGTTAGAAACCCCGCGATAAACCACATTCATCTTATCTGCTGCAATTAATGCCGCATTTGGTTTAGTGATCGTAGCAAATGTTTGAGAAACAGGAACTTCTGTTCTTTCACCATCCTGAATAAATACCAGGTTACCGGCAATCTTATGATCTCCGGGAGCTCCGGCACTTACTAAAAGTTTTACCTGACCATTTTTGATCTCATAATCCTTACCTTCACTAAGTTTTCTTCCATCCAAAGTAAGATTTACTTCATTTGGTCTGGTGGTAGCATCTTTACGACCTAATACAACTGCACCTGAGAATTTTTCACCGGCATAAAAAGCCGATTTTTCCTGCTCCAGAAGCGTGGTATAATTCGTCATGGATACTTCATCAGTCAGCTGCTCTCCAAGCATTGCCTGCAAGGCATCCTGTTCAGTAGCCTTTACATCTGCCTGAATGGCCGTAATTTTGGTAAGTGAAGCTACTACTGGAAATCCTTCAAAGTGATAATTGATCCAATCTTGTTTGGTTCCATCTCTTTTCACAACTTTTCCATTAGCATCACCGGTTTCAAATCTTGTCTGAACCGCAGCTTCAACATCTTTCATACCTTCAGGTAATGCCGATGTAATCTGATTGCGATAATCGGTTATCCTCTTAAGGAATTCTTTACCTTCGGGAGCCAGGTTATCACCTTGAAAAAACTTCTGATCTAAATAATCAGACTTATCCATAACCTGATAATCCTTGGGGTCTTTAATTTCGACCAGCATTTTACCTTTAAGGGCTTCCAGGTAATCATAATAATCCTGGGACAATTCCTTAATTTTTCTGGCATCTTCCAATAACGGACCAAATTTTTCCGCATTTTCAGACGCTTTCGTTTCTAAACCATTTAAGAACGCGAGATTGTTCTCTTCGGTTTTCGCATTTGAAGCTTCCAGCTTTTCGTTCATAAGACCGAATGCCGCTAGGACTTCCTTGCTCATATTTAACGCCAGCATTGCGATGAAGATCAAATACATTAAGTTGATCATCTTCTGACGTGGTGACAATTTTCCTCCTGCCATGTTTTCTAATTAGTTTTGATTAAAATTTTGATTTGGGTTTTACTAATTCACTAATTAGCTTCTGTTCATTGCAGTTAACATACCTCCATAAACTCCATTTAATGAAGAAAGATTAGAAGCAAGAGATTCCATCTGGTCTTTTAGGGCACTGGCGTTTTGAACAACTTCTTCATTTACAGAAGCTTGTCTGCTAGCACTTTCCAATTGTACCTTATACAAGCTGTTTAAAGACTCCATTTGAGCCGCTGCCTGTACCATTTCATCAGAATATTTTTTGGTAGATTCCATTGCATCAACTGTAGGAACAATTCCTTTAGCAGCACCTTCAAAATTGCGGATGCTGTCTCCAAGGCTTTCCATAAGGTTAGCATCTATGTTGGCTTCTTTTAATAGTTCATCCAGTTTTCTGGATAAGATACCTTCTGCCTCTTTTGCCTCGGCAACATCGTTTTTGCCACCAGACATTCCACCTGCCAATTCAGGATATACCAGAGACCAATCGTATTCATCATCTACTGGTTCAAATGCACTGATTGCGAAAATAAGTGCTTCTGTAATAAGACCTACCGCCAGAAGAAGACCACCTGTAAGGGGTCCGAATTCCCAGTGAAGGATTTTAAATAACGCACCAATGATAACCACTGAAGCTCCAAGGCCATAGGCCATGTTAAATAATTTCTTTGTTGATTTTGACTGTGCCATAATTCTAAATTTAATTTAAGTTTAATGTTAAAAATAAGTATTTGGTTTATTGTTTGATTTATTTATATACGAAAAATCTATTGTGTTGAGTCTTCTTCTCCCATATAATCCTGAACGGTCCTAAAACCGATATAACTTCTGGCAGAATCTCTATACTCATAATCTCTGGTACTTACCTGTAGGAAATAAGCAACATCTTTCCAAGAACCTCCTCGTATAACTTTTCTTTTGTTTTCGTAATCCCCGCCATTAGGATTCATAGTAGAAACATAATCGTAAGAATTTGGGTCATAGCTGGAATTGGTCCATTCAGAAACATTTCCTGCCATATTGTAAAGGTTATAGTCATTTGGCTCATAGGACTTGGCTTCTACCGTATACAAGGCCGCATCAGCTGCATAATCACCTCGCTGTGGTTTAAAGTTTGCCATAAAGCAACCCGTATCACTAATCACATAAGGACCACCCCAGGGATAGGTTCCACTTTCAATTCCACCTCTGGCAGCATATTCCCATTCAGCTTCTGTAGGTAATCTGAACCCGTTTACAAATTGCTTGCCCCTGCTCCTTTGGTCGTCATTTTTAAATTTCGTTCTCCAGTTGCAAAAAGCCTGGGCCTGTTGCCATGAAACTCCAACTACCGGATATTCACTATAGGCATCGTGCCAGAAATAGTCATTGTGCATCGGCTCGTTATAGGAGTACTGAAAGTCTCTTATCCATACAGTTGTATCCGGATAAATCTCCAATTCCTCATGTTTAATAAAATCCTTTCTCCTTGCATCTCTTGAACGCGCAGCGGCTTCAATGTCCATCCAACTGTATTTGTATTTAAGTTTGGTAACATCTACAGTTCGCTGACCATTATATGATTCCTCTTCAGGAATATAAATAGAGTCCATTATTTCTGTATAGTATTCATCCGGATAATCCGAGGTATCCCAGATCAAATCTTCATCTCTGTTTAATCCTCTTCCTTCATATCCTGTCTCGCCCATTCCGGAATAATTATCCAACATATATTTGTCATAAGTAGACATGTTGGTAGTATCCGCATCCTTAAATGCAAATTCTCCTATGCCTCCGTCATCCGGACCCATTCCTAATTCATCGGCCAGAATAGCCAGTTTGGTTCTTACAATAGAGTCTTTCACCCATTCCACGAACTGACGATATTCACTGTTGGTGATTTCCGTATCATCCATATAGAAAGATCTTACGGTAACAGTTTTGGTTGGCGCGTTAAGAACCTTGCCTACGTCTTCCTCACTTTTTCCCATGATAAATGCGCCCCTTGGGATCAGTTCCATTCCATAAGGTTTTTCCGGATACCACTTTTTACCCTGGACTCCGACTAGTTCTCCTTTTGTCTTAGACCCACAGCTTGTGAGCAAAAAAACAAACGCTATAGATAATAACAATAGCTTCTTCATACTTTAGGTTAAATTTCGATTAAGACTATAAACAGTATTCACAATTATTATTCTCTAAAACTGTATTTTGAATAATTTATTGTATAAAACAGTCTATCCTTTAAAATATTTAATATTAGTTAAAACCTTTCTTATAGGCCTTAAACCACCTTTCAGGGATATTTTGGTTACATGCATCTAAATAGTCCTGTTCAGTGCATGGTAATAACGCAGGTGAATTTATTTTAGTATGTGAAGATAAAATTGATGGGACTTCAACCCACCACCTTTCGGTAAGTAAACTTTTATAAAAAACCAACTGTTCCGTTTCCGTAGGAACATTGAACTTTGTGAAGTCGTCGCTTTTGGCACTCGGAAACTCTTTTATTCTAAAATTATATCCTTCTATAAAATACCATATAATCTGTGAAATTAACTGGAAGGATTGAACGCTATTCTCGATTTCATATATCCCGAACACAGCAACATTATCACTAATGCCGGCATATCTCGCTATTGCACAAATTTCCCTTCCATTAAATCCATTGGGAGAAAAATTCTTAGAGCCACCAAGTTCGCCGGCTTTAATTGCTCTGGCGTCCAGGCTTACCAGGTGGGCATTTCTCAATACCGGTTCTGCCAAAGAAATGTCAGACGTTATTTCTCCCAGTCTGTACGCATCAAAAAAAAGGCGATCCATCAGATCCATTTCTTCCTGTGCATTAAAATAACTTTGGTACCCTATATTTGAAAAGTTGAATAGATTGTTGGGCTTGTCGGTAATTATTTTACTCATATAGGAATGTGAAGAAATAAGTTCCTCATCTGCCCCAAAATCAAACCTGCTATCAATAGACACCAGATTTATCATATCTTTAATTTTATCGAAGGCCCTGTATGAAGGGTAAGTAATATCCTGAGTAGCACCAATTATTATTGGGATTACATTTTCTTCCAGGAGTTCGGCAATAATTTCCTTAACAACAAAATAGGTGTCCTCCACTGCTTCTCCCTCAGCAATATCGCCAAGGTCTACAAAGACTGAATTCCAGTTGCCCATCATAAGCTTGTAAAGCTGAATTCTGATCTCAGTAGTATCCAGTCGCTCGTTTTTCTTTTCAAAGGCATTTCTGGATTCCAGGACACCCAATAAGGCAAATGAAGCATTTGCCAATACAGGCAATCCTTTCTTCTCTGTATGTTTATGGATATTTTTACCTAGAGACTGCGGCGGTAGTAGCTCACAATGAGCGAGGGCCATTTCACTGACAGGAAGTAAAAAATCAAACGCCATATCTATACGTTAATCTTAGGTTTTCTTGGTCTTCTTTAAGGGTTTCTTCTTTTCGAGCAATGCCTGCGCATCCTCCAGGGATATGTTGGCAGCATCTACGTCCTTGGAAAGCTCAACCTTTGTCTTCCCTTTGATTATCGTATGCCTGCCCCATCGAGCCTTTTCAATTCGGATGCCTTCACTGGACCATTCCTTGACAATCCTCTCCGCCTCTTTCTGTTTTTTAGCCTCAATCAATTCACTAATATCCGCTTCCGTAAGATTGTCAAAGTCATATTTTTTATTCACATTTATGAACATTCCGTCCCATTTGATAAAAGGCCCAAAGCGACCTTTACCTTTAATAACTTCTTTTTTTTCATAAACAGCTATAGGTGCATCTGCTGCTTGTTTCTCTCGAATTAATTCAATTGCCCTTTCAAGATCAACATCAAAAGCACTTTCCCCTTTATCTAGGGAAACAAACTTTTTGCCAAATCTAACATAAGGCCCATATCTCCCCACATTAGCTTCAATTTCCTCACCTTCATATACTCCTAACTTCCTGGGAAGCTGGAAAAGCTCCATGGCCTCCTCATAAGTGATGGTATTAAGCGATTGTTCCGGAAGCAAACTTGCAAACAATGGTTTGTCCTCTTCCTCTACCGTGCCAATTTGAACCATAGGACCAAATCGCCCCAAACGAACGGCAACTTGCCTTCCCGATTTGGGGTCTGTACCCAATACACGTTCTCCGCTTGCCCGTTCAGCATTTTCCTCAACATCCAATACATTGGGGTGAAAGTTATTATAAAATTCCTTCATTACCTTTTGCCAATCCTGATGACCTTCAGCAATTTCATCGAAATCCTCCTCCACTTTTGCGGTAAAGTTATAATCCAAAATATTAGCAAAATGATTCACCAAAAAATCATTGACAATCATCCCGATATCCGTAGGTACCAATTTACCTTTATCTGAACCTATAACTTCCGTAAGAGATTTTTCCTCTATTTTATCTGATTCCAAAATCAGTTGTGAATACTTTCGCTCCTCACCTTCTACAATTCCCTTTTCTACATAGCCTCTGTTTTGAATGGTAGAAATTGTTGGAGCATATGTAGAAGGTCTTCCTATACCAAGCTCCTCCAGTTTTTTGACCAAAGTAGCCTCAGTATATCTATAGGGGGGTCTTGTGAATCGTTCTGTAGCAGTTATGTAATTATAGAATAACCGATCTCCGGTTTTCATTGCCGGAAGTATCCCTTCCTGCTCTTCGGCTAAATCTTCGTCGTCCTGGCCTTCGAGGTAAACTTTTAAAAATCCATCAAATTTGATGACCTCCCCACTAGCAGTAAATTCTTCCTGATACGAATTGGATTTGATCTTTACATTGGTGCGCTCCAATTCAGCATCACTCATTTGTGAGGCAAGTGTGCGCTTCCAAATTAATTCATATAATTTAGACTGATCTCTCTCCAGTGAAGGAGACTGTAAATTCATGTCTGTAGGCCGTATAGCCTCATGTGCCTCCTGGGCTCCTTTTGATTTGCCTTTATAATTTCTAACCTTGCTATACTGCTCTCCATAATTCTGTATAATAGTATCTTTTGCAGCTCCTATTGCCTCCCCGGATAAATTTACGCTGTCCGTCCTCATGTAGGTGATAAGACCTGCCTCATATAAACGCTGGGCAACCTGCATGGTTCTGGACACTGAGAAATACAATTTACGGGATGCTTCCTGTTGTAAGGTAGAAGTAGTAAACGGCGCTGCGGGTGATTTCTTTGCAAGTTTCTTGTCCAGGCTTGCAACATTAAACAGGGCACCGGCATTTTTGTTTAAAAATTCCTGAGCTTCTTTTTTAGTTTTGAAATTCTTTCCAAGTTTTGCCCCAAAGACATTGCCATTCTCCGTTTTAAATTCAGCTACTACTTTATAGGATGCTTCTGGATTAAACACATCAATATCGCGTTCCCTTTCAACTATCAGGCGAACTGCAACAGATTGAACCCTTCCGGCGGAAAGTCCGGGCTTAATTTTTTTCCAAAGTACAGGTGATAGTTCATAACCAACCAATCTGTCCAAAACTCTTCTTGCCTGTTGGGCATTTACCAGGTTATAATTTATATCTCTTGGATTTTCAATTGCCTTTTGAATGGCCGACTTGGTAATGGAGTTAAACACTATTCGTTTAGTTCTGGATGGATCAAGTCCCAGTGTCTCGGCCAAATGCCATGAAATAGCTTCTCCTTCCCTGTCTTCATCACTCGCCAGCCATATGGTGTCCGCTTTTTTAGCAAGGTCCTTCAACTTTTTGACCAAGGCCTTTTTATCCTGATCAACTATATATTTAGGTTTAAAGTCGTTTTCTACATCCACTCCTAATTCCTTGGAGGGAAGATCGGCAATATGTCCAAAACTGGATTCAACTTTATAATCTTTCCCAAGAAATTTTTCTATTGTTTTAGCCTTAGCCGGCGACTCTACGATTACTAAATTCTTAGCCATTCATCAGTTTTTGAAAAAACAAAAGTATGTCAAATTTTTTATTTGGTGTTTTTTGTTTGCGGCAAACCATAAAAAAACATCCCAAATTACGGGATGTCTGACAAATTTATCATACTAAATTAGTGGAGATTCAAAGAACTTATCAGTTCTATATCATTATCTAAATACCTATACTGGTAAAGGATTTCATCGCCAATCATAATCAAAGTTTCATCCATTGGAATGACATCAAAAGTGATGATGTTCTTATAGTGATTTAACAATTCAAGATTTTCAATATTAGTTTTATCATAAACCTTAAGACCGGATTCTCCATCACAGATAAATAGTTTATTATCTTTTATTCCAAGACCATAGGGTCCATCCATAGCATAGGTTGTTGCTAAGACAGGAGTCGCAATATCCGAAATATCTACAATGAACAAGCCGCTTTCAGTAGCGCCGCAGTTATTACCACCGCGCAAGGTTACAAAGGCGTAATCTCCATCTACCACCACGGGGTCACAAGCGGTACCATGCTGAAATTCTGAAATAAACGAAGGGGTTTCCGGAGAAGATATGTCATATATATACATCCCCCGCATACTTCCTAAAAACAAATGATCGCCCTGGTTAAAAATTGTTTCAATATCAAATCCGGCATATACGTCTTCCAGGTCCCTGGGGTTTTCCAAATCACTAATATCAAATACACTAATGGTGTGACTGCCCACGGCGTATAAATAATCATTTACAATTTTAAACCGCGCCAGAGAGCCTCCTTGTCCAACCTGGCTGTCATTGGCAGCTTCAGCGATCATAAACAAATCATCGATGCGGTTATTTACTTCAGTTATTAATCTGCTTTCGGTCCGGACATTCCACCCCACTACAATCTCATTCTGATAATCAATCCCATCATATTCATAAATATCGGCAACAGGCCACACTACATTATCACTTAAGACATTTTCCATTCGGTTAACAATCTTAATAGCGTTAATTTCAGATATATCTAACACTATCAAGTCCGTTAAACTATCTGCATACAGGAAATTCCCCTTAACAGAAATATCCACGTTACCTGCAATCTTAATAAATGAAACTTTTTGAGGTGAGGCTGGGTCACTGTTATCAATAACATGTACACCTTTGTATTTATCATTCACAAAAATGTAATTCTGATAAGCATAGACCTTACCAGATTCAATTATTGGTACTGGCTCTACAATTTCCACACTATTCTTAAAATCTGACAGGCTCATAGTTACAGGTGTCGCTATAAGATAGTCTGCATAATCGCCTTCTTCTTTACTGTCACAGGATGATAAAACCAGGGCAATGAGTAAAACTAAAACTCCCTTTTTCATAGATGATTTTTATATTAAAGGTATAGAGTTGTATAAAAGGAGATACCTATTATGAAGTACAGTTGCGTAAATTTTGTTAAATAATTAACTGTCAATTTGTCACGATTCTGAAGAATGTACTATCTTTGCAGCCTGTTTGAGCTATCGTAGAAGAGATAAAAAGGATGGAGAAAATTATTGAAGAAAAAAATCAGGGAACAGCACTTACACTGGAAAAGGACCATAAAAACACCCGTAATCTGTATATTGAAAGCTATGGCTGTCAGATGAATTTTTCAGATAGTGAAATTGTGGCTTCCATTTTGGCAAAAGAAGGCTTTAATACCACCACTTCTTTGGAAGAGGCAGACCTCGTTTTAGTAAACACTTGCTCTATTCGTGAAAAAGCAGAGTTAACTGTAAGAAAGAGACTTGAAAAGTTTAACGCTATTAAGAAGTCGAGACCTCATATGAGAGTCGGGGTTCTCGGTTGCATGGCGGAAAGACTCAAGAGCAAATTATTGGAAGAAGAAAAGATTGTGGATATGGTGGTTGGGCCGGATGCCTACAAGGACCTGCCAAATCTTATCCGGGAAGTAGACGAGGGAAGAAATGCAGTCAATGTTATACTTTCAAAAGATGAGACCTATGGCGACATAGCTCCGGTAAGATTAAATTCAAACGGGGTAACGGCCTTTGTATCGATTACCCGTGGCTGTGACAATATGTGCACTTTTTGTGTGGTACCCTTCACCAGGGGACGTGAACGCAGCAGGGATCCCCGTTCCATTGTAAATGAAGTAAATGAACTCTGGGAAAAAGGATTTAAGGAAGTAACCCTATTGGGGCAGAATGTAGATAGTTACCTGTGGTTTGGAGGTGGCCTTAAAAAAGATTTCAATGTGGCTTCCGAAATGCAGAAAGCCACATCCGTAGATTTTTCCAATTTATTAAGTATGGTGGCGGAAGCCCAACCCAAAATGCGGATTCGTTTTTCCACTTCAAATCCGCAGGATATGACCCTTGATGTCATTGAAACAATGGCCAGGTTCAAAAATATTTGCAATTATATTCATCTGCCTGTTCAAAGCGGAAGCAACACAATTTTAAAGGCCATGAACAGATTGCACACCAGAGAAGAATATTTTGAATTAATAGATAACATAAGACACATTTTACCGGATTGCGCTATAAGTCAGGATATAATCACGGGCTTTCCAACAGAAACTGAGGAAGACCACCAGGATACTTTGTCTTTAATGGAATATGTAAAATATGACTTTGGTTTTATGTTTGCTTATTCGGAACGTCCGGGCACCATGGCCGCAAGAAAACTTGAAGACGATATTCCTGAGGAAATAAAGAAAAGGAGATTAAGCGAGATTATTGATCTGCAACTAAAACACAGTTTTCTTCGGACAAAGCAACATGTAGGTAAAGTTGAAGAAGTTCTTATTGAAGGGACATCGAAAAAATCTGAATTGCAATGGATGGGACGTAATTCCCAAAACACAGTAGTAGTTTTTCCAAAGGAAAAGTATTCAGTTGGTGAATTTGTCATGGTGCATATAGATAAATGTACTTCTGCGACTTTAATTGGCAAAGCGGTAGGTTATTCTGATAACAATTAGGTATGGAAAGTGTACAGGCAATAAAACAGCGATTTGGAATTATTGGAAATGACCTAAAGCTCAATCGCGCCCTGGAAAAGGCCATTCAGGTAGCCCCTACAGACATTTCTGTTTTGGTAACGGGCGAAAGTGGTGTTGGAAAAGAGGCCGTTCCAAAAATTATTCACGCATTATCTCATAGAAAACACGCCAAATATATAGCTGTCAATTGCGGAGCCATACCGGAAGGAACTATAGACAGTGAATTATTTGGTCATGAAAAAGGATCTTTTACCGGGGCAACACAAACCAGAAGAGGGTATTTTGAAGTTGCAGATGGCGGCACCATCTTTTTGGATGAAGTGGGGGAACTTCCGCTCACTACACAGGTGCGACTACTCCGAATATTAGAAAACGGGGAATTTCTTAAAGTGGGGTCCTCCCAGGTTCAAAAAACCAATGTTCGAATTGTGGCTGCCACCAACATGAATATATTGGAGGCCATCAAAAAAGGAAAATTCAGGGAAGATTTATATTACCGTTTGAGTACGGTTGAAATTCATATTCCACC
>Ga0316188_10000038_pt1 | contig 38033 bp, 31 predicted proteins | sample Phiworburrow1_MG_FD_204933 | JGI IMG/M metagenome (GOLD analysis project Ga0316188, IMG submission 204933) | Coastal sediment microbial communities from Maine, United States - Phippsburg worm burrow 1 | ecosystem: Environmental > Aquatic > Marine > Coastal > Sediment | place: USA: Maine... | reverse complement strand
ACATTGTGGATGGCGCCCTGAACGCCCGCATGAGCCATCAGGGCTCCGACACCGGCATCGCTCATCACGGCCTGGTTGCCGATGCCCGCGGCTGCCTGGCAGAGATCGAGTACCTGGCGGCACAGCTGCGCCGTCCGCAGGGGCACCCGAGCCGCTGACTTGTAGCCGGCCCGGATCGCTTCCGCCCGTACCGCGACCTGTTCCGGCGTGTCCTTGGCCATGCGCAAGGCGGCGATGACCTCGTTGAACGCGTCGGTGTCCGCGTCAATGGCGCTGACCAGTTCGTCCTTGGCAGCCTGGGCTTTTTCGGCCAGCTCGCAGAGTTCCCCGTAACGCTCGTCAAATTCGCCCTTGCCGATCGAAAGGTTGGCCACCATTGACGCCAGCGCGGCACCAAGGGCGCCGGCCAGGGCCGCGATCGAACCGCCGCCGGGGGCCGGTGTGTCGCGCGAGACTTCATCGACAAAAGCGCCGACGTCCAGTCCGGCCAACGGGCCGGTCGAGGCCGGCATACCGATGACTTTCCTGTCGATGTCGAACTCCGCAACGTCGGTCAGGCCCATGGCCTGCACGGCCGTGGTCACGATGTCCCGCGCCGGCATGCCGGTCGATTTCTGCATCCGTCTCAGGTAATGGCGCCCGGCGCCCAGCATGGCGGCGAACGGCACCACGCCGACAATTTCCGAACCGGTGACGACCATGCCCCGCTGCTGCGCCAGTTCGCGAGCGGCTTCCAGCACCGCCTCGGGCGGCGTGACCTTGTAGTTGGTGAGATTCAGCGAGACTTGCGCACAGCCGTAGTCTTCGACTACCCAACCAATGCCCTTGAGGTGGGTGAACAGCCCGTCCTTGTAGACCGGACTGCCGGCCAGGTTGGCCGGGTCGAGCCCGATGCGGCGATAGCGTTCATGCAGATCGCGACCGTAGCTTTCCTGGTAATAGTTCGCCAGCTCTTCGAAGGAGGCGGCGACGAAGTCGGAATTACCGTCGGGGTAGACGCCTTCCGCGAAATTCACGACGCTGCCCTTGTAATAGAACGGTTTGATGTTTCCGGACCGCTTCCAGCGGCCGCGCTCGCGCAGCTCGTAAGCGATCTCGTTGGCGTAGCGGCGGTCGGTGGTGTTGAGGTTGATGTTGTAGGCGATCAGGAATTCTCGGGCGCCCACGGCCGTGGCTCCGGACTTGCGGTTGAAGGCGGCCGGGCCAAAATCCGGCTGCCAGTCAGGCTTTGCCAGTTTCTTTTCCAGGCCTTCGTATTCGCCGGCGCGCACATCGGCCAGGTTGCGCCGCTCCGGCCGGCTCGCGGCGTGCTCGTAAAGGAAAACCGGAATACCCAATTCATCGCCGATGCGCCGTCCAACCGCGCGGGCGACGTCTGCGCATTCTTCCATGGTGACACCGGATACCGGAACGAACGGACAAACGTCGGTGGCCCCGAAGCGGGCGTGTTCACCCTGGTGCCGGGACATATCGATCAACTCGGCCGCTTTCCGAACTGCGCGAAAAGCTGCCTCGGCGACGGGCTCCGGCGCACCGATGAACGTCACAACCGTCCGGTTCGTGCTTTCCCCGGGATCCACATCCAGCAACTGGATGCCGCGCACCGCTTCAATAGCGTCGGTGATCTGCCGGATGACCGCGGGATCGCGGCCCTCGGAAAAGTTGGGCACGCACTCGATGATTTTGTTCACGAAGCGATCGTCGCCCGTTATTCAATTGAGCAGGTCATGTCCTGGCCGCAGCACAGGGGTGACTTGATCTTGCCGTGGCCATTGGGGCACTTTGATATCTGAACCTTCTTGCCGTCGGGCAGTTCGAGCGTGTCGTTCTCGAGCGGGGCATCGCAGTGGCCGCAGGTGGCGTTGACGCTCATGCCGCATACTTTGCATTCATAGGTTGCCATGCTGACTTCTCCTGTCGATTTGGGGTGGAATTGCTTGCCCTTCTATTCTATATGCTCGCTGCCTGCCATGCCCGCACGCGAGGACAAAAAAGCGGGTTCCCCGGGTGTCAGATCATGTCACGCGCGGTAACGCCTGCGTTAGTATGAGAGCATCCGGTGACCGGCGCGTCACCATTCCCGAAGGAACTTCGTTTTGCAACGAGAGAACTCACTATGAGCACCGTAATCCGTCAAGAAGACCTGATCGAAAGCGTGGCCGATGCGCTTCAGTACATCTCCTATTACCATCCGGTCGATTTCATACAAGCCCTGAACCAGGCGTACGAGAGAGAGGCCAACCCGGCGGCGAAGGACGCCATGGCCCAGATCCTGATCAACTCGCGCATGTGTGCCCAGGGCCATCGCCCGATTTGCCAGGACACCGGGATCGTCACGGTGTTTCTGCGCGTGGGCATGAACATTCGCTGGGAAGGCAGCATGGGCGTGAGCGACATGGTCAACGAGGGCGTACGCCGCGCCTACCTGGATCCGGACAACACGCTGCGCGCGTCGATCCTGGAAGACCCGGACGGTGCGCGCCGGAACACCGGCGACAATACCCCCTGCGTGATCCACTACGAACTCGTTCCCGGTGACCGGCTGGACGTGCACCTGGCAGCCAAGGGCGGCGGCTCGGAAGCCAAGACCAAGTTCGCCATGCTCAACCCCTCCGACTCGGTCGTCGACTGGGTGCTGCAAATGGTGCCGGTGATGGGTGCCGGCTGGTGCCCACCCGGCATGCTCGGGGTCGGAATCGGCGGCACCGCCGAGAAAGCGATGCTGCTGGCCAAGGAGGCCCTGCTCGACCCCATCGATATCCAGGAACTGCAAGAAAAGGGCGCGACGAATCGAGCCGAGGAACTGCGCCTGGAGCTGTATGAAAAAGTCAATCAGCTGGGCATCGGCGCCCAGGGCCTCGGCGGACTGACGACGGTGCTCGACGTCAAGGTGAAGGACTTTGCTACTCACGCAGCCAACAAGGCGGTGGCCATCATCCCCAACTGCGCGGCCACGCGCCATGTGCACTTCAGCCTCGATGGCAGCGGCCCGGCGCGTATCGAGCCGCCCAGCCTCGACGACTGGCCCGAGGTCACGCGCGAAGCCGGCGGCAATGTGCGACGGGTGAACCTGGACACGGTCACGCGGGAGGAGATCGCCAGCTGGAAACCGGGCGACTCCCTGTTGCTCAACGGCCGGATGCTCACCGGCCGCGACGCGGCGCACAAGCGGATGGTGGATATGCTCAGCGCCGGTGAGGAGTTGCCGGTCGATTTGAACGGCCGCTTTATCTACTACGTCGGCCCGGTGGACCCGGTGCGCGACGAAGTGGTCGGCCCCGCAGGCCCCACCACGGCAACCCGCATGGACAAGTTCACCCGCACCATGCTGGAACAAACCGGGCTGATGGGCATGGTCGGCAAGGCCGAACGCGGCCCGACGGCAATCGAGGCGATTCGCGACAACCGGGCCGTTTACCTGATGGCGGTCGGTGGCGCCGCCTACCTGGTGGCGCAGGCCATCAAGTCGGCGAAAGTGCTGGGCTTCCCCGAGTTGGGCATGGAAGCAATTTACGAGTTCGAGGTGGAGGACATGCCCGTGACCGTGGCGGTCGACGTGAACGGTGAGTCAGTGCACCAGAGTGGACCGAAAATCTGGCGCGCGAAGATTATCGACGGCACGGCCTGAAACGATCATCTGGGATGCAGTGGTGAGCAGGTGTGGTCAGCCCGGCGCCGGTGTCGCCACTTCGAAGCTGCTCGCCACTTCCGGTGGAATTCGGACGGCTTTCTGCCTGGTGTAGTTGACGAAAGCCCATTCGGTTTCAGCACGAGCCAGCAGCGTGCCGTCGCGCAGGCAGATTTCATAACGCCGCAGTGAAGTTGCCGGCTTCATGTTTTCCACCCAGGTCCTGATGATCAAGTCATCGCCTTCGAGGGCCGGCTTCAGGTATTCGATGTGGTGTGAGCGCACGACCCATCCCGCGCCGAGTTCATTGTAACGTTCGGGTGCCCAGCCATTGGCCGTTGAGTGCGCGACTGCGGCGTGCTGCAGCCATCGCACATAATGGTAATTGCCGGCGTGGCCCAAATCGTCGATGTCTTCCGGCGACACTCTGTGTTGATACTCGAATATGGGGATCACGTACCGCTCCCTACTTCCGGCCTCGCCGCGCGGCCACGCGGAAACGCAGCGCGTTCAGGCGGATAAACCCGGTAGCATCACCTTGTTGGTAGGCGCCGGCGTCCTCTTCGAAAGTGGCGACGCTCTCGTCGAACAGGCTGTCGCCCTCTGAACGGCGGCCCGTGACCACGACGTTTCCGCGGTAGAGCTTGAGGCGCACAGTACCGTTTACCGATTGTTGCGTCTGGTCGATGGCAACCTGCAGCATTTCGCGTTCGGGGGAAAACCAGTAACCGTTATAGACCAGGTTGGCGTAACGCGGCATCAACTCGTCTTTCAAATGTGCGGCCTCGCGATCCAGCGTCAGGGATTCGATGGCCCGGTGCGCTTTCAGGAGAATGGTTCCCCCGGGCGTTTCGTAGCAGCCGCGGGATTTCATACCCACGTAGCGATTCTCAACGATGTCGACGCGTCCGATGCCGTGTGCTCCACCGATGCGGTTCAGTGCCGCGAGAAGGGTTGCGGGACTCATTCGTTCACCGTTGATGGACGTGGCGTCGCCGTGCTCGAAGCCAAGTTCGAGCGTGTGTGCTTTGGCAGGCGCCTGCTCCGGTGCAACGGTCCAGCGCCACATGCCTTCCTCAGGTTCGCACCAGGGATCCTCGAGTTCGCCGCCTTCATACGAAATGTGCAACAGGTTGGCATCGACCGAGTAGGGCGAACGACCACCGGTCCGCTTGTGCTCGACGGGAATGCCGCGTGATTCGGCCCAAGCCAATAGCTTCTCACGCGACAACAGGTCCCACTCGCGCCACGGTGCGATGATCCGGATATCGGGATTGAGCGCGTAGGCGCCGAGTTCGAATCGTACCTGGTCGTTGCCTTTGCCGGTCGCGCCGTGGGCGATTGCGTCGGCCCCGCTCTCGTCCGCAATTTCGACCAGGCGACGTGCGATCAGCGGCCGCGCAATAGATGTTCCCAACAGGTATTCACCCTCGTAAATCGCGTTGGCGCGAAACATCGGGTAAACGAAATCGCGTGCAAACTCCTCGCGCAGGTCCTCGACATGGATCTCGCGCACACCTGCCGCCATGGCTTTAGCCCGTGCTGGCTCGAGATCTTCGCCCTGGCCGATATCGGCGGTGAATGTAACGACTTCGCAGCCGTAGTTTTCCTGCAGCCATTTCAGGATCACCGAAGTATCGAGACCTCCGGAGTATGCCAATACAACTTTTCTGAAATCGCTCGTGATCACGGGTTATTGCGCCTGAGATTGAATGGAAACGCAGTATATAGTGACGCGGCAGGCCTGTCGCAAATCCTGCTATCAGCTTAACCCGGAGTGACAAAAACACAGGCGGCAGTTGGGGAACTGCCTGCTGGGGTTACCATGCTGCGGGCGAAAGCCCGCAGCTGCGAAGAACCGGGCGAGCCTGCTTCTAACTCAAGTTTCGGCTCACCCGGAGAGTCATTACTTTTTCTTCGCTACGGTTTTCTTTTTCGCTGCGACTTTTTTCTTAGCTACCGCCTTTTTGGCTGCTGGCTTCTTAGCCGCTGCCTTCTTGGCTACTTTCTTCTTGGCGGCTACCTTCTTCTTGGCCACTGCCTTCTTAGCTACTACTTTTTTGGCTACTGCCTTCTTGGCGGCTACCTTCTTCTTGGCGGCTACCTTCTTCTTGACCACGGCCTTCGTCGCGGGTTTCTTGGCTGCCGCTTTCTTGGCGGCTACTTTCTTCTTTGCAGCTACTTTCTTCTTTGCAGCTACCTTCTTCTTTGCAGCTACCTTCTTCTTTGCAGCTACCTTCTTCTTTGCAACCGCCTTCTTGGCCACTGCCTTCTTGGCGGCTACCTTCTTCTTCGCAACCGCCTTCTTGGCCACTACTTTTTTGGCCACTGCCTTCTTGGCGGCTACCTTCTTCTTCGCAGCCACCTTCTTCTTGGCGGCTACCTTCTTCTTTGCTGCAGGTTTCTTCGTTGCCATCTCTCCAACTCCTTCGTCGTCGTGACGTCCTCGGAAAACCGAAATTGGTTTTCACTAAGACTAGTTATAAATCCGTGCGATAAAAAATGAAACATAAAAATTCAAATTTGATGCTAAAGATGTTGATTGAGTCGAATATGCATTCAAATTTCTGTCGTTCCGTCGTATCATCTGTCCCCTTCGAGTACCACAACGTGGGGCCGTAGCTCAGCTGGGAGAGCGTCGCGTTCGCAATGCGAAGGTCGGGAGTTCGATCCTCCTCGGCTCCACCAACTCAATCCCAAGGGTTGCCATCGTGACGGTGGCCACGTGTCGAGGAGGAGTCAATCTGATCTTTCTTTTCGCATGTCGTCTCGAAAAGAGTCGGTAATCGGCATACTATCGGCAATCGATCGGCGCTCTGGTACTTTATCAGCATGAATGTGAAGCGAATCAGGCAGGCAGCACAACGTGTCAGCTTCGGCTTGTTACTGTTTTTGGCAGCAAGCGAGTGCATGGCCCAGGACCTCGAACCCAGGCGCTGGTCGCATCTGCCTTCCGGTCTGAATGTATTCGGGGTGGGTGCCGTGCGGACGGATGGTGACATCTATTTCGATCCGGTGCTGCAAATCGAGGATGCGACCATCGAGCTCTACGGCCTCGGGGCCAGCTATGTCCGCAGCTTCGAGTGGTTGGGCAAGAGCAGCCGCTTCGATGTCACGGTCCCGTATGCGAATGGCTACTGGGAAGGCCTGCTGGATGGCACATATGCCAGCCGGCGGCGAACGGGCTTCGGCGATCCCCGCGTGCGGCTTTCGATGAACCTTTACGGCGCACCGCCATTGAGCGGAAAGGAATTCATGCAGTACCGGCAGAACAACCCGGTCAGCACAACAGTCGGTGCGGCCCTCGACGTGGTCCTGCCGCTGGGCCAGTACAATAGCGACTGGCTGCTCAACCTCGGAGCGAACCGCTACGTGCTCCGGCCCCAGTTGGGCTTGCTGCACCAGCGCTACAAGTGGCAGTTCGAAGTGACCGGTTCGGTGTTTCTGTTCCAGGACAATGATGAATTCTGGCTAGGCACCCGGCTCGAGCAGGATTCGCTCTGGTTCGTCCAGGGCCACGTGATTTACGGTTTCAAACCCGGTTGGTGGGCCAGTCTCAGCGGCGGCTACGCCTATGGGGGTGAAGCCTTCGTCAACGGCGTGGCGAAAAACAATGACGCGCGCTCGAGCTACCTGGCGGTGAGCCTGGGAATGCCGCTGAACGCGCAACAGGCACTCAAGTTCACCTACGTGACGGCGGATACCCATGTCAGCTCCGGCGCTGATACCCGGTCGCTGTTGGTGGCCTGGTCAATCAACTGGAGTCAATGAGTCCGCACGCAGGCTGAAATCGTGCGCGCAAGCCGGCGTTCCGCCCCGGCATAAATATGGCTGGAGCGGCGCGGTTTAAAGCCATAAAATGCAGCGATTCGCCGAATGGCCCGCCATCTGACTGAACAACCATGGCTTCAGACCGAACCCTGACCCCCGATGAACTTCTGCGCTTGCGCGAAAGGCTGGATGAAATCGACGACGGCATCATCGACCTGATCGCCGAGCGCCAGGATATCGTCACCACGATTGGCGAACACAAGCTGAAGACCGGTGTTGCGCTGCGGCATTTTGAGCGTGAGCGCGAAGTGATCGACCGTGGTGTGCAGCGCGCCGAATCGCTGGGCGTTTCCGGTCGGGTCGCGCGGGAGATACTCGAAACCCTGATCCATCATTCCCTGGGTAAGCAGGAAACGCACAAGCTGGCGCACTCCGAACACGGCCAGGGCAAGCAGGCGCTGGTGATAGGTGGCCTCGGCCGCATGGGCGTGTGGATGTCGCGTTACCTCGACATGGTGGGTTACCACGTAGACGTGGCAGATCCTGCGGAAGCGGAGTCACCGTTCGACCGCATCGAAAACTGGGAGGCGGTCATCGACAACTACGACCTGGTCGTGGTCGCAGTTCCCTTGCGGCCTTCGAATGCCATCCTGCATCGCCTGGCGGAATTGAAGCCCCGCGGCCTGGTGTTCGATATCGGTTCGCTGAAGAGTCCAATGCAAGGCGGGCTGGAAGCGCTGGCCGCGGCGGGTTGCCGGGTGTGTTCGGTGCACCCGATGTTCGGTCCGAACGAAATCGGGCTGTCGGGAAGACATATTCTTTTCGTTGACGTCGGCGATGCGGAGGCGCTGGCCGAAGCGCGGGCCCTCTTCGCGCACACAGCAGCCGAATGCGTCGACCTCAGCTTGCAGGAGCACGACGAGGTGATGGCTTGGGTGCTGGGTCTTTCGCACCTCGTGAACATCGCCTTCGCCAGCGCACTGGCCGAGAGTGGCGAAGCGGTGCCGCTGTTGCGCAGGATTTCCAGCAGTACCTTCAACGCGCAGCTCAAGGTCGCCGCGCAGGTCGTGTCAGAGAACCCTCACCTGTACTACGAAATCCAGCAGGGTAACGCGATGACCGGTGTGGTGGTGGACCATTTCCGACGGGTGCTCGACGATCTCGCCCGCGCGGTGCGAGTCGGTGACGAGATTACCTGGACCAAGTCCATGGAGAACGCCAATCGGCGCATCAGCACGAAGCGGGCGAACGGGGGCTGAAGGCCTCAGCTTTTCATTTTGACCAGCAGGTTGTATACGCGCGTGGCGAAGCTGCCGTAAGGCGGACGCAGGTATTTCATCGCGCTGAAACCGGCCTGGTAAAAAATGGGCCTCAACTTGGAAAACGTGACGAAGCCCTCGTAGCCATGGTAGTGCCCCATGCCGCTGGCGCCGACGCCGCCGAAGGGCAAGTCGTGCTGGGCGACGTGGAACAGGGCATCGTTGACGGTGACTCCTCCGGACATGATGCGGTCGATGTACAGCGACTGCAGTTCCTTGTTCTTGGTGAACGGGTACAGCGCGAGAGGCCGATCCTGGCCGTTGATGTACTTGATGGCCTCCTCGGGGGCCTTGTAGGTCAGCACCATCAGCAGGGGGCCGAATGTCTCGCGGTTGCGAATGGTCATGTTCGCGGTCGTGTCCATCACGAGGTGCATGGGAAACTTGCGCTCGGCCCGGTTGGCGGACTGGTCACCGGAGAGATTGATGACGGTTGCCCCCTTGCTGCGCGCATCTTCCAGTGTCTCCTCGAGTCGCTGGAATGACCTGTCGTCGATGATCGACGTGTAATCCGCGTGATTGATATCCGGGCAGTGCTTTTTCACATACTTGCGCGCCAGTTCGATGAATTCCGCTTTCTGGCTCTCGTGCACGAACACGTAATCAACGTTGGTGCAGATCTGGCCGGCGTTGAATTGTTTGACGAACATGATCCGCTCCACGGCCGTTGCCAGCGGGTATTCCGGATCGATGATGGCGGGGCACTTGCCGCCCAGTTCGAGAATCACCGGTGTCAGGTTCTTCGCAGCCGAAGCCATCACGGCGCGTCCGGTCTGGCCCGAACCGGTGAACATGATCAGGTCGAACGGGATCTGCGAAAATTCGATGCCCACGCCGCCGGTCTCTTCGAACCAGGCCAGCTTCTCCTCGGGGAAGTAGCGGGACGAAATCTTGCGCAACAAGCGCGATAATTCGATCGAGTTTTCCGACATCTTGACCATTGCCCGGTTGCCGGCCGCGAAGGCGAAGGCCAGGGGAAGGAAGGACAGATTGACTGGAAAGTTCCAGGGCACGATGATGCCAACGACACCCAGAGGTTGGGGCACAACACGGTTCTTCGCGCCGGGGTAGAGGCTGACATCGACGTGGCGCTTCTGCGGCTTCATCCACTTCTTCAAGTGCTTGATGGTGTCATTGATGCCGTCGCTCACGGCGATGATCTCTGCGAACAGGCTTTCGTGCCGCGAGCGGTTGCCGTAGTCCTGGCTGATCGCGTCGATAATCGCTTCGCGATTTTCGATCAGCAGGCTCTTCAGCGCCAGCAGGTCCTGCTTGCGCTGTTCCGCGTCGGGTATCGGGTCCGCCAGGTAAGCTCCGCGCTGTTTTTGAAACGAAGCCTTGAGCATGTCGGCGATGTCGGTCGGCGCAACTTGCTGCGGGACGGGCGGTTGGGTTTGAAAGGCTTCTGCGGCTTGGTTCATGGCTGGTCCCTGATTTCGTGTGGCCCGATGGTCAAAAATTGATCTTTCATTCTAACCGATTTGAACTGATGTGGGTCTGGCGGAGGCGATTTCCCGGTTTATGGGCGCCGCCGGCCATGTCAACATGATATGGCCGGCCAAAAGACCCTTGGTGGGCCGGTAACTCCGCTGCGAAGGGCATAAAAATGGAATTCACACCAGGCAAACCCTTGCCGGCCGAGGCGCTGTTCAGGCGCTGCGACGGGACGAAGCTGGGCTTCGATTCCACGGCCGATCTTGAGGAGATGGCCGAAATCCCGGGCCAGGACCGGGCGTTCGAGGCCATCCGCTTCGCGACCGAAATCGATGTCGATGGACACAACGTGTACGTGCTGGGACCACCGGGTTCCGGCCGGCACCTGTTCGTGCGCCGTTTCCTCGAGGAGAAAGCGTCCCAGCGTCCCGTGCCGCAGGACTGGTGCTACGTGTACAACTTCGATGATCCACGCCAGCCCAGGGCCCTGGCGCTACCCCCCGGCCGCAGCAAGGAACTGCGCATCGACGTCGAACAGGTCATTGCGGACGCACAGACAGCCATTCCGGCGGCCTTCGAAAGCGAGGACTTCCAGGCCCAGCGTGAATCGATCGCGGAGGAATTCAAGGACGCCCAGGAACAGGCATTCAAGGAAGTCGAAGAGGAAGCGAAGACACAGGATATCGGTGTGATCCAGACACCGACCGGCATTGCATTCGTGCCGGTACGCAAGGGCGAGGCGCTCGGCACGGAAGACTTCAAAAAGCTTCCCGAGGAGGAGCAGCAAAAATTCCATGACGACATCGCGCTGCTGACCAAGCGGTTGCAGCAGGTCATGCGTGCGACCCCGAAGCGGGCCCGGGAGATGCGGCAAAAAATGCGCAAGCTCGAACGGGATGTGGCCAGCATGGCCGTGACCGGCCTGCTCGACGAATTGCTGCAGAAATACCAGGACGTTCCGGCTGTGGTGGAGCACCTTCGCCGCATGCAAAACGATATTGTTGAGAACGTCAGCCTGTTCCTGCGCCCCACCGACGGGGGGGAACTGCCGGCGCCGATACAGCAGGTCATGGAGTCCAAGGAATCAGCAGCCATGCGGCGCTATTCAATCAATGTCCTGGTTGAGCGGGCCGATGCGCAGGGTGCACCTGTGATTTTCGCGGACAAGCCCAGCTTTCCCGAATTGATCGGACGTATCGAACACGAGTCGGAATACGGTTCGCTGGTCACCAACTTCAGCCTGATCCGGGCCGGTGACCTGCATCGCGCCAACGGCGGTTACCTGGTGCTGGACGCCGAAAAGCTGCTCAGCTACCCCCTGGCCTGGGATGGGCTGAAGCGGGCGCTGAAGGCGCGCGAGTTGCGCATCCGCTCGCTCGGCGAGGATATTGGCTTGATCAGCACCGTGTCGCTGGAGCCGGAACCGATTCCCGCCGACCTCAAAGTAGTGATGGTCGGGGAGCGCATTTACTACTACCTGCTCGAGCGTTACGACCCGGAGTTTTCCGAGCTGTTCAAGGTCGCCGCGGACTTCGAAGACCAACTGACGCGCGATATGGATAACCAGCTCGGCCTGGCGCGTTGGCTGGCCACGACCATTCGTCGGGAAAGCCTGCGTCACATGAGTAGCGCAGGCGTCGCCCGTCTGCTGGAAGAAAGCGCGCGGCAGGCGGGTGACAGTGAACGTCTGTCCACGGACATCCGGCGGGCCTCCGACCTGGTGCGGGAAGCGCACTTCTGGGCCGTCCGGGACAGTAAGGAATTGATTGGCGCGGAAGAGGTGCAGAAGGCCATTGACAGCCGCATCCGGCGCGGCAGCCGGGTCCGGGACCGGATGCAGGAAGAACTGTTGCGCGAGACGTTTGTAATCAAAACCGATGGTGCGCGCAGTGGCCAGGTCAACGGCCTGGCTGTACTGCAGCTCGGTGAGGTCGCATTCGGGCGACCACAGCGGATCACCGCCACCGTGTCGCTGGGCTCCGGAGAAGTGGTCGATATCGAACGCGAGGTAAAACTGGGCGGGCCGCTGCACTCCAAGGGCGTATTGATCCTTTCGGGCTTTCTGAGTTCGCATTACGTGACCGATCGGCCGCTGTCCCTGTCCGCCAGCCTGGTGTTCGAGCAGTCCTACGGTGGCGTGGATGGCGACAGTGCGTCCGCGGCAGAACTCTGCGCTTTGGCTTCGGCGCTGGCCGGCCTGCCCTTGAAGCAGTCACTGGCCATTACCGGCTCCATCGATCAACACGGCCATATCCAGGCCATCGGCGGGGTCAACGAAAAAATCGAGGGTTTCTTTGACCTGTGCCAACAACGTGGCCTGAGCGGTGAGCAAGGCGTGCTGATACCGCAGGCCAACGTAAAACACCTCATGCTGCGCAGCGACGTGGTCGAGGCTGTTGCGGCCGCGCGCTTCAATATCTACCCGGTGAACCATGTCGACCAGGCGCTGGCCCTGCTCACGGGCCTGCCGGCCGGCGAGCGGGATGCACAGGGCGAGTTTCCGGATGGCAGCCTGAACCGGCGCATCTGCGAACGCCTGCGCGAACTGGCCGAGCACCGGCGTTCGTTCAGCGACAAGTCTTCGGGTAGCGACGCCTCCAATGACGAGGGCGAAAGCCATGGCGGCCAATCCACCTGAAAAAACGCCGCGTCGTGTCGCTGTCATCCTGGGCACCGGGGGGTCCGGCCGCAATCTGCTGGACCTGGTCTTGCCACTGCTGCTGCGGGACCGCGAAATCGAAATGCACGGCGTCTTCCTCGAGGAGGCCGAGGTGCAGCATGCGGCCGAGTTGCCGTTTGTCAAAGAATTGTGTCGCGTGACCTTCAGCATGCGCGAATTCACCAGCGATCAGTTCGAACGGTCTCTTGCCCTGCGCATGCGCACCGCGCAGCGCGCAATCGCGGTCCTGGCGAGGCGTGCCGGGGTATCGCACTCGTTCCGCAATATCCGCGGACCGGCCGTGCGTCTCCTGCGCGAGACCGCCAGCGTGTCGGATATCATGGTTTTCGAACCGACACTTCGGCTCGGTACGACCATGCCACGGCCACGGCGGGGAGAGCCTCGGATCGTCGTTGTCGTCAGTGACCTGGAGTCCGGCCGCCAGGCGCTGCTGGCGGCCGGACACCTCGCGGACGGCCGGGCCGGCAGGATTTGTGTGTTGGCGACCGGCGCGGCAGCGGAGGACCTGCAGGCTATCAACCGCTTATGTGCGGAAGGATTGAAGGGGCACCCCAGTAGCATGCGCAGGGTGCGTCCGGAAGGCGGCGTGCCCGCACTGATCGAAGCAGCGCATGCGGCGGGCGCGGCGCTGTTCGTAATTGCCGCGACGGACGACCTGCTGGAGCCGGCAACCTTGCAATTGTTGCGCGAGCGGCTGCGTTGTCCGATCTGCCTGGTCCGTCAATGGTCGGGAGATATACCGCCGAAGCAGCCCGCGCTGAGCGATGCCACCGCTTGAATCGCAGACAAGAAAAGGGGCCGCGTGCGGCCCCTTTCCCGATTGCATGAAAGCGTCAGAAACGCAGGCCTACATGGCCGCCGTACACCCAGGGGTCGATTGCAACCTGGCCCAGTGGGTCGCCATTGACCTTGGCATCCGTTTCGATGTCGATGTAGCGGACATTGAGATTCAGGAACCAGGTTTCGTTGAGCATGAAATCGATGCCCGCCTCGGCAGCCCATCCCCAACTGTCACTGAGATCGAGGCTGGCGCCTTCCAGCTGACCGTAGAGCTTTTCGCTGAAGAATGTCGTGTAGTTGATGCCGGCGCCGAGGTACGGCTGAAAGGTCGAGTCCGGCAGGAAGTGATACTGCAGGCTGACGGTCGGTGGCAGGTGCTCGGTGCTGCCGACCTTGGGTCCGCCGACCAGGCTGATGTCATGCTCGAACGGATAGGCGGCCAGTAATTCGACGGCCCAGTTGTCGGTCATCATGTAACTGAAGTTGATGGTTGCGCTGGTGGCGGAATCGACCGATACGACCGGGCTGTTGTTGGACTTCGGTTGGACACTGGACGCACCGAGGCGAACCAGCCAGTCACCCTGGTCCATGGCCATCGACGTGTTGACCGAGGCTGCGCCCAGCAGGGCAGCCGCGCAAAGTGCTGTCTTGATGTTCATATGCTGTTTTCTCCGGTTACCTGAACCCAATTTTCCAAAGATCGCACATGTTATGAATACCTGTCGCAGTCCGTCTTGACTTGCGTCAGAAAGCGCCGGATCACCACGGCCGACCCTGCACCCGCGGCTTGCCGGGGAGTCTTCACACGGGAGCCTGAATTCCCTATGCTGTTGCTTACCCATGACGGAGCACCCGATGAGTAACGCCTCCATTGTTTTGACCGTTGTCGCCGACGACCAGCCCGGTATCGTCGAGGATCTCTCCGACGCGCTGGCCACCCATGGTGGCAACTGGACCGAGAGCAGCATGATGACCCTGGCGGGAAAGTTCGCCGGGATCCTGCTGGCCGAAGTACCCGAAGACCGGGCCGCTTCGTTTCTGCGGGTGCTGGATTCGCTGGAGGCCGGCGGCATGCAGATCGTCGCCCAAAGATCGGGCAAGCCGGCGCGGCCTGAAGGCGCCAAGGAGTACAGCATCGAACTGGTTGGCCAGGATCACCCGGGTATCGTGCACGAGATCACCGGAGTGCTGGCCCGTCTCGGCATCAACGTGCAGGAGCTGGAAACCACGGTGCAGAGCGCATCCATGTCCGGGGAAAGCCTGTTCGTCGCACATGCCCGAATCCTGGTGCCGGAGGAGGTGTCGCCAGAGCGCCTGCGGGACGAGATGGAAGAACTGGCCAACGAACTGATGGTCGACATCGACCTGGAAGACTGAAATGCGGCCCACCCTGAACGTCCTAAGTGAGGACCTGATAGAAAGCATCCTGGCCGAGGCCGGCCGGATCCTGGCCGAGACCGGCATGGAAGTCCGTGGCGAGCGCATGCGGCAACGCCTGCTGGACCATGGTTTGCCGACCGACGCCAGTGGTCTGCGCATCCTGTTTCCGCGGGATATCGTGCGCAAGGCCATCGAGACGGCGCCGGAGACCTTCACCCTGTATGACCGCGACGGCGCGCCGCATGCCGAGCTGGGTGGCTGGAATGTCAATTTCGTGCCCGGTTCCAGCGGCCTGAAGATCCTCGACCGACACACGGGGGAAACGCGGCTGGCGAGCTCCGCGGATTTCGTCGAGTATGTGCGCCTGGCCGACGGGCTGGAAAACATCGGTTACCTGGCCACGGCGTTCTCGACCCGCGACATAGAACCGCAGGTTTCGGACGCGTGGCGCCTGTATATGTCGCTGGTGAACTCGAAGCGGCCAGTGGCTTCCGGTGCGTTCAGCGAACACGGAATTCCCCGGTTGGTCAGCCTGCTGCAGATGTTCCGGAGCGACGCGAGTGATCTGCGGGCGCGGCCGATGTCGGTATTCACGATCACGGCCACCGGCAATTTCCGCTTCGGCGAAGATTCCTGCCAGAACCTGCTGGACTGCGTCGAGGCCGGGATTCCCGTGGAAATCGTCCCGGTCACCCTGATGGGACTGATCGCGCCGGTGACGCTGGTCGGCGCCCTGGTGTTCCACTGTGTCGACGTGCTGGCCGGGCTGACCATGGCACAGGTTCTGCACCCGGGGCATCCGGTGCTGTTCGGCGGCGCCCCGGCCACCTTCCACATGAAGGCGGCCAGTTCGCCGATGGCGGCGATCGAGGCGCAGCACCTGGACGTGGCCTACGTGGCCATCGCCAAATACCTCGGGCTGCCCTCGCAGGCCTACATGGCGCTGAGCGATGGCAAGGAGCTGGACGCCCAGGCCGGCGGCGAATCCTTCAGCAGCGCGCTGCTCGCCGCACTGGCCGGCGTCAACTCGGTCGCCGGGCCGGGCATGCTCGATTTCGTGCTGACCTTCAGCCTTCCAAAGCTGGTGTTCGACAACGAAGTGTGCGGCCAGGCGCTGCACTTTTGCCGCGAAATCCGGCCGCTGGACGACCTGCCGAGCCAACACCTGGTGGACCACCTGATGAAGGAGGGGCACCTGATCACCGCCGCCCAGACCCTGGAACACTGGCCGCGGGAGCTCTACCTGACCGACCCGGTCATCGATCGGACGACCCGCGACACTTCTGACAAGACCAAGGGTCCGGACCTGGTTGCCCGAGCCACCGAGCAGGTCGGGAAGCGCCTGGCGGCGTACAAGCCGTTCGAGACCGACCCGGCCATCGACAAGGCGATGCGTGAGCTGATCCTCGCCGGCCTGCAATCGCAGGACAGCCTGCCCGAGTTGCCGCCCCCGCCCGAAAGCGCGGCGGCGGTTGGCGCCGGTGGCCGGCGCAACCGCAGGCGCCGCCGCCGCCCGTAGGACCGAATTTATTCGGGATTCATACGGCCAAAAAAACCATCCCGAATGAATTCGGTCCTACAGGTACAGGCTGATCAGGTCCTGGACGCGCACGCGCGCCTGGATACGCGCGCAGGCCAGGAACGAACCCACCAGCTTGCGGTGCAGGAACACCGTTTCCGGCGGGGGCGCCTTCCATTCCCCCTGGCTGTTGAACAGCATCTCGATGCCCGCGTCCCGCGCCCGGGCGATCAGGTCGGAGGCGCCGAAATCGTAAACGCCGCGGTGGCAGATGGGTTCGCAAGCCAGTCGAATGACCTTGAGGACGCGCTCGGCGTGCTCGGGGCTGTCCGAGGATCGCAGGTAGCCGATGGCTTCCGCGTACCGGCGCGTGGCGCCGGCGTCACCATCGATCAGTGCGCGCGAGATCTTGCCGTAACGCTCGGTAAACTCTTTTGAGAAGTAGGCAGTGGAACCGAAATCGAGCAATACGATACGGCCGTCCTCTTCACGATACAGGTAATTGGCGAAGTTTGGATCGGTCTGCATGGTCCGGAATTCAAACAGTTCGCGGAACAGCAGGCCCTGCAGCAGCGCGCCGCAGCGGTCGCGCTCTTTCTGCGCCACGCCCGGGCGACCGAGGGATTCCAGCGGCACGCCTTCGAGGAAGTCCATCGCCAGGATGCGCTTGGTCGTGAGATCCTCGTGCACCCGGGGCACGACAAACCCGGGCTCGTCGCGGACCAGCCGGTGGTAGGTACGTAGATGTTCGGCTTCGATAAGATAATCCGCCTCTTCCTTCAACTGCCGTTTGACCTCGGCGATGATGCCGCTGATGTCCATCTCGATCGGCAGGATCCTGGCCATGCGCAGGAACATCGCCATGTTGTCGACGTCGCTGCCGATGCTCTTGGCAACGCCGGGGTACTGGATTTTGAGGGCCAGCTTACGGCCGTCCCGCGTGACGGCCCGGTGCACCTGGCCGATGGAGGCTGCGGCGGCCGGCTCGTAGTCGAAGGACTCGAAGCGGGACTCCCAGCCCTTGCCGTATTCGCGGCCCAGGACGCCGCGCACCTGGCTGCGTGGCATGCGGTTCGCCGAATCGCGCAGCGTCGCCAATGCGTCGGTGAATTCACGCGGCAGGATGTCGGCGCTTTCCATGGACAGCATCTGGCCCATTTTCATGGCCGCCCCACGCATGCCGGCCAGGCGGTGGGCCAGTTTTTCGGCATTGGTGGCCGTCAGGAACACGTTGATCGCGTCGTCGGGCGTCACCCGGCCCAGCCGGCGCACCCCCTCGGCGACGCCGCCGAGGGCGAGCTCGCCCGCAGTGAAACCCAACCGAACCAATCGGCCCAGGCGGGTCGTCGGGACCCGGGATTTTGCAGGGGGCTTGCGGTCGCTCATGGGGGCATTCTATATCGGCGGCGAGGGTCGGCCTGCTTCAGCGTCCTCATGCAGGACCGAATTCATTCGGGAAGGTGTTTTTCTGTTGCGACGAAAATTCCCGAATGAATTCGGTCCTACGGCAATTCCCGCGCCGGCAGCTGCGCGATAACCTGGTCCGGGTGGTCGGTGAACACGCCGTCGAGGCCGGCCCGGTCGACCAGAATGCGCACGGCGTTGGCCATCGAGCCGACTCCGCGCGGCAACTGGTCTGCCCGCAGCGTATAAGCGTGCACGAACAGCCCCAGCTGGTGTGCATGGTTGACCATATCTGATATATCAGATGTGTCAATATTATTAATATCAACGACTTGGGGTAACCAGGGTCCAATGCCCTGCGCATATTCGGCCACCTCGGCGAGGCCCTCCGCGGAGCGCAGCAAATCGAAGTCTGTAGGGCTTTCATCCCAGCTGTTCTCGCCGATCAGCTGCACCATGCGTAACCGGCACTGCAGATCCTCGCGCGCGTAACGCAGGGCGTCACTATCGAAGGATTGAAGCAGCACCTTGTCTTCCGCGTCCGCCAGGCCGAAGCGGGCGAGCAAGCCGAGCACCGCCGCCATCAGGTCCTTGCCTGCGCCGGCATGCCAGGCCGGTGATTTGGGTTCGATGTAGAGACCGGCCACGCGGCCGGTCGAGCGGTTCAACCCCTGAATCAGCTCAATCTCCTCTTCGAGGGTCGGGACGCTGAAAATCCGGCTGTCTTCCGGAAAGCGGCCCGGAAAGGCGGGGCGGCCATCAGCCTTCACTCGATCATGAACCCGCAGTGTCCGGATTTCTTCCAGGGTAAAGTCGATGGCGTAGTGGCGTCCATCCGCCCGTTGGCGGCCCGGAAATCGCTCGGCCACGTCAGTGACGGCATCCAGATAGAGGTCGTGCAGCACGATGAGCCGGTCATCGCGGGTCAGCAGCACGTCCTGCTCGATGTAATCGGCTCCCATGGCATGAGCCATGGCCACAGCCTCGAGCGTATGTTCCGGCAGGTAGCCAGAGGCCCCGCGATGGGCAATAACCAGGAATTCGTTCATTGCTTTACTGCCTTCGGGCGATTCATGCGTCGCTTCGGGTAGTGTGCCACAGCCAAACAGCAGGACCGTTACGAAGGTCAGCACCAAGCAGCGGCCGGGACGCGAGATAGCGAGCATCGTGTGCGTGGCTCAGGGTTGCGGGCTGGGGCATGGCCCGGGTGAGCAGACGCTGACCGAGTCGGCGTTGGCGATGAGGGCGACGAACAGCGCCGTTCCCAGCAGGATGCCGAGCCAGTAGCCGGCGTCTTCATAGTTCCCGCCCGGCTGCCGTACGCTGAGTGACCGCATCCTTTCGTAGGGGATGAAACCGAATTTGCCGCCCAGGCCGAATTCGTTGATCTCGGTGACGGTGAACTCGAACTTCTCAGTGTCGCGGGTGGTGACTTCCACACGATCGCCCTCGCGCACCTCGGCCGGCGCCGCGTTGCCCTTGAGGTCGCTGACACGGACCGGCTGCATGCTGGAGCAGGCGGCCAGGTGCAAAACCAGCAATGCAAGAAGAAGACGTTTCACCCGCTCATCTTAACAACGCCCGTGCGCTGCGGCGATCCTGGTCTGCGATCATCCGCGGACAAGGGCCGCAGCTACCGCAGGTATCCCAGCTTCTCCAGCGTGATCAGCACGCGATGGGCCGCGAGGTCCGGGCTGAGTTCCTGCGTGTCGAGCACGATTTCCGCATTCACCGGTTCTTCATACGGGTCATCGATACCCGTGAACCCCTTGAGAATGCCTGCGCGGGCCTTGGCGTAGAGGCCCTTGCGGTCGCGCGCTTCGCAGACTTCCAGCGGCGTGGCGACGAAGACCTCGATGAACCCGCCGTGCTCGCTGATCATTTTCCGCACGAGGCGCCGGGTGTGCGTGTAGGGGGCGATCGGCGCGCAGATGGCGATGCCCCGGTTCTTGGTGATCTCGTTGGCGACGAAGCCAATGCGCTGAATATTCAGGTCACGGTGCTCCTTGGAGAAGGTCAGTTCGCTGGAGAGGTTCTTGCGAACGATGTCGCCGTCCAGCAGGGTCACCGGACGAGAGCCGTCCTCCAGCAGCTTGACCATCAGGGCGTTGGCGATCGTGGACTTGCCTGAGCCGGAAAGGCCGGTGAAAAACACCGTAAAACCCTGTTGATACTTAGGCGGATGTGCACGCCGGAGTTCGTCTATGACCTTGGGGAAGGAAAACCACTCGGGAATTTCGAGGTCCTCGCGCAGACGCCGGCGGAACTCGGCGCCGGACAGGTTCAGCACCTTGTCGCCGGGCTCGGTTTCGTCCGCTGCGAGGTACTCGGCCTTGTTCTCGACGTAGACCACTTCCTTGAACGGGACCATGGTGATGTCGAGTTCCCGCTCGTGCTGCCTGAACAGTTCCTGGGCGTCGTAGGGGCCGTAAAACGGCTCGCCGTTGCGGTCGTTGCCGGGGTTGGCGTGGTCGCGGCCGACGATCAGGTGCGTGCAGCCGTAGTTCTTGCGGATGATCGCGTGCCACAGTGCTTCGCGCGGGCCCGCCATGCGCATGGCCAGGTTCAACAGGCTCAGCGTGGTGGTCTGCTCCGGGTACTCCTCCAGCACGTGCTCGTAACAGCGGACGCGCGTGAAATGGTCGATGTCGCCCGGTCGGGTCATGCCGACCACCGGGTGGATCAGCAGGTTGGCGTCCACTTCGCGTGCGGCGCGGAAGGTCAGTTCCTGGTGGGCGCGGTGCAGGGGGTTGCGGGTCTGGAAGGCGACGACCTTGCGCCAGCCGAGTTTGCGGAAGCGGCCGCGGAGTTCCGATGGCGTATCGCGCAGCAACTTGAAATCATAAAATGTCGGCGGCTCCACGCCGTGTACCCGGCCGCCGAGGTAGACCGGTTCGGCCCGGTGTAACAGGTAGTCCACACCCGGATGCGTGTCGTCGGTGGTGCCAAACACGCGCTTCGCTTCGCTCTGCTTGTCCGGGGTCCAGACATCTGAGACATCCATGGTGGCGATCAGCACGCCCTCGGCGTCACGCAGGGCAATGGTGGTGCCGGCTGCGATGCCTTCGGCGAAGGCTTCGCTGACGTCAAGCGTGATCGGAATGGGCCACAGCACGCGGCTTTCCAGCCGCATGTCATCACAGACTTTCTTGTAGTCGGCTTTGCCCAAAAAACCCTCGAGCGGCGAGAACGCGCCGTTCAGCAGCAGGTCGAGATCGCACAGCTGGCGGGGTGTCAGGTCCCAGGAGGGATACTCACTGGCGTGCTGCTTGACCTCGTCGGCCAGGTGTTCAGGCAGGTAGAGATCCTTGAGTTCGCCGCCGTGCGGCTGCTTGAAAGCGCCCATGATGTTTCCTTGTTCGGGTTACCGGCTAGGTGGGTCCTGCCACGAGGGTAATCAATCGCAAGCCGATGGCATCCAACTCGCTGGCTCATTCCTCCACGAAGGCAAACCGCCCGGTGAAATGCCGCAGGGCCTTGGGCTGACGTATGAATTTCATGCCGTGCATCTGCTCGCGGTGCTCCCAGACCTCCTGCACTACTTCAACGACGTAGTCCATCTGGCTCTGCGTGTACATGCGGCGTGGTATGGCCAGCCGAACCAGGTCCATGTGAGCCGGTTCTTCCTTACCGTCCGGCCTCAGGCCGAACATCGCCGTGCCGATCTCGCAGCCGCGGATGCCGCCGTGCCGATATAGCTCGACGGCCAAAGCCTGCCCGGGATACTGCAGCGGCGGGATGTGCGGCAGGAAGCGGCGGGCGTCGATGTAGACGGCGTGGCCGCCGGCCGGCTTCATGGTCGGCACGCCGACCGCGGAGATGTGGCGCTCGACGTACGCGGTGGACGCGATGCGGTAGTTGAGGTAATCCTCCTGCACGACCTCTTCGAGTCCAACCGCGATCGCTTCGAGATCGCGCCCGGCCAGCCCGCCATAGGTCGAGAAACCCTCGGTCAGGATCAGCCGGTTGCGGCACTGCACTGCCCAGTCTTCGTTGTTCATGGCCAGCCAGCCGCCGATGTTGGCCAGGCCGTCCTTCTTGGCACTCATGGTGCAGCCATCGGCGTAGGAGAACATTTCCCGCACGATATCGATGACCGGCGTGTCCTGGTAGCCCGGCTCGCGCAGTTTGATGAACCAGGCATTCTCGGCGAAGCGGCAGGCGTCGATAAACAGCGGTATGTCGTGCCGGTCGCAGACTTCACGGGTCTGGCGAATGTTTTCCATCGACACCGGCTGGCCACCGCCGGAATTATTGGTCACGGTCAGCATGCACAGCGGTATGTTCTCCGCGCCGCGCTCTTCGATGAAGCGCTCCAGCGCCGGGATATCCATGTTGCCCTTGAAGGGGTGCTCCAGTTCGGGCTTGCGCCCCTCCGGGATGACCAGGTCCACGGCCTCGGCGCCTTGTGCCTCGACATTTGCGCGCGTGGTGTCGAAATGGGTGTTGTTGGGCACCGCATGGTGCGGCTGGGCCACCACGGTAAACAGGATGCTCTCGGCGGCCCGCCCCTGGTGGGTCGGGATCAGGTACTTGAACGGCATCAGGTTTTCGACCGCCGCCTTGAAGCGATAAAAAGCCGGGCTGCCGGCGTAGGACTCGTCGCCCTGCATCAGCGCGGCCCATTGGTGGGCGCTCATGCTGGAGGTGCCGGAATCGGTCAACAGGTCGATCAGAACGTCGTCGGAATGCAGCGCGAACAGGTTGTAGTAAGCGTCCTGCAGGCATTGCTCCCGCTCTTCGCGGGTGGTCATGCGGATCGGTTCGACCGACTTGATGCGGAAGGGTTCGATGATGGTTTTCATGGCGACATTCTACAGCGGCAGCGCCGTCGTGTACTTGACGCGGCGCAGCGCGAAGCTGGAACTGGCCGAATGTACGCTGGGGTGGTCCAGGATCTGCGTGTTGAGGAAGTCGTTGTAGGTTTCCATGTCGCGGGCGACGATGTGCAGCAGGTAGTCGCGGTCGCCGGACACGGAGAAGCACTCGGTGACTTCCGGCAGCGTCATCACGTGGTCTTCGAAATCCCGTCGCGTGCGCACGGAGTGTTTGTTCATGCTGACCGAGACCAGCACATGGATCTGAAAACCCAGTGCGCGTGAATTCAGCAGCGCGACTTTTCCTTCGATCAGGCCATCCTCCTCCAGTTCCCGGATGCGGCGCCACACCGAAGTGCGTGACAGACCCGAACGTTCCGCCAGGTCGATCTGGCTCACCGTCAGGTCTTCCTGCAAAGCCTTGAGCAATTTGTAGTCCGACCGGGTGAGTTTGGTCATGACAAATGTCTCCATTAAATAATATATATGAAATATATCAGCCAATAATATACTGTTTAGTGAAATTATTGAAACACATATTCAACTAATTTTGAGGATAATATTCAGTAGACAGCTTTACCATCGCCCCCGCCAGGAGAGCAATCATGAGCGCTGAACATCACGAGCATCACGCCTGGGCCGAGCCCTACAAGATCAAGATGGTCGAGCTCCTGCGCATGACCACCCGCGAAGAGCGCGAACAGGCCATTCGGGAAGCCGGCTACAACACCTTCCTGTTGCGAAGCGAGGACGTCTACATCGATCTGCTGACCGATTCCGGAACCTCCGCCATGAGCGACCGGCAGTGGGCCGGGCTGATGATGGGTGACGAAGCCTACTCAGGCAGCCGCAATTTCTACAACCTGCAGGACGCGGTATGCGAGTTTTACGGCTACAAGTACCTGGTGCCCACGCACCAGGGCCGCGGGGCCGAACACCTGATGTCGCAGATCATGATCCGGAAGGGCGACTTCGTTCCGGGCAACATGTATTTCACGACCACCCGCCTGCACCAGGAACTGGCTGGCGGCACCTTCGTCGACGTGATCGTTGACGAGGCGCATGACCCCGCCAGCACGCACCCGTTCAAGGGCAACGTCGACCTGGGCAAGCTCGACGACCTGGTGCAGAAGTTCGGCGCCGACCGCATCCCCTATATCAGCCTGGAGGGTTGCGTGAACATGGCCGGCGGCCAGCCGTTTTCGATGGCCAACCTGCGCGAGCTGCACGCCTACTGCCGTGAACACGCCATCCCGATCATGTTGGACGCCACCCGCACCATCGAGAATGCGTGGTTCATCCGCCAGCGCGAGGAGGGTTACGCCGACAAAAGTGTCCGCGCGATCCTGCGCGAGATCTGCGACCTGACCGACGGTTGCACGATGTCCGCCAAGAAGGATCTGCTGGTCAATATCGGCGGCTTTTTCGCCTGCAACGACGAGCAGTTGTTCCTCAAGGCGCAGAACATGGTGGTAGTGTACGAAGGGCTGCACACGTATGGAGGCATGGCCGGGCGGGACATGGAGGCGATGGCCATAGGCATCCACGAGGCGGTCATGGAGGAGCACCAGTCGGCTCGTATCGGCCAGGTGCACTACCTGGGCCGCAAGTTGATCGATGCCGGCGTGCCGATCGTTCGGCCGATCGGTTCCCATGCGGTGTTTCTCGACGCGCGGACCTTTCTGCCGCACATCGACCAGGACCTGTACCCGGCGCAGACCCTGGCGGCCGAGTTGTACCTGGAAGCAGGCATCCGCAGCATGGAGCGCGGTAATGTATCCGCCGGCCGCGATCCGCAGACCGGCGGGAACCGGCGGCCGAAACTGGAGTTGGTGCGCCTGACGCTGCCGCGCCGCGTCTACACGCAGGCGCACATGGACGTGGTGGCGGAGGCCGTCGCCGACGTCTATAAACGAAGAAAGGAAATTCGCGGCCTGAAAATGGTCTATGAGCCCGAGTACCTGCGGTTTTTCCAGGCCCGGTTCGAGCCGGTTTGAACAAAATCGCCGGGAATCTTCTATACATACAGGCAATCCCGGTTATAAATGTAGGACCGAATTCATTCGGGAAATGTGGCGGCCTGGGCCAGACAATCGCGAACCATGTTCGCTCCTGCGGAGAAACGTAGGACCGAATTCATTCGGGAAATGTGGCGGCCTGGGCCAGACAATCGCGAACCATGTTCGCTCCTACGGAGAAACGTAGGACCGAATTCATTCGGGAAATCCGCTTGGAGAGATACATGACCGACCTTTACGAAAATCCCATGGGCCTCGACGGCTTCGAGTTCGTCGAGTTCGCCTCGCCCACACCGGGCGTGCTGGAACCGGTGTTCGACGCGCTCGGTTTCACCGAGGTGGCGAAGCACCGTTCCAAGCAGGTCACGCTATGGCGCCAGGGTGGCATCAACTTCATCCTCAACGCCGAGCCTAAGAGCTACGCCGCGTATTTCGCGGAGGAGCACGGGCCCAGCGCCTGCGGCATGGCCTTCCGGGTAGCCGACGCGCACAAAGCCTACAGCTTGGCGCTGGAGAAAGGGGCCCAGCCGATCGAGATTCCAACCGGGCCGATGGAACTCCGCCTTCCGGCGATCAAAGGTATCGGCGGGGCGCCGCTGTACCTGATCGACCGTTACGAGGACGGCAAAAGCATTTACGACATCGATTTCGAGTTCCACGAGGGCGTGGAGCGCCATCCCGAGGGCTGCGGCTTCAGCATGATCGACCACCTGACCCACAACGTCTACCGCGGCCGCATGGGTTACTGGGCAAGATTCTACGAGCGGCTGTTCAACTTCCGTGAAATCCGCTACTTCGACATCAAGGGCGAATACACCGGCCTGCTTTCGAAGGCCATGACCGCGCCGGACGGGAAGATCCGCATCCCGTTGAACGAGGAAGCCTCCAAGGGCACCGGGCAGATCGAGGAATTCCTGATGGCCTACAACGGCGAAGGCATCCAGCACATCGCACTGATCTGCGATGACCTGCTGGCCTGCTGGGATCGTCTGAAGGAAAGAGGCGTCCCGTTCATGTCGCCGCCGCCGGCCACCTACTACGAGATGCTGGAAGAGCGCCTGCCCGGGCACGGTGAACCGGTCGCGGAGTTGCAGAAGCGCGGCATCCTCCTGGACGGCTCCACCGAAAAAGGCGATCCGCGCCTGCTGCTGCAGATTTTTTCCGAGACCATGGTCGGGCCGCTGTTTTTCGAGTTCATCCAGCGCAAGAAGGACGAGGGTTTCGGCGAGGGCAACTTCACCGCCCTGTTCGAGTCGATGGAGCGCGACCAACTGCGTCGTGGGGTCATCGCCGGGGACGACGCGTCCTGATCGCCGCCATGTGAGACCGCGCCGCGTGTGACCCGTCCCCAAGCCAAGGACAATGGGTTGCCCGAAGACCGGTCTCTTGCATAAGACCTGATTTGGGTCGCGGCGAAAAACCATTTTTGCTGTTACGTTCTATACTCTTAGTTAGTCCCACACGTCTGACTGCCATGACCCGACTCAGCACCATTGACGGCGGCTTTCTGCTCACCGAAACACCGCACAGCCCCAAGCACGTTGCCGCGCTGATCATCTTCCAACTGCCCAAGGGTAAAGGCCCGGCCTGGTTGCGCAAACTGCTGGAAGAAATGAAGCAGATTCCGCCGGGCTATCCCTTCAATCAGCGGGTCAGAAAACGGGCTGGACTGTTCTACGAGCTGGAACTCGACCAACACCTCGAACTCGACTACCACGTACGCCACACGGTGCTGCCACGTCCCGGTGGCGACAAGGAACTGCGTGACGCGGTAGCCCGTATGCATGCCAACCTGCTCGACAGCGACCGGCCGTTGTGGGAGTTTTACCTGATCGAAGGACTGGCCGGACGGCGCTTCGCCTTTTACATCAAGATTCACCACGCGCTGGCTGACGGCATCACCTTCGGCCGCTGGATCGAGAATTGCACGACCACTACGCCCCGGGCCCGCGGCGTGAGCCCCATCTGGGCCTGCGGCGGTGAGCCTGTGGAGTCAGTCCGGGACGATATCAGCTACACGCAGATGATCTTCGATGGCGCGAAGGTCCTCGGCGGCGGCGTGCGCACGGCGCTGGGTGTGGCGGCGATCGCCGGGCGGATGCTGCAGCGACGCTTCCTGGATCGCGACGAGCACGTCGCCCTGCCGCTTTCTGCGCCGCGCACCTCGCTCAACGTCTCGACCGGCGCGGCACGCACGCTTGCGTTCGTGAAATATCCGCTCGACCAACTGCGGGCTATCGGCAAGGCGCGGGGCGGCACCATCAACGACGTCGTGATGACGATGTGCGACATGGCGCTTAGCCACTACCTCGAGCAGCATGGCGACGTTCCCAGGGGCTCCCTGGTTGCCTACATGCCGGTGAACGTGCGCACGGAAGAGGAGGGCGGTGACGGCAACCTGGTCACCCTGCTGCAGGTAAAGCTCGCCTCTAATCACCGCGATCCGTTAACCTCGCTGGATGAAGTCCGCGAATCCATCGCCTCGGCACGCGAAGTCTTTTCCGGAGCCACGCGCCCGGCCGTGCAGTACTACAGTCTCCTCGTCGCGCTGTTCTCTCTGTTCGAGGAGTTGACGCAACTCGGCCGCCTGATACCCCCGGTGAATAATCTGGTGATTTCGAACGTGCCGGGTTCGCGGGTCAGACGGTACATCAACGGCGCCGAGGCCGTGGGCATGTACCCGGTCAGCACCTTGCCGCCGATGACCGCGCTGAACGTGACCTGCTGCAGCTTTGCCGGGACGCTGTACTTTGGCCTGATCGCCGGCCGCACGGCAGTGCCGGATCTGCCGTTGTTGATCGATTACCTGGACCAGGCATTCGAGCGGTTGGCCGAGGCAACCGGCATGTCGGACCAACGCCGGAAAACAGCGTGAAGGTCGCCGATGCCGTTGCCGCGCGTTTCTCCGCACGGGCTTTTCTCGACAAGCCGGTTTCTACGCAGCAGATGCGCCGTATCCTGGACCGTGCGCGGCAATCGCCATCGGGCGGTAATCTGCAGCCCTGGTACGTGTATGTCGTGGCCGGGCGGAAGTTGCAGGAACTTATCGTCCGGGTTCACGCCGCCGCCGCTGAGCACCCGCGCGGCGAGCCGCCCGAGTACAACGTCTACCCGCCGGAACTGCCGGAACCGTATCGCTCCCGTCGCTATCGCTGTGGCGAGGATCTCTATGCCGCGCTGGGTATCCCGCGCGAGGACAAGCCGGCGCGCCTGCGCCAGTTCGCGAAAAACCTGCAGGGTTTCGGAGCGCCGATGGTGCTGTTCTTCAGCATCGACCGCGCCATGGGCCAGAACCAGTGGGCCCACCTCGGCATGTTCATGCAGACGGTGATGCTGCTGGCCGTGGAAGAGGGGCTGTATACCTGTCCCCAGGAGGCCTGGTCTGCCTTCCACACTGCCGTAGCGGAATTCCTGGGCATGCCCGAGGACCAGATGTTCTATTGCGGCATGGCCATCGGTTATGCCGACCTCGACCACCCGGTCAACCAGTGGCGCACCGAGCGCGCTCCGCTGGAAGATATCGCCAGGTTTCTGGTGGACCCGTAGGACCGAAGCTCTGGTTCGGGAATGTGGCTTACCCCATACCGAACCAGAGCTTCGGTCCTGCCGCCTTGCCAGATCTCCGCCCAACCCCCATCCTTAAGCCATGAGCATCGCCAACGAACATTTGCTGGAAATCCGTGAACTGGTCAAGGACCACCTTGCGCACCAGGACGAGCGCAAGTTGTCGGCGGAGCGCGAGGAAGCGCTCAAACAACAGATCTGCGACAACCTGCGGCGCGAGAATGCCGTACTGATTGCGCACTACTACACCCAGGACGCGGTGCAGGACCTGGCCGAGGAGACCGGCGGCATCGTCAGCGATTCGCTGGAGATGGCCCGCTTCGGCCACGACCACCCGGCGCAGACCCTGGTGGTGGCGGGCGTCAAGTTCATGGGCGAGACGGCCAAGATCCTGACGCCCGAAAAGCGCGTGCTGATGCCCACCCTGGAAGCGACCTGCTCGCTGGATATCGGCTGCCCGATCGACGAGTTCGCCGAGTTCTGTGACCAGCATCCTGACCGCACCGTGGTGGTCTACGCCAATACCTCGGCTGCGGTGAAGGCCCGCTCAGACTGGGTCGTCACGTCCAGCATCGCCAAGGACGTGGTCGCCCACCTGCATGCGCAGGGCAAAAAAGTCCTGTTCGCGCCGGACCGCCACCTCGGTCATTACATCCAGAGCGTGACCGGTGCCGACGTGCTGGTCTGGGACGGCGCCTGCATCGTGCACGAGGAGTTCAAGGCCGATGGCCTGCGCCACGTGATGGAGGAGCATCCCGATGCCGCGGTGCTGGTGCATCCCGAATCACCGGCCGCCGTGATCGAACTTGCCGACCGGGTTGGCTCCACGTCACAGATCATCCAGGCCGCGAAGGAAATGCCCAATCGCAAATTCATCGTCGCCACCGACCAGGGTATCTTCCACACCATGCAAAAGCAGGTGCCGGACAAGGAGCTGATCATCGCCCCGACCGCCGGCCACGGCGCCACCTGCTACAGCTGCGCCAACTGCCCCTGGATGGCGATGAACGAGCTGGAGTCACTGGCCAGGGTATTCGAGCGTGACGACAACGAGGTATTCGTCGACCCCGAGCTTGGCAAGCGCGCGATGTTGCCGCTGCAGCGGATGCTGGATTTCAAGAAGACTCTCTAGGGGCGCGCTCGCGAATTGCTGCTGCCTCCAGCCTGCCACATCAGGACGATGGCAGATTCAGCACTGCTTTGAGACCACCCAGATCGCTGTCGCCCAGGGTTAGCGAACCACCGTAGAGAAGTGCGATATCCCGCACGATACCCAGGCCGTGGCCGTGTCCTGGCCGCGACTCGTCCAGTTTCCGGCCGCGGCGCATGACTCCTTCGCGCTCCTCCTCGGGAATGCCGGGGCCGTTGTCTTCGATGACCAGCTTAAGACGATCGTTGGCCGATTCGCAGTTGATGCAGACTTCGCTCGTGGCCCACTTGCACGCATTGTCGAGCAGGTTTCCGGCCATCTCCTCCAGATCTTGCGCCTCACCCCGAAACCACTTGTCATCCAGGCTCAACTGGCGAATGTCGATGGCTTTTTCATTGTAGATGTGCCTCACGGCGTAGACCAGGTCGTCGATGACTGAGCGCACACTGGTGCGGTAGCCGATTGCGTCCTTTTTGCCATAAATGCGCGCCCTGGAGAGATAGTGGTCGATGTCGCTGGCTATCAGGTGTGTTTGCTCGAGGATCAGCTGGCCCTGTTTGTTCTCCATGGTGCGGGCTTCGTTGCGGATTACCGTGAGCGGGGTCTTTACCGCGTGCGCCAGGTCTCCCAGCTGGTTGCGCGCCCGCTTGAGCAACAATTCGTTGTGATCCAGCAGGAAATTCAGCTCGTCGACGAGCGGCTGCACATCGGCTGGAAAATCCTGCGACAGTCGCTCCGTCGTGCCGGACTTGATATCGCTGATCTCTTGACGAATTGCTCGCAGGGGTTTCAGTGCTACCCGCACCTGCATCACCACGGCTACCGAAAGGCCGATGGCCAGCACCAGGAAGCTCGTCAGGACATGGGTTGCGAAGTCCTGGACGTCATCGGTAATCTGGAACTGCGGAGCTGTTGCAATGAAGGTCAGAGATCCGGGCTCGCTGGGATAGGAAACGTGCACTACGTTCGCACGCAGTTTCTGGCCGTTTGGACCAAAAACCGTTTGCACACCGTGATTTTCGTCAAGCGTGATGCCCTGCAAATCCAGCCGCTCGTCGCCCAGTGAGGCCGACTTGACGACCGGCTGGTCATCACTCAGCACTTCCCAGTACCATCCCGAGCGAGGGCGGTGGAATCGCGGATCCGTCGGCTCGCGATGCAAGCCTACACGCCCCTCGCTGTCGGTGCGCACCGCGGCGATCAGTTCTTCGACATGGGTGAACACATGCGCGTCGTAGTGTTCCTCGATGTGATCCCGGTACAACTGACCCAGCAGTAATGCCGTGGCCAGCAAGGCGAGAATGATCCAGAAGATCGACAGGGAGATGATCCGCTTGGTCAGCGACTTATGCATCGCTTGTTGATCGCTGAAGTTGGTAACCGAGACCCCGCCGTGTCACGATCATTTCGGGACAGAACTTGCCGCGCAGCCGATTGATAAGCACCTCGATCACGTTCGAGTCACGGTCGAAGTCCTGACCATAAATATGCTCGGTCAATTCGGTTTTCGAGACGACCTCGCCCCTGCGTTGCATCAGGTAATGCAGCGTTCGGAATTCCAGGGCCGTGAGATCCACCAATTGGCCGTCCAGCGTGACCCGGGCGCTGCTGGGATCCATCAAAACCCGGCCGCAACCACAGGCCAGGAGCGCTTGTGCGTGGCCGGCCGAGCGCCGGATCAGGGCTTCCAGCCGGGCCAGTAACTCCTCGTACTCGAACGGCTTGGCCAGGTAGTCGTCCGCCCCGGCACGCAATCCGGCCACTTTCTCGCGCCAGGTGTGGCGTGAAGTCAGGATCAGCACGGGTACGCGGTTGCCGCCGGCGCGCCAACGTTCGAGCACTTCGATCCCATCCAGCTTGGGCAGGCCGAGATCGAGGATCACCGCGTCATAGGATTCGGTATCACCCAGGAATAAGCCTTCATCACCATCGAAGGCCACATCCGCGACGTACAGCGCGTGCTCCAGTGTGCTCTTGATCTGGCGCGCAAGCTCGGTATTGTCCTCGACGATCAGGATTCTCATGCGCGCTCGATGATCTTGAGGCGACATTTACCCGAATCTATTGTGGGCCATTTTTGCCGAAACGACACTGATATGGATCATAGCGATATCGGCACGGTATCCGGCAATGCACCCCGTCGCCCGAGGCGGCAGATTGAAACTTAACAAAACCTGAAAAGACTCTTCAGGCTGTGCTCAGCACACCTTTGTTAGCGTTTCCATGTGGTCAAATCAACCGCACCGATTAATCAAGCGATCCTGCCGGAATGAGAAGGCAACGGCGGTCGTTCACACGGAGGAAATCAGTCCCAATCAAATTTGAGTTGCCTGTCGTTCTCTTCTGCGTCATTGACGAACTGGAGCGCCGGTCACGGCAGAGTCAATTCGCAAAGGTCATTATTCGAAATTGCCAGGACTGGAGGAACGCAGTTGGCATGTAAGCAAGGGTTCGAAGGCCAAAGAGGAACCGTTCTCCTCGCAGTCAGCTAACCCGGTGCCCACCGGAACGCTGACGACGGCTGGGCGCCGCACCACCCCCCCCTTGGTGCGGCGCCTTTTTCTTTGGGAAAATGGCGCATCGAAATCTCCGAATAAATTCGGTCCCACGCGTAGGGCCGAATTTATTCGGGATTGGTTTACATCCGTTACGGGATTAAGACGCGCGCCGCTGCCCGCCTTTAGCCCCCGGTTTCGCCGCAGCCTTCACCACCCCCAGCCGCTCGAGCGCTGAATACAACTGCCGCCACCTCTGCTCGGTGGTGCCGGTGAAGCCGACCGACATGCGCACCAGGCCCGGCGAGATGTGGGCTGCGGCCTTGTCTTCTTCGGTCATCTCGCTCGACGTAGTACTACCCGAGCAGGACATCAGCGTGTCGAAGTAACCCAGGCTGACCGCCATGTAGCCGAAGCGGTAGTCGTTCTGCAACATGTCCATCAGCTGGTTAGCGAGTTCTTCCGTGCCCATGTCCAGGGTCAGGATGCCGCCGTAACCGTATTCGGGACAGTGCAGTTCGCTCATCCGCTCGTGGTCGGGGTGTTCGGAAAGGCCCGGGTAGTTGATGGCCAGGCCAAGGTCCTTGAGCCGTTCGGCGAACAGCTGGGCGCGGCGCCCGTGCTCGGCCATGCGCAACGGCAGGTGGGCGATGCGCAGGTTGATGTTGAAGGCAACCTGCGGATCCATGGTCGGGCCGAGCAGCATCAGGGCGCCGGTGTGCAGATCCATTAGTTGCAAAATGAAGCCCTTGTCGGCGCAGATGGCGCCGGCAATGTGGTCGGAGGCGCCGCCGATGAACTTGGTCATGCTGTGTACGACGATATCGGCGCCCAGCTGTTTTGGGCTCAGGATCAGCGGGCTGAAGGTGTTGTCGATCACCAGTTTGAGCCCATGGCGGTGGGCGATGTCGGCCAGCGCCGGGATATCGGCCAGGCGCAGGGTGGGGTTGGCGATGCTCTCGGCGTAGATCACCCGGGTCCGCGGCGTGATCGCTGTTTCGACCGCGGCCAGGTTGTTGATGTCGACCAACGTTGTCGTAATGCCGGCCTTGGCCGGCAGGAAATCCTGCAGCAGGGCATAGGTGCCGCCGTAGATCGTGTTGGCGGAGACGATGTGGTCGCCCGTGCCGCACAGCTGGAATAGCGTACCGGCGATGGCCGCCATGCCGCTGGCCGTGCAGTAGGCTGCCTCGGTGCCTTCCAGTGCCGCCAGTTGCCGCGAGAGGTTGTAGACGGTCGGGTTGAAGTGCCGGCCGTAGAGGTAGCAGCCGCCCTTGTCCGGGCCCTTGTCACCGTGAAACATGTCGGCCAGGATGTCCGGGTGCATGGCGGTGAAGGTGGTGCTGGCCTCGATCGACATGTTGACGCCGCCGTGCTCGCCGAACTCGTGGCGGGTGTTGGCCAGCGTCTCGACCGGATTCTTGGGTTTGGGGTGTTTGACGACGTGGCGTGCGTTCATGGTGGTGCTCCTTGTTGACCTGTGTGCCGGGACGAACCTGGCACAAATTCTCCCGAATGAATTCGGTCTCACGGTTCCATTATTCATCGCTATTTTAGAATAAAATGCCTTGAAATAATTCCAAACCGAAGATAATTCGGTAAAATGTGCGAATGAACGCACTGGATCGAATCGACTACGAAATCGTCCGCCATCTGCGGAACAATGCTCGGTTATCCAACAAAGAGCTGGCCGAGCGAGTCGGGCTGGCGCCCTCGACCTGCCTGGTGCGCACGCGCCTGTTGCAACAAGCGGGGGTGCTCACCGGCTTCAAGGCCGAGGTGAACCCCGCCAAGCTCGGGGTTGGCTTGCAGGCCATGATCTCGGTGCGGCTGAAGCGGCACTACAAGCCCGACGTCGAGGCCTTTCGGCAGCACGCGCTGGAACTGCCCGAAGTGGTGCGCTTCTACCACGTGGCCGGGCCGATCGATTTCCTGGTGCATGTGTGGACCAGGGACTCGGAGCACCTGCGCAATCTGGCGATGACGGCCTTCACCTCGCGCGAGGAAGTCTCGCACATCGAGACCGAGCTGATCTTCGAGCACGTGAGCTGCCAGGAGCTGCCTTCGTTTATCGGAACGTAGGACCGAATTCATTCGGGAAAGGTTTCTGCATTCGGGGAGGCTCAATGCAAATGACATTCCCGAATGAATTCGGTCCTACAAAAATCAAATTCTTTGCTAATCTTTGAGAAAGCAACGAGGAGAGCCACACATGAACCAATCCCCCAAAACGCCCGTTCACCTGTGGATCGTCGGCATCCTGGCGGTGCTGTGGAATGCCGTGGGGGCTTTCGATTACACGGCGACCCAGTACCGCATCGAGTCCTACATGGCGAACTTCACGCCCGAGCAACTCGAGTATTTCTATGGCTTCCCGGCCTGGGTGGACGCCGCGTGGGCGCTCGGCGTATGGGGCTCGTTGCTGGGCTCGCTCGCGCTGTTGCTGCGCAAGTCCTGGGCCGTGTGGCTGTTCGCAATCTCCATCGTCGGCCTGGCCGGTACGTCGGTTTACAACTTCTTACTGTCCAGCGGCGCCGAGATGATGGGCGAGGGCGGTGCGATGTTCACCGGCTTCATCTGGCTGGTCGTGCTGTTCCTGTTCTTCTACTCGAGGGCAATGGCGAAGCGTGGGATTCTAACGTAGGACCGAATTCATTCGGGAAATGATCGCGGATGAATCCGCTCCTGCGGGGGGCCGATCTTGATGGTTTGGATTATCCCCAGAACCGCGGGTCGAGCCCGGTGACGATGCCCTTGTCATAGTGCAGACCGCCGGGGTGGTCGTACTTGAGCAGCAGGGGACCGTCGATATCGACGAAGTCGCACAGCTGGGCGATCACGAACGACGGCGCCATGGCCAGTGACGTACCCACCATGTTGCCGACCATCAGCTTGCAGCCGAGGGTTTTCGCTTGCTTCGCCAGTTTCAGCGCCTCGGTCAGGCCGCCGGTCTTGTCCAGCTTGATGTTGATCATGCCGTAGCGGCGCGCGGCGGTATCCAGTTCGCTGGTATCCAGGCAGGATTCGTCGGCGGCCAGCGTCACGGGTGAGTCGAAGCCTTCGAGCTCGGCGTCACCCCCGCGCGGCAGCGGCTGTTCGATCATGCCGAGGTCCAGCCCGGCGCATTTCCGAATGACTTCCTGCAGCTGGGCGAAATCCCAGCCCTGGTTGGCGTCGACCACGATAACCGCGTCGGGGCGGGCGGCGCGGATCGCGGCCAGTCTCTCGTAAGGGCGGTCCGCACTCAGCTTGACCTTCAGCACGGGCGCATCGGCGGCCGCGGCGGCTTTCGCGGCCATGGCTTCCGGCGTGGCTTCGAGGCCGATGGTGAACACCGTGGTGACCGGCTTGGGCTCGATGCCGGTCAGCTGCCAGATGGTCCTGCCGGTTTTCTTGCACTCGAGGTCCCACAAGGCGCAGTCGATGGCGTTGCGCGCGCCGCCGGCCGGCAGCAAAGCCTGCAAGTGGTCGCGCGTGATACCCTTGCGGAGTTCGCCTGCGATCGCATTGACCTGCGCAAACAGGCTCTCTGCCGTCTCGTCGAGGTAGAACACGCCCTGGGCTTCGCCGCGCCCAACGCAGCCGTCTTCAGCCAGTTGCACGACGATGCCGCGGGCGTTGATCCACTCGAAGCCCGAAATCCGGAACGGCTGGGTCAGCTCCCATTCCTCGATATGCACGCTCAGTTTCACAGCATCACTCCCAGGATTGTTCGCGAATGGAGTCGACGATCGCGCCGCAGCCCTCGATCAGCGGATCGACGCAGGGCAGGCCGGTCTCGGCGGAGAGGTTCGCCAGCCAGTCGGCCCGCTCGGCCGGCGGCAGACCGGAGGTGTTGACGCTGATCCCGACGCAGCGGATGGCGGGATTGGTGCGCCGGCCGGTCATCACGTGCAGATCGATGCACTCTGCTACGGACGGGAGGGGGTAGTGCTCCCAGCCCGACACGACTTTGCGCGTCGCGTCGTGGCAGACCACGAAGGCGTCGGGTTGCGAGCCGTGCAGCAGGCCCAGGCTGACGCCGGAGTAGCCCGGGTGGAACAGCGAGCCCTGGCCCTCGATGACGTCCCAGTGATCGGGTTCGTTGTCAGGCGACAGTACCTCCGCGGCGCCGGAGATGAAATCAGCCACCACGGCGTCAATTGGCATGCCCTCGCCGGCGATCATGATGCCGGTCTGGCCGGTCGCGCGGAAGGTAGAAGCCATGCCGGCTTCCCGCATGGCCAGGTCCAGTGCCAGCGCCGAGTACTTCTTGCCGATGGCGCAGTCCGTGCCCACGGTCAGCACGCGCTTGCCCGAACGCTTGACGCCAGTACCCACCGGCAGGTTCCTCGGCGGCACGCGCACATCGACCAGGCGCGCCCCGGACGCCTTGGCCGCAGCGACCAGCGCCGGGTTGTCCGCCAGCTTGACGTGCAGGCCGCAGACCACGTCCAGGCCGGCCCGTGCCGCCTGCTCGATGGCCGACCACCAGCTGTCCGGGATGACGCCGCCCACCGGCGCGACACCGATGACCAGGCTGCCAACGCCGGCCGTGGCCGCTTCCTCCACGGTCATGTCGGGCACGCCGAGGTCCACGCTGCAGCCGGGGAAGCGCATCTGCCCGGCGACCAGGTCGCGCCGCCACTGAGCGATGCCGAGCCCGGTCTTGGCATAAGTCGGGTCGTCTTCAGCGCCGATCAGGACCAGGTAAGGAGTTTTCAGTTCGACCTTCGTTACTTGTTGATTGGCCATGTCTCCTCTTTGCATTCACCTCGGGTTGATAGTCGCTGTAGTATATGCACTTTCCCGACCAGCGAAAGCGAACGGCCGAGAGCGAATCCATGCGGCGTCGATTCAGTCCCCAACCTGCCCTGATCCTCCTCGCAGTGAGCCTGCTGCTGGCCGGCTGCGCGGGCACCGCGCGGGGTATCAAGCAGTCCACCTATCAGCCTGACGAGGGTCTTGCGGCGGTTGACCGCAGCCGTTCGCAGGCTGACGCGATGGTGGTGATCCGCTATCCCGCCTTCGTCGACGCTAACGGCGAGGCCGCCTATTACCGCCTGTTCGAGCAGCACGCCATCGGCGGCACGGTCAAACCCAAGGACGCTTCTGGTCAGCAGGTCGACCGGCTGGCCCAGTCGGTGATCGCCAAGTCCAACTACTACAGCATGTCGCTGTACCGCGAGTTACGCGACAAACTGCCGAACGCTTCGGTGCTGCTGTCGCCGCATATCGTCGAACTGGTCGACGGTCACCTGACCAGCCGGCCGCTGCTGGCGGCGGAAGAAATCCCCAGCGTCGTCACCATCGATTTCAGCGTCTACACCTTTCCCGATCCCGGCAGGATGATGGACTCCGAACCGCTGACCTTCGGTGACATCGTCACGCCGTTGTTCGTGGTTCACGCCAACCGCTGGCTGCGGCCGTCCACCCATGGACTGCTGCTGTCCAGTGAACCCCTGGTCGGCGCCGCCTGGGCACAGTCGGAGCAGCAGGCCTCGGAGCAAGTCGCCAGCCGGCTGGAAAACCGGCCGGTCGACCTCCAACGGCCACTGGATTTCGTCTCGTACCTGGACCGTGGCGGCCAGGGGCGCCGTGACCTGCCCGTCAAGAGCCCGGGTGAATCTCGCCGGGACGTGGTGGCCGTCGAGATTCATCCGCTGGAAAAGATCCGGATGGAGGGTGAGACGATTGCGCGCCTGGCTGGCGATCGCTCCGTCGATCCCTTTGCCGAGGATTTCGTCCAGGGCGCCGCAACGCGGATCGTCACCGCCCTCAATCGCGTCGACCACGACCGGGCGACCTTCTTCACGCGCCAGGCCGCGCTGTCGCGTTTCGACCCCCAGCTCGGCGAGGCCTTTCTCTCACGCTCCCGGAACGAGGCCTTGCGCGCGCGGCTGCAAATGGCCGAAGCGCTGCTTGCCGCGGAGCGCAGATTCATCTCGGCGCAGTCCGCCAGCCTGTACGAAGGCGTTTACGATGGCGTTTACGGTGATCAGACGCGTGAGATCATCACTGCCGAATACCAACTGCTGGAAGAGCGGCGTGACCTGGCGCGCAAGCAGAACATCGGAACGGTGCTGGCCATTGTC
>Ga0316188_10000036_pt1 | contig 38277 bp, 40 predicted proteins | sample Phiworburrow1_MG_FD_204933 | JGI IMG/M metagenome (GOLD analysis project Ga0316188, IMG submission 204933) | Coastal sediment microbial communities from Maine, United States - Phippsburg worm burrow 1 | ecosystem: Environmental > Aquatic > Marine > Coastal > Sediment | place: USA: Maine... | reverse complement strand
CCTTTTGGCGAGGACGTCGATTCGCGCCCCGTTCGACGGCGTCGTGGTGGAACGACTGATGACGCCAGGCGAGCGCGCGGAGGAGGGGAGCAACGTCGTGCGCCTGATCGACCAGCAGCACCTGGAAGTCGTCGCCCGCGCTCCGCTCGAATACTTCCCGTTCGTTCAGCGCGGGCAATTGCTGGACATCAGCGCCAACGGCGCGGCTGCGCTGGCCCAGGTACGCACCCTGGTTGCGGTGGGTGATGAGAGCACCCACCTGTTCGAGTTGCGGCTGGATCTCGACGGCCGACCGTTCCAGGTCGGGCAAACCCTCCGCGTGTCCATCCCGACCTCTGACAGTCGTGAAGTCCTCACGGTGCCGCGGGATGCGCTGGTGTTGCGTCCCGAAGGCCAGAGCGTCTTTATCGTGGATGCCAACGACCAAGCCCAGCAAATAGAGGTCACCGTGGGCGTAGGGAAGGGCGATGATATCGAGGTTCTCGGCTCCATCTCGCCCGGTGACCGTGTTGTCATAAGGGGCAACGAGCGGCTGCAGCCCGGCCAGGCCGTCACCATCCTGGACGGTTGATGCCGGATGCTCAGCCCGCCCGGGCCGACACGTTTGTTGACCGCCTGGTAACCGTCGAACGTGGCGAGTGGCCGCGCCTCGCCCTGGCTTTCTTCTACTTTTTCTTCCTGCTGGGCGGTTATTTCATGCTGCGCCCCGTGCGCGGAACCATAGCCGCCAACAACAGCGAAATCCTGCACTGGCTTTACACGGGTACGTTCGTCACCATGCTGGCCATTGTCCCCGCGTTCGGATTCCTGGTGTCCCGCTTCCGGCGCGGCCAGTTCATTCCGGCCATTTATGCCTTTTTTATCCTCCACTTGTTGCTGTTTGCCGTCGGGTTCGAAGGCGATGCGACACCGGCCTGGTTGCAGCGCGCCTTCTACATCTGGCTCAGCGTGTTCAACCTGTTTGTGGTATCCATTTTCTGGAGTTTCATGGCGGACATCTTTCGGCCCGGTCAGGCGCAGAGGCTGTTCGGCTTCATCATGGCCGGCGGCAGTTTCGGAGCCATCGTCGGGCCATCATTCACCAAGGGGATTGTGACGGGGCACGGCGCCACGGGCGTCATGCTCACCGCTGCCGGGTTCCTCGCGATTGCGACCTCGCTGGCGATCGTGCTCGGGCGGTACACGCGCAAGGATGGGAATAACCGTCCCACGGAAGTCATTGGGGGCAGCATCTGGGAAGGGGCGGTGCGCGTATTTCGCTCGGAGTACCTGCTGTACGCCTGCCTGCTGATGCTGTTGCACAACGGCGTCGCGACATTTCTGTTCAATGGCCTGGCCGTGCTGGTCAATGAACACGTGGTGGGCTTCGAAGAACGCACGACCTTTTTCAGCCACGTGGACCAGGTCGTGCAGATCCTCGCGTTCTGTTTCCAGTTTTTTATCACGTCCCGGCTGGTCCGTCATCTCGGCATGCAGCGCACGCTGGTGATCATTCCGGCGATGCTGGCCGCCGGGTTCGTAATCCTCGGCAGTTCCATGGGGCTGGTGCTGTTTGCCGCCGTGCAGGTTGCGCAACGCGCCTTGAATTACGGGGTACTGGGGCCCGCCAAAGAGATGCTGTTCACCGTCGTCGACCGCGAGACCAAGTACAAGAGCAAGAACTTCATCGACACGGCGGTGTATCGCGGCAGTGACGTGACGGCCAGCTGGATTTTCAAGGGGCTGACGTCCACCGGACTCTCAATCGCGCAGATGACCTGGGTGTACCTGCCCGTGATGGTGTTGTGGGCTCTGGGCGCCTGGCGCCTGGGCGGAATCTACGCCCGGATGCGCGACCAGGTGCGCGAGACGGCGTGATTCAGATCCCCAGCGGATGGAAGCGTGGGCCGCTGGGACTCTCCAGGCGTTCAACCGGACAACGAAACAGCCGCTCCAGGCTGGACTCGCTCAGCATGTCGTCGGCGGGCCCGGCGCACCAGTCGCCGTCGCCGAACAGCATGATCACGTGGCTGCAATAGCGGGCGGCCAGATTGATGTCATGCAGCGCGGCCAGGGCGCTGCACGGACCCTCCTGGGTGCGCTGACGGATCATGCCCATGATCTGTACCTGGTGCCGCAGGTCCAGGTGATTGGTCGGCTCGTCCAGCAGCATGATTTCAGGGTCCTGGACGAGCAGGCTGGCGAAGGCCAGGCGCCGCGCCTCTCCACCTGACAGGCCCGTCACGCTGCGGTCGGCGAAGCCTTCCAGGTCGACTGCGGATAAGGCCGCGCTCGCCATGGCCAGGTCATCCGGACCCTCGCGCTCCCAGTATCCGAGATACGGATGCCGGCCGGTCAACGCCGTTTGCATGACGCTGGCGTCGAACACGTACACGGTGTGTTGCTGCAGCATGCCGATGTGGCGGGCCAGCAGTTTGCGCGGCAGCTGCAGGATCGCCCGTGATTCGAGCAGGATCTCGCCCGTTGCTGGTTCCAGCAGCCCCGCAAGGCACTTCAACAGGGTCGTTTTCCCCACGCCGTTGGGGCCAAGCAGGCCCCAGAATTCGCCGGGTCGGATGGCCAGGTCCAGCTTGTTGACGACGCGGATTCCGGCGATCCGCAGGTCCAGGCTCCTGCAATGCAGTACGCTCATGTCACGCCCCCCCTCACTGCTTCACCCTGGCCCGGTTGAGCAGCAGCAGGAACAGCGGCACACCCAGCAGGGCTGTCACCACTCCTACCGGCAGTTGCCGCGGCGCCAGCACCGTGCGTGCCAGCGTGTCGGAAAGTACCAGGAACAGGCCACCGAACAGGGTGGCGCTGGGCAGCAGTATCCGGTGATCCGAACCGACCAGCAGGCGCATCAGGTGCGGCACGATCAGGCCGACAAAACCGATGTTGCCGGCAATGGAAACCGCGCCCGCCGTCAAAACGGAACCGAGCAGGTAGACGACCCAAAGCAGTTTGCGCGTGGGTTCACCGAGCAGACTCGCCGTGGTCTCCCCCATGGCCAGCACATTCAGACTCCTGGCCATACCCAGGGTGGCGGCGAAGATGCCCAACAGCATCACCAACGACCAGGCGGGAAGCCGGGCATAGCTGAGATCTCCGATCAGCCAGAACAGCATGCCCCGCAGGCTGCCATCGGGGCCGAGCGTGAGTAGCAGGCTGATCAGCGCGGCCCAGCCGGAGGCCGTGACCACGCCTGTCAGCAGCAAGCGCGTGCCGCTCCACGGACCTTCGCCGCGGGCCAATCCGAAAACGATGAGAATCGACAGCAGGGCCCCGGCCCAGGCCAGTGCCGGAAGCAGGGCTGCGGCCACACCAATCGACATGCCGAACAGGGCTGCGAAGGACGCGCCACCGGAAACGCCGAGGATATACGGATCGGCCAGAGGATTGCGCAACAGGACCTGCATCAGGCATCCGGACAGGGACAGCAATGCTCCGACAGTCCAGGCTGCTGCGGCCCTTGGCAGGCGGATGCGCCAGACCAGTTCACCGTAGGCGGACCCGGAATCGAATAGCGCGGACCACCATTGCTCCCAGCTCAAAGTCACTGAACCGATGGCCGCTGCGAAGAAAACGCTGCCGACGGACAGCAACGCAAGCAGCAGGAACAGCAGTCGTCGTTGTGCTGTTGGCATCATGCTGGAGAAACGATTAACATTCCGGATGAGAGGTATCGAAGTATCACACGCCCCATTCCGGGCAGGCAAGTTCCGGGTTAAGCGCTCCTGGAGAGGGGCTTCGGACAGGTATTCGAGGAATATGATCGACCCCGACGGTTACCGACCCAATGTCGCCATCGTGCTGATGAACGAGGATCGCCGCGTGTTCTGGGCGCAGCGCTCGGGCAATGACGGCTGGCAGTTTCCACAAGGGGGCATGCGAACTGACGAAACACCGCTCGAAGCCATGTACCGCGAGCTTCACGAGGAGACCGGGTTAACCCCTGAGCACGTCGAACTGGTCGGCTCAACACCGGGCTGGCTGCGCTATCGTTTGCCGCGCCGTTATCAGCGCCGCTACAGCAAGCCGCTGTGTATCGGCCAGAAACAGGTGTGGTTCCTGTTGCGGTTCCTGGCCGATGATTCGGTTTTCAGCTTCGACCAGTGCGATGAACCGGAGTTCTGCACCTACAAGTGGGTCGATTTCTGGTACCCGGTGGAGAATGTGATCACCTTCAAGCGCGCGGTCTACCGCAGGGCCCTCTCCCTGTTGGAGCCGTTGGCCGAGTCCTGCGCCTCGCAGGATTGGCCTGCCCAGCGGTCGTCCAGGGCCTGACCTTCGTTCCCCGCGCCGGCCGGCAAGTCCGGGTCCAATCCGCATGCGCGCCCCGGGCCTCATTTTGGTCTGATGAAAAAATGCATGTTTTGACGCATGCAGTCGAATCGACTGTAGATGCAATTGACAATCATTCGCATTTGTATTTATGATTTGATCCAACCACTCGCAAATTGATGACAGACAGGTATCGATCATGTACGTATGCATCTGCAATGCAGTGACGGACTCGGCGATTCGGCAGGCAGTCAGCGAGGGTGCGCGTTCACTTCGCGACCTCAGTGCGCAGACCGGTTGCAGCACCCAGTGCGGTCGCTGTGTCCACGTCGCGCGCGACGTGCTGGACGAGGCCCTGTCGGAAATCGGTTCCGCGCACTCCCGGGTCGAACTCGAGATCGTCGCTTCCTCCTGAGTTCAACCTCCCGCGTCGTCGCGCGCCACGACAAGCGGTGCATGAATGATTCTCATTCCGGCAGGCTAATGATTCCTTTTGTAGAATGAATGCCTTTCCGGCCCGGTTGCCGGCCGCATGCCATTCACTTGCCCTGGAGAGTCGAAAATGAAAGGTGACCCAAAAGTCATTGAGTACCTTAACCGTGTTCTACGCAACGAACTGACCGCCATCAACCAGTACTTTCTGCATTCGCGGATGTTCAAGGACTGGGGGCTGAAGGCACTCGCCGATTACGAATTCCACGAGTCCGTGGACGAAATGAAACACGCTGATTCGTTGGTCGAGCGCATCCTGTTTCTCGAAGGACTCCCCAATATGCAGGATGTCGGCAAACTGCGCATCGGTGAGCACACCCGTGAAATGCTGGAGTGCGACCTGGCCCTGGAAATGGAGGCGATACCGGACCTGCGCGAGGCGATCGCCTATTGCGAATCCTGCAAAGACTACGTCAGTCGCGACCTGTTCGATCAGATTCTTGATGCCGAGGAAGAGCACGTCGACTGGCTGGAAACCCAGATCGACCTGATCGACCGCGTGGGCATCGAGAATTACCAGCAGTCGCAGATGGGGTAGTCACAACCAGGCCGGCTTGAGATATCATGCGCTGATCCGCATGTTTTGAAGGCCATGTTCTCCCATACCAGCCAGCCCTGCACATTCGAGCGCGACTGCGAAGTCGTGATGATCCCCCTCGGGGACGTCGTCACGATTCCCGCCGGCACGGTCGGCTATATCACCCAATCCCTGGGCGGGAGCTTCACCGTGTTCGTCGATGGCAACCTGTTCCGCATCGCAGGCGTCGACGCCGATGCGATCGGCAAGCAGCGAGTGATGCCGCCCAGCCTGCCGGACGACGCGACCGAAGAAGACGTGGAACGGCTGCTGTGGGACCAAATGAAAACCGTTTATGACCCGGAGATTCCGGTCAATATCGTCGATCTCGGGCTCGTCTACCGCTGCGAGATGCGTGTCGATGACAAGGGTGATCGGGTGGTGGACGTCGAAATGACCCTGACCGCGCCGGGTTGCGGCATGGGCGATATCCTGGTGGACGACGTGAAAGCCAAGCTCGAGCTGGTCCCGACCATCAGCCAGGTGAATGTCGAGTTGACCTTTGACCCCCCCTGGAATCACAGCATGATGTCGGAAGTCGCACGACTGGAAACGGGTATGTTTTGACCGGGATGCGCGGAACGCTCAGTTCTCCACTCCGACCACTCCGCTCTCGACACTTCTGCCAGCTCAACCCGATCCCGCAGAGCGAGGATCGCAGGCTGTTGTTGGCTGCCGCAGTTGATCCCGGTCAAAATGATGAATCTCGCGTACCGTTATTCTGGCGCCATGAGCAAGTTGACTGGCCGATTGAAACGCGAGCAGGACACATTCCGCTGCATGGCGCGCATCTATTGCGGTCATCATCATCCGCACGCCGACAGCGGTCTGTGCGACGACTGCGAAAACCTCATGCAGTACGCCGAAAAGCGGCTCGAGAAATGCCCCTACGGCCCGGACAAGCCGACCTGTGCCAATTGCCCCATCCATTGCTACAAACCGGCTCAGCGCGAGCAGGCCCGCGTCATCATGCGCTTCGCCGGGCCGCGCATGACCTGGCGTCACCCGTTCCGGGCCATCAATCACCTGCTCGACAAACTGCGCAAGGCGCCGCATCCGCTGACCCTGCGCGAGGCAAAACGGCGGCAAGCGGCCGCCGGGGACAGGGACTGAGCCGGCCCCAAAAGCCACAGGAGGCTCGTTGGCTGGCAGATTACCAGGCCTGAGCCTCTGCGGCGCCAGGATATCCGCGGCGAGTGTCGGCCGCGGATAAACGGATCAGGCGGCGTGCTGAGTGTCGAGGCGGGTTCCCGTCTGCTTGCCGAGCCGCAGCTCTTCGGCGTCGAAGTCGTCCACGGCGATGATCTCGGCTACCAGTTTCCGGACCCGCGCCAGGATGTCCGCTTCTTCCTTGCTCAGGACGTGTGTCTCGATCGCGTTGCGGACCTGCTCTTCCCAGGTGATGCCCTTGATGTCGCCCTGCTTCAGGGCTTTCAATAACCTGCGCTCCAAAGGCTCGGCCTGGATGACTTGCGGCAGCGCGCGTTCCATGAAGCAGATCGGGTGGTTCGACGTGTCGGATCTGTAAACGCCCTGGGTCAGGCGGTCGCGCGTGTCGGACGGCACCAGCAGCAATTGGGCGACCTTGTGGGTCAGGCGGTCTCCCGGCGCCTTTTCCCGGCGTCCGAATGGGAAGACCACGAAACGCAAGACCGTGCGCAGGTAGCGATTTGGGAAATTGTCCACTACCAGGCGCAATGCCAACTGGATTTGGTGGATCGCATTGTGGAAGGCCCAGGCCAGGATAGCCTGATCAGCGGCCGGGCGACCCTGGGACTCAAAGCGCTTCAGCATGGCCGAGCAGATGTACAGGTGGCTGAGTACGTCTCCGAGGCGGGCCGAGATATGTTCCTTCTGTTTGAGCTTGCCGCCCAGGGTCAGCATGGCGACATCGGACACGAAGGCCAGGGAGGCTGAGTAACGGGACAGCTTCTGGTAATACTTGGCCGTTTTGCGGTCGTGCGGGACCATCGTGAACTTGCCGAAGCTCAGTCCGAGAAACAGGCTGCGGACCGCGTTGCGGATCGAGTAACCGACATGGGCGAACAGCAACGCGTCGAAACTCTCCAGCCGCTCCCGCGCGTCGGCGATCCTCGCTGCCTGCATTTCCTTCAATACGAAGGGATGGCAGCGGATCGCACCCTGCCCGAAGATCATCAGATTGCGCGTCAAGATGTTGGCGCCCTCGACCGTGATCGATACCGGAATGCCTTCCCAGCCGCGGCCCAGGTAGTTACGCGGTCCCAGGATCACGCCTTTGCCCCCGTGCACGTCCATGGCGTCCTTGATCACTTCACGGGCCATTTCAGTGGTGTGGTACTTGGCGATGGCCGAAGTGACGGCGGGCTTTTCGCCGATATCGACAGCCGTGGCGGTCATACGTGACAGGGCCGAGGTCGCATAGGCGTTGGCGGCGATGCGCGCCAGGGCTGCTTCAACACCTTCAAAGCGGCCGATCGGCATATTGAATTGCTTACGGATTCGGGCGTAAGCGCCGGTTGCCAGCGCGCCCATCTTGGTGCCGCCGGTGGAGGTCGCGGGTAGCGAAATGGCACGGCCGACCGACAGGCACTCGACCAGCATCCGCCAACCCTGCCCCGCCATATCGATACCGCCGATCAGCGCATCCAGCGGAACGAAGACGTCCTTGCCCAGGATGGGGCCATTCTGGAACGGCAGGTTCAACGGCATGTGGCGACGGCCGATCTCCAAGCCCTTGGTCCCGCTTGGGATCAGCGCCAGGCTAATGCCGAGATCTTCTTTATCGCCTACCAGGCCGTCGGGATCGTACATCCTGAACGCGATGCCGATCAGCGTGGCCACCGGGGCCAGCGTGATGTAGCGCTTATCGAAATTGAGGCGGATCCCGACGACGTCTTTACCCTTGTATTCTGCTTTGCAGACGATGCCGTAGTCTGGGATCGAAGTCGCGTCGGAGCCGGCAGTGGGGCCGGTCAGGCCAAAACAGGGGATTTCTTCGCCGCGGGCCAGGCGCGGCAGGTAATGGTTCTTCTGCTCCTCGGTACCGTAATGCAGCAGCAACTCACCGGGGCCGAGAGAGTTGGGTACTGCAACGGTAGATCCGGCCACGGCACAAACCGACGAGATTTTTTGCAGAACCGCACGGTGCGCCATCGCGGAAAAGCCGAGGCCGCCGTATTGCTTGGGGATGATCATTCCAAAGAAGCGGTTTTTCTTGAGGAACTCCCAGGTTTCCGGGCTCAGATCAGCGTCCCGGTGGGTGATCTGCCAATTGTCCAGCATGTCGCACAGTTTCTGGACCGGTCCATCCAGGAAGGCCTGTTCCTCCACCGTCAGCTCCAGGTAGGGCTGCTTTTTCAGGAGGTTCCAGTTCGGGTGGCCGGCGAAGAGTTCGCCTTCCCAGCCCACCGTGCCGGCATCCAGGGCGACCTGCTCGGTCTCCGAGATCTCGGGCAACATGCGCCGGAACTGGCTCAGGAATGGGCCGCTGATGAATTGCTGGCGCCAGGCCTTGACGTTGAGGGGTACGACGACGGCCGCAAAAAGCAACGCTATAGTCACCAGGCCCAGTAGTGGCAACGTACCGGTCGCTGCGAAAATTACGATTCCCGCAGCCATTGCGCCGGTCCAGATCAGCAGACTGGTGCCGTAGAAGGCGCAGACCAGCGAGATTCCGAGAAGTGTCAACAACAATAGCCAGACCATGAAAATACTCCCATATTTACCATCACCATACGCTAGAGTATGGTGATGCTCAGAACGCAAGTCAACAGCTCTCCGGAAAACGCGGTAAACTGCTGCGACCGGAGCGGCAGTGACTCACCGGGCTACTCTGGCAGGACAAGAAATTGAACGCCAAGCCATTGAAAAAACAGGAAAGAGTTACGCTCTCGGCCGCGGATTGGGAACGCGAGGCCTTGGCGTTGGTTGCCGAACACGGCGTGCAGGCACTGGCCGTTGAGCCACTGGCGCGCCGGATGGGCGTCACCAAGGGCAGTTTCTACTGGCACTTCACCGGCCGCGAGGCGCTACTCGAGAACGCCCTGCGGCGCTGGGAAGAGCACGACAGTCGAAACCTCAACAGGTCGCTTGGAGAGATCGACCATCCCCGCGACCGCCTTGTTTCCTTTTTTCGGCGAGTACCCCGTGAGAAGCTGACGCACGAGGTTTACAGTGAACTGTGTGCCGCCGCGGGCCACCCGCAGGTGGAGCCGGTGCTGGAACGGGTGGCGGAGCGTCGCATGCAGCATCTGGCCGCCGCGTTTGAAGAACTCGGCCTGGATCCTGTCAGAGCACGCAACCAGGCGCGCCTTACGTATTCAGTCTATCTCGGCTTCCTGCAGCTGCAGCGGCAGCACCAGACCCCAAACCTGAGCAGCGGTGACTTCGACGATTATATCGAGCACGTCATCAACACGCTGATTCCCGCTTGAGGCCGCCCGGGGCAGGACGATTTCGTCGGGTTAATCTCGCAGCGGACTGACCTCGCTCATTGAATCGACACCCCTGACGCCGTATTTTTCAGAAACCATTGAGAACCGGCCCGCCGCAAGGGCAACGAAAAGCGAGGTAGCAGCGTGACCACTCACCAGGAATTGCAAGCGTGGATCGACCAGGTAGCCGAACTGACCCAGCCCGACGAGGTTTATTGGTGCAACGGATCGGCGGAGGAGTACCGCGAACTCACCGATAAGCTGCTGGCCGATGGCGGCTTCATCGAACTCAACCAGGATACTCATCCGGGCTGCTACCTTCACCGGTCGGATCCTTCCGACGTCGCGCGCGTCGAACACCTGACCTTCGTCTGCACCTCGAACGCCGATGACGCCGGCCCGAACAACAACTGGATGGCGCCGGCTGAAGCCCGAGCCAAGATGAAGGAGCTGTTTCGCGGTTGCATGAAGGGGCGCACGATGTACGTGATTCCCTACTGCATGGGGCCGATCGATTCACCGCTGTCGCGTTGCGGGGTCGAGATCACGGACAGTGCCTACGTGGTGGTCAACATGAACATGATGACGCGCATGGGCGACCCGGCTTTGCGGCGAATCGAGCGGGAAGGGAAGTTTATCAAGGGATTGCACTCCATTGGTGAGCTGGACCCCGAACGTCGATTCATCATGCATTATCCCGAAGACCTCGAGATTCAGAGCTTTGGTTCCGGTTACGGTGGCAACGCGCTGCTGGGCAAAAAGTGCCACGCTTTGCGTATCGCCAGCCACCAGGCGCGAACCGAGGGTTGGCTGGCGGAGCACATGCTGGTCGTTGGGCTGGAAAGCCCGGAGGGCGAGGTGCATTATGTCGCTGCGGCTTTTCCGTCGGCCTGCGGCAAGACCAACCTGGCCATGATGATTCCGCCGCAGGCGTACCAGGGGTGGAAAGTCTGGACACTGGGTGACGATATCTGCTGGATGCGCATCGGCGATGATGGCCGCATGTGGGCGATCAATCCCGAGGCGGGCTTTTTTGGCGTCGCGCCCGGCACGGCCAGGAAAACCAACCCGAACGCCCTGGCCATGCTGGATCATGATGCGATCTTCACCAACGTTGCGATGACTGCTGACAGACAGCCGTGGTGGGAAGGCCTGGACGGCCGGGAACCGGCGGAAGACTGGAAGGGCGAACCCTATGAGGTGGTCAATGGGCCTGCCGCGCATCCCAACTCGCGCTTCACGGTCCGCATGTCACAATGCCCCTCCTATTCCGACAAAGCCGAAGCGGCGGAAGGCGTGCCAATCTCCGCCATCATTTTTGGCGGGCGCCGGGCGCGGCTGGTGCCGCTGGTGATGGAAAGCGAGTCCTGGGCCCACGGGGTACTGATGGGCGCGTCGATGGCTTCGGAAACCACTGCCGCCAACATCGACACGGTGGGCGTGGTGCGGCGCGACCCGATGGCGATGAAGCCGTTCTGCGGCTATAACTTCGCCGATTACTGGGCGCATTGGCTGAGCTTTGCCGACGCCTCCGACAAGCTACCCAAAATCTTTCACGTCAACTGGTTCCGCAAGGACGATAAGCATCACTTCATGTGGCCGGGGTTTGGCGAAAACATGCGTGTACTGGAGTGGGTCGTGCGGCGCTGCAAGGGCGAGGTAGCCTGCGCCGAAACGCCGATCGGCAGGCTGCCCTTGCCCGGGGATCTGCGGCTGGAAGGTATCCACGTGCCGCCGGCGACCATGGCCGCCCTGCTGGATGTAGACGTCGAGGCCTGGAAGGCAGAGATTGCAGATATCGGCGAGTACCTGGCCAGTTACGGTGCCCGCAGGCCCGCCGTGCTCGAGGCTGAGCGGCAGAGGGTGGCCGAAGCGCTCGATCAGGCCTGAGATTCAGCAATGCCGACGCACTGATTGGCGGCAACAAAGAGGGTGGGGGTACCCGGCCAGGCCTGGTCGGGTGCCCCCACCCTCTGCATATCCGGGAGTCGATGCTGCAATTCCGCTATTCTCTTGTCTGGCGGCATTTAAACCCTTTGCCGTAGGTTTCCATCAAAGGTACATGGGAGGAGCGTGCATTGACATCGTGGTCAGTGGATTCTGCGCATCACGATGACGATGCCGGACTGGTGCAATGCGCCAGTGACGGTGATCGCGCTGCTTTCGAGGAGCTTTACCGGCGCCACCGCGACCATGTCTATGGCCTGTTGTGGCGACTGGCAGGTGGCGACGCCGCCCTGGCGGAAGATTTGTTGCAGGAGGCTTTTGTGCGTGCCTGGCAGAAGCTCGACAGTTTCCGGGGCGAAAGCCGCTTCGGTACCTGGCTGCATCGGCTCTCGGTTAACGTGGCCCTGACCGACCGGCGTACGAGGGTCCGTCGGCTGGAGCGGGAAACGGCCCTCGAAGGCGCTGTGGAACGGTCGGCACGCGGGGAGCGGGATGTGCGCGCCATGGAGCAGTTGGACCTGGAGGCGGCAATCGCCGGGCTTCCCGAGCGGGCCCGCGCGGTGCTGGTCTTATACGATATCGAAGGCTACAGCCATGCCGAGATCGCGGAGTTGACCGGCATGGCGGTCGGCTCCTCGAAAGCCCAGCTGCATCGGGCACGCCGGTTGGTTCGGGAGGACCTGGAGAAATGAAACAGCGCTTGGAAGAGCAGGAATTGTTGCGCCGCATAGCGGAGTTGCCGCGCGAAATTCAGCCACAAAACGATCCCTGGGCAGCGATTTCCCTGCGTATCGCCGAGACGCGCGAGCCGCAGCGGGGACGCTGGCCCTTCGAAGGCTGGGTAGTGTACGCCGCTGCCGCATCTGTCGCGTTGGCGCTGCTTTTCGGACTGCTGCTGGGACCGCGTTTGGGCGAGTCGCCATCGTCGCTGCCCGCCAACCCGGTTACGCTGGTCAACGAACGCGCCGAGCCCCCGGTGTACCGCCTGACAGCGAGCCTCGTTGGCAGCGAGGTGGAATACCGGGCCGCCTTTCGCGAGTTCATTGCCGTGGGCCTGGCTCGGCCGAACCTCTCGCCACGAACCATTGAAACGATCGAGACCGGGTGGGCCGATCTGCGGGCAGCTGAAAACGAGCTGGCGGCAGCGCTGGCAGCCAATCCGCGCGACCCGTTTTTGAATGACCGAATGCTCGCATTACGGGCACGGCAACTCGACTTTTTGCAGCAGCTTGCCTTGCTCGACCAAAATAACAGGAGACTGACGACATGATGACTCGTATCAATTTTGGCCTGCCCCGGGCCCTGCCCACCCTGCTTGGCATATTCGCTTTGTCGGTGCCGGGTGCCGCGGTGTGCGGTGAAGACATAGACAAGACGCTGGCAATGCCGGCGGATGGGCTGGTCGCCGTTGAGAATGTTGCCGGTACCGTCGAGATCGAGACGTGGGACCGCGCCGAGGTGCATATCCAGGGCGAGGCGGGCAGAAGCGTCGAAGAGGTCGAATTCGCCTCGACATCCACTGGAGTCCAGGTTCGCGTGATCAATCGCAAGGGCGAACACCGCGTGGACGGAACCGATCTCCAATTGCGCGTTCCCGCTACGGCGAACATTGAAGTAGAGACGGTCAGCGCGGATCTCACTTTACGTGGCAGCCGCGGGGAGACCGTCGTCCTGCGCACCGTCAGCGGTGACCTCGAGGTTGCAGCGACACCGCAACGCATCGATTTGCACTCAGTCAGTGGCGATGTGGAATTCGAAGGTGCGGCTGCCCGTTCGAGCTTCGAGACGGTCAGTGGCGAAATCACCGTTGTCGGAGCCGCCGGCGAAATCAGCGCCAATACCGTGTCGGGCGACGTCACGTTGGAGGCTGGTGAAGTCACCCAGGGCCGCTTCGAGGCGGTGTCCGGAGACCTGATCCTGTCGCTGTCACTGGCAGCCGGGGGGCGTCTGGCCTGTGACTCGATGAGCGGTGACGTCAAGCTCAGCCTGCCCTCTGCGCAGCAGGCCGAATTTACGGCTCAGAGCTTCAGCGGCGACATTCACACCGACTTTGGCGATTCGGTAAGGGTTTCCAAGGGGCCGGGCGTCATGCTGGAGCACCGCGAGGGCGACAATGGCGCGAAGATCCGCCTGGAGAGCTTCAGCGGCGATATTTCGATCCGCAGCCGCTGAGCCCCGGTCTGGACGAGGTCAGCGGCCCTTGAGCCGCTTGAGGATGTCTTCCCGGGCCGACTGGATGACCGAGTCACGGTCTATCGAGTCCAGAATGGCCCGGGCGGTTTCCCGCGGCCCGGCGTTGCCCCAGGATTTGCCGCGTGAGAACCATGACTGCGCCATCCTCCCGGTGACGTCGGTGGCGTACCAGGCCAGGGCGCCCTGGGCCGCCGCGGTCAGCGCGGTAGACAGGCCCGCGCTGGCAGTCTTCAGTGCGGAAGTCACCAGGTTCATACCCCAGTAGGCGCCCATCAGCGCCACCAGCTGGGCGGATATCGTCAGCAGCAGCTTGGCTGCCTCGCGGCGTGAGAGGGTGAAGCCATATACCTCGCCGAGGTGGATAACCATTGCGATGTCACTGCCTGCGGCGGCCAGCAAATCGGTCACGGGAACCGGGTTGAGCGCAACCAGCAGTCCCTTGCCGACACAGTATTTGCGGATGATCTTTTCCGCGACCGACTTGCGCGCTGCGACAATCCGTGTGGCCACTTGCTCATCGAGTTCACTGGCAAACAGGGCCGCATTGAGTGCGGCCAGCGTGTGCCCCTCCTTGTCCAGCAATGCCCACAGGCGCTCTTTCAGCAGGGCCGTATCCGGTGAGCGCGGACGCTGGGTTTCAGTTTCCCGGCCTTGTTCGTCAACCCGGATAACGGTTTCGGGCCTCGGCGCGGCGCTGGCCGCGATGATTCGATCAGGCGGAAGCAGGCCGGCGCAACGTTCCTCCAGGCGCTGCAGCAGCGCCTCGCGCTCCCCCCGGGTGTAGCGATCCGACTTGTTGAGGACCAGCAGCACGGTGCGCTGGGCCGCGCAGAGTTCACGCAATGCCTGGAATTCAAAGTCCGTCAAATCGCCTTCGCACAGCATCAGCGTAACGTCGGCGCGACGGCTAATACGATGCGCCAACGCCTCGCGTTCCGCACCGTCCAACTCGTCGATACCCGGCGTGTCGATCAGTACGACGTGCCCGTCCCGTAGTGATTGCCAGGGCTCACGATCTTCATCCCTGGTTTCGCCGTGCAGCGGGCTGGTCGAGAACGCCTGCCGCTGCAACAAGGCATTGAGCAGTGAAGATTTCCCGACACCGACCCGGCCGAAGGCCGCGATGTGGACCTCGCCCGACCGCAGCTTCGTTGACATGGCTTCGATTTCCGCGAACTCGGCGGACAGTTCCGCGCGCACGGCCGCGGGTATGCTCGTGTCCTCGATGAGCTCCCGAAGATTCCGGTTGGCCTCGAGCAGCTGGCGTTCAGGATTCGCCTTTAGCGTCGGTATCGCGGGAGACCGCCAGTTTCGCAAAACGGACTGCACCCGACTCCAGATGGTCATGCAAGAGATCCTCAAACGCTTCTGCAGCCGGGTAGGGCCGCAATTCGCCACGACTGGCCATGGTTTCCGCCACGGCTCTTCCGAGGCTGTCGAAGATCATGCCATAGGCCACGGCGTGGATCACCCCCCCGGAAATGGTGCCAACGCCGGGAAAAGCCTTGAAGGCGTTGCCGGCGATCGCCAGGGTAATGGCCGTCATGTTGCGGACTTTGCCACCGGCCAACTCGAGAAAGGACTCTATCTCCATGTCCTTGACGGGCACGTCATATAGCCTGGACAGCTCACGGATCAGGCGCGTGGCCAGGATGCCCTGGATGACCAGGTCCGATCCGGGGGCGACCGCGGCCAATGCGCCGACAATCGCCCGGCGCGCATACTTGCCTACCAGTTCGTCCGCCTGTTGTCGCCGGTAACGGTCACGGGCTTCCTCCAGCTTTTCACCGGCCAAGGTCAGAACGGCCGTATCGCGGAGTGATTCCATCAATTCGCGATCCTGATCCAGTCGTCTTTGTACCGCCCGTTTCAGTTCGGCGATTTCCGGCTGGCGCTCCCGCGCGTCGCGCTGTTCGATGCCTTCGCCCAGCAGTCGCACGACTTCCTCGCGGCCACCGGTACTGATCGCGACAATATCGGCTGGGTCCAGCCCTGTCTTGGCCTGGATTTCGGCCAGCAAGTCTGTTCGTTCCTGCGGATCGTAGCGGTCGGTTTTGTTCAGGGCCAGCACCACGGGCTTGTGCAGTTCGCGCAGGAACTTCAGCTGCCGAGCCTGGCTAGCGGTGAGGTCGGCATCGCAGAGAAAGATCACCAGGTGCGCGCGCCGCGTCTCCTCCCGGGCCTCTCCGTGGTCATCCAGGTTGAAACCGGGCAGGTCGGTGATCGTGATCCGGTCCCCGGAGGGGGCCTGCCAGTCATAGTGGCGTATCCTGGTCGTGGTTCCGGCGCGTGGGTCTGTCGTTACGTCCGCCTCGGGCAGCAAGGCCCGCACGAGGCTGCTTTTGCCACTACTCACTTCGCCGTATACCGCGATATAGATCTGGCCGCTGCCACGTCGTCGTCGCTGTTCACGTATCTCCTCGAGCGCGGCGCTCACGTCTACCCCCTGGCGCGCCGAGTCCACCAGTTCGTCCTGCAGCGCTTCGAGGCTCACCGGGCGAGCTTCCGGTCCGCTCTTTTTCTTTTTCGAAGGACGGAACCAGCGCCAGAACAACAGCAGCGTCGCCATCGGCAGACCCACCAGGATCAGCGCATAGCCCAACTGCACCCACAGCGGCGCCTCGCGCAGGTAATGCCAGACGGTGAGCGCGGTTTCAGTGGCGATCAACACCAGGAACAGCACCAGGAAGGCGATGATGAGGATAGCGATGGAGAAGATGATGCGAAGTGGCATGGCCGTGCGTATGAGCAGATTTCAAATGAGAATATCAGGTCCGTGTGCTTCCGGCAGCTATTGTCAGCGGGGCAAGGGCAGGGTAAATTTGGGACCAAGGGCTCCGCGCGCCCGGGTACTTCTCCTTTTGAGGAGGAGCATTCGTGGTGTGGGAGGGTCTCAAATGAAGGGGCGTAAAGACGGCACTTCGCCGTTAACGATCAACCAGGGCGTGGTGGAACTCGGCCACGAACTCGGCAACGTACTCAATGGTTTGCTCGGCATGACACGGCTGGTCCGTGATTCCGGCCTCAATGCGGAGCAGGAATACTGGCTCAAGGCCATCGAGCAGTCCGGTCGCCAGCTGCGCAGCCTGGTCGAATCCTTTTTGCATGAGCGGTACCAGCCAGGCGCGTCCTTCCACCTGAAACCGGCCGACCTCGACGGCATCGAACTGCTGGAGCAGGCGCTGCTCGCACATGCCCCCGCCGCGCGGGACAGCGCCAGCCAGCTGCTACTCACCGTGGCGCCTGGCGTGCCACGGTATTGGCACTGCGACCCCTGCATGCTGCGCCAGGTGCTCGACAACCTGCTCGGCAATGCGCTCAAATTCACGCGTGGGGGAGAGGTCGTGCTGGAGGCCGCTGTTTCTGCGGACGGAGACTGCCCACCGGGCATACTGCGCCTTGCGGTGGTTGACTCGGGCCCCGGCATCGACGCCGCGCTGGGCCGGCGCATGTTCAGGGCCTATGAGCGTGGTCCCGATCAGATTTGTGACGCCGCCCCCGGGTATGGGCTTGGCCTGTTCATTTGCCGGCGGATCGTACACGCGATGGGCGGCACCATTGGCTGGTCCAGCCCAGCTGCCGGAGGAGCCCGTTTTGAAGTTACGCTGCCTGAGGTTTTATCGGCCGTGCCTGAGCGGGGCGCCCTGCTTCCGACTCGCATCCTGCGCTCCGTTGAATGCTGCCTTGACCTGCGGGGTACGCTGGCTCAGTCGGTGGCGAGCTGCCTGACGCGTTTGGGTGTGCCATGGCGGCTGCCGGGGCAGGAGGCGACCCCGGTGCCCGCCGTGGGAACGGACGCGGCCAGCGGCGGGCAGCCAGCCGGGCGGTTATGCATATCCGTAGCCGAAATGCCGGTTGCCGCAGGTGGCACCGGGCCAACACTGTCGCTGCGAGCGGAAACCCTTGCCGGTGACATGACGGGCAGCAAGTGCCTGCAGGCACCGATACTGGAATGCAATCTCGGCCCGGCCTTACTGGAACTGGCGTTGCAGTGGCTTTGGGTCAGGGATGGAAAGCCGGGCTCTGCTCCCGCACGGCGTGGACCAGGGCCGCGAGATGGTCGGGATTCACATCAGGGGTAATACCGTGCCCGAGGTTGAACACGTGCCCCGTGCCCGGACCGAAGCTCGCGAGCGTGCTCCCGACTTCGCGGCGAATGACGTCCGGGTCTGCGAGCAGGATCGCGGGATCGAGATTACCCTGAAGCGCAACGCGCTCGCCGACGCGGTCCCGGGCTTCCTCCAACGTGATCGTCCAGTCGACGCCGAGCGCGTCACAGCCGGTCGCCGCCAACGCTTCGAGTTGCGTATTGCAGCCCTTGCTGAACAGGATCACAGGCACCGGCTGGCCCTCGTATTCGCGCTGCAACCCCGATACGATTCGCTCCATATACGCCAATGAAAATTCCCGGTAGGCGGGCGCGGACAGCGCTCCACCCCAGGTGTCGAAGATTTGCACGGCCTGGGCACCGGCTTCGATCTGGGCGTTCAGATAATCGGTGACGGTGTCCGCCAGTTTCGCCAGCAGTTCATGGGCGACCGCGGGCTCCTGGTAAATCAACTTCTTGGCCTTGCCAAAGGTCTTGCTGGAGCCGCCTTCGATCATGTAGGTAGCCAACGTCCAGGGGCTGCCGCTGAAGCCGATCAAGGGCACCTTGCCTGCCAGTTCACGACGGGTCAGGCTCACGGCATCCATCACGTAAGCGAGCGACTCGCCAACATCTGGCCGTGGCAGCTTGCGGATGTCGCCGGCTGATTGCACGGGGCGTTCGAAGCGCGGGCCCTCGCCCGCAGCGAATGACAGCCCCAGCCCCATGGCATCGGGTATGGTCAGGATATCGGAAAATATGATGGCCGCATCCAGCGCGAAACGGCGCAGAGGCTGCAGAGTGACCTCGCAGGCGAGTTCCGGCGTTTGGCACAGATTCATGAAACTGCCGGCCTCGGCCCGTGTTTTCAGATACTCCGGAAGGTAGCGTCCCGCTTGGCGCATGATCCACACCGGGGTCCGATCGACTGGCTCTCGACGCAGCGCCCGCAAAATCAAGTCGTTCTTTAATGCCGTCATGTTCTGGTTCCCTGTCGTGGTGCCGGTCGTGCCTCACGGTTGCTCCGCATGGCATCGCCGATCTCCTGTTTCCGGCTTCGATCGTCGACCCGGGCGCTGCCGATCGCGTCCAGCAGGATCAGCCGCAGCCCGCTGAAGACGGCTTTCTTGTCCAGTTCCAGTCCCTCGGCCAGGCCATCGATGGTCAAGTCCCCCGGAATTTGCACCGGCAACCCATAGCGGCGCAACAAGGCTGCCAGACGTTCCGAGGTACCTGGGACGCAGAGCCCCCGGGATTCGCTCAAGCCTGCCGCAACCACCATGCCGATGGCCACGGCTTCGCCATGCAGGAACCGGCGGTAGGCCGTTTCGGCCTCGAGCGCATGACCGAAGCTGTGGCCAAAGTTCAACAAGGCCCGGACGCCGGCCTCCTTTTCATCCTGCGCGACGACTTCGGCCTTGTTGAGGACCGACCGATGGATCAAATGTTCGATCGCGCCGGCCTCGCGGGCCACAACGGCATCCGCCTCGTGCTCCAGCCATTCGAAGAACTGAACGTCGCGAATGGCGCCGTATTTTACAACTTCCGCAAGCCCGGCGTTGAATTCACGCGGCGCCAGCGTATCCAGCGTTGCACTGTCGATAAACACGGCCACGGGTTGGTGGAAGGCGCCTACCAGGTTCTTGCCCTGGGGATGGTTGACGCCGGTCTTGCCTCCCACCGAGGCATCCACTTGTGCCAGCAGCGTCGTCGGAGCTTGCAGGAAGCGGACGCCGCGCATGTACGAGGCGGCGGCAAAGCCCGTGATGTCGCCCACCACGCCTCCGCCCAATGCGATGAGGGTCGCGTCCCTGCGGGCTTGCATGTGTACCAGTTCGTCGATGATGCCGTACCAGGTTTCAACCGACTTGTACTGTTCGCCGTCCGGGATGATGTGAAGTTCGAAGGGGCGTTCGCCCAAAACCGGTTTCAGCGCCTCGAAATACAGGGGGGCCACTGTTTCATTGCTGACTACCAGCACCTTGCCCCTGCCAAGGTGCTTTTGCCACAGGGGGGCGTCGCCCAGCACTCCGCGGCCAAGATAGACCGGGTAACCGTTAGTCGCCAACTCCACATTGATCGTTTTCATGTCGCTTGCTCGACCGTTGGGCCGGATGCTTCGCCTTCTGCCTGACTCCAGTGTGAGCGGATCAGGTCAGCCAGCGCTCGCGCGGTCACATCGAGCGCGCGGTTTTGTGAAGGGAACTCGATGTCCGCGAGTTCCTCGTAAAGCGGGTTTCTCTGCGCCGCCAGGCGCGCCAGTTTCACCTTGCGGTCGCTGGTTTGCAAGAGCGGCCGGCTGCGGTCCCGATTGAGTCGCCGCAGTTGCTGGGCCACGGACGTGCTCAGGTAGACCACCAGGCCATTGCGACGCAGCAGGTCTCGATTTTCTTTCTTCAGCACAGCGCCGCCACCGGTCGCGACGAGGACACCCCGGCGTCCGGTCAACTGCTCCAACATCCGGGTTTCCCGCTCGCGGAAGCCTTGCTCGCCTTCGACGTCGAATATCAGGCTGACGCTGGCACCGGTCTGGGCCTCCAGTTCATGATCACAATCGCAAAATTCGAGATCGAGCATTTTCGCCACGCGCTGGCCAATGGTAGTTTTACCCGAACCCATCGGCCCGATCAGGTACACATTGCAGGCCGGACTAGCCACGGCATGAGCCCTGCCAGCGTGCACTGGCGAACGACTTTGGGTACCATTGCCCGGATTGGGGGCAAGCCCCGCGGCAGAACTCCATGATCCGTTTCTTCGTACTTTTTAGCGTATTGCTGGTTGGACTTTTCACGCTGGAGATTCTACAGCCGGTGGAAAAGTACGTCATCCTGCCATTCACCTCGGTCATCGCGGATATCAGTGTCTGGATCATCCAGTTGTTCGACGATAACGTCCTCGCGACGGCCAATGTGATCCGTGACAAGGCGAGCGGCTTTGGGGTGCGTATCGAACGTGGCTGCAACGGCGTTGAGGCCCTGATCATCCTGTTTGCCGCCATCTTCGCCTTCCCCGCGCCGTTCAAGAACAAACTGCTGGGTTTCGCGGTCGGCTTTTTCGCGATCCAGGCACTCAACCTGGTTCGCATCATCAGCCTGTTCTATCTGGGCCAGTGGAACCAGGTGGCCTTCGAGTGGTTTCATCTCTACCTCTGGCAGGCCCTGATCATCCTGGATGCCCTGGTCGTGTGGCTGGTCTGGCTGCGCACCTTGCCCCAGGCCCGCGCCGCCCGTCAAGCGGTCGTCCAGGCGGCTTAGCGACCAGTCCGATGAGCCTCTCGCAGGAGATAATCGACGAGTTCAACAAGGCCTTCAAGAAGGCCCGGGTGGCCGGTGAAACGGAACCTACGGCCATGGTGCTGGCGACCAGTGACGGCCACGGCTTGGTCACCTCGCGCACCGTTTTGCTCAAGGCGCTGGATGAGGATGGCTTTGTCTTCTTCACCAATATCAACAGCACCAAGGGACGCCAGTTGTCTGCCTGTCCGCGAGCATCGGCGACCTTTCTGTGGAAGGCCAGCGGTTGCCAGGTGCAGTTGACGGGCACCGTGTCGAGGGTCAGCGATGAGGCCACCGACGCCTATTTCGCGACGCGTGACCGCGGCAGCCAGATCGGCGCGTGGGCGTCGGCGCAGTCAGCGCCGCTGGACAGCCGCGAAACGTTGCTGCGGCGTGTTCGTGAGGTCGAAGAGCAATATGCTGGCCGAGAGGTGTTGCGCCCACCTTTCTGGGTCGGCTTCACGCTCAACCCGGAGCGTGTCGAATTCTGGTGGTCACGGGAATTCCGGCTGCATGACCGCTTTGAGTACACGCTGGAAGGCGGCCATTGGGCAAAACAACGGCTGTATCCCTGAATCGCTGGCGGCCGGTGTCCTCCCTCGTCACGACCATTGAAATCGCCACTACGGGGCGCGGCTTCCGTGAAATCAGCGCGGAGTTGCAGCGGGCCGTCAGGCAGAGCCAAATAGCGGTCGGCCTCTGCCACGTGTTCCTTCGGCACACCAGCGCCTCGCTGCTGATCACGGAAAACGCGGATCCGGACGTCCGGCGTGACCTCGAAAGCTTTATCAGCCGGCTGGCGCCGGATGGCGATCCGTCCCATGTGCACACCATGGAGGGCCCGGACGACATGCCGGCGCACATCCGCTCGGTGCTGACCTCGAGTGAACTGACGATCCCGGTGCGCGATGGCCTATTGGGGCTGGGCACCTGGCAGGGCGCCTATCTCTGGGAGCATCGCCATCGTCCGCACCGCCGGCGGCTGGACATCACGATTGTCGGGCTGTAGGAGCGAACTTTGTTCGCGATGATTTTCCCGAGTGAATTCGGTCCTACTCGGTGTAGAACTGCTGTGTGAAGCGCACCATCAGGGGCTCTTCCTCGCCTTCGATCGCCACGGCGACTTCGAAGCGGTAGGTTTCGAGGTTGTGCACCGGGAATTCGGCGACGTAGTAAATCGCCCCTTCCGAGTCCTTCAGTTCACGCATCTCGAGTTCCCGCATCTGCCCCGTCAGGTTGGTCGCGCCGGCCGTCACCAGCGCGGGAACGGGTGTTCCCGGCGTGTCCATGACCTTCTTCAGTATGGTGACATTCAGTAGCGCCCGGCTTGACGAGCGCTTGATGCCGTAGCCCTGTGCGACCTGCGGGGGGATCAGGTTGGTATTCAGGGCATTGTAGTGCACGACGTAGTTTCCAAAGTCCTGCGACTGCTGCGCCAGGGTGGAGCCTGAAAACACCAGGGCCGCCAGCAGCGTCAAAGTAAGCAATAGCTGCTTCATCGTGTGAATCCTCATGTCAATTCGCCTGCTTTCACCATCCTAGCAGAAGCAGTAAAAAACGTATTCCGATCAGGGCGAAGACCGGCGACAGGTCAATGCCGGCGATCGGCGGGATGACTTTGCGGATCGGGCGCATGACCGGCTCGGTCAGCTGGTAGACCAGGGGAATGACCGGATGCCGCAGGTTAGCGCCTACCCAACTCAGGATGACGGCGGCGATGATCAGGAAGAAATAGGTCATCAACAGCGTCGCCAGCAGCTTGGTGATGCTGAACAGCACGATGTGGGCCGGCGCGAGCGGCGACGAGGCGATTCGGCTGACGACCCAGACTCCGAGAATCTCGAGCGCCAGCATTAGCACGAGGGCCGCCGTGTCCAGGCGCCCGATGGCCGGGACCACCCGGCGGAGTGGCACCAATGCGGGATTGGTCACCTTGACCAGGAACTGGCAGACGGGGTTGTAGAAATCCGCCCGAACCCACTGCAACAGCAGCCGCAGCATGACGGCCGTGATGAACAGGTCCAGCAGAGTGCCGACAAGGTAGGAAAAAGCGTTCGCGCCGTTAGCCATCGTCGCTGGCCTCCTCCTTGTCCGCAGCCTGCCCTGACAGCTCCTGGCTCCTGTCCCTGGCGGCTCGCACCGCCCGCAACATGAGGGCTCGGAAGTCTCCGTCTTCAAGGACTGCCATCGCCGCCTCGGTGGTCCCACCGGGTGAAGTGACGCGCCGCCGCAACTCCTCTGCCTCGTCGGGACTTGTGGCGACCATGGCGCCGGCACCGAAGCAGGTGATGGCGGCAAGCCGGTCGGCGGTGGCTGCCGGCAGGCCCAATTCCCGCGCCGCTGCAGCCAGCGCTTCGGTCAACAGGAAAAAATAGGCGGGGCCGGTGCCCGATACGGCCGTGACTGCATCCATCAGATTCTCGTCTGCGAGCCAGACGACCTCGCTGGCCGCAGACATGATTTGCTCGGCCTGCGAGCGCTGCCCGATGTTGCAGTTGCGTCCGGCCACCATCCCGGTGATGCCGTGGCCGATCAGCGCCGGCGTGTTCGGCATGCATCGAACGACGGCCTGGCCGCGGCCCAGTTGGGCCTCGATCGAGTCCATCGTGATCCCCGCGGCTACGGACAGCACGAGTTGGCCGGGCTGCACGTGCCCCGCCAGCTCATCCAGCACCGTGGACATGATTTGCGGTTTGATCGCCAGCAGCACCACGTCCGCACCCTCGACGGCACTGACGGCATCCGTGAAAGTCGCAAGGGAGAATGTCTCTTCCAGGCGTCTGCGTGCCGATTCACTGGGTTCGACGACCCGGATACGAAGATCGGAGCGCGGTGGGTTGGCCAGGCCGCTGATCAGCGCCGAGGCCATGTTTCCTCCTCCGATGAATGTAATCAGCATGAAACCCGCTCTCCTCGTGTCCGTCAGCTATTCCGCGGAATCGTCGTCGGGACGCGGTCCCAGCAGATCGGTTCCGATTCGCACCAGCGTGCTGCCCTGGAGAATGGCCTGCTCCAGGTCGGCGGACATACCCATCGACAAGGTATCCATGGGGATGCCGGCGTCCCGGATCTGCAGGAACAGTTCCCGCACGCGCCGGTAGCTGTCACTGGGATCGTACTCTTCGCTGCCCATGCGGGGGATGGCCATCAAGCCGCGCAGCCGAATGTTCGGCAGATCCTGGACGAAGCGAGCCAGTTCGCCTGCCTGCTCCGGTAATACGCCGGCTTTCTGTGGTTCCCGGTCGATGTTGACCTGGATGCAAAGCTCGAGTGGCGGCAATTCAGGGGGGCGCTGCTCGGCAAGTCGCCGGGCGATCTTGGCTCGATCCACGCTCTGCACCCATGCAAAGTGCTCGGCCGCCTCGCGCGTCTTGTTCGATTGCAGCGGGCCGATGAAGTGCCATTCGATGTCCAGTGCTCCGAGCTGGGCCTGTTTGGCGAGGGCTTCCTGTATGTAATTCTCGCCAAAAGAACGCTGGCCCAGGGCGTGCAACTCACGAATCCTGGCCGGCGTGTGCATCTTGCTGGCAGCCAAAACCATGACCTCGGCGGGGTCACGGCCGGCTTTTTCACAGGCCTTTGCGACCCGCGCACGAATATTCTGAAGATTCGCTTTCAAGTTATTCATCTTGCAGGGACAACGGGCTTGATCTATGGTTATGCATGGTTCAGTCGAAACACGGACAGAAAACGTGCTGCCTGGCGTTCACTGCGAAGCATTGTAACGCGACCGGGTAGATTGAAGGAGGGAATATGGATATTGCCGAGCTTCTTGCTTTCGCAGTCAAAAACAATGCCTCGGACTTGCACCTGTCTTCCGGGTTGCCGCCCATGATCCGCGTCGATGGCGACATCCGGCGGCTAACTCTGCCTGCGCTGGACACGGCGCAGCTGCAGGAATTGATCTACAGCACCATGAGCGACGCGCACAGGCGCGACTTCGAGGCAAACCTCGAGGTCGACTATTCCTATGCTGTTCAGGGTATGGCCCGGTTCCGCGTCAACTGTTTCCATCACGACCGCGGCGTTGGCGGGGCATTCCGTACCATCCCGGACACCGTGTGGACGCTTGAGGATGTGGGTGCACCGCCGATCTTCAGGGACATTATCGATGCTCCGAGGGGCCTGATCCTGATGACCGGCCCGACCGGCTCCGGCAAATCAACCACGCTGGCGGCGATGATCGATCACCTGAACAACCAGGTTGAAGGGCACGTGCTGACCATTGAAGATCCGATCGAATTCGTGCATCGCAGCAAAAAGTGCGTCATCAACCAGCGTGAACTCCACCGCGATACCCATGGCTTCAACCAGGCCCTGCGGGCGGCTCTGCGTGAGGATCCCGATATCATCCTGGTGGGCGAAATGCGGGATATCGAGACGATTCGGTTGGCATTGACCGCCGCCGAAACAGGCCATCTTGTATTCTCGACGCTGCACACCAGTTCCGCACCCAAGACCATCGACCGCATCATTGACGTGTTCCCTGCGGGTGAAAAGTCCATGGTGCGGTCCATGCTGTCCGAATCGCTGCGTGCGGTGATCACCCAGACCCTGCTCAAGCGGGTCGGTGGCGGTCGCGTGGCGGCGTGGGAGATCATGGTGGCGACGCCGGCCATCCGTAACCTGATCCGCGAGGACAAGGTCGCCCAGATGTACTCCGCGATCCAGACCGGTCAGAACCATGGCATGCAAACGCTCGACCAGGCGCTGGAGTCGCTGGTGTCGCGCGGTATCATCAACAAGCTTGAAGCGGCCAGGAGAGCCGTGGACAAGAGGATGTTCATTTAGGAGGCAGGGACGTGAAAGTCATCGACAATTGGCTCAAACAGCTGCATGACGAGGTCGGTTCCGATCTCTTCGTGATGGTGGACGCGCCGCCGTGCATCAAAGTGCACGGCAAGATCAAGCCCATTTCTACGGATCTGCTGACCGCTGAGAAGACCCGTGAGATCGTGCTCAGCGTGATGGCGGAGCGGCAGAAGGAAGAATTCCGCAACACCCAGGAACTGCAGTTTGCCTACTCACTGGGCCCGGATGTACGTTACCGCATGAGCGCCTTCGTGCAGCAGGGCGTGGTCGGGCTCGTGGCCCGGCGCATCGAAAGCCGTATTCCCAGCTTCGAAGAACTGGGCTGCCCCGACGTCATGGCGGAACTGGCGCTGGAGAAGCGCGGTATCGTGTTGTTCGTGGGTGCGACCGGTACCGGTAAATCGACCTCAATGGCGGCGATGGTCGGCTATCGCAACAAGCGGGTAACCGGGCACATCATCACGATCGAGGACCCGATCGAGTATGTCCACCAGCACGGCAAGAGCCTGGTGACTCAGCGTGAAGTGGGCATCGATACGGAGTCATTCGAGGTCGCGCTGCGCAATACGCTGCGACAGGCGCCCGACGTCATCCTGATCGGCGAGGTTCGCACGCGCGAGACGATGGAGCATGCCATCACGTTCTCCGAAACGGGTCACCTGGTGCTTTGTACACTGCACGCCAACAACGCCAACCAGGCCATGGACCGAATCCTGCATTTCTTCCCGGAGGAGCAGCGCGAACAGATCCTGCTGGACCTGTCCTTCAACCTGAAGGCGACCATTGCGCAGCAGCTGATCCCATCCGTCGACGGCTCGCGCCGGTGGGCGGCGTTCGAGGTGCTGATGGCGACACCGCTGGTCAAAGACCTGATCCGCAAGGGCGAAATCGATGAATTGAAGCTCGTGATGCGGGATTCCGGTCATCACGGAATGGTCACCTTCGACCAGTGCATGTTCAGGATGTACAAGGAAGGGAAGATTTCGTACGACGACGCATTGCGCTTCGCGGATTCCGCCAACGAGGTTCGTCTGATGATCAAGCTGGACGAGGGCGGTGATGCGGAGTCCCTGGCCAAGGGCCTGGAAGGTGTCGAAGTGCTCGGGGACGATTTCAATTTCAGGCGATGATTCGAGGCCAGCCATAGCGATGCGTGTTTTGATCATTGAGGACAACCCGGATATCGCGGCCAATCTCGGAGATTACCTGGAGGACCACGGACACACCGTGGATTTTGCCGGGGATGGCGTTACCGGGCTTCACCTGGCCGTGGTCAACAGTTTCGACGCCATCGTTCTCGACCTGGCCTTGCCGGGCATGGACGGCCTGGAAGTCTGCCGCAAGCTGCGTTCCGAGGCCGGCAAGGATACACCGGTACTGATGTTGACAGCGCGTGACCGGCTGGAAGACAAGCTGGCCGGCTTTGATACCGGGGCGGACGATTACCTGGTCAAGCCGTTCGAATTGCAGGAGGTGGAAGCCCGGCTCAAGGTCCTCTCCAGCCGGGGCCGTCGCCGCAGTCCCCGGGAACTGAAGGTAGGCAGTCTCGTTTACAATCTGGACACGTTGAACGTCAAACGCGGTGACACGGAGATTTATTTGAACCCCATCGGGTTGAAATTGCTCCAAAGCCTGATGGAGGCTTCGCCAAATGTCGTATCCCGTGCGGACCTCGAACTGGAGGTCTGGGGCGAAGAGATGCCGGACAGCGACAGCCTGAGGGTGCACATTCATTCACTGCGCAGCGCCATCGACAAGCCATTCGGCAGTAATATGATTCAGACGAGACACGGAATCGGTTACCGCCTGGTGGATCCGGATGCAGTTTCGCCGCAGGCTTAGAAGCCGGATCGTTCTCTCATTTTTGCTGTTCGGCACACTGTTGAGTGCGCTGTTCGCGCTGAGCACGCTGTTTCTGCAGAACTATCTCGAAGATCAGCTGATCGGCGCGACCCTGAAGCAGGAACTCGACGACTACGTGACCCAGTTGCGGCTGGATCCATCGGTGATCGAGCCCTTCTATACCCGCATCCAGGGCTATATCACGCGGCCGGGCGACCCCAATCACACGGTCAACGCCGAGGTCCGCAATTTGCCGACCGGCGTACACGACGTTAAGACGGCGAATGGCGTATTCAAGGCTGCAGTGCGCAAGGAAGACGATCTGTGGGCGTTTTTGATTTACGACGTCAGCGACAATCAGCGCTTGAAGCAGCAATTGATCGCCGCCCTGATCGGCGTCGTCCTGGTGTTCTCGGTATTGTCTTTCATGCTCGGGGCTTCGGCTTCCCGGCGGGTCATGAAACCGGTCAGCGACCTGGCTGCCCGGCTCGATACGCTCAGCGAAGAGGGCAAGCCGGAACGCCTGTCCGTGCACTTCGCGGATGACGAGGTGGGGCAACTGGCCGATGCGCTGGATAGTTATGCTGATCGCCTGCATCACCTGGTGGAGCGCGACCGGGAATTCAACGCCGATGTCAGCCACGAGTTGAGGTCTCCTCTGACGGTCATAACCGGCGCGACCGAGCTGCTTCTGGCTCAGCCCGACCTCGATGAGAAGGTGCGTACGCGGCTGCTTCGCATTGCCCGGGCGGCTCGCCAGTCGGCGGACATTACGACAGCCCTGCTGCACCTGGTGCGCGCAGAACAGGGTATCGACAAGGACAGCAGCGCGCAGAACGTAGGTCGCATCGTGAAGGACGTGGTGCATCTGCACGAACCGCTGATCGGCAACAAATCGCTGGCGCTGCGCGTGGTCGAAGAGGACCGGGTCAGCGTTATCGCCCCCGAGTCGGTGGTGGCCGTGACGGTGGGCAACCTGATCGGCAACGCGATGCGCTATACCCCGAGTGGTGAAGTGCTCATAACGATTGGCGGCGGCCGCGTGCGCGTGCTGGACACCGGGCCGGGTATTCCCGAAGAAGAACTCGAGCATGTATTCGAAAGGCACTATCGGGGCCAGAACATTTCCGGCAAGGGCGCCGGCCTGGGCCTGGCGATCGTCAAGCGCCTGTGTGAGCTGTATGGGTGGTCCATTCACTTCAGCAACAGGGAGACGGGCGGGCTCTGCGCCGAATTGAGGTTCTTCGGCTCCTAGCCGGAGCCCGCTGAGCCGGCGGGGGGCAGCGGGGAGAAGGACGGCGCGTTTGCTGGTATCTTTAGTCGAAACTCAAACGGAAGGTGCCATGGCCATCATTGCCTGTCCCGATTGCGGAAAGAAGATATCCAGCCGGGCCGTAATCTGCTCCTACTGCGGTTTTCAGCTGGGCGAGGTAACCGAGCAGGATCTCGAGGTGTATCGCGCCCGCAAACTGCGCGATCAGAGATACCGCCTGAACATGATCAGCTACCTGGTGATAACGGTGTTTATCGGGGGTTTTGGCTGGTACTGGTGGGACTCGCAAGGATTTGTGCGGCCGCCGACGCAGGGACCGCTGATACTGATGGCCCTGACAGCCCTGGCCTACCTCGTGGTGCGGGTATTGCTCTTTCAGAACCGCCGTTCACAGAGAGCCATGCGCAAAAAACAGGTGCTGGGCAGCGGCCTCGGCCGCAATCTCTGAAGGCGGTTTACACGGCGCCTGCAGGATGGTCCCCTGCCTGGCTTACTGAATGCGCTTCACCCGGCATTCAGAGTCGGAGCCCTCGACGCTCAGGTGCCAGCGCCCGAACATCCCGGGTTCGATCTCGACAACGGGGTTTTCGACTTCCTTGAGGTAGAACTTGTCCTTGTCCGCCTGTTCCCAGATCATTCCATTCTCCAGTTTGAAGACGGTCTGTCCGTCCCAGCCGCTGAAGCGACCGACGATGCGGCTGGTGATGGTGGTTCTTTCGTCGTCGTCTTCGTCCTTGAACCCGCGCCGGTCCCCGCTCGCTTCGGTTGCGGCCGAGCCCGCGGCGGTGACTGCCGGGGCCGGGTCGAGCGTGGCCAGGGAGTGTGCCCGGATCCAGGCGTTCAGGGCGGAGAGCTCCTGCGCCGTGAGCTTGTCCAGGCCGGCTGCGGCAAATTCCTTGCCCGTCATCTGCTCCTCGAGGGTGGAGAAGCCCTCGGCGGCGAGAAGGGCGGTACCGATGGAAAGGGTCAGCAAAGCGATGAAGAACTTGTTCATTATTCAACCTTGGGGCGCTAAACCGGGCAAGTCTATCATGTCGAGGAATCAGTGTTTGGCGGGTTTCCGGTCACCGGCAAGGAAGCATTTGGGACCTCGGCTGCCCCGGTCAGCGCACAATCACAGGTCCTGCTTGTAGCGCACGTAGGGAATGCGTCCGTAGATTGATTCGAGCGGATCGACGGGTTGATTTTCGGTGCTGCCGGCGGAGTCCGTGCCCGCGTTCAGTACATTGCTGGCGCCCACGCTGAGATTGGCTTTCCAGGGCGTCCGCCAAGTGAAATGCACGTCAAAGGTCGTGATGCTGTCGATACTGTTTCGATTCAGGAAGTTGACCGAATCACGGTAATAGCCCTGAACACCGGTGCTGAACGGGCCGCTGCTCCACTCGAGGTTCATCTGTGTCGCGTTGAACGGTTCCGCCAAAGTCCATGACAAGGAACTGCCATCCTGGGAATAGAGTCCCCGGAAGTCGGCTTCGAGGACCCGCGAGAACGCCAGCCCCAGCTGCAGGTCGCCACGTGTGTCGGTGGTGATGCCGACTTTGAAATTGAGGTCAACCCCACTCGCATCACTGTTCAGATACTGGAGAGGGTCGCCCGAACCCGTCGACAGCAGGGGGTTGCCCAGGTTGGGCGACAGCAGCCTGTCGGTCATCATGGCCGGGCCACCGGGCATTCCGGCTTGCGACGTCCCTGGCTGGCTCACTTCTGCCGCGCGGGTAAACCAGTTGACGGATGCCGAAGCGTTACTCAAGTCCAACCGGGCACCCAGGTTGACCTGCCCCTGACTGCTCGTTCCGAGCGGTTCATTGACAAAACGGCAACCGGAAGCCGTGTAGGAATCGGCTCGCAGCGTACCGTTGAGGCAATGGATGCTGCCCAGGGGCCGAAAGCGCGAGTGTCCGAGCCGCCGGTCGATACCGGCGTCAAGGCTGAACTGGTTGGACAGCGGCAGATTCAGGGTGGCGCCGAGGCCAAGCATCTCGGATCCGCTGTCGGTCATCCTCGCGTTCAAGCCGCCCTGCAAAGACAGGGGCTTATTCAGCACCAACTGCAACTTGCGCGTGTCGCTACCACCGACATCGAAGTCGAGGCTGGCACCAGGGTCCAGCACCATCGGATAAGGTGATTGATCGACCGGTGCGCGCGGCCCTCCGTCTGCCGCCAGGCCGATGGCGTCGCCGGCGAACAACAGGGCTGACCCGGGGGCTTCCGCCGCCCAGATACCGGCTGAAAACAGGCACAGTGAGGCAGCAGAGAGCAGCGCTCCCGCCCCGTTCAATGTGCGTTTCAACACGGCCAACATCCTGACTCTGTCTCCGGTATGCGTTCCCAAGTTTGCTGACAGCAGGGACTTAGAGGACTTCCGTTACCAAAAGTTTAATTCAATTCTAGCAAATTTCCATAGAAGCGGTGTGGGGAAAATCTGTTCGCAGGGCTGGTATACTTCGGTCGGACCGGGTAGCCCGCATCATCCGGGCCGGGTCACCCTATCGTTCATGCATGAATCAACTTACGGATCGGTCTTTTTAGCCATGGTAAGCACGACTACACCCATATGTGACTTCGACACGCCCGCACCAGATTTCGACCTGCCGGGTGTTGACGGGAAAAACTGGAGCCTGCGCGAATGCATGGGACCCAAGGGATTGCTGGTCATGTTCATCTGCAATCACTGCCCCTATGTCAAAGCCATAAATCACAAGCTGGTTCGTGACACGCGGGATCTCAAAGCGCTGGGTGTGAACAGCGTGGCCATCATGTCGAACGATGCGGATTCCTATCCGGAGGATTCGTTCGAAAACATGCAGCGCGCGGCACGCCAGTTCGGTTACCCATTTCCCTATCTGATCGACGAGACTCAGGATGTGGCGCGCGCTTACGGGGCGGTCTGCACGCCTGATTTTTTTGGTTACAACGCTGACTTCGAGCTGCAGTATCGTGGTCGCCTCGACGCGAGCGGTCGGCAGCCCGACACCGGCGAGGTTCGCCGAGATCTGTTCGAGGCCATGAAACAGGTAGCCGAAGCGGGCCAGGGGCCGCGCGAACAGCTTGCGTCGATCGGCTGTTCGATCAAATGGCGCAACGGCGGCGCATGAACGGTCCGTCGCCTTTTGAAGTTCGCGAGCCCGGCACTGAACACCGGGATTGGCAGAGAGGTTACTCCGAATGAGCGAAGTCTTGCTGGTGGGCATTGATTGCAGCGAGTGCGCCGAACGCGCACTGGACTACGCAGCCGACTGGGCGGCGGCCACCCAGCGCCAGTTGGTCGTGGCGCACGTGATTCAGTGGTCTCCTTTCAGTTTTACGACGCCACAGGAGAACGAAGAACGGCATGCGCGTCGTGAGGCCGAGCTGGACCGGGCGCATCGGGAAGTCGTGGATCCCGTGGTCAACAGGCTGCGCGAACTCGGATTGAACGTGCGGGGCGTGATCCGGCATGGGCATCCTGCCGAAACACTCTGCGACGTGGCCGAGGAGTTCGGGGTCACCCACATAGTGGTCGGCAAGACCGGATCGTCGCGAATCCGGGCTCAGCTTTTCGGCAGTGTCGCGCATTCGTTGGTGCAGATATCCAAACAGCCCGTAACTGTCGTACCCTGAGCCGCACGACCTGGAGAATTCAATGATATATACCAAGTGGGGGGCGCGATTGGCCCCGGCCATTGCGCTCCTCGGCTTGCCTCTGCCCGCCTGGGCGCAGGACGGGATAGATCAGCGTATCGATCAGGCAGTGAAGCCGTTTGCGGATGCGGTGGCAGGCTTCATTTTTTCCTCTTTTTCCGTGGACGGCGTCCAGGTTCCGTTCGTGCTTGTCTGGCTGCTTTGCGCGGCCGCCATATTTACGCTGTATTTCAAATTCATCAACTTGCGGGCATTCCGCCACGGTTTCCAACTCGTTCGCGGCGACTACAACGACCCCTTGGCGGCCGGCGAGGTTACCCATTTCCAGGCTTTGGCCACGGCGCTTTCCGGCACGGTCGGCCTCGGCAACATCGCTGGCGTGGCCGTCGCCGTCTCTCTGGGCGGCCCGGGCGCTACCTTCTGGATGATCCTGGCCGGCTTGCTCGGCATGTCCTCCAAGTTCGTCGAATGCACGCTCGGTGTGAAATATCGCAACGAGTACACGGACGGGACAGTGTCAGGCGGACCGATGTATTACCTGTCCAAAGGCCTCGCCGAACGCAGCGAAAAACTGCGGTCGCTGGGCAAGGTGCTGGCGGTCCTGTTCGCCATCTTCTGCATCGGTGGGTCTTTCGGCGGTGGGAACATGTTCCAGGCCAACCAGAGCTTCAAGCAGCTCGTCGCCGTCACCGGCGGCGACGCCAGCTGGTTGGCGGACAAGGGTTGGCTGTTCGGCGTCGTCATCGCGACGCTCGTGGGATTGGTCATCATCGGCGGGATTCAGGGCATCGCCCGGGTCACTTCCAAGATCGTGCCGTTGATGGGCGTGCTTTACGTGACCGCCGGGCTCACGGTCATCGGCATGCACCTCGCCGATGTGCCGGCAGCGTTCGCGTCGGTAGTCAGTGGCGCCTTCACTACCCAGGGCATTGCCGGCGGTGTCGTCGGCGTGCTGATCCAGGGCTTCAAACGGGCCGCTTTTTCCAATGAAGCAGGTATCGGATCGGCAGCCATCGCGCATTCCGCCGTCCGAACCAACCGGCCTGTTACCGAGGGCTTCGTAGCGCTCTACGAGCCATTCATAGACACCGTGGTCGTGTGCACCATCACGGCGCTGGTCATCATAGTGACCGGAACGTGGGATCCCTCGGTCGACCCCAGCCAGGGCGTAGCCCTTACGTCTGAGGCCTTCGAATCCACGATCTCCTGGTTTCCCTGGGTGCTCACTGTTGCCGTGCTCCTGTTCGCATTCTCAACGATGATTTCCTGGTCCTATTACGGCCTGAAAGCCTGGACCTACCTGTTTGGCGAATCAATGGTCACTGATGCGGCCTACAAGATCCTGTTCCTTGCGTTCGTGGTCGCCGGCTCTTCGATGCAGCTCGGCTCGGTCATCGATTTCTCCGATGCGATGATCTTCGCCATGGCATTCCCGAACGTGCTGGGTATTTACTTCCTGCTGCCCACCGTGAAGCGTGAGCTGGACGAGTATTGGGCCGATTACAAGGCCGGCCGTCTGAAGAAGTTCGGCAAAGCGGCTCATCGTCACTGACCGGGATCAATGCAAGTGAAAAAATTGACCATGGTGCGTCCGCTGGCTGGGCTTCCTGTTGCATACTATGGGTAATGCGCTCTGGTTAAAACTTGCGACGCCACAACCCACCCTGAACTGAAACAAAACGGGAGATCCCGATGCCCAATCGATCTGATCTTGCCAACGCGATACGCGCGCTGTCCATGGACGCCGTGCAGCAGGCTAACTCCGGACACCCCGGAATGCCCATGGGCATGGCCGACATCGCCGAAGTCCTGTGGAATGACAATCTCAAACACAACCCGGCCAATCCCCGCTGGGCAGACCGCGACCGTTTTGTGCTGTCCAATGGCCACGGTTCGATGCTGCTCTATTCGCTGTTGCACTTGTCGGGCTACGACTTGCCGATGTCCGAGCTGCGCAATTTCCGGCAGTTGCACTCGAAGACGCCGGGTCATCCGGAGTATGGCGAGACCCCGGGCGTTGAAACCACCACCGGGCCGCTCGGTCAGGGTATTGCAAACGCGGTCGGCATGGCGTTGGCGGAGAAGGTTCTGGCCAACCGCTACAATCGCGGCGGCCACACCATCGTCGACCACCGCACCTGGGTGTTCATCGGTGATGGTTGCCTGATGGAGGGCGTATCGCACGAGGCCTGTTCGTTGGCCGGGCGCCTCGGGCTTGGCAAACTGGTGGCGATCTGGGATGACAACGGAATATCGATCGACGGTGAGGTGGAAGGCTGGTTTACCGACGACACGCCCGGACGATTCGAGGCCTATGGCTGGCAGGTGATTCGCGGCGTGGACGGCCACGATCCGGTCGAGATTCAGCAGGCCATCGATACGGCCCGCGCCCATACCGAACGGCCCACGTTGATCTGTGCCCGGACCATCATCGGTTACGGCTCACCCAACAAGCAGGGGACGGAAGCGACCCACGGTGCTCCTTTGGGAGCTGATGAAGTCGCAGAGACACGGGTCAATCTGGGCTGGAATCACCCGCCATTTGAAATTCCCGCGGATATCGCCGCGGCCTGGGATGCGCGGGAGACCGGAGCGAAAGCCGAAGCGGCCTGGCGTGAGAAATTTGAAGCGTTTCGCCGTGACTTTGCCGGCCTCGCCGAAGAATTTGAGCGGCGGATGTCCGGGGCACTGCCCGATGACTGGGCGGAGCGCAGCACGGAAATCATCGCGCGGCTGCAAGCCGAAGGCGGGGACGTAGCGACGCGCAAGTCATCGCAGATCGCGCTGAACGCCTTCGGGCCCTTGCTGCCCGAGCTGATCGGCGGCTCGGCCGACCTGGCCGGATCGAACAACACGATCTGGTCGGGCAGCGTGAATGTCAACGAAGGCACCCAGGATGGCAATTACATCTACTTCGGGGTTCGTGAATTCGGCATGACAGCCATCTGCAATGGCCTGGCCCTGCACGGAGGGTTCATACCCTACAACGCGACTTTCCTGGTGTTTTCAGACTATGCGAGAAACGCGGTCCGCATGTCGGCATTGCTGCCGGTTCGCAATATCCACGTTTATACGCACGATTCCATCGGCCTGGGCGAGGACGGCCCCACCCACCAGCCAGTCGAACACGTCGCGAGCCTGCGCCTGATTCCCCGGCTCCAGGTCTGGCGCCCTTGTGACACCGTGGAATCGGCCGTGGCCTGGAAGGCCGCCCTCGAAAGCCGGCATGCCCCGACGGTGCTGGTGTTTACGCGCCAGGGCCTGCCGCATCAGTCGAGATCTGCCAGGCAGCTTGAAAACGTGGCGCGCGGAGGCTATGTGCTGTTAGAGGCCAAGGGCGGTGCGGATGCGTTGATCCTGGCCAGCGGCTCCGAGGTCGGGCTGGCGATGGCAGCTGCCAACGAATTGTCATCACAAGGTGTCAAGGCGGCTGTTGTGTCGATGCCGAATCCAGGTCTGTTTCAGCAACAGGACCAAGCGTATCGAGACTCCGTGCTGCCGCCGGCAGTCCGTGCCCGAGTTGCAGTCGAAGCCGGCGTGAGTGCTTGCTGGGCTGGCCTCGTCGGCGACCATGGCGAGGTCATTGGAGTCGATCGCTTCGGCGCCTCAGCGCCGGCGAAGGCATTATTTGAACATTATGGGTTGACCGTTGAGAACGTCAGCCGGGCTGTCCGCGAATCGCTCGCGGCCGCGCAGGACATCTGAACTTTGAACAAGGAGAAAATCAATGGCAATTAAGGTCGCGATCAATGGCTACGGACGTATCGGTCGTAACATCATGCGGGCCGTGTACGAGTACGGCAGGACCGACGAAATCAGGATCGTCGCCATCAATGACCTCGGCGACGCCAATACCAATGCGCACCTGACCCAGTACGACACGGCCCACGGGCGGTTTTCCGGCCAGGTCGAGGTCGATGGCGGTGATCTCGTCATCAACGGCGACCGCGTCAAGGTGTTGGCTGAGCGTGATCCCTCGAAACTCCCCTGGGCGGAGCTCGGTGTCGATGTCGTATACGAATGCACCGGCCTGTTTCGCAGCAAGCAGACCGCTGGCGCGCACCTTGCCGCCGGGGCCAAAAAAGTCATTATCTCGGCGCCCGGTCAGGAAGTGGACAATACGGTCGTGTTTGGCGTCAACCACGACAGCCTTAAGTCCAGCGACCAGGTCATTTCGAATGCATCCTGCACGACCAACTGCCTCGCGCCGTTGGCGAAAGTACTGCACGAGGGCATCGGTATCGAGAGTGGCCTGATGACCACCATCCACGCCTACACCAATGACCAGGTGTTGACCGATGTGTTTCACAAGGACCTGCGGCGCGCGCGTTCCGCGACAATGAGCCAGATTCCGACCAAGACCGGCGCCGCCGCCGCGGTGGGCCTGGTGTTGCCGGAGCTCAATGGCAAGCTGGACGGCTTTTCGATGCGGGTACCGACCATAAACGTGTCCGTCGTGGACCTTACTTTCGTCGCCAAGCGGGCGACCAGCGTAGAGGAAGTGAACCGCATCGTGAAGGCCGCTGCCGATGGCGCCATGAAGGGTGTCCTCGGCTACAACAGCAAGCCTTTGGTATCCATCGATTTCAATCATGATCCGCATTCCTCGATATTCGACGCGGGTCTGACCCGGGTCATGGAAGGCAAGCTGGTGAAAGTGCTTAGCTGGTATGACAACGAGTGGGGCTTCAGCAACCGCATGCTGGATACCACCATTGCCCTGGTGAATGCCTGAATTTTCTGACCTCGAGGAAACCGTGAACTACCTGCGCATGGAAGACCTGGATCTGGCCGGCAAGCGGGTCATGATCCGGGAAGATTTCAATGTACCCGTGAGTGCCGGCCGGGTAACGTCGGATGCCCGCATTCTGGCGGCGCTGCCGACCATCCGGATGGCGCTCGACAAAGGTGCCGCCGTGCTGCTGCTTTCGCACTTGGGGCGGCCCGTCGAAGGCCAGTATGACCCGCAGTTTTCACTGCGGCCCGTGGCCGATCGCCTGTCCGAATTGCTTGGCCTGGAGGTGCGACTTCAGCGGGACTGGCTGGGCGGCGTGGAATTGCAGCCCGGCGAAGTGGTCCTGTGCGAAAATGTTCGCTTCAACCCGGGTGAGAAGGAAAACGATAATGGCCTCGCCGTCTCGATGGCCGGAATGTGCGACGTCTTCGTGATGGATGCCTTTGGCACAGCGCACCGTGCCCAGGCATCGACCGAGGGCGTTATTCGACGGGCGCCGCTGGCCTGCGCCGGTCCCCTGCTGAGTCGCGAGCTCGATGCGCTGCACAAGGCCCTGCAGGAGCCTTTGCGCCCGCTGCTCGCCATCGTAGGCGGGTCCAAGGTCTCGACCAAGTTGACCGTGCTGGAAACGCTGCTGGACAAGGTGGATGAACTCATCGTCGGCGGCGGGATCGCCAACACGTTCATCGCCGCATCGGGTCATGACGTCGGCAAGTCGCTGTATGAACCGGATCTGATTCACGAG
>Ga0316188_10000035_pt1:20000-38423 | contig 38423 bp, 32 predicted proteins | sample Phiworburrow1_MG_FD_204933 | JGI IMG/M metagenome (GOLD analysis project Ga0316188, IMG submission 204933) | Coastal sediment microbial communities from Maine, United States - Phippsburg worm burrow 1 | ecosystem: Environmental > Aquatic > Marine > Coastal > Sediment | place: USA... | reverse complement strand
CAAGTAATTAATTTTATTAATTTTACCAATTAATAAAATTAAACTTTTCAGACTAAGCTTAACATCAAAAAATAATTGAGCATTATTTTTCGATAAGAACCTTAATCTATAAAAAATTTAAGCATCAAAATTCTTAACTATTTATCAATCAAAAACTAATTACCACCACTATACAATTTAATTTTTTTTGTAAAATAAATCTATATTTCTAATGATCAAATATTTTGGAATATATAAATTAAGTCATTTTAGTTGAAATAAATGGATAAAATTAAAATTTTAATTTATTTTACAAAATTATTATCCCCAATAAAACCCAGTAATTATTAAATTTTAAATAAATTACTGATAAAACTTTTAAACTACTATATGATGAATTACACAACTGCTCTACCTGATTTTATTGAGATGCAACGGGTAAGTTTCTGTTGGTTTATTGCAGAAGGACTAAATGAGGAATTAAATACTTTTTCAAGAATTTATGATTTTAGCCAAAATACAGAATATGTTTTATTTGGTCAAGAATATACCTTAGTAAAACCTATTTATAATATAGTTCGAGCTAAAAAATATACAGCGAATTATTCTGCTCAACTTGTTATTCCACTAGAAGTTCGGAATAAAAAAACAAATATTATAAAATACCATAGTAAATTTCCTATCATTAATTTACCTTTAATGACAAGTGCTGCAACATTTGTCATTAATGGATGTGAGCGGGTTATTGTTAGTCAAATTATTCGAAGTCCTGGTGTATACTTTGAGAAAAACAAACACCAAAAAAAGAATAATAAAAAAATAAAAAAAGTATCTAGTGAAATTGGAAAATTAAAAAGTTTTACTCCCCCAAGTGAAATTTTACCTACTGAAAGCCGATTATATTTTTTAAAGCCAACAATCAAAAAAAAGAATAAAAATAAAGAAAATTGGAATTGGTTAGGAGAAACTATAAATCTTTATTCATTTAAACAATTAAAAGACTCTGAAATTGATTTTAGTTCTTCATTTATTGAATATTTTAAGATTTATAAAAGTTTAGCTGAAACACAAGATTTAGCCACAAAAATAAAACGAATTCACATTTTTTTAAAATGGTTAGCATGTAATGAAAAGTTTACATTATCTAATAATCAACACAGAATTTTTTTAATAATTAATTGTTTTAATTTATTAACAAAAACAGTTGCAAAATATAAAATTTTGAAAAAAAGAAATGGTAATAATGATAATCAAATACTATTTGAAGATTCTAACCAACTTAAAAAATTATACACTAAAATATCTCACAAATCAGAAGCACTAATAAACTTAAATATAAATTTGGAATTATTTAATTTTTTGCTTCGAGATTTAGATAATTTCACTCAAATCAATAACTTTAATTTCTTAAAATTAAATATTGTACCCAAACTTACGGTAATTATTAATAACCCTAAAATACAATCTAACCTTTATTTCACTAGTAGTTTTAAAGAACTTATTAAATTTAAATATAACTTTACTAAAAAAGAAAAAGAAAAACGAAGAAGTCAATCACAAACAAAAATATTTAAAAACAAAACAAAATATCTAAAAACAAAATCTAAGATTATTCAATATAAAGACGACCATTTAATAAAAGATATTTATAAAGAAAAGTATGGAGAAAAAGAATTATACACTGCGACCTTAATTCCTGAATATGGGTCATGGATTCGATTTGGCTTTCAAAAGAATACGAAAATTAATATTGCAAAATATCCTATAAAAAATCAAGAAGATGAAATTATTATTCAACTTGATAAAGTAACCCAAAAACCAATTATCCATTTATTAAAAGAAATGGGGGTTACAGATTTAGAAATTTGTCAAAACTTACAAAATTCAGAATTTTTCTATTTTAATAAACCAATCTTAACTCATTCAATTTATCAACCAAATAAACTATTACGTTTTAATTTAAATAAAAATTATTATAAAAATATTTCAGAATTTTCTAGAATTTTTGATCCCTCTTATTATCGTTTAGGAAAAATTGGTCGTTCAAAATTAAATAATAGATTAAATATTAAATTATCAAAACGTATTACGACAATTACTTATGAAGATGTTTTTGCAATAGTCGATAAATTAATAACTTTGTCTACTTCTAAACAGATTAGTGATGATATTGATCATTTAAAAAACCGACGAGTTCGTTCAGTAGGTGAATTATTACAAAATCTATTCCGCATTGGATTCCAAAGATTATTGCGAAAATTACGAAGTCAAACAAATAAAACTTATTCAAGTCAATTATCAAGTTTTAATATAGTTGGAGCAACTATTAGGGAATTTTTTGGGGCAAGTCAATTGTCACAATATATGGATCAAACAAACCCATTATCATCATTAACGCACCGACGACGAATTAGTGGTTTAGGACCTGGAGGGTTTGATAGAGATCGAATTAGTTTCGCTGTTCGAGATATTCACCCAAGTCATTACGGACGAATTTGTCCTATAGAAACCCCTGAAGGACAGAACGTAGGTTTAATTGCTTCCTTAACAACATGTGCAAGAGTTAATGACTCTGGATTTTTAGAAACACCTTTCTGGAGAGTTATAAATGGAAAAGTTATTAAAACAGGAAATCCTATTTATTTAACAGCTGATATTGAAGATTTTTATAAAATTGCTCCCGCTGATATCTCTACAAATGAGAATAATTACTTAACAAAAAATTTAATTCCTGTACGTTATAAACAAGACTTTTTAACTGTTACCCCATCAGAAGTAGATTTCATTGCCGTTTCTCCGATTCAAGTTGTTTCTGTCGCTGCATCTTTAATTCCATTCTTTGAGCATGATGATGCGAACCGTGCCTTAATGGGTTCTAATATGCAACGACAATCAGTACCATTATTATTACCCCAAAAACCAATTGTTGGAACAGGTCTGGAAAATCAAATTGCATTAGATTCTGGTATGGTAATCAATGCTCAACGTGCGGGGATTGTAGAATCAGTAACAGCAAATAAAGTTATTATACGTGAAAATTCCGGACGACATTATAAATATGATTTACAAAAATATCAACGGTCGAACCAAGAAACTTGTATTAATCATAGACCAATAGTATGGGAGGGTGAGAAAATAAAATCCGGCCAAATGTTAACAGATGGTCCAGGAATAATAAGTAATGAACTTTCGTTAGGACAAAATGTCTTAGTAGCTTACATGCCATGGCAAGGTTATAATTTTGAAGATGCAATTTTAATTAATGAACGTTTAGTTTATGAAGATATTTTTACATCAATTCATATTGAAAGATATGAAATTGAAATTGACCGAACAGCTGAAATGTCTGAACAAACAACGAATAATATTCCAAATTTAAGTATTTCGGATGTTCAAAATTTAAATGAAGATGGAATTGTTACAATTGGAACATTTGTAAAACCAGGAGATATTTTAGTAGGAAAAATTATTCCCAAAGATGATTCCGAACAATTACCAGAATCAAAATTACTTAGAGCAATTTTTGGAGCAAAAGCAAAAGGAGTTCGTGATACTTCATTCCGAATGCCTGAAGGAGAATATGGAAGGGTTATTGAAACTTTAACCTTTAATCGGCGCACAAAACTTGCATATAAATTTGAAAAAATTCAAATTTTTATAGCACAAATAAGAAAAATTCAAGTGGGAGATAAAATTGCTGGTCGTCATGGGAATAAAGGAATAATTTCTCGTATTTTACCACGCCAAGATATGCCTTTTCTTCCAGATGGAACACCTATTGATATTATTTTAAACCCTTTAGGAGTTCCCTCTCGCATGAATGTAGGACAATTATACGAATGTTTATTAGGATTAGCAGGCCATAAACTGAATCGTCGCTTTAAAATCTTACCATTTGATGAAATGTATGGGTCAGAAGTTTCACGAATTTTAATTAATAAAAAATTAAGACAAGCTTCAATTGAAAATGACGAAGCTTGGCTGTTCAATCCTTATTCTCCAGGGAAAATGGTTCTTCTTGACGGTAGGACAGGTAAAGAATTTGATAATCCTGTTACTGTAGGTAATGCGTATATGTTAAAATTAATCCATTTAGTTGATGATAAAATGCATTCCAGAGCAACAGGTCCTTATTCATTAGTTACTCAACAACCTTTAGGTGGAAAAGCTCAACATGGAGGTCAAAGATTTGGTGAAATGGAAGTTTGGGCGCTTGAAGGGTTTGGTGCATCTTTTACATTAAAAGAACTTTTAACAATTAAATCAGATGATATGCAAGGGAGAAATGAAACATTAAATTCTATAATTAAAGGTCAACCAATACCAACGTCTGGTGTACCAGAATCGTTTAAAGTTTTAGTTCAAGAATTAAGGTCAATTGGATTAGATTTAAGTACTTACAGAATTGATGAATTTAGTTCAGATGAATCATATGAAATTGAATTAAATTTAATTGAAAAATATAATCCATTGCTAAAAACATTTTCTCACACATCAAATATAAATAATATTTCATTTTAAAAATTTAATATGATACGCTCTGAAAAAGAATTCGATTATATAAAAATAAAATTAGCTTCTCCTATGAGAATCTTACAATGGTCTCATAGAAAATTACCTAATGGACAATTTGTTGGAGAAGTTCAAAAGTCTGAAACTATTAACTACCGAACATTTAAACCTGAAATGGATGGGTTGTTTTGTGAAAGAATTTTTGGGCCAAGTAAAAGTTTAGAATGTGCATGTGGTAAGTATAAACGAGTTCGATATGAAGGATTAATATGTGAACGTTGTGGGGTTGAGTTAACCGAATCAAGAGTTCGACGACATCGAATGGGTCATATAAATTTAATTTATCCTGTTACACATGTTTGGTACACTAATAGTCGACCAAATTATATTGCTTTATTACTTGAAGTTGAGCAATGTGAAAAAAGATTAGATACAGGATGGACAGAATTTACGGATTCACGAGATATTAAAGAGAAAGATAATAAAATTATACCTGAGTATCTTTCTTCAGATATTGAATGTCGTAATTATCTTATAAGCCCTAAAGCACTTCTAAATTCTAAAGAGTTTCTCAAAAAAAAGTCAAAAGCAAAAAAATCTAATATTGTAAATTTTTATGATGAACGCATTAAACGTATAAAACTAGCATCTCTTGCTTATTTTATTGCTGAGGATGAAATTAGTTTTTACGGACTTCATTGGGATTTACAACAATATAGGCGTTGTAGAGAATTAGGATTTACAGGTTATCCTTTAAAGCCACATTCAAAATCCCATAATCGACGTCGAAATACACCAAAATATTTATTACGATCAACCCCAAATTATTTAATTGGTGCTGTTTTAATTAAACGTGAATTAGAAAAATTGAATCTTGAACAAGAAATAATTAAAACACGTAATTTTATTACCCTTTGTAGTAAAGTACTTCATAAAGAACAACCGTTCTATAATTTTTCACATTGGGCTAAGAAATGGGAATACCAACGTATTTATAAATTACGAGATCAATCAATTAAAAGAATTCGTATCTTAGAAAATTTATTAACTACTGGTGCAAATCCTGCATGGATGATTATAACAATACTACCAGTTATACCACCTGCATTAAGACCAATGATTCAATTAGAAGGTGGACGTTTTGCAACTTCTGATTTAAATGAATTATATCGAAGAATAATTACACGGAACAATCGTCTACTTCGACTATTAGAAATTGATGCTCCTCAATTAATTATTCGAAATGAAAAACGGATGTTACAAGAAGCAGTGGATACACTAATTGATAACGGAAAACGTGGCAAAATTGCGTTAAGTGCAAGTAATCGTCCACTAAAATCATTATCTGATATTATAAAAGGGAAACATGGACGTTTTCGTCAAAATCTACTTGGTAAGCGAGTAGATTATTCGGGAAGATCTGTTATCGTTGTAGGTCCGAGTTTAAAACTGAATCAATGTGGACTACCTTATGAAATGGCAATTGAATTATTTCAACCATTTATAATTCGTGAATTAATTAATCAAGGGTTAGCCAGCAATATGAAAGTTGCAAAAAACTTACTCCAACAAAATGAACCAATTATAGATCCTGTACTTGAAAAAGTACTATCAAATCATCCTATCTTTTTAAATCGAGCACCGACATTACATCGTTTAGGAATACAAGCTTTTGAGCCGATTATTGTTCAAGGCCGTGCCATTAAACTTCACCCTTTAGTTTGTTCAGCCTTTAATGCTGATTTTGATGGAGATCAAATGGCCGTCCATGTTCCGCTTTCATTAGAAGCGCAAGCAGAATGCTATATGTTAATGCTAGCACCTTATAATTTTTTATCTCCTGCAAATGGTGAACCAATTATTATGCCAAGCCAAGATATGGTATTAGGGTGTTATTATTTAACTGTCAATAATATAAATGGATTGTTGGGGTCAAACCACTATTTTGCTGATTTAAACGATGTTATGTTAGCTTACAATCAAGATAAAATAGAAATTCATACGTCAATCTGGGTTCGTTATAAACATAAAATTTCTAAACCTTCAAATTTTATAAAGCAAATTAAATTAAAAGATGGAAGTTTTATTGAATATTATGAAAATATTCAAATTCGTAAAGATAAAAATAATAAAACGATTGTTCAATATTTACAGACTACAACTGGACGTGTTCTTTTAAATTATACGATTCAAACAACTTTAAATCTTAAATTATAAAGATTTAACATATTTGAATTTTAACAAACAATTAAATAAAAGAATTATGAAAGATTATATTTATCAAAATACACTTGTTAATAAAAAACAATTAAAAGAATTATTAGCTTGGAGTTTTTCAAAATACGATTCAATGCAAGCTTCATTACTAGCAGATGAATTAAAATATCTTGGATTTAAATATGCAACACAAGCGGGGATTTCTATTAGCATTGAAGATTTAAAAGTTCCAGCAACAAAAAATGAAATGCTGGAAAAAGCAAATAAAAACATTTTAAATGCCGAAAAAATTTGTTTAAAAGGGAAAATCACAGATGTAGAGCGTTTTCAAAAAATTATTGACACTTGGAGTATAGCTAGTGAATCTTTAAAAGATAATGTAGTAGCGTATTTTAAAACCTATGATCCTTTAAATTCTGTTTATATAATGGCATTCTCCGGTGCTAGGGGAAATTTATCTCAAGTTCGTCAACTTGTAGGGATGCGCGGTCTTATGGCTGATCCTAGTGGTGAAATTATGCGGGTACCAATTAAAAAGAATTTTCGTGAAGGATTAACAATCACAGATTATTTAATGTCGGGTTATGGGGCTCGTAAAGGTATTGTTGATACTGCATTAAAAACAGCAAATTCAGGGTATTTGACTCGTCGTTTAATTGATATTGCACAAGATATTATTATTCGCGAAAAAAATTGTTCAACTTCTGCTTCTTTTATAATTGATAGTAAAAATAAATTAGACAATGAACAGATTATTGGGCGAATTTTAGCAAAATCGGTTTATGATCCAACAACTAAAAAATTAGTTGCCTTAGCGAACACACATATCACAGTAAAATTATTAAATATATTTGAACAAAAACAAATATCAAAATTTCATATTCGTTCTCCACTAACTTGTAATTTATACCATTCAATTTGTCAAATGTGTTATGGATGGGATTTATCAAATCAAAATTTAGTTGATTTAGGAGAAGCTGTTGGCATTCTTGCTGGACAATCCATTGGTGAACCTGGTACTCAATTAACAATGCGAACGTTTCACACAGGAGGGATTTTTACTTCCGAAGCTAGACAACAAATTATTAGTCCAACAAATGGTGTTATTAAGTTTTCTAAAATTTTAAAAACAATTATATTACGTACAAACCGAGGGGATGATGTACTTGTTACTAAAAATTCTGGATCATTACTATTAATTCCTGAACAACGGGAAGAAAAAATGATTCAAATAGAATTATTACGAAATACAATGTTATTTATAAAAAGTAATCAATATGTAAAAAAATCAGCAATAATAGGGGAACTTATAAGTACAGAAAAACAAACTTTAACAGAAAGAAAGCCGATACTAAGTGATACAGCTGGTGAGATTTTCATTCCTAGATTAAAAAATAAAACAAATTTAATTGCCCAAAATAGACTACTATGGATTTTATCAGGACAAGTATACCAAGCTCCTAGTAATTCTTTTTTAAATTTTTACACAGATCACAAGATTAATAAAAATAGTTATATTTTTAGAACGAAATTAATAAACCAATATTCCGGGTATATTAAAATTTTTGATACGAAGAAGAATGTCTTAGGACAAAAATTTCAAATTATAAACGATACACATTTTTTAGATAATAGTTATATAGAAAAAATTCTTAAACCCAAAAATAATAAAAACTATTTAATTAGTAATGAAAATTCAAAATATTTAGTTAGGTTAAAAGATTCAAATTTTGAAAATTGGAAACGTTGTAATAATAATAAACCTTTTGCCCTTTCCTTTACTAATAATTTCAAAGCTTTAACAGGAGGGATAATGTATTATGATCAACGAATTAAGCAAAAACAAGATACAGTTGATCAATTAATTTCATACAATATATCATATGAATTAGATAAAGAATTCTATGAAAAAATAAGTAAAAACCACTACGAAAATTTTTTAAAGAATTTAAAAACTAAAATTGATAAAAATGGCTTTATTTTTTATCAAAAGTTTTTAAATTATCAAGAGATGGAAATTGTTTTTTCAAAATTTAAATTAAAAAAACAAATTATTCACAATTCTCTGATTTGGCTTTCTGAAGAAACATATAAATTAAACTGTGATAAAAATATTTTATTAGTAGAAAATGGTAATTTCATATCAAAAAATTTTGAAATTATACCAAATATTGTTTCTAAAACAGCTGGTATCATAGGGGTTTCTCAAAAAAATAATATTATTGAAGAAATTGCAATTAAAGCTGGGTTTGTTTATCAAGGTAAACAACTTGAAGAATTAGATAAAAATGTATATTACCCAGGTGAAATTATTTTTGAAAATATTGAAATAACTCAGCCTTCATTGTGTGAGCATATTACGACAAAGGCTAGTAATCAATTATTAATTAGACCTTTAGCTATTTACGAAATCCCTAAAGAAAAGAAATTCAAAAAATTTTTTACTAATACAAAAGACTCAGAATCGATTTATAAAATAAGTACTAAAACTAATTACTTATATAAAACAAATCAAAAGATTAAAACATCTAATAACATAAATTTAATTTCTCAAAGTATAAACTTAAATTCAAAAAACTCATTACAAAATAATATTACAATTGATTTAAGTAATTCATTTAAACTGAAACGGTTAAATCTAAAAATTTTACAAGAATTAGTTTTAAACCAATATATTCCAGCATATTTAAAATATACAAATTTACAATCTTGTTTACTTTTTGAGCCAACTCAATTTATTGATTCTTATACAACTTTAGGGTATCTTGAATCACTTACAATGAATTCTTTAGAAGTAGTAAGATTTAAATCAAAACATTCAACCAAAAAACAAATTTTTTTAATATCTAATGATGATTGTATAACCGTCCAAAAAGAACAAGAACAAGACAAAAAGAACTTAGTTAATGAATTAATAATTGATAATATTAAGGTAAATCAAACAGGAAAAGTTTTAATTGACAATGGTAAATTTTTAACTATTCAAAAAGGACGCCCTTACTTTTTTCCAAATTGTAAAACTGATAATTCTAAAGAAAAACTTGATTTACAATATAAATTACTAAAATTAAACCAAAAGATTTGTAATTATAAATCTAGCACTTTTTTAAACTATTATGATATTACTAAAAGGTCTATCATAGAAAAACTAGATCCAAATAAAAAATCGTATGGGTTTAAAATTAAATTCTCAAAAATGTTTATAAAAAAAAATGGAAAATTCTACAGTTCACCAATCCCATTAACTCTAAACAATTTTTCGTTAACAAAAGAAAAACAAAAAATAAATCAAATAAGTACACTTACTATTAAAAATACAGAATTAAAAATCAAACAATGTTTGCCCTTACTTCTAAAGAGTTCTGAATTAATTTCAAATAAAATGAAAGAAAATAGTCCTTTTAGTACAAATTTAACAGGTTTAAAATTATTAAAATATCCTTTTAATAAATCAATTGGAATTCATTCAATAACAGAAGATTATTTTGAACAGGAAGTAAATAGTGTTTATTGTAAGAATGGTGAATTTATTGAAAAAGGCGAAGTTCTTGGTTTATTAAATTTTGAAAAAGAAATTACTGGAGATATTGTTCAAGGCTTACCACGAATAGAAGAATTATTAGAAGCACGAAAAAAGAAACCTACAAATAAACATTTAGCAATAAATCAAAAAACAAGTTTATTAATTCAAAAAACAAGTATTGATTCAAGTTTTGAATTTCAAAAACTAGGAACAACTATAAAAGAAAATGATAAAATTAATCCTCATAATCTATTAAAAATTTACTTCAATTATTATGGAATAAAAAAACAATTTTTCTCACGTCAAGAACGGTTTTCGACTTCATATCGGCTAGTTAATAATTATGAAGCAAGTTATAGAACATTTAAAAAAATTCAATTATTAATATTAAATGCAGTTCAATCAGTTTATGAATCACAAGGTGTTTCAATTGCAAATAAGCATTTAGAAGTTATTATTAAACAAATGACTACAAAAGTTTTAATAACACATGAAGGTCACACCCCATTATTACCTCGTGAAGTAGTTGATTTATACCATATCCAATATATTAATGAAATTATTGAAGGACATAATAAATGCCCAGCATACTATGTTCCATTATTATTAGGAATTACAAAAGCTGCTTTAAATAATCCAAGTTTTATTTCAGCAGCAAGTTTCCAAGAAACTACCCGTGTTTTAACAAAAGCTGCTATTGAAGGTCGAGTAGATTGGTTACGTGGTTTAAAAGAAAATATAATTATTGGGCATTTAATACCATCTGGAACAGGTTATCAAAGTTACACGAATTGCTTTAATTTAAATACTGAAAATGTAACCACAATTAGACCAGAAAAAATTAAAACTAAAATCTAGACTTATTTCTTTTCAATCTGTTAATGTTATCTTATACTAAAATAAACTAAAATTATTTACTTAAGGAGTTATAAAATTTTATGGCTGATGTTAACTTAGCCCAATTATTAGAAGCCGGGGTTCATTTTGGACACAAAGCTTATAGATGGAATCCAAAAATGTTTCCTTATATTTATACTGAACGAAATAATATTCATATTCTAGATTTAGTTCAAACAGCTCAATTATTAAAACGAGCAAATAAATATGTTGCAAAAGCAGCATCAGACGGAAAAACATTTTTATTTATTGGAACAAAACGTCAAGCAAGTGCTGTAATTGCTCAACAAGCAAATAGTTGTGATTCGTATTATGTAAATCATCGATGGTTAGGCGGAATGTTAACCAATTGGGTAACACTAAAAAGTCGAATTGAGCGTTTAAAAGAATTAGAACAACAAGAGGTTGATGGAATCTTTAATTTATTACCAAAAAAAGAAGCATCATTACGCTCAAAAGAGTTAGAGAAATTACGAAAGCACTTAAATGGTATTAAAAATATGACTACATTGCCTGATGTGGCAATTATCATTGACCAAAAACGTGAGATGACTGCTATTCAAGAATGTCGTAAATTAGGCATTCCTATTATTTCTATTTTAGACACTAACTGTGATCCAGATTTAGTAGATATACCAATTCCTGGTAATGATGATGCTGTACGAGCAATTAAATTAATTTTAAGCTCATTAACAGATACAATCAATCAAAATACAGTAAAGAGATAGATCTATTTAAAGAGAAAAATGTATATTTAAAACATTTGGTAATGTATAGATAAAATAATTTTTTTAAAATAGTTGAATTTTACAGGAAGAAAATTTGTATTTATATTCACTTTCTTCCTGTAAAATTAAACTATTATGTTAATGAAACTTTACCACCTGCGTCTTCAATTTGTTTTTTCGCATCTTCCGCTGCATCTTTATTTAATGATTCTTGAACCATTTTTGGCGCTGATTCCACAAGTTCTTTTGCCTCTTTTAAACCTAACCCAGTTAAAGTTCGAACAACTTTTAATACTGCGATTTTTTTATCAGCTGGAACTTCGTCTAACATAACGTTAAATTCTGTTTTTTCTTCTACTTCTTCAGCAGCACCTGGTGCTGCAGCCATTACAACTCCGCCACCCACACTCGCGGATGCATCAACTCCAAATGTTTCTTCAATTGCCGTTACTAATTCTGATGCTTCTAATAAAGTTAACGTTTTTAATTCTTCAACAATTTGATTAATTTTATCTGACATAATAATTTTTATTTATGGTATATGTTTAAATTTAATTTATTTATTTAGCTTTTGATTTACTAATCAAATGCATTTAAATCTAATTGAATTGATGGACCCATACTGCTGCAAATAAATAAACTCTTAAAATATTTACCTTTCACACCAGAAGGACGATTTTGTTCTATTGATTGATATAATGATGTTAAATTCTCAATTAATTGAGAATTTGAAAAATTTGCTTTTCCAAAACTTACATGAACAACACCTGCTTTATCAGCCTTATATTCAAATTTTCCTTTTTTGAATTCAGATAATGTTTCTGTTAAACTTGTACTAACAGTTCCCGATTTTGGTGAAGGCATTAATCCTTTTGGACCTAAAACTCGGCCGAGTTTTGCTAATTTTGGCATCATGTCGGGCGTTGCCACTAATAAATCAAAATTAATGGTTCCTTGACTTATATCATCAATTAAGTCTTGACTACCAACAATATCAGCTCCAGCTTCTTTTGCTTCATTAAAATTTGTTTCATTTGTTAAAACAGCAATACGGGTTGACTTGCCTACTCCATGAGGTAATGTTACTGTTGTACGTAGTTGTTGGTCTGCATATTTTGGATCAATATTCAAATTAGCATGCAATTCAACAGATTCAATAAATTTTGCTGTAGCAGTTTCTTGAAGCAAATTAATGGCTTCTTCTAAACTTAAATGAACAACATTTGTAATCTTTTTAAAGTTTTCATTTTGACGTCTGGATAATTTTCGCATATAATTTCTTTCTTTAAAACTTATAAACTTAGATTTTAATCTACAACTGTAATACCCATATTTCGGGCAGTTCCTTCAACAATTTTGACTGCACTACTTATTTTAGTAGTATTCAAATCTGGTAATTTAATATTAGCGATTTCTTCTAATTGTGCTTTTGTTACAGAACCAACATTTACTCGATTTGGTGTTGACGAGCCTTTTTTAACTTTCGCAGCATTAGCCAATAGAACAGAGGCAGGTGGTGTTTTAAGAAGAAAAGTATAACTTCGGTCTTCATAAACTGAAATTTCAACTGGAATAATAAGTCCGGCTTTTTCAGAAGTTCGAGCATTATATTCTTTACAAAAGGCTGCAATGTTTACACCATGTTGACCTAAAGCTGGACCTACAGGAGGGGCAGGTGTAGCCTTTCCAGCAGGTAATGCTAATTTAATCAATGCAGTTATTTTTTTTGGCATATAATTTTATTTTTATTTCTTGATAGAATGCAGATATACAATTTTAACTTTAATTAACTATAAAAAATTTAACGTTTTTGTTAAAAGTTTTTACTTTTAATTTATCTTTAGATTTTTTATAAAATCAATTAGTTACGGAAAATTTGAACAATTAAAATTCTATTTTTAAATACATACCTCTTTTTTCTAAGAGAAACGCGTCCTGAAGGACTTGAACCCTCGACATCTAATTTTGGAAACTAGCGTTCTACCAACTGAACTAAGGACGCATACTAATATCTTAATAAATATATGTTTAAAAGACAAGGTTTCTTATTTTTTTTAAGGTAAAATATAAATTTTAATGAATATGAAAAATTTTAATAGGAAAGTACAGTTTTCAATCTCGAATACCCCTTTACCACATAATTTCATGGCAGAAAAAATTATATTAAGTTGTTTGTTAATTAATTATGAAGCAATTGAAATTACAATAAAGACTGTTCGGGTTGAAACTTTTTATTTTATAAATCATCAAGAAATTTATAAAGCTATTTTAGAAATGTATAGGAAAAAACTTCCAATAAATGTCTTTTCAGTAAATGACTTTTTAAAAGAAAGTGGTTGTTTAAATAAAATTGGAGGAACAAAAGTTTTGTTAGAGCTTCTTAACCAAATCCCTAATTTAGTTTATTTAGAAGAATATATTCAATTAATTCAAGATAAATTTTTACGGCGTTCATTAATTAATTTAGGGTATGAAGCTATTAATTCAGCTTATATTACAAATATTCCATTAGAAAAAATTTTAGATGATTTTGAAAAAAAGTCATTTCAGTTAACAAACGAATTAATAGAGGAAAAAAAACTCACTACTGCAGAATTATTTTCAAATATTTTCTTAGAATTAAAAGAAAAAGCGTTAAAACCGGAATTACCGGGATTAGCATCTGGGTTTTGTGATTTAGATTCATTAACTCAAGGTTTCCAAAAATCCGATTTAATTATCCTTGCAGGACGACCTTCTATGGGAAAAACAGCTTTTGTTTTAAATATGGCAGAAAATGTACTCAAAAAATATAAAATACCAATATTATTTTTTAGTCTTGAAATGTCAAAAGAGCAATTAATATACCGTCTACTCTCAAATGAAACGGGAATCAGTCAAACCCGTTTAAAAATTGGAAATTTGTATAAAGAAGATTGGCATGAATTAAAAAAAAGTATTCAAAATTATTCTCGCTTACCATTTTTTATTGATGATAGAGCAAATTTAACAACTCAAGATATTCGTTCTAAATTAAAACAAGTATTATTTGAACAAAATAAAGTTGGGTTAATTATTATCGATTATTTACAACTACTTATTAATTCAAAATTAAAGACTGAAAATCGTGTTCAAGAACTCTCTCAAATTACTCGATCATTGAAAAATCTTGCTAAGGAATTTCAAATACCAATTATTACATTATCTCAGTTAAGTCGAAATGTTGAAAATCGAATTAATAAACGCCCTGTTTTATCTGACTTACGCGAAAGTGGATCAATTGAACAAGATGCTGATTTAGTATTAATGTTGTATAGAGAAAATTACTATAATTCAATAAGTGAAAAGAATGAAAAAATTACTCCAGCTGAACTAATAATTGCAAAACACCGTAATGGACCGTTGGGGATGGTTGAATTATCATTTCAAAATGATCCTACTAAGTTTTTTAATACTTTTACTAATCCACTATAAATGCCCAGACCCAGATTCGAACTGGGGACACGAGGATCTTCAATCCACTGCTCTACCAACTGAGCTATCCGGGCTTATATATATATATATTACTACATTTTACTTAAAATAGCAATATTAATTACTATTGTTATTTTAAGTAAAATGTAGTATAATAAATATTAGATATAGCAAATAATATAATTTACTTAATAAAATCTAACTATGTCAGGATTGTAAAATAGCAGCATAAGATATAACGAGTATATTAGTATTTTAGCTATATCAATTATAACGAGTATATTAAAAGAATTAAAGAGCACATTGTAAATCATATTTCACAATATTCTATTAAAATAAAAATCTAATAATATTTTATATTACGCTTAGTTACATAACAGTAAAAAAAAAAAAAATTTTCGTCAAAATAGGTCAATATCTTGGAGATATAATAGACTAATATTAAACACTATTTATTTATTGAGATATCATTAGTTGTAATAATGTATCAAAATATTAAAGAGAAAATTATTATCATTACTCTGGACAAGAAATATAAAAACTGAGAACTAATCCATATGAAATATTAACCCAAATATGTAAAGAGAATTAAATAAGATAGTTTTCTAGGCTTAAGTAACCTCCTCTTTTAAAAAGAAAATTTTTTTATATCGAATCATCAATTTGAAAACAGTTTTGTGTAAAATAGTAAAACATTATAGTAAAAAGCAAGTAATAATATTATAGTTAAATATTACTTTAATTAATTAATAGAAATAGAATTAAGAAATAAAAAATTGCAATAACCGCATAATTTGGTAAATGCTTCTCTGATTTATTGTGTAAATTGGTATTTTTTGTTTCCTTGCTAAATTTTTTAGTCGAAAATTTTGTCTCAAATGTTTTTTCAAACCTATTATAAGATTTGCTTGTTTAATTTGAGTTGTAAGTATAACTTTATCCCCAAGTTTTATTAAAATTTCTCGAATTAAATTTTTTGATAACGAATAGGGGTAAATAATAAGAGTTGTTTTTTTTGAAACTACTAATCTAAGTCTTTTTGATTTATCCATTTCAAACCAATTTTTATGAATAGAAATCATTTCTTGGTTTAAAAACCGGGAACTTTTTACTAAAAAATCTTTTTGTAACCTTTTATATTTAATAAGTAATTTCTCATTTTTTTTAATAATGCGAGTTTGTAAAATATGATGATTTCCACGTAATATTAAATCAACAGAATTTTGAACATTCTCATGGATTGTCCAAGAATAAACATTATTAACTTCAATTGCCAGTTGGAATGCAGGGTACGATTTTCGTTCTAAAATACTTTTTTGCGTACCTCTTCGTTTAGCTTCTTCATCACTTATGGTTACATATTGAATTCCACCAATCAAATCTGATAAAGATGGATTCTTAATTAAATTTTCTAAACAATTTCCATGAGTTGTCCCTACTAATTGAACACCTTTTTCTGCAATAGTTCTTGCTGCTAAAGCTTCAAGTTCTGTCCCAATCTCATCAATAACAATGACTTGTGGCATATGATTTTCAATTGCTTCTAACATAATTTTATGTTGAAGATCCGTTTTTTGCACTTGCATTCGCCTAGCTCTACCTATTCCAGTATGAGGAACATCGCTATCTCCAGCAATTTCATTGGATGTATCAATAATAATAACCCGTTTTTCAATTTCATCAGAGAGTACACGGGCAATTTCTCGAATAATTGTTGTTTTTCCAACACCAGGTTTTCCTAATATTAAGATAGATTTTCCAGATTCAAGTAAATCTCTAATAATTGAAATTGTACCAAAAATAGCTCGTCCAACGCGACATGTTAATCCATTGATTAAAAATTGACGATTTCTAATGCAACTTATTCTATGAAGTGTTCGCTCAATTCCTGCACGATTTTCTCCACTAAATTTACTTATACGTTTAGTTATATAATCTATATCTTGCCATGAAATAATTTTTTGTGATAAATATTCAGGACCTGTCGTAAATCGAGCTTCAGGTCGCCTTCCTAAATCTAAAACAATTTCAATTAATTTATCTTTATTTGGATAATTATATAAATGTTGATAAATAAAAAATGGTAAATTTCTTAAAAGTTTTTCTAAATCATCATCAATATTCATTTAACGTAAATTTCTTTAAGATTTTATAACTGATAAGTTAATAAATTCTTGATAAGGTTAACCTTATCAAGAATTTATTTTAACTATTTTTTGCAAGATCAACGAAGTGATTAAAAGTAGAACAATCTAAAACTGCCATTTGAGCTAACATTTTTCTATTTAAATTAACTCTATTCTTTTTAAGAGAACTTATTAATTGGCTATAAGTAATACCTTTTTGTCTTGCAGATGCATTTATTCGACTAATCCATAGTTTCCGGAAAACACGTTTTTTCTGTTTTCTTCCAACATAGGAATAACGTAAAGCTTTCATTACTTGTTGGTTGGCTACTCTAAATAGGCGAGAATGAGCACCTCTATAACCTTTAGCAAGTTGTAAAATTTTTTTTCGACGCTTACGGGCAACATTTCCTCGTTTAACTCTTACCATTTTTTATCTTTAATAAGGTAACATTAATTTAATAGGTTTGCTATCACCTGGGGCAACACAAACTCTTTGTGATAGTCTTCGTTTTTGAACGTTTGATTTTTTCATTAAGAGATGACCTTTATACGCATGACGGCGTAAAAAATTACCTGTCCCTGTTTTTTTATAACGTTTCAGAGCTGCTTTTCGAGTTTTTAATTTAGGCATAAATTTTTAATTTTTTTTAGAAGAGTATAAATCTCTAAAATAAAGTTTGGATCTTAGAGGATGTGAATAAAGAATTTGATCATACTTTTGAAAATTTGTAAAAGAAGAAGACTGCCAATTTACAGGGCAGGCGTGACCTGGATTTTTTTTCACATATTGAATAGATTCAATAATACGAATTAATTCATTTATACTACGACTACATAATAAATTGTTAACAGTATAGTATTGAATTATTCCTTCTTTGTCAATAATGAATACCCCAGGCAGTGCTAACCCTTCTTCTGTTAAAAGCTTATAATCTCGAGTAATAGTCTGGCTTAAATCTGAAATTAAAGGATAATTTAAGTTTGC
>Ga0316188_10000035_pt1:0-2500 | contig 38423 bp, 32 predicted proteins | sample Phiworburrow1_MG_FD_204933 | JGI IMG/M metagenome (GOLD analysis project Ga0316188, IMG submission 204933) | Coastal sediment microbial communities from Maine, United States - Phippsburg worm burrow 1 | ecosystem: Environmental > Aquatic > Marine > Coastal > Sediment | place: USA: Maine... | reverse complement strand
GGAGTTGTTAAAAAATTATCCCAACCAACATGAACACCTCTAGATGCGGGAATTGCTACGTGTACAAGATGTCCCGTCCATGCTAATGAACTAAATCCTAATAATCCCGATAGATGATGGTTTAAACGTGATTCATTATTTTTGAACCATGATAAACTAGGACGGAATTTTGGTTGCAAATGTAACCAACCTGCAATTAATAAAACACTTGCAAGTAATAATACACCAATAGAACCTCTATATAGTTCTTGGTTTGTTCTAAAACCTATAGTATACCACCATTGGTATAAACCTGAAAATGTAATGTTAACAGGATATGTATTTCCTTTACTAAATGCTTTTAATGCTGATTCACCAAAATGTGGATCCCAAATTGAATGTGCAATTGGACGCGTTTTTAATGGATTTGAAACCCATTTTTCAAAATTACCTTGCCATGCTACATGGAATAAATTTCCTGCAGTCCAAAGGAAAATAATTGCAAGATGTCCAAAATGTGATGCAAAGATTTTTTGATATAGATTTTCTTCAGTCATACCGTCATGAGCTTCTAAATCATGAGCGGTAGCAATACCATACCAAATTCTTCTAGTTGCTGGATCTTGCGCAAGGGCTTGGCTAAACTTTGGAAATTTAGTTGCCATAATCGTTAGATACCTTTTTATATAATTTGTAGTTGTAAATAAATTTGAACTTAAAAAGTTTCATTTATGCAGTTATGTAAAAAAACTGACGTAATTTATGCTTAAAAATTTTTTTAATTATTAAGTAATTGAAATAGAACGAGCTAAGAAGAATGCCCAAGTTGTTCCAATACCACCTAATAAATAGTGTGCTAACCCAACAGCTCGACCTTGAGTAATACTTAATGCTCGAGGTTGAATTGTTGGAGCAAAGTTTAATTTATTATGTGCCCAGACAATTGATTCAATCAATTCTTGCCAATATCCACGACCACTAAATAGGAACATTAAACTGAATGCCCAAATGAAATGTGCCCCTAAGAAAATTAAACCATATGCTGAAGATGCTGACCCATATGACTGAATTACTTGAGAAGCTTGTGACCATAAGAAATCACGTAACCATCCATTAATTGTAATTGAACTTTGGGCAAAGTTTCCACCTGTAATATGTGAAATAGCCCCATCAGGTGTAATTGTTCCCCAAACATCTGATTGCATTTTCCAACTGAAGTGGAAGATAACAACTGAAATTGAGTTATACATCCAGAATAAACCTAAGAACACATGATCCCAACTTGAACTTTGACATGTACCACCACGTCCAGGACCATCACAAGGGAAACGGAAACCTAGATTAGCTTTATCTGGAATTAATTTTGAACTACGTGCATATAATACACCTTTTAATAAAATTAAAACTGTTACATGAATTGTAAAAGCATGAATATGGTGTACCATAAAATCAGCAGTACCTAATTTAATTGGCATCATTGCAATTTTTCCACCAACTTCAATAACGTCACCACCGAAAGCATAACTTGTTGTTGCTAAAGCATTTGGTGCTGTTGTTCCAGGCGCTAATAAATGGATATTTTGAATCCATTGTGCGAAAATTGGTTGTAATTGAATTGCTTTATCTGAGAACATATCTTGAGGTCGACCTAATGCTCGCATAGTATCGTTATGAATATAGAATCCAAACGCATGACAACCTAAGAAAATACAAACCCAATTTAGATGTGAGATAATTGCATCTCTGTGTCGTAAAACACGATCTAATAAATTATTGTAATTATTTGCTGGAGTATAGTCACGAACCATAAAAATAGCACCATGAGCTGCGCCACCAACTACACAGAAACCACCGATCCACATATGGTGTGTAAACAATGATAATTGTGTTGCATAATCTGTTGCAATATATGGGTATGGAGGCATTGCATACATATGGTGTGCTACAATAATACTTAATGATCCCATCATTGCTAAGTTAATAGCTAATTGAGCATGCCATGATGTTGTTAAAATTTCATATAATCCTTTATGGCCTTCACCAGTAAATGGACCTTTATGAGCTTCTAAGATTTCTTTCATGTTGTGGCCAATACCCCAATTTGTACGGTACATATGACCAGCAATAATAAATAAAACTGATAATGCTAGGTGATGGTGTGCGATATCACTTAACCATAACCCCCCTGTTACTGGGTTTAAACCACCTTTAAATGTTAAAAAATCAGAATATTCACCCCAATTTCCACCAAAGAATGGTGCTAAACCTTTACTAAAACTTGGATATAACTGTGCCATTAAATCACGGTTAATTAGGAATTCGTGTGGTAAAGGGATTTCCTGTGGTGAAACACCTGCATCTAATAATTTATTAATTGGTAATGCAATATGAATTTGATGACCAGACCATGATAAACAGCCTAAACCTAATAAACCAGCTAAGTGATGATTCATCATTGATTCAGCATTTTGGAACCATTCTAATTTTGGTGCTGCTTTGTGGTAATGGAACCAACCAGCGA
>Ga0316188_10000034_pt1 | contig 38708 bp, 25 predicted proteins | sample Phiworburrow1_MG_FD_204933 | JGI IMG/M metagenome (GOLD analysis project Ga0316188, IMG submission 204933) | Coastal sediment microbial communities from Maine, United States - Phippsburg worm burrow 1 | ecosystem: Environmental > Aquatic > Marine > Coastal > Sediment | place: USA: Maine... | reverse complement strand
AATTGTAATTAAAAATATAGATGCTAACAGTAATGACTATAACCACTTGAAAGATATTTTTAGACCATCACATGCCGATTTCACCTATGAAAAAAAATATGGCGTCCGCGACTTTAGAGGTGGCGGTAGAAGTTCCGCTCGTATAACAGCAGGGTGGGTGGCGGCCGGTGCCATTGCAAAGCTTATTCTTAAAAAAAAGAATATCAAGTGCCAAGCATTTGTTTCTCAGGTCGGCAATTTAAAGTTAAATAAATCTTACCATGAGTTGGATTTATCTAAAACAAATTCAAATCCGGTTAGATGCCCTGATTCGGAGATGGCACAACAAATGTTTGATTTAATAGATGAGACTAGAAAAAATAGAGATACTATTGGTGGTGTAGTTACCGGAGTTATTTCCGGTGTACCCGTTGGGCTTGGAGAGCCTGTATTTGGAAAATTAAACGCCACTCTTGGTTGCGCTATGTTGTCTATCAATGCAGTAAAAGGAGTAGAGTTTGGGAGTGGTTTTGAGGGTGTGAAAATGACAGGGTCAGAACACAATGACTCTTTTGAAAACGTTGGCGGGGTAACCGGAACTGTTACCAACCGGTCAGGGGGAATTCAAGGTGGTATCTCAAATGGTGAGGATATCTATTTTAATGTAGGATTTAAACCGGTGGCTACTATCATGAAACCTCAAAAATCCGTAAACAAAGATGGCGATAATATTATTGTTGAAGGCAAAGGCCGACATGACCCTTGCGTTGTTCCTAGAGCCGTACCCATTGTCGAAGCTATGGCCGCTTTAGTTATAGCAGATTTTTATTTGATTGCTCGAACCAATACTCTTGAAGATTGAATTATTAATTACCTAGACCTATGAAAAAATTTCCATTACATACTAAAATTTTAATCGGTTTGGCCTCCGGAATAATATATGCCTTCATTTCAAGTTGGCTCGGCTGGAACCAGTTTACAATTAATTGGATTGACCCTTTTGGCACAATTTTCATTCGAATTTTAAAATTCATTGCCGTACCCCTTGTCATGTTTTCTATCATTAGCGGAATATCCGGATTGAGTGATATTTCCAGACTAGGAAAAATGGGTGCGAAAACCTTACTCCTTTATATGACAACTACGGTTATTGCCGTCGGTGTGGGGCTACTTATCGTAAATTTGGTGAAGCCGGGTACTCATTTGGATGAATCGCAGCGAATTAAAAACCGAATTTCCTATGAAATTTGGGTAGATAGAACACATGGCGTTGAAATTAAGGATAAAAAAAATCTTTCAGGAAAGCCGGAATATGCTGAGATAGTAAGTAGTTTATCTCAACAGGAAATGGGCATGGATGAAAAAGTGAATAGTATTAAAAATAATGCTGAAGCCACTAGAGAAACTCCGCCAATGCAATTTTTAGTTGATATGGTACCTGAAAATTTGGTACTTTCAATTTCTGATAATAGTCTTATGTTGCAGGTAATCTTTTTTGCTATATTTTTTGGCATTAGTATTGCCATGATTGGGGATAAAGGCAAGCCGGTAGCCGATTTTGTTCAAAGCATAAATGACGTTTTTCTAAAAATGGTTGATTCATTGATGAAAGCTGCCCCATATTTCGTATTTGCTCTGTTAGCCGGGATAATCGCAAAAATGGCTGACTCACCTAGCGCAGTTTTTGAAATTTTTAAAAGTCTGGGTTCATATTCTCTTACTTTGTTTGTCGGGTTGGCTTTTATGGTTTTTATTTTCTATCCGCTACTTATATCTGGATTTATCAAAAAAATGTCTTATACCCGATTTTTTAGAGATATAAGTCCGGCTCAATTTCTTGCTTTTTCTACTAGTTCTAGTGCTGCTACCTTGCCTGTTACTATGGAATGTGTTGAGGACAACGTTGGTGTTTCTAAAAATGTTGTCAGCTTTGTTTTACCCATCGGGGCTACTGTCAATATGGACGGTACCAGCATGATGCAGGCAGTAGCAGTTATGTTCTTAGCTCAGTTACACATGGTTGATTTGGATTTAGCCCAACAATTGACTATTGTCTTTACGGCAACTCTAGCTTCTATCGGGGCAGCGGCAGTTCCCAGTGCGGGGCTTGTTATGCTGATAATTGTTTTACAATCGGTAGGATTGAATCCGGCTTGGATTGCCATCATTTTTCCCGTTGACAGGATTTTAGATATGTGCCGAACCGTTGTAAATGTTACCGGTGATGCTTCGGTCGCAACTCTTGTTGCAGCTTCCGAAGGAGAATTAAATGATAAATAAATACTTTGGTTTCAATATATTTTCTAGTTGTAGCAAATAATATCAATTTAAGTTATTATTAAAATTGGAAAAGATGGAAGTGAAGTTCTCACGGAATTAAATTGGTTGTGTTACTTCCAATGATTGTTAAAATGATAAACATTTTGATTTTCCCGATGTCTGTTTTTGCTTACATTGAATAAATCTTGATTATATTTCTTAAAAAAGAACTCTTTGAGCGGTCGTATCTACTTCGCTTTTGAAAATTTAGCCGAAGCCAACGTAACTGCTACCGACTGGTCAAGTGGAATTTTTGAAGGTATCCCCAATGCGGTGAATATCTTTTTTAATGGAGGATTAAATCGGTGGCTATTTTCATTAAACCTCCAAATTAAGTAAAATAATAAGGGCTAAAACATTGTTGTTGAAGGAAATACCGGCATACCTGTTCTTTGTTCCTAGAGCCGTTTCCTGCTGTCTAAGCTATTTCAATTTTAATTTATTACAAGTTTTTATTTGATTGTCCGAACACATACATTTGGAAATTAAATTCTTAATTTCTAGACCTATGAAAAAACTTCAACTACACACAAAAATTTTAATTGGTTTGGCTTCAGGCATTGTATATGCCTTTATTTCAAGTTGGCTCGGCTGGAATCAGTTTACCATTAATTGGATTGACCCGTTTGGTACAATTTTCATTCGCATTTTAAAATTCATTGCCGTACCGCTTGTTATGTTTTCAATCATCAGCGGTATTTCCGGATTGAGTGATATTTCCCGACTAGGGAAAATGGGTGCGAAAACCTTAGTTCTTTATATATCAACTACGGTTATTGCTGTCTCTGTAGGGCTATTTATGGTAAATATGGTAAAGCCTGGTACTCGTTTGGATGAATCACAGCGAATTAGAAACCGCATTGCCTATGAAATTTGGGTGGATAGAACAAATGGCGTAGAAATTAAGGATCATTTAAATCTTTCCGCCAAACCTGAATATGCCGAGATAGTAAATAGCTTATCTCAACAAGAAATTGGTGTAGATGAAGAAGTGAATAACATGAAAAGTCATGCTCAAGCCACAAAAGAAACTCCGCCGATGCAATTTTTTGTTGAGATGGTACCCGAAAATTTGGCACTATCCCTTTCTGATAATAATCTTATGCTACAGGTAATCTTTTTTGCTATTTTTTTTGGCATTAGTATTGCCATGGTCGGAAATAAAGGGAAGCCTGTAGCCGACTTTGTTCAAAGTATCAATGATGTTTTTCTAAAAATGGTTGATTCATTGATGAAAGCCTCCCCTTATTTTGTGTTTGCTCTGTTAGCTGGGATAATCGCCAAAATGGCTGACTCGCCTATGGAAGTTTTTGAAATTTTTAAAAGTCTTGGTTCATATTCTCTTACTTTGTTTGTCGGGTTGGCTTTTATGATTTTTATTTTCTATCCGGCCATTATCACCTTATTTATCAAAAAAATGTCTTATACTCGATTTTTTAGAGATATAAGCCCGGCCCAATTTCTCGCTTTCTCTACTAGTTCCAGTGCTGCTACTTTGCCTGTTACTATGGAATGTGTTGAGGAGAACATTGGGGTATCTAAAAATATTGTCAGTTTCGTTTTGCCTATTGGGGCTACTGTCAATATGGATGGTACCAGCATGATGCAGGCGGTAGCGGTTGTGTTTCTAGCCCAGTTACACATGGTCGATTTGGATATGGCCCAACAATTGACCATTGTGTTTATGGCAACTCTTGCTTCTATCGGGGCGGCTGCTGTGCCCAGTGCAGGGCTTGTCATGCTTATAATTGTTTTACAATCTGTGGGTTTAAATCCGGCTTGGATTGCCATCATCTTTCCCGTTGACAGGATTTTAGATATGTGCAGAACCGTTGTTAATGTTACCGGCGACATGACAGTTGCAACCCTTGTTGCCGCTTCCGAGGGTGAATTGAATGATATATAGATACTTAGGTTTTGTAATATTTTTAGTTAGCGGTGATTGGTATCAATTTATTTATAAAATTTGTAACGTTTAAAGTGTAGTTCTAGCAAGATTAAATTAATGATAATACTTCAAATTACGCTTAAAAGTTAACTATTTTGATGTCCCAAAAGTTTATTTTAACTATAATGAAAATTTTTTGATTATATTTCCTAAAAAAATAACTCTATGAGATGTTGTATTTACTTTGCTAGTGAAAATGTTTTTAGAAAATGAAAGACCATTCCAAACAGGTTAAAGCAGATTTCGTCAAACGGTTTCACCACGAGCCAACGTTAATTGAGGCACCCGGTCGTATCAATTTGATTGGGGAGCATGTTGACTATAATCAAGGAATAGTTTTGCCTGCAGCCATAGACCGGAAGCTAACCTTAGCTATGTCCGCCACGCAATATGAAACTTGCAATTTGTATTCAAAAGATTTTGACGAAGGGGTTTCATTTTCTATTTATGACCTCAATTCCGGAGAAACTTGGGTCAATTACCTGCAAGGGGTATTGGACGGTTTTGCAAGAAGAGACCGACGCATCACCGGTTTAAATTGCTCTTTTGGGGGCGATATACCAATTGGGGCCGGAATTTCATTGTCGGCGGCTATGTGTTGTGGTTTTGCTTTTGGAATAAACGAAATTTTTAAATTCGGACTAAATCGGTTGGAGCTTGCATATATAGCGCAACATGCTGAAAGAGAATTTGGTGGAGTGCAATGTGGACTTATGGATCAGTATGCAAGTCTTTTTGGCGTCAAAGACAGCTTTTTATTATTAGATTGTAGAAAGTTAGAACATGAGGTTATCCCTACTCAATTTCAAAACCATTCTATCTTGTTGCTAAATACGATGGTAAAGCATTCCCTAGCCTCTTCTGCTTATAATGAAAGAAAAAATACTTGTGATGATGCTATTAATATCATTAAGAATTCTCATCCGGAAATTTTTACTTTGAGGGATGTGACTGTTCCAATGTTAGAAAAATTAAAAGGACATTTTGATCCCTTCATGTATCGCAAGAGCAAATTTGTTGTCAATGAAATTGCTAGGGTTAAAGAATCGGCAAGTTTACTAAAAGAAAATAAAATTCCCGAGGTTGGGAAGTTGATGTATCAGTCGCACTGGGAATTGAGTAAAGACTATGAGGTCAGTTGTGAGGAGTTAGACTATTTAGTTACTTTGGCCCAAGAAAACCAAGATGTGGTATTGGGTTCAAGAATGATGGGCGGAGGCTTTGGGGGATGCACAATCAATATTTTGCTTCGGGGTAATGAAAAATCCTTTCTGCAAAAAGCAAAGCAACTATATTTCGAGAAATTCAACCTTGAACTTGAAGCATATCAAGTTAACTTATCGGAGGGCATTAAAATTATTAAACCTTAAACAGCGAGTTTTGTGAAAACTGCTGATTATTTAGTTTTTGTACTTTATTTAATAGTAGTTTCCTCCTATGGATACTGGATTTATATTCGGAAAAAGAAGACCACTGTCGATTCCAAAGATTTTTTCCTTGCCGAAGGCTCCCTTACTTGGTGGGCTATAGGGGCATCTCTCATTGCTTCAAATATCTCGGCTGAGCAATTTATCGGAATGTCGGGTTCGGGGTTTGCCATGGGTTTGGCTATTGCTTCTTATGAGTGGATGGCAGCGGTTACACTTATTGTAATAGCTATTTTCTTTCTTCCTATCTATCTCAAGAATAAGATATATACAATGCCTCAATTTCTGTCTGAAAGATTTAGCCCACTTGTGGCTACTATCATGGCTGTCTTTTGGCTTTTAGTCTATGTCTTTGTAAATCTAACTTCAATTCTGTACTTAGGGGCTTTAGCGGTGCATACCATCACCGGTTTTGGGTTTACAACTTGCGTAATTTGGTTAGCCATTTTGGCCACTATTATCACTTTAGGTGGCATGAAAGTAATTGGCTTCACAGATGTTATTCAAGTTATTGTTCTAATAATAGGCGGGTTGGCAACTACCTATTTGGCCTTAGATTTGGTTTCTGACAACTTTAGTGGCGGTGGTGTTTGGCAGGCATTGAAGTATGTTGAAATAAATGCCTCAGACCATTTTCACATGATATTGAATAAAGGGCAAATGATGATGCCCGACGGCAAAGGAGGGCTTGAAGACGCATGGCAAAAACTTCCTGGAATAAGCGTATTAATTGGTGCTATGTGGATAGCCAATCTCAACTATTGGGGTTGTAATCAATACATTACACAAAGAGCCTTAGGGGCTAAATTGAAAACAGCTCAATCTGGACTGCTATTTGCTTCCTTTTTAAAACTGCTTATGCCTTTGATAGTTGTTCTTCCCGGAATTGCAGCCTTCGTTTTATACCAAAAAGGCTTTTTCCATTCTGAAATGATGACAACCATTCAAATTGATGGAGTTTCTAAAGAAGTGCTACGCTCTGACAAAGCATACCCGGTTCTTTTAAACCTTCTTCCTACAGGGTTAAAAGGGCTTTCTTTTGCTGCCCTTACGGCTGCAATCGTGGCTTCGCTTGCAGGGAAGGCTAATAGCATCTCAACCATATTCACTTTAGATCTATACAAAAAGTACTTTAACAGGGGTGCCTCAGAAAAGCAATTAGTGAATGTGGGCAAAATTGGAATTGTAGTAGCAATGATTATTGGTATAGTGATGTCGCCTCAACTTCGTCGTTTCGACCAAGCATTTCAATTTATTCAAGATTTTACAGGCTTAATTTCTCCGGGAGTAGTTGCCATATTTTTGTTAGGAATGTTTTGGAAACGAGCTAATGGCACCGCAGCCTTAGTGGCAGCACTATCTACTCTTCCGCTTGGAATTACCTTTAATGAATTGCTTCCCTCAATTCCTTTTTTTCACCGGATGGGCTATATATTCCTGATTTTGGTTTTTCTTATGGTCGTAATTAGCTATTTACCAACCAAAAAGCCATCAAAAACCATATTAGTAGAATCTTCCATTTTTAACATGGGGCGAAGTTTTGCCATCGGTTCATTACTATTGATGGGTATTTTAACTGCTCTCTATGTTTCCTTTTGGTAAGAAACTATGTCAAAGGTTTTGACAGTTGACTTAAAAAATTGTCGGGGTGGCCAGATTCGAACTGACGATCTCTTGGTCCCAAACCAAGCGCGATACCGGGCTACGCTACACCCCGAAATTTTTCAATGCGCAAAGGTATGAATTGTATGGTTATACACAACCAATTTAAAAAAAATGTTGCATTTCAAAACAATGGTAAATTAAAAACTTCGTAGGCATTGGTCATCACTGCTCTCAGACTAGTAGCTAGGCACTATGAACAGGATATTTATTCTTACAATTTGGAGTTCTTTGAGGCAAGAACTTTTAGGGTTATCATTAATATTGAGTAAACTTCTATTAATTAAATAGTTGAACTACCCTAATAATCACTTTCCCGACTACTTTCTTTGGTGATCCGGCGGGGAGTCGAACCCCGAACCGTCAGCTTAGAAGGCTGATGCTCTATCCAATTGAGCTACCAGATCAAATATTCCCGGATTGCGGAGAGGGGGGGATTCGAACCCCCGATACGGTTTAACCCGTACGACAGTTTAGCAAACTGTTGGTTTCAGCCACTCACCCACCTCTCCTTTTTTTTCAGCGCAAATATAACTCAACCGCTTACATTATTGTTAATAGGTGTTAATCATTCTTCCATTCGACCCTATTTTTTATTATATCGGCTGCAAGAAATATAGCTCTACGCATAGAACCTTCTTCGGCACAATTTTTACCAGCAATGTCGTATGCGGTACCGTGGTCAGGGGAGGTGCGTACTGTCGGTAGTCCGGCAGTGAAATTCACCCCACTATCGAAGGCTATATATTTGAATGCCACCAAACCTTGATCATGATACATGGCAAGAGTACCGTCAAATTTTTTATGTAGGCACATTCCAAAAAATCCATCGGCAGGAAAGGGACCATAAATTAACTTACCCAAATTTTGCAATTCCTCAATTACCGGCTTTATAATAACATTTTCTTCACTTCCCAGCAGTCCGTCTTCGCCGGCATGAGGGTTAAGTGCTAGCACTGCTATCTTGGGTTTGCAAATTAGAAAGTCTTTTTTTAATGAATGTTCAAACAATCTAATTTTTAATTCAACTAAATCTTTGGTAATTCTATTCACTACTTCCCGAAGTGAGAAATGCTCTGTAACTAATCCTACCTTGAGTTGGTCACTAACCATGAGCATCAGGCTTTCCGTGGCTTCAAAGGATTGAGTCAGGTATTCAGTATGCCCTTTAAACGGAAAATCCTCTCCGTGTATTGTGGATTTGTCAATTGGGGCAGTAACGAAACCATCTATCAGTTCTTCTTTTGTTGCTTCCACCACCGCTTTCAATCCCAAAAGAGCTAAGTGCCCCGACTCTCGGGAGGGCTGCCCAGGGGTAATGTTTACTTTATCTTCCCAGCAATTTACTACGTTTATAGTGTTTGTAGCGTACTGACCTTTTTCCTTTACGATAGAGAAATTAAATTCGGGAATTTCTAAGTTATTTTTATAAAATGTTAGTGACTTTGAGCAACCAAATATTACCGGTGTAATTAAATTTAGCATTCTTTTGTCCATCAATGACTTAATAACCACTTCGGTGCCTATACCGTTGAGGTCTCCTAATGTTATTCCTATACGTGGTTTTATTTTTGAAGTCATCGAAAAGGTTGCAAGTTATACCGCATAGTTTAAGTTTTGAATAAAGAAGGAAAAAAAATATTATAAATCAACTAAAAAAGCTAAAAGTCGCATCTTTGTACCAAAAGTTTGCCACACAAAACAGGTAATATGATTAGACCGAAAAAAAAACTGGGTCAGCATTTTTTGAAAGACGAAGATATTGCAAGACGAATTGTAGAGCAGTTACAATTTTCAGCGGTCTCCAATCAAATTAATCACGTCGTTGAAATTGGACCAGGAACAGGAGCACTGACTAAGTTTTTATTGAAAAACGGTAGTATTAGGTTGAGTATGATAGAAATTGACCATGAATCTGTTTTATTCATAAAAAACCAATTCCCACATGCTAAGGAAAATATTATTGAGGCCGATATTCTGAAGGTAAATTTAGACCATCTCTTTTCTCCTAAAGTAAGTATCATTGGGAATCTTCCTTACAATATAGCCTCCCAAATTTTTTTTAGAGTATTAGAACATAGACTTCATGTCGACCAGCTTGTATGTATGTTGCAAAAAGAGGTTGCAGAGCGAATTTGTTCTAAGCATGGAAATAAGAAATACGGTATTTTAAGTGTATTGATTCAGGCTTTCTACGATTGTGAAAATTTGTTTGACGTTGAACCCACTGCATTTTACCCTATTCCAAAGGTAACCTCTGCGGTGATAAGGCTAAAGAGAAATTCAAACCTAAAATTAGATTGTGATGAGAACTATTTTCAGTTTATTGTAAAGCAGGCATTTCAAAAGCGCAGGAAAACCTTGCGTAACGCATTAAAACACTTAAATTTACCACCTTCGGTAATAGAGTTGGACTTGATGAGTTTACGCCCCGAACAGCTTTGTGTCTCCGATTATATTTTTCTTACCCAACGTATCAAAAGCCATGAATAAAATCCCTACGTTCAAATTGACGGTTCAATTTAGCAACCAAATAAAAAATGCTATTGAGCAAAGCGATGATCAGTTCATCATCAATAGTTTAAAAGATATTAATCCGGCTGATATTTGCTCTTTATTAGAGGAATTGAATGTTGACGAATCCAAGTATGTTGTCGATTTGATGGATTTGGAGATTAGAGCACAAATTATTAATGGTCTTGAACCTGAAACTCAGAAGTTGTTGCTTAAAAAATATTTTCCGGAAGAATTGTCTGAAATTCTTAATTATCTCGACTCTGACGATGTTGCTGATATATTAAATAACCTTCCCACCAAAAAGAAAGAAGAGGTACTTGTGGGAATTGACGCTGAACTTGCCTTGCAGGTTATTGACCTTCTTCGCTATGAAGAAAATGAAGCCGGCGGGCTGATGGCCAAAGAAGTAATAAAAGCCAATATCAATTGGTCGGTGGTTCAATGCGTTGAAGAAATAAGAAAGCAAGCAGAGACGGTCACAAAATTATACACAGTTTTCGTAGTTGATAAAAATGACAAGTTGATGGGAACTGTTGCTCTCCATGATATTGTAATCGCCGATGCAAACAAATTGGTTGCCGATATTTTGGACGAAGAGGTAATATCTGTTGAAACTTTTCTTTCTGAGAAAGAAGTGGCAGACATAATGCAGAAGTACGACTTAGAGTCGGTACCCGTAGTAAACGTACAAGGTCAGTTGGTGGGACGAATTACTATCGATGATATTCTGGATGTTATTAGTCAACAGGCAGATACTGAAAGGCAGTTGATGTCAGGAATATCTGAAGACATTGAAAACTCCAATAACATTTGGAAAAACACAAGAGCCCGTTTGCCATGGTTGATTATCGGAATAATTGGTGGTATGCTGTCGGCTAGGTTTATTGGATTGTTTGAGTTAGAGTTATCTAAAGTTACGGCAATCGCTTTTTTTGTTCCCTTGATACAGGCCACAGGCGGAAATGTAGGCATTCAGTCTTCTTCCATTATTGTTCAGAGGCTGGCTAATTCCAACTTTAAAATGGAGAGAATATGGAAGCGGTTTACAAAAGTCATTTTAGTGGCCCTATTGAATGGAGCCTTTTTGGCTGTTTTCGTTTTATGTGGTAATTGGCTTATATTTAGAAACAATCAATTGTCACTTATCGTTTCTTGTGCTCTGTTTTTTGTGGTTATCATCGCCTCTTTGATTGGAACGATTACTCCAATAATTCTGAATTATTTTAATGTCAATCCGGCTTTGGCCTCCGGACCTTTCATTACAACAATAAATGATTTGACAGGACTGTCAGTTTACTTTGCCGCTATACATTTGATGTTGTAGAATTATTATCCAAAAAAATCATTTGAATAATAGATTTAATTTGCTTATGTTTGAGGTGAATTTTTCCTTATCTTATCTACATTTGGATAACCTATAATTTTATGACAAACATATCACGCAAAGATTTTTTTAAACTATCGATAGCGGCAATTGCTGTTCCTACTACTGTATTGGGCAAAGTTGCCACCCAAGTTAAAACCAGACTCAATAAGCTTGATGACACCCCGTATTTTTCACATCCAGGGCTACAAGTTTACACTCTCAGAGAAAAAATGGCCAAAGACCCTATTGGCACTTTGGAGAGAATAGCTAAAATTGGCTACAAAGAGCTTGAGTTTTATGATACCCGTATGTTGCCAATGGCCACACAAGTTAAAGATTTAGGTATGTCCATTGTCTCAACTCATTTTATGTCGGGCTTTATTTCCGGAGTTTGGGATACTACCTATTTTAAATCTCCACCAAAAGAAAATTTTGAAAGTTTGCTTGAACAGTGCACAAAATATGGCATTAAGAATGTCGGTATTGGATATTTATCTAAAGCCGAGCGGGGAACTTTAGACGATTATAAAAAATTTGCCGACAAGGCTAATATTGCCGGAGAAAAAGCCAAGAAAGCAGGCATTCAGTTGTATTACCACAATCATAGTTTCGAGTTTGCCCCTACGCAAGGCTCTACTCCTATGGCAGTCCTCATCGAGAGGTTCGATAAAGAACTTGTCAAACTTGAGTTGGATGTATTTTGGGTGTCAATTTCAGGAAACAGTGCTGTTGATTGGATTAAGAAACTAGCCGGCAGGGTTATGTTTTTACACTTAAAAGACATGAAAAAGGGGACGCCGGTTAACGAAACTACCGAAGGAGTTGAACCCGACTCTTTTACTGCTTTAGGAGAAGGAGTTTTAGATTTTAAAAGCATTCTCACCGCAGCACACCATAGCAAGGTGCCTTATACATTTGTTGAACAAGACCACTCAAGCATAGACCCATTTGATAGTATAACCAATAGTCTTAAATATTTACAAAGTATAAAACTTTAACACTTTTAGGATATTTCTTTAATCCCTTTTTATTTTTGATTTGCAAGGGCAAGGTTATTAACCTGAGTTAGGTTCTTTTATTTCTTTATATACATGAATTTAGTATTTCGAAAACTAATAAAGTTCTTTTTTGGTGGGGTGTTGTTTATTGTTCCCTTACTCGCTACCGGATATGTTGTCTATTTGGTTTTCAGTTGGTTTGACGGACTGATTGATCTTCCTTATTACGGGCTGAGTTTTGCAATTATTATTGCCACCTTTACTTTTGTTGGATATATCACCTCCAATTTTGCATTCAAGACTTTTTCTACTTGGTTTGAGAAGATTTTGATAAAAATTCCGTTAATAAAACTCATATATCCATCGGTTAAAGATATTTTGGTTGCCTTTGTTGGGGAGGAAAAGAAATTTGATAAGCCTGTTATTGTGAGAATAAATAAAGACAATAATTTGTATAGGATTGGCTTTATTACCCAATTAAACTTGAGTTCATTGAACTTAGACGAAATGGTGGTTGTCTATTTTCCACAGTCATATACCTTCGCCGGAGACCATTTTTTAGTTCCAAAAGAAAACGTGAAACCCTTGGACGTTTCGGGGTCAGTGGCTATGAAGTTTATAATATCCGGCGGTGTTTCCGGATTCGATAAAGCGTGAGCAAGTTATCAACCTCAATTCCTTTTTATTATCTGAACGGTAGTCTAATTGACTTCCGGTTTTGTTGAACTAATCATATCATCCTCCGATTTTTTTTTACCATATAGCGACACCCCCAAACTTAGCAATACAACTAACAATAATATTCCCGAACTGGCTTTGGTAATTTGATTTCCTATTATGTAGGGTTTTGGTTTAAATACAAACTCAATAGTGTGCTTTCCTTCCGGAATTTCAAGTGCTCTGAGAATATAGTTCGCTCTTAGCAGAGGTGCCTCTTTGCCATCTATAGAAGCATACCACCATTTTGGATAATATATTTCTGAAAATACGGCTATTCCACGTTGTGACGACCGGCTTTCAAATTTTTGCCAATAGGGTTTTTCATCTAATAATTGTATGGTAGCGGTGCTGTCATAAATCAAGTTATTATCCACCTTGAATTTCGACCCGTCAATTACTGCTATGGTGCTATTCTCCAATTCACTTGTATTTTTCAATTCTTCTGTCGGCGAATTTACTATTTCTAGTTTTGGAGCAAACCAAGCCGGACCGTTAGCAAAGCTGTTTTCAATATAACCATTAGCTTGATTATATATCAAGTATTTGACATTCAGCATGTTGATAGCCGTTGCCGGTTGGAAGTTAAGTTCATTGTTCGTTTCTTTTGATGATTCAACCAGCTTTTGAGTTTGAGGGTAAATACATGAGTCATAAAAGTCCATATACCGTCTTAGTTTAGCCCCATGATAGCCACCAAGAGAATGGTGAAAGTAAGAGGTTCGAGCCTCTGCCATTGTATTCTCAATATTAAATACACGGTGGCTACTGCTGTCATTTTGAATAAGAATATCAGCTTTGGTGGGGCTAAAAATATTTCCCCTTTTTCTGACAAAGTTATTTTCTGATAAGAAGCGTCGGTCAACTAGTAAATCGTCAAAAAGGGTCAGTATGATTAAAATAATTACAAACACAGCCTCCTTAATCCAATTTCTCAGCGTGGCTAAAAGCACAACTCCAAAAACGAAAGAGTAACCGAGCGATCTCCAGACGTCACCGAAAAAAAGGTTTCTACGGTCTTTTACCATTGCCATGCGAAGCCAGACGGGCAACTCGCTTTCTTCGGGTTTAGTAAAACTCATAAAACCGGAAAGTAGGGCAAGAACAACACAAAAAATCGGTACTACGGCAATTAGCCACATTACCTTTTTCTTAGGTATTTTTTCCCACCCCAATTTGAGTAAATTTTCTAGCCCGAGCATTCCTAATAGTGGGATGGCGAATAGAATAATGATTAAACCAAAAGTAACAGACCTAAACTTGTTGTAGCCTGGAAAATAATCGAATAAAAAATAACTGAATGTCTCAAAACTATCGCCCCAAGTAATCATAATGCTCAATATGCTTAGCGGAACAAGCCAATAGACATATTTTCTGTCTGCAAAAAATATCCCAACGATAAAGAGCATTACAAATATTGCCCCTGCATAGTAGGGTGCGGTGTTGAATTGAGGTCCCCAATAGGCTGTGGAATACCCTGCTAATTGGTTGGCGGTTTTGTTGTCTGCCGATGACACTAGCTGACGGTAGGTATTTGAGTTTTCATCTGATGCCAGAAATTGAGAAGTGCTTCCACCAAAAAAATTAGGAATAAGCAACGTCATTGGTTCTAATATTCCATAACTATATTCAAAGGCGTAGGCCTTACTTAGACCTTCAGCATCTGAATTTTGGGTTTTATTCATCAATTCAGAGGGACCGCGTATAGAGTAGTGGGAATATTCCATAATGCTCCACATTTGACCAAAAAAAGTTCCACCCGCTATTATGACCGCGGGGACAAGAATGCCCAAGGTTTTAAAGAAGGGTTTGAGTTGCTTGTCACGGAAAGCAAACCACAACATAATCAGGCCATAAGCAGCCACTATAAATATCAGATAATAAGTTATTTGCAAATGATTTTCTTGCAAGTGCAGTCCCAACCCCAACGTAGTGAGCCCAAATCCAAGAACTCGGTATCGGCTGAATGCCAAGTGTATCCCCGCCACCACTAAAGGAACAAAAGCAATTGCTCCTATTCTTGAATTGTGACCTGCCGATAGCCCAATAATCATATAGGAGGACAGCCCAAATGCCAACGCTCCGGCAATAGCAAGATATGGTCTGACTTTGAAGGTGAGAAGTAAAATGTAGTAACAGAGGAGGGCTAAAAAAATGTTGCGAATTGGGTGGGGCAAAAATAAAGTCATTGCCGATTTTGTCCATTTTAAGACACCGTCGTCCCAACCTATGTGTACCAAGTAGGCCGGCATACCACTAAACATAGATTGAGCCCACAGACCTTCTTCCCCCGTTTTGTTCTTATAGTCTGTCAGTTCTTTGCTTGCACCTAGAAACTGCTGAATATCATGTTGGTTTAAAATCTTGTTCTCAAAAAAAATCGGCTTGAAAAAGGTAATCGTAACGATTAAGAAAACTAATACCGCCACCAGGTGGGGTAGGATGTGACTTTGAAAATTAATTTTTCTCATGTCGCAAAGTAGCAAAAAGTAATTTAGATATCATATCCCAATATGCAAATTTAATTGTTAAAAACGTTTATCATCAAAATGAGCTAGAAACCTGAATACCCAAAAATAAGATTTCTTATACTTTCCCTTCCAAAAAAAGGTGCGGTATAGCTATATTTATGCAGTTAATACACTATTTTTACCGTCTAATAAAAAAAACTGAAAATATTTTGTTATTAAAAAAAAATATATTAACATTGTCCCGTAGTAGTTAGACTTATGACAAGATTTGTTATAGTTGAATGGAATTTTTGTATTTTTATTTTAAATTTTAAATTAATTTATTATGAGTTACACAAATGTTAGATTGCTTCTCGTTTCAGCCCTAGTAATATTCAGCACTTTAGTTGGCTGCAAAAAAGACCCCGAAAAAACTATATCTTCCGAAAAGAAGATTTCACTTTTGTCTGTTAAAGACGCTAACGGTAATGAAGTCAGCTATTCGACAAACGAAACTAAGGATAAGTTGGAAATTGCCGTTCCATCCGGTACCGATATCAAAGGACTTGCAATTTCCTGTAAGTCAAGCGAAAGAGTTACCATTAGCCCCGACCCCGCAACCATTAAGGACTATTCTAAACCTGTTGAATTTGTTGTTACCTCCGAAGACGGCAGTGAACAAACTTATTCTATAACCGTAGCTAGAACCGGCAACAGCATTACAAAATTTACCTTTAATGTAGCCGGTAAAAGTATTAATGGAGTGATTGACGAGACCACCAAAACCATTAAGGCAAGGCTACCTTTGGGCACTCCCCTTAAGGGATTGAAGCCTGAAATTGAAGTTAGCGAAGGCGCAACCGTGGCTCGTGTTGAGAAAGGCGACGATTTTACCTACTCTGTGAAATACGTGGTCACCTCCGAAGACAATCACTCAAGTTCCTATATTGTAATTGTGGTTGTATCAATAGTCGCAGATGAGGCAGACAATTTTATTAGAGAATTTAGCTTTACTGCTGCCGACAATGGATTTAAATATGATATTAATGGATTGATTAGCGAGTCTGCCATTTGGGTTGAGTTTCCTTTTGGTACTCCCTTGACCGGATTGAAGCCTAAAATTGAAATTAGCGACAAGGCATCAATAACTTCTGATATTGCAACAGAGGGCGACTTTTCCAAACCGGTGAAATACACAGTTACCGCCGAAAACAATGACAAAAAAGTCTATACTCTAAATGTAAAAGTAACCCCGGCTAGTACAGATAACCGGATTTACAAATTTTACTTTCTCTTAAACTCCAAGTCTGGTTATGGAGTGATCAACGATACCGACAATACCATTGTCGTAAGCCTGCCTTCCGGCTCTAAGCTTACTGGATTAAAGCCTGTGATAGGACTTAGTAATCCCGGTGCAACAATAACTTCTGATGCTACAACTGAAGGCGATTTTACCAAACCGGTGAAATACGCAGTTACTGCCCAAAACAATGACATAAGAGTCTATACTGTAACCGTAACCATAGCCCCGCCTAGACCGGACAACAGCATTACAAGATTTGCCTTTTGGGTGGATGGCAGAACGGTAAAAGGGGTGATTGACGAGACTGCCAAAACCATCGTGGTAATGCTACCTTTTGGTACTCCGTTGACCGGACTGATGCCTACAATAGAAATAAGCGAAGGTGCAACAGTAAGTCCTGATATCGGCACAAGAGTTGATTTTACCAAGCCTGTTTTTTACACCGTTACCGCTGAAAACTCAAACCAAAAAGTATATACCGTAACAGTAACCGTAGCTAAAACCGTAGCTAAAACCGGCAATAAAATTACAAAATTCACCTTTTATGTTGACGGCAATAGTATTGATGCTGTGATTGACGAGAAGACCCACAATATTGTGGCAAAGCTACCTTTTGGCACACCGCTTACCGGATTGAAGTATTCAATAGAAGTTAGCCAGGGGGCTACAGTTGAAACGAGCGATAATGTGGCAGAAGGAGATTTTCGCTTACGTATAATAAAATACCTTGTTACTGCCGAAAACGAGGATGTAACTACCTATTTATTAGAAGTGACTACATCACAGTAGCCGAAGTTAAAACCGACAACGGCAATACAAGATTTGCATATACCAACTAAAGCAACAGTATAAGCAGGCAGTTTGTTGGAATTAATGAAAACGACATACGGTCAAATGTGCTAAAATAATCATCAAAAGTATGGTGTTTAGGTAAATATCTTACTTTTTGTCGTATTCTGTAAGGTATGTTAGTTATATTAGTTATATCCATGCACACTAACACTCCAATGTCACCATGTCAATAAAATAAATACCTGCAAGTGTTTTATATTTAGAAAAAAGTATTACCTTTGGGCTTACATCAGTTTGTCTGTGGTTGAAAAAACTAGGCAAAGTGCAAATTAATTTTCAATGTTCCAAGAGATAAGTGCAAGAAATTATAAAGATTTGTCTTCCCGCTGTTTTTTTTAGAATATTAAAATATTAGCTGTTTAGTTTCTAAATGTTTTAGTTTTATTTTCAAATAATCTGATGGATGTCGTTCAAGTTTTCTAGGTCATATTTTTTTGAGCTATGTTCTTGAACAAAGTTTTGGTTGGTTATTTTAGATTTTTAATTATTTACTTATGAGTTACGCAAATGTTAGATTAATTCTTTTTTCTGCCCTTGTCCTTTTCAGCACTTTAGTTGGTTGCGATAAAACCACTAATACCACTAAAACTTCATTGTCTTCTGCAAAGGAGTTGGTCTTATTGTCTGTTAAAGATGCTAAAGGCAATGAAATCTCCCCCACGGTAGTAGAAGCTACGGGCAATCTCGATATTACCGTTCCTTTTGGCACCAATAACAAGGAACTTGTAATTGCCTTTACCATAGCTCCAAAAGCTAAGATTAACCCCGACCCCACTACCGTTAAGGACTATTCAATCGTACAACAATTTACTGTCACAGCCGAAGACGGTACCAAGCAAAGTTATTCAGTAACAGTAATCATAGACAAACCCAAAGCTAAAACAGGCAACAGCATTACAAAGTTTACCTTTAATATAGCTGACAATATTGTTATTGGAGTGATTGACGAGACTGCCAAAACCATTGCGGTAAGGCTACCTTTTGGTACTGCGCGGACCGGATTGGTCCCTACAATAGAAATTAGCGAAGGCGCGACCCTAAGCCCCAATTCAGGCACAAGTGTTGATTTTACCAACGCGGTGCAATACACTGTTACCGCTGAAAACAATGACAAACGGATTTATACTGTAGAAGTGGACGTAGCAGTTGCCACAGCTAGAACAGGCAATAGCATTCAAGCATTTGGCTTCATTGTGTCCGGAAAAAATTATTTTGGAATTATTGATGAAACCGACAAAACCATTATCGTAAAACTGCCTTTTGGCACTTCCCTTGCCGGATTGGCTCCTAGGATACAAATAAGTGACGGCGCGACCGTAAGCCCTAATTCCGGTACAAGTGTTGATTTTACAAGAGCGGTGCGATATACGGTTACAGCAGAAAACTCTAACCAAAATGTCTATACTGTAATGGTAGATGTTGCCTCTGCCACAGCTAAAACAGGCAACAGCATTACAAGATTTTCTTTTAGAGCTATCGACAATGGATTTGAAACGGGCAGAGATATTGACGGAGTTATTGATGAAAGCGATCCAGAGTTGAGAACTATTAGAGTATATTTACCTTATGGCTCTTTGGTTACAGGATTGAAACCCACCATTGAATTTAGCGAAGGAGCAAAAGTGTCATCTAATATTCCCACAGTAGGCGATTTTACCGAATCCGTAGTTTATACAATTACAGCTCAAAACGGCGACCATAAAGAATACAACGTGGTCGTTTTTGATGAGCCCAAGGAGTTTACCAAAATGGATTTTAAAAAGTATTTTGGTAAGTTTTATAGCGCAGATAGATTGGCGGTTTTTCAAATAAATCAAAGTAGTACTGATATTAACATCCACACTGAAGTAATTGAAAATATGTATGATAACATCACGGTTACGCTTGACCAATATTTTCCATCGCTTAATGCATTCAGGCTAATTTATTTTGACAAAAACAATGTAGAACAATTGAGCCCATTTACTGGAGAATTATTAAACCCTATTCTTCGACATGCCTACAAAATAGAGTTTGATGTTGATATTATTAAAGCCTCTATTCCCGATGCATTCGTACTTAAATTTGAAAAAGTTGCATCAACAAAAACTACCAAAATTACCGGTGGTGCCAGTTACCACTTTGTACATATCTCATCATCTCCAACTACACTTGTAACAACGGTAATCAGTGCTGATTTACCTAGTAATTTCTCGCTAGAAAGTGGCGATAAATTTATTTGGAAAAACCTCCGCTTCACCCGTGAGCCGGATTAAATTTTCCGCTCTTCGGTATATTCAAGCATATTCAAAAATGTATGTTAAAGCACAGATAATCAGATGGTTACATATACTGTTCTTTGCAATAAAGCCAAATCAAGATAGCACACACACCCAATTATCCATTTTAGCGGGGTAGATAAATTTCCTTGTTAGCTAAATTTCAGGATGCCTTTGGAACATCGTAAAGAGAATAACTTTTTGCAACAATTTAAAATACACACATAATCAAGGGTTATTGACAAGTTTATTTGTAATCTGTTTTCTTTGTACATATTAATTTCGGGTAAGTGGTCAGGCATTACACTACGGGACAATGGCAGAAAGCCTTTTGTTCTATAAGTTGCTATAGAATTAAAAACTAATCGGTTTTTTTGAAATTTTAGTTATGAAAACATTACAAGAAATAAAATCTACACTTAGTAGTCATAAAGACCATTTATTTGCTGACTACCCAATTAAAGCATTAGCTATTTTTGGTTCATACTCAAGAAATGAACAGAACAAAAAAAGTGATTTGGACATTCTTGTAGAATTTCACCGAAAAATTGGTATTCGTTTTATTGACCTTGCCGATGAATTGGAAGACTTAGTCGGATTCAGAATTGATTTCAAAAAATTGAATTAAAGAGAACTATTATCAATCAATAGCATTAGATTTAATTTATGTCTAAATGAGATACACCAATTCTTTTAGATGATATGGTTGAAGTAGCTTATTAAATTAAGCGTTATACTTCAAACATGACTTATGATTCGTTTATTAGTGATTAGAAAACGGTAGATGCTGTGCGAGAAACTTTGAGATTATTGGCTAGGTTGCAAACAGGATTGATGCGGACTTCCAAACAAAAAATCTCGAATTAGATTGGAAAAGGATTCTAGAATTTAGAAATAGAATTGTCCATGACTATTTAGGAATTGACTATGAAATTGTTTGGTATATAATTGAAAATAATGTGGATGAATTGATTGAATGCTTAGAAGTGATGATTAATAAAAACAAATCCAATAAATTGACCCTATACCTTTTTCGTATATTCTAATAATCTCAATGGTGTAGATGGATAGATTTCCTTGTTAGGGGTATCCCACAAAGAGCATAAATACATTTCAAATGTAGTTGCAAAAGAAATTTGCATTAATGAATGTAGAAAAAGGAGTATTAGATTTTGTCGGCTCACTTAAAAAGTTGAAACAGAATATGAATTTATAAGAGGCAGTAGAAAGTGAAATATACATTCAAAATAAAGCTGTTATGCAATAAAATCAGTAATTTTGAAAAACCAAAAATTAAAAACTAGCTATTTTTTTTATGGATATTCAATTTATTACAGATTTAAAAGGCCATAAAACAAAGGCAACAATAAGTATAGAAGACTATAACCACTTTATTGAATTACTTAAGGAAGAAAAAGATTGCAAACTCTATGATGAAGCTAAAAAAGATGTAAACGAGAAGACCTATACCCTTAAAGAGGTTGCCGACGATATAGGATATGAGTTATAAAATCATTTTTAGAGAACGAGCCAAAAAATCTTTAAAATCAATGCCCATAAAGGGATAGCAGGAGGGTATTTGAAACTATAATGGAACGGCTGAGGCTAAAAGCTGGCGGGCATTTGGGAGCACTTCACTGCCAAATTACGATGAAGTTTATTAGTTGTACTGTCGTTCAAATTACCAATTCCCGCTTGATTTTAGCCTTTGTTAGCGTTTCGTGCTTTTTTACAATAAACTGGATGTAGTATCAATATAGCATCTTTGAGACTCTATAATTTCTTGTTCTGGGTAAATCACAATAGAATTATTTTGTAATTGAAAATAATCCTTTTTTACATCGTTAAAGAGCATAAAATTTACAGCTTTCGGTTCTTTAATTTCAAAAACAACAGCATTTTCCTGTGTTTTTATTACGATGTCAATGTTTGATGCTTTTATATTTTTTTCCATAACTTGTCGGTTATTTTAAGTTCTATTTGACCGGATGGCTGTGTCTTTAAAAACGATTCAATTGCTACTTTTGTTGCTTCACGCAAATGTATGGCTAAATTTTGAGATAACCAATTTTGTAAAAATGCTTGAATTTGTTGCTCGTTTAAGCCCTGTGGAATTTGAGGTAATGCAATTTGAGGATTAAGATTAATTGGTTGATTTATTTGTCGTAATCTTTTTGCTTCAATGTCAAACAACTGTTCGTATGCTTCATATTCAGATTCAATAATTGCTTTTTTTAGATTTTCCCATTTATGATTATCAACATTATTGTCAATAAGATACTTTTCTGGATTAAAAACCTCCTTTAATTCAAGTATTTCTGCATAACTTTCGTATAATTGCCAAAGTAAATCATCAATTTTATATTCTTCGGCATTTTTCACATAAGAAATACCAATTTGTCTTGCCTCCGTTCTTAATATTGAATGACGATGTGAATATATCTCAGAACCCAATTTTCTTACAATTTCTTCATTTTTCTCAATTGAGAGCCTTTCATTTCTAGTGTACAACATCCTCCCCGCAACAAGTTTTGTTTGTTCCAAAAGTCTATTTACTTTCCCAATTGCTAAAGGGTTAATGTGTTGTGAAAGAATTTCATATGCTTTTACTTTTTCTTCTGCTCTATTACAGTCAAGTTTTTGCAAAAGGCCTAAAAAACCCATAACATCTTCAACTGAAATTGGAATAGGTGTCTTATGAACTGGATGTGGTGGACTTAACAAAGGGTCAGAAATTGTAATATCTACCGGACCAAGTTCTGCTTTTTCTGTCATTATTATTTCATCAGCACCCAAGCTAATCATAGTTGCTGCACTATGAGCCCTAAATGGTATTAATACATTGAATTTCTTATCAGGGAAAGTTTCTCGTATTGTAGAAACAATACTCCAAGGTGCATCACTATCACCACCTCTGCTATATAAAAACAAATCCAAATTTTCAAAATCATTTGATTGAGATTTTATCTTTCTCAATTGCTCATAAATGATGTCATTCATCATTTGGTGAATTGGGGCACTAAGATTAACTCGGTCACTTGTAACTAAAGTAACAATTCTTGAATTTCTCTTGTCCTGAATTTTTTTTATTAAATCTATTCGTTTTTTTCTTGGCATAGATTAAATTCTAATTGATTATCAAAGTTATTATAGTTTTCATTATAAAACTACATCCAGTCTCTTTTTTTCCAGCATGAACTCCAACTTATTAATAATCCCTACCCTCATGGCTGTAAAAAACTAAAAGGCAGGGATGGCCATAGATTGAGGCAAGGTAATTACAGAATACGAAATAAATAAACAATAAATTTACATTTTAATTTTGGATATCGGGAACAGAAAGAACGTTTATTGAAAAATAAAAACTCTAAACAAAAGCTATAACGACATTAAAACCCCGTTTAGCCAAACAGCTCCTCTTTTCGCTATGTTCTGCAAGGCTAGTTTAATAGCAGGGGGGAAGCTACGATAATTGCCCCCAGCACGCTACCCTGCCACTGCCACCGAAAAAAAACCCGAAAGTGTTTTGTTTAAAAAAAAAGCATTATATTTGTCTCTAGTTCAGCTATGATTGAAGAACTGAGAAGAATTAATTTTCAATGGTTAGGTCAGCAGTGTAAGCAATAACGATTTGTCTTTCCGTTGTGGTTTTCAGGAGGTTAGAAAGATTAGCTGTTCAGATTATAAATATTTTAGTGTAACTATTCAAATAAATATCGTTCAATTCTACTAGGTCTATTTTAATTTTAGTTCTGTTCCTTTTTGAGGGAGTTTTGGATGTTTATTTTAAATTATTTATGAGTTACACAAATGTTAGATTAATTCTTTTTTCTGCCATTGTCCTTTTTGGCACTTTAGTTGGTTGCGATAAAACCCCAAGCACCCCTACTACTCAACTGTCTTCCGCAAAGGAGCTGACCGTATTGTCGGTTAAAGACGCTAAAGGCACTGCAATCATCTTCACAGTAGTAGCAGCTACGGGCAAGCTCGATATTACCGTTCCTTTTGGCACCAACAACAAGGATATTGCAATTGCCTATACCATTGCTGCGAAAGCTAAGATTAGCCCCGACCCCGCCACCATCAAGGACTATTCAAGCCCGCAACAATTTACCGTCACTGCCGAAGACAACAGTAAACAAGTTTATACCGTAACGGTAATTTTAGCGGCAGGTAAATCAGACAACAGCATTTTAAAATTTACTTTCACCGTAGCCGGCAACAACATTGATGGTGCGATTAACGAGCCCGCCAAAACCATTACCGTAACCCTGCCTTCAGGCACTGCGCTGACGGGATTGACCCCTACAATAACAATAAGCGAGGGCGCAACCATTAGCCCCAATACCGGCACAAGTGTTGATTTTACTAGCTCGGTACAATACACCGTTACCGCACAAAACAAAGACACAAGGGTATATACCGTAACCGTAGCCTCTGCCACTGCTAAATCCGGCAACAGCATTACACAATTTGCAATTACTGCCGACGACAATGGCACGAGTAAAAAATTTGCCGGTGTTATTGACGAAACCGCAAAAACGATTACTTTATATCTGCCCTACGGTACGGCCTTCACAGAACTAATACCCACTATTGAAGTTAGCGAAGGGGCTACAACAGAACCTGCAAGCGGGGTAAAAACAGATTTTTCTAGTACTGTAAAATACACAGTTACAGCAGAAAACAATGCCCAAAATAAATATGACGTAGTCGTAAAATGGAGATTGGAAAAGAATGATTATGCTAAGTATCTGCAGGACTATAAAGTAGCTATAGGTGCAAAAACTGCAACTGGACATTTAAGCGATTTTATTTATTCCAAGTTATCAAAATTGAGTTTTCCGCCCGCTGATAAGACCATTTCAGAAAGTGAGTATTCAAAATCGACAGATTTTACTAATATATTTAATACGGATGGTCTTAGTTTGCCAATGGTAAAATCAATGTTACGAGTCGGTTTTTCTTCAATTGACAATTTTAATTTTTTTGTTGAAAAAGCAGATGGACAACCTACTGATTTCTTGATTTTCGACAATGAAACAATTAAGTCGAACGTTAATTATAGCTTAACATTTGACATTGATGTGTTATCTGCCTCTATAAATGATAACGTGTCACTTTTTTTAAAGGTAAAACAATTAAGTGGACTGGATGATGTTATTGCAGTAGGAGTGGCGTCAAATATCCCTGGTGGCAAGAGGTTTAAATTTACTGTTCCTTCCGCTGATATTTCTTTTGATCTTAAATTTCAAAATTTCACTTTCCAAAATGCAAATGATGAAGTAATCATCAAAAATATGGTATTCAAATAAATATCCTATCTTCACCGTCCTCTAAAGTGCTAATCTAGTAACTGCAAAGCATAGTTTTTTAATCCCGCTTACTAAAATTCAGACTTTAATAGTCACATCGGATAAAGAAGCAATGTAAAAAGGGGTGTGGATTGCACTTGCCGGATAGTCTAAGGTATTTTGGCGCAATTGGATAAATACTATTTATTGAATAATTTTAGCCACCCAATAATCATAAAAAGATAATTTCATGGAAAAAATAGCGTTGATAATTCCAATTTTATTGTTTGCTTGTGTAAAATCTGACAAGCCCAAATTTGAAGTTCAAGCCGAAGAGCAATCAGTTATGCAAGTGCTTGAAAATCAGCAATCTAATTGGAATAAAGGCGATATTGATGCCTTCATGGTGGGCTATTGGAAGTCAGACTCATTGCAATTTGTAAGCAGGGGAAAAATAAAAAAAGGTTGGAATGAAACCATTGCAGGCTATAAAAAAAACTACCCCGACATTGAAGCTATGGGCACGTTGAAGTTTGATATTTTGCAGACAACAAATTTGTCACCCAAGGTTTTTTTGGTTACCGGCATGTTCTATTTAACAAGAAAAGACTCTAATAACGCTACGGGTATTTTTACTTTAATATTTAAAAAAATTGATGGTCTATGGCTGATTGTTTATGACCATACTTCTACTTAAAAAAGGCACTACGCCCAACAGCAGTCGCGCAAAATGGCGGGTTTAGTGCTAAATTCAACTGTAGTTCTTCGATTGAACTTTTGTGCTTCGATTTCAGCCACTTCGAAAAGTTGTAGAACGTAATATCCGACCTTATTTTTACTGACCTTTCTTTTTATTTGAGTTGTTGTCGGTGCATTATTTTTTCAATTTATTGGTCTTGTCATAATACTTGTAATTACTTGATAAATAAGGGTTTAGGATTAAGCCCCTAGATTTTGGAATAGAATAATTGAATGGTTTATAAATAAGTTAAATGAAAACTGTTACTTTGCGACCACTTAAACCTAATCTTATGCTCAATCTTGTGATTTTCGGGCCGCCCGGCTCCGGTAAAGGAACTCAAAGCGAAAAACTTATACAACACTATGGATTAGTGCATATTTCCACCGGCAATTTATTTAGGAGGCATACCAAAAACCAAACTAAGTTAGGCAAACAAATAAATGAAATTATGAACAGTGGCAAACTGGTTTCTGATGATATTACTATTTCAATATTGAAAGAAGAGATAAACAAAAATCCCGACTCCAAAGGGTTTCTTTTTGATGGCTTCCCGCGTACTGTTCTGCAGGCAGAGGCACTTGATGAATTGTTAAAAGTAGAAATGAAGACTAGCATTGATAAGGTATTAGCTCTTGAGGTTACTCAGGAAGAGTTACGCTCACGAATAGCCAAGCGAAAAATTTTGGAGAATAGGGCAGACGACGACGAAGAAAAATTGAATATGCGTATCGTCGAGTATTTCGATAAGACAATACATGTACTCACTTATTACAAAAATAGCGGTAAGTTCGTATCGGTCAATGGAATAGGCACCGTTGACGAAATATATTTAAGGATTAGACAGGTCTTAGATAATTAGTTGTGCCATTAAATTTACAATTTCATCAGTGTGTATATGGTTCTCTTTTAGCTATTATTTCTATGTTTTTTTGAATAAATTTGATGGTATTGGTGCATTGAGTTATTCTTTCCTTGATAAACCACCATTGTTTAGGCCGTAACGAATTTACTATTTTATGTCAAGTCCAAATTTTATTGATTATGTCAAAGTCTTTATCCGCTCTGGAAAGGGCGGTGTCGGATGTCTGCATTTTCACCGCGAAAAATTTAATGCTAAAGGTGGCCCCGACGGTGGCAACGGTGGCGACGGGGGGCACGTCATATTGCGGGGCTCTGCTCATGTGCGAACCTTGCAAAACTTAAAGTATCGCCGACATATTACCGCCGGAGACGGACAAGATGGTCAGAGCCAAAACTGCACCGGCGCCAATGGTGAAAATACTGTAATCGAAGTTCCTTTGGGCACCGTGGCGCGTCATGCCGAAACAAGTAAAATAATTTGCGAGGTCTTAGAGGCCGGACAGGAGATTATTCTTTCTAAAGGCGGTAGGGGCGGGAAGGGGAATACTTTTTTTTCTACTGCTACTAACAGAACACCTATGCACGCTCAACCCGGCGAACCAAGCATTGAAAGCTGGGTAGTCTTAGAATTAAAAATTTTGGCCGACGTCGGGCTGGTGGGCTTCCCCAATGCCGGCAAATCTACACTACTGTCGGTAATATCTGCCGCCAAACCTAAAATTGCCGATTATGCCTTCACAACTCTTATGCCTACCTTGGGGATAGTCTTATACCGTGATAATCAATCTTTTGCTATGGCCGACATACCCGGAATAATTGAAGGAGCCTCTTCCGGTAAAGGCTTAGGAATACGGTTTCTGCGTCATATTGAGAGAAATTCACTCCTGCTTTTTATGATACCAGCCGACTCTAAAAACATTATAAATGAATATGAAATTTTGTTAAACGAATTGAGAAAGTTTAACCCCGAGTTATTAGACAAAAAAAGGTTGCTTGCCATTTCAAAATCAGATTTGTTGGATGATGAACTAAAACAAGCACTGTCTAAAGAAATCCCACCCAAAATTGAATCTGTATTTATTTCTTCATTAAATAATACAGGACTAATGCAGTTAAAAGATTTGATTTGGAAACATTTGAATGATTGAGGCCCAAGAAGTGAAATCGTAATTTGTTTGTTTTATAGTTGCGCCATCTTGGCATAATTACCTGTTTGGCAAAATATTTGCCATCTCAACGGCAATTATTTTTTATATTATGCAAAAGACCGACGAGCCTGACTCCAACTTAAATCAAAGTGAAGAACATGTTGATGGTTTGATAAATGAAAGTATTTTAGAGGGCGACAGCACTCAAATCAAAGAATCATCAGAAACCAATGCTCCTCAAGTGGAGGTTTCAGCGGAAAACCTAGTCATAAAATTACAAGACGAATTGTCAGAGTCCAGAGACAAATACATGCGCCTTTATGCCGAGTTTGAAAACTTTCGGCGTAGGACAATGAAGGAAAAATTGGATATGCTTCAAAGTGCAAATGAGAAACTCATTGTTAGTTTTTTGACTGTGCTTGATGATTTTGAAAGAGCAATGAAATCCGTAAATGACAAGAAAAGCAAAGAATTTGAAGGTTTTCAATTGATAAACAATAAATTTGAAAAGATTTTTGAACAATACGGGGTAAAACCAATGGATTGTCTGGAAGTGGTATTTGATGCCGACTTTCACGAGGCTATTTCACAGGTTGCGGTTGAAGATGAAAAACAAAAGGGTAAAATATTAGAAGTCGTTGAAAAAGGGTACATGCTTAATGACAAGGTAATTCGGTTTGCCAAAGTAGTGGTAGGTTCCTAAAATATTTGGATAGCGTCCGATAATTCAACATATTAAAATGAGCAAAAGAGACTACTACGAAATCTTAGGTGTCAGTAAAACAGCAACTCCTGAAGAAATAAAAAAAGCATACAGGAAGGTTGCCATCAAATTCCACCCCGATAAAAATCCAGGCGATAAGGAAGCAGAAGAAAAATTTAAGGAAGCAGCTCAGGCTTATGAGGTGTTGAGCAATCCCAACAAGAGGGCTCAGTATGATCGGTTTGGCCATACCAAGGCAGGCGATGGCGGTTTCTCCGGCCATTCTATGAATATGGAGGACATTTTCAGCCACTTCGGCGATATTTTCGGCGGTGGCGGTGGAAGTCCATTTGAAAGTATATTTGGCGGTGGTGGCGGGCAAAGAAGAGGGACTAACCTGCGCATAAAACTTAAATTAACCCTTCAAGAAATTGCAAGCGGCGTCGAGAAAAAAGTTAAAGTTCATCGGTCGGTAAATGCCAAAGGAGTTACTTTCAAAACTTGTTCTCATTGCAACGGCAAAGGTCAAATCAACAAAGTAGTAAATACGATGCTCGGACAAATGATGACCTCATCAACTTGTCCAAAGTGTCACGGCGCAAGAGAAATAATAGACAAACGCCCGCCCGGGGTTGATAGTTCCGGATTAGTTTCTGTCGAAGACGTAATCTCAATAAAAATTCCTGCCGGAGTACATGAAGGAATGCAACTTTCGATGAGAGGAAAAGGTAATGAAGCCGGTGGTAGTGGAGTTCCGGGCGACCTCCTCATTTTAATCGAAGAACAAGAAGACCCACAACTAAAGCGTGACGGTAATAACATTGTTTATGAACATAATATCAGTTTTGTTGATGCCACTCTAGGCACAAGTGTTGAACTGCCCTCATTGGGCGGTAAAGTGAGAATAAAAATTGAACCCGGAACTCAAAGCGGTAAAATATTGCGACTTCGAGGCAAGGGATTAAAAGATGTTGAGTCTTACGAAAAAGGAGACCAATTGATATACATTAATGTGTGGACACCGACAAAACTCACTGACGAAGAAAAAAAACTTTTAGAACAGTTCCGCAATTCCGAAAACTTTCAGCCACCACCCAATCATCAAGGAAAAGGAATTTTTGAAGACTGGTAAAACAATTTTCAGACCCAGTATTGAAAATAAAACCTATTTCTTCTTTTGGGGCACTTTATTCAACTGATATTGTCATTATAATGAAAAGAGGTTCTTAACCATTTTTGAGGAATTATTTGGGGCATATCATTTATTGTTTTTATATCGATAATGGGAAAATTTTTAATTATCTTCTTTATTTTATCATTATTCAGTAATTCGAAATCCCAGATACTATAATTATCTAATTTTCTGTTATCCTCGCAGGCATCTTCAATAAGTTTAAACAGTTTGCCGTTAGATTTAATTTTCACCCCCACCGTTTTCAAAGCTATGGCTTGAAGCCATAAGTCTAAATATTCTGTGTTATCCATTTTTTCAAATTTACTCCTCATCTTTTTCATTAAACTTACTTTTAAACTGTTGTCCTTATTTATGGTCAGTAATCGGTTGAGTATCAAGGCAAAGTAAGGATATATTTTGGGATTTTTTATGGCTAAGTCAGTCAGAATACTAGATAAAATACCAATGTCATTACTAATGCCCTCAAACTGTGAAAATCGTTTTGAAATATCATTTACTTCATGAATATTTTTACAAAAGTAAGGGTGATTATTTATGGATTGATCTAACAAAATTACCTTATCTAAATTTTTCAAGTAGATACGGATCATTTTGTTCAACGTAACCGAGTTTGGATATACATCAGATATGTAGCGTTTAATAACTAAAAGTTGTTTTTTAAAATTCAATTTTGAGAAATCTATTAGCAGGGTATCCAATTTGTCTTTACTTATTGACGATATTATTATATCCTTAGAATTTATGGTTTGATCTAGATTTGATTTGATACCCAACTTAGCCAGAATATCAGAAAGAACATCAAGTATTTTTTTTGCTTTTGCAGGAGTGTTTGTAAATATCCGGTATTGACTTTTATATCTTATTATTTTATATTCTTTAGAAATATTTCCTAATTTCGATGTTAATAATTTGTCGATATTACCCAATACTATTTCGGCCAGAAAGTCCATCATAATACAACCTTGAGGTATTCCGGTTGTTTGTCCTTTGTTGGAATATTGCAACAATCTATCAATTTCATTACCAAAAATGGAACCACCGGAAGACTTAGTTGTCAGCTTCGGATTTTCATTTTCAAGCAAAGCCTTGGGAATAGAACGAGTTGAAATGCTTGAGAATAAATTCTCTATGTTGGTAAGGTGTATATAATCAAAATCTAAACTAAGCTTAATTGATTTCTCTTCTACTTCTTTCCAGCGATCCAAAACTCTATATTTTTGTTTAGACTTTGAAGTACTCATATCAATAGTAGGAATGCTCAAGCATTCTACCTCATCGTTGAATGATTTAAAATCGTCAAATTTTGCTTTTATAGCATCGAAATTTACTTTGATGGCACGTATCAATAAGCAATAAATTACCGGATTAATTAATTCAATAGGATTCGAGGGGTTCTCCTTATTTTTGTACATCAAAATGGTGTAATTATTGATATTGCCCCATCCCTTCAGTATATCGTCGTAACCGAGATTTTTATTAAGTTCAGATAGTAAGGGGTTGAATTTTATGTACTGCGGAAGGTCAATATTGCAATAGCTCTTATCTTGTAGAAAGAACTCTTCTAGTCCTTCATAAGACAACTCAAGTATGGTCTTTTGTGTTTTCATTTATGTATATATATTAATTCAATTATTGTTTATTCTAATTTTCCACTTTTTATCTTCTTATTTTAATTATTTATGCTGTTAAAAAAAGTTATATACATAGTGGGGTAAAGAACTTTTACTTACTGGAGTTGAAACACATTAATTTAAGAGCTTTTCCAAACTCACCCGTAGGCGAAAATGTACTCAACCACAACAAAAGAAGAACTTTAGAAGCCCCTAATGTAGCTATTTTATAATTATAATTAAAATAAATATAAATAATTTTAACAAAATTATCTATTTAAACGGCAAAAATGCCTTTTTTTTCGATAATGAGTTTAAATTTTGAACGAAAAAATAGCATAGCACCGACTTATTTTGCGATTTCATTCGTCCTAGTCTAATAATTGAGTTTATGACTTCTACGACAAGCGGGTATTGGTTACTCAAACTTAATTGACTCCAAGGCATGGCGTATTTTTGGGGTAAATTCTTCATCCAAAGTATAAACGTTAATTTTGAAATCTATTTTAATGGAATCTTGATTGACAATCTTAATTATAATGTCCTTATTTGACACTATCCACGGTATGTTAAACAACTGAATTCTGAGTTGTTGCTTGAGGTCTTCAATTTCATTTTTGAAAGGCACGGAAATATTTATTGTGCTGTTGATATAGTTTTCTCTTTGTGAACGGATTAATATTACTTCGCTCGAAAGCTTGCTGTAAGGGTATTCTATTATTTCACTATTTTCTAGTTGTAAATTTATTCTTGAACTACCTAGTTTAACTACTTTCCCCTCCAAATCTTTCATTTTAATAGTTTTTCCCAGCAAATTCCCTCTTTGGAATTTGAAGAAAGTACCATGGACGAAGTCGTAAACGAAACTCCAAGTAGAAAATAAAACCAAGCCGGAAATAAAAATTGAAATTAGCGGATTTATCAATACCATCTCATATATAACGTATAAAAAGAAAATTATCCATATAAAATTTACTGTAGCAGGGACATAGAAGGAGAGCAAATTTTGTTTTATCTCTTTTTTCACCCACTTTTCAATAATAAAATTCAGTAATTGGTGTGCAACAAAAATGAAAAGAGCTAGAACGATAAGTCCAACAAATCGGTTGACGGGTATAGGGTTAAGTTGAAACATATTAGAATTTTTTATGTAAGTATTTCAGTAAATATGGCAAAATGTAGGGTGATATGCTGTAACTATTAGCTATTGTTTTCACTACCAAGCCTGTTCTTATCAAACTTTGTAAATTGTTTTCAACGTCATATTTGTTCTCATACCGATATACCTCCGATAGTCGGCTCAAAGATATCCTTTTGTGCATCAGTATTTGAACTAACATATTCTCCCATTCGGGTTTTGTGATGGTTGGTAATTCGCGGAGGCTAAAATCGGAAAAGTGTATTTCATTTTTCTCAAAAGAAGAGATACTTCCAATCCACATATACAAAGCCATTCCAATATTGCCTTCAGTTTGAGCCGTAATTATTTTGAATATGTTATTTATTTCTCTCAGTCTCAATTCATCTTCTGTTTTATTTTTCCAAATAAAATCCACGCCCCCGATATGATGTTGTTTCATTATTGCCTTTTTAATTTCAGATATCGGGAGGGATGCAGTAACTATAGTTTCTAATAAATGGTTATCGATAGGCAAATGCTGTCGAATGTGCCTATAAAACAAAGTGTTGCATTCTAAAATAAATAAGTGAGTGCTACTAAATTGTTTTATTAATTGAATAATTTGAATAATACATTCAGAGCCTGTGGTGCTTCTTGTCCACCATAATTCCAAATCCTGAAAAATAATGGTTGATTTTTTCTTCACTTGTTTGAGTATTGAAGTAGCATCTCCTTTCAAGCCGGTGGCATTGACAAAAGCATTGTCAAGTATTTCCTTGTTCATTACCCTATCTCTAGTGGGAGCGACAATTGAAATAATATTTTTCGGGAAGTATAAACTTACGGCGTTTTGCACTAAATAGGTTTTTCCGGATAGGGGGTCTCCGGTAAATAAAATAGCTCCATTTTTGCCTTCATTGAAGCGGTCAACAGCTTTTTTAACTGCTATCAATTCTGATTTTCGGTTTTCTATAAATTTAATTTCAACAGTATGATTTTCAGTAAACAGTTGTTTGTAATAGAAAGGGAGTCTCTTTTCCGTTTTTCTGCTTAGACTGACCTGTTCGGTAAAGTCGGCAAAGATCCCTTGTGGGTTTTGTAACGATTTGGCTTTAAATTTAAACTCCGAGTCAGCCACCGTATCTATAGATTTCTCAAAGAAACTATAAATTCGTGAAGCCCATTTATCTATATGTGCATTTATATTATCCAAAATTTTCTTCTGGCGCATTTTTTGAAACAGGATTTCAAAATCGCCGGCTCTTTCCGTTATAGTATAAACGGCTAACAAATCTTTCAATTTTTTTAATAACTCCTTTACGTCAGTATTGAATCTTGCTTTAACTGCTTCAATATTTAGTAACGTTTCGGCACACTGACCCTTGATTTTTTGCAGAATTACATTCGTCTTTTTCTCATCATTAGTTTTGATTTGCAAACTATACTTCAACAGTTCTAGAACGTTTTCAAGTTTAGTATTCTCACTCCGCCCTTCATTGATAACTTCAAGATATAAATCTGTGATAGAAGCTATAATTTCATTTTCGATTATGCTTTTTACTAACCTTCTTACATGAATAGTTGTAGGTGTAATATTTTCTTGTTCCGAATCGAACGTACTCATTTGACTTGGAGCTATCACATTCAGGGTTTCACTGATTAGAGAAATATTGTTTTCCAACTCTTGCTGGACATAATCAAAGGCATTATCAATGGTAATTTGATTTGAAACTCTGAATATTTCGTTTTTAAATTCATTAACGGCCTCAATTGAAAGTTCACTTCTGCTTTGATTGTGTTTTTTAACAATTTGAATGGTTTTGTCAAGCAAGTTTTTCTCTATAGTCTGGGCAGTTTCAATTATATTTTTGGAGGATTTTATCCGCATAATTCGCAATTGCACCGACAGCGATAGTTGATTGGTAAGCAATAGAGTATTGTCAAGCCAAGTTTGAGAATAGTTGTTGCAAAATTCAAGAATTGCTTTTGGGTTGCCTTTATTTAGTTTTAAGTTATTAACGATGTCAGCATTTTCAACATCTAAAGTGTCGGAGGCAGTTATCACATCGTTAAACAATTCTCGTGATATGTTATTTAAGTTGGTTAAATTTTCTGTTGTCAATGAGTTGAATAAATCCTCCAATTGATTTTCTTGAGTTGTAAAATCAATAGGTTTTGTTTCGTCGAGGTTGTAAACCCATTTAATAAAATTATCAGTTATTTCTTTTGTAGAACTTCCAATAAATAGGAGTTGCTGGGATAACCTTTCTAAGTATTCGTTTTCATAATAGTCGGTAACGGTATTCAATAACTTTATGTTCTCAGTTTTGGTTTTTAGCAACAAACCTTTGGCTTTTTTGATAGCCTCAGAGTCATTGGTATTCACCACTAAATCTTCATCATTATAATGCCGGCTTATACTTTTAGGAATGTAACTTAGCAGTTTTTGGGTTTCAATGAGGTGGTCGCTGATTACATTTTTAATCTTTACCGCTACCGGATCAAATCTTTGGCTACTAAATAAATCTACTATTAAGTTTAGTTTTATTTCCAAACATGAAAGTGCAGTCTTATCTTCATTTGCCTCAAGCCTTTCTTTCAGCAAGCCAAAAAAAGATTTATATGTGTCAGCAAGGGAAGAATAAATATCAGTAGAGATATATTCATTGAGAGAAATAAAACTTTCATCTATTTGTTTTATATATTCATCTAAAGTGCTAAATCCTGAAATTTTTAGGGGTTTGATATCAGTAGGTTGATGCTCAATTTGCCGGTGCTCTTTTCTATAGCCGTGCTCAAAATCTAACAGCATTTTTGAGTTCTCTGTGAAGTTATCAGAAGCACTAACCAACAGTGAAGTTCCTACTTGGCTAAGAAAATTATTTGTTTCTGAAATGAAAACCGACTCCGCTCCCGATTTTAACTTCGGAATCTCTACGATTAATAAATCGGTTTCAGAAGAATATTCCTTGACTACGTCATAAAAAGGTTTAGTGTTTTCTTCATTGTCGATAATATGAAAAGGAAAATCAATTCTCAACATTTCAAATCGTTTCTTGATGATTGACCTGATAATGTGTTTTTCATGGTTATTATTAAGATAAAGAATTCTAATATCGGCCTCGTTCCAATCATCAGAAGCTAAAACTCGTTTTGCTATTTGAATTGTAAGTTCACTTACATTATTGAGGTCATTCCACCAAATATCTATTGAGTTAAAAGCTCCAAAACCTTTGTTTCTATCATAATCTAAATAGAGGATATTATAGTCAAGGGCATTTAGTTTTTGATGTAGTTTGGCAAACTCAACCGGATTACTTGTGTTTCTAGCCCAACCCATCAATGTTGTGTTTGGTTCGATACCCGAAAATCCGTATGTGCTTGCGATGGTTTCAACCCCTAAATACAAACTCTTACATTCTTGTTTGCGTTGAAAAATGATGCCATCTTCAAAATTTCTTTGTTCCATAGCCTGCTCCCGTTTTGGAAAAAGCGTTTCGGCGGTTGGGTTTTCTATTAAATCAAAATTTGAGATTATCCCCCCGCGTCCGGCAATGGCTTTGCTGAAGGTTATCAAATGAGGTCGGGCTTCGGTTTCACCGCTAAAGACCAATATATTTGGTTCCCAGTTTCTTTTATTTTTGGGTTTTTGATCTAAACTTTTAAGACCCAACTTCACTACCGAGAACCATACGCTAGACCACACGTCGCCAGAGCTTAAAACCAACTCTTTTCGGGTCAGGTAAACAAACACGCCGGCAATGATGACGACTGAAGCTAAGGTGGCTATCAGATTTAATTGAATCATTAATAAGAAAATAGTTACAACACCTAACAGGGGTATGAAAATATTTATTTTGAACTTTGGTCTAAAATCCGGACTTGCCCACATTTCAAGAAAGCAGGATAGGTTAATAACTAAATAGGCTGCCATGTAAAACATGGCAACAACCCCGGCAATAACATTTAGTTCTCCTATTAATACTCCCATTTCAGACAAAAGGAAAGTAAGCAAAAGGGCGTTTCTGGGTTCGTTGTCTTTGCCAACCCCACGACCAAAAATTGCAGGTGTAATCTCATCAACAGACATTGATTGTAGAATTCTGGGACCTCCTAAAATACCCCCAAGTGCTGATGAAAGAGTTGCGCCCCAAATTCCGGCAATAACTAACTGTGGAATCCAACTAAACTCCACTAAGGCGTTATTATTAGATAAAAGTTCGGCGCCGGGTATATTAAAATAAATAAATACAGATAAGCCGAGATAAATGATTAGACCGGTGGAAATGGCCAATAGCGTCCCCCAAGGAATTGAGGTTTCCGGGGTTTTTAAATCGCCCGACATGGCAACGCCGGCTGTAAAACCAGTTACCGCCGGAAAAAAAATCCCAAAAATAACTCCAAAACTCGGTGCGTTTTCAAGATTTGCCACAGAAAAATCAAATCCCTTTCCTTCGGAGGTGCCAAAGAAAATTGATATCAATGAAAGGGCAATAGCCGTAAGAATGAGATACTGGGTTTTAATAGCAAAACTAGTGCTGATAAGTGCAATTACGGTAATGGCCATTAGTGAAATTGTACCAACAATTCGAAGGTGATTGATGCTAATTTCATCAATGGGCAACCAATCTTTGATTACTAATAAAAGGCTTTCGCTAAATCCAATAATGTATAGGGATATGCTTAGCGCAGTAGCTATATAAAGAGTTAAACCAATGGCCCCACCGAATGGAAAACCTAAACTTCGAGAAAGTATGAAGTAAATTCCCCCAGATTTTATTTTTTTATCTGTAGCAATAGATGAAATACTTAAACCTGTTGTCACCGATACTACGTGAGCCAATAGGATGATGGCAACGACCATGACCAGCGTCCCTGCATTAGCAACAACCCAGCCCATACGCAGGTACATGATTACACCAAGTATGGTTAACAATGATGGGGTAAAGACACCTCCAAATGTTCCGAATTTCTTCATTATTATTTTTTTAATTATTTAGTGGCAAATATATGTTTAATTCTAATATCCAAATTTTTTTGTATTTTAATACTTAAATAATTGGCAAATGTATTTTTTAATTTATCCGGTAACTATGCTATAGAGATTTTGCGTTCCGGATTGCCCCAGTTTACAAAAAAAAAATTTAAGAACTAAAAATTGTGTGTTCTCAGCACTTAAATTCTTTATCCCGCTCATTATCAATCATTGAGTTGTGAGTGTGGCATGTCCACTTATTATCTATTGACTGTTGAATATAATAATTTATCCTTTTTTTAAGTTTATGAAAACTATTGATAAGCAATTCTCTGCCATGCTTTTGAAAGGAATACATTCTTTAGTTCCGTATTCAAAACACTTTTTTTATATCTGATTAAATCAAATAAACTACAATTTTTTCAATAAGACCTTATACCTAAGGTGATATGTTTTAACAGTCTGAAAATTTATTTATTATTTCATATAAACAGACTGGGCTATTTTATCACAATTTTATACTGAATTTTAGTTTTTTGAGATTCTAAAACTAAGTAATATATGTCAGGTTTTTCAATCAATTCAAATTGATAGATTTCATTGCTAAGGTTTGATTTTTGATGAACGATTTGGCCATTTGTATTAAATACGGTTATAGTAGCATTCTCTAGTCCTTTCAAATTGATTAGTATTTTTCCATTGCTTGGGTTGGGGTAGAGATAAACTTTGCTGTCATCAGCCATTACTCCTAAAACACTTTCTTTTTCAAAGCTAAAACACGTAGCGGTAGCGGTGCACTTGTCTTTAGTAATAACAACGGCGTAACTTCCGCTTGCAGTAGGGCTGAAGGTCTGGTTAGTTTTTCCTGTGATAACAGAGTTTGAGTTACTGCAGTCAACCCATTGATAACTAGCACCTACGACTGCGTTAGCAGACAGGGTATTGTCATTTTTGGTTATAGAAGCAGTCAGAGTGCAGGGTGTGGTAAAAGTAAAATCATAACACGTAGCGGTAGCAGTGCAGTTGTCTTTAGTAATAACAACGGCGTAATTTCCGCTCGCAGTAGGGCTAAAAGTTTGGTTAGTTTCTCCTGCGATAACAGAGTTTGAGTTATTGCAGTCCACCCATTGATAACTAGCACCAACGACAGTATTAGCGGAAAGAGTGTTATCAGTTTTGGTTATAGTTGCAGTCAGAGTGCAGGGTGTGGTAAAAGTAAAATCATAACACGTAGCGGTAGCAGTGCAGTTGTCTTTAGTAATAA
>Ga0316188_10000033_pt1 | contig 38774 bp, 31 predicted proteins | sample Phiworburrow1_MG_FD_204933 | JGI IMG/M metagenome (GOLD analysis project Ga0316188, IMG submission 204933) | Coastal sediment microbial communities from Maine, United States - Phippsburg worm burrow 1 | ecosystem: Environmental > Aquatic > Marine > Coastal > Sediment | place: USA: Maine... | reverse complement strand
ATCCACGTGGTCCAGGGCGAGCGGGAACTCGTCTCCGACTGCCGATCGCTGGCGAGGTTCGAACTGCGAGGGATTCCGCCGATGGCTGCGGGCGCTGCGCGCATCCGGGTGACCTTCCAGGTCGACGCCGACGGGTTGCTGTCGGTCAGTGCGCGCGAGCAGTCGTCCGGCGTCGGCGCGTCGATACAGGTCAAGCCATCGTACGGTCTGTCTGACGACGAGATCGCCACGATGCTGCAGGGCTCGTTTGCGGCGGCGGCCGGCGACATGCAGCTGCGCGCATTGCGCGAGCAGCAGGTCGAGGCGGACCGGCTAGTCGAGGCGACGCAGGCGGCGCTCGCTGCCGACGGCGACCTGCTGAGCGCGAGCGAGCGCCACCAGCTCGACGCGCTGGTCGAACGACTGAAGATCGTGCGGGCGGGCGAGGACGTTGGCGTGATCCACGCGGCGCTCGACTTGCTGGCGCGTGGCACCGAGACACTCGCGGCACGCCGAATGGACCGTGCGGTGGCGCGCGCGCTGACCGGGCGCAAGCTCGACGACGTTAAGCTCTGATCCAGGCCGCGAGTTGCGGCCTTCCCAATTGCGATCCCGATGCCCAGAATCAAGGTTCTCCCACACCAGGCGCTTTGCCCGCAGGGCACCGAGTTCGACGTCGAGCCCGGCGCGGTCCTGTGCCAGGCGCTGCTCGACCACGGTGTGAACATCGAACACGCGTGTGACATGGCCTGCGCGTGCACCACCTGTCACGTCGTCGTGCGCGAGGGGCTCGGCTCGCTCGTGCCCGCCGAGGATGCCGAGGACGATCTGCTCGACAAGGCGTGGGGTCTGACGTCCCAGTCCAGGCTGTCGTGCCAGGTCAAGGCTCGGGAGTCGGACCTGACGATCGAGATCCCGAAGTACACGATCAACTACGCCCGCGAGGAACACTGACCGTGAAGTGGACGGATATCCGCGAAATTGCGATAGCCCTGATCGACGCCCACCCGGACGTCGATCCGGAGACGGTGCGCTTCACCGATCTGCACAACTGGGTGCTCGAATTGCCCGGCTTCGACGACGATCCGAAGCGCTCGGGGGAGAAGGTCCTCGAGGCGATTCAGCAGATGTGGATCGACGAGGCGGACTGAGCCGGAGAACCCGCGGTTCCGGTAGCGCCCCGATCGCTTGACTGCCCGTTGCATCGCGCACCGGCTCGCAATGCGGTTGGGTGCCGTCGTCGTTCGCTGCGGCCGGTCGCGCCGGACGGCGACAGTTCAGGTCGACGACGCGCCGACCTGCTGCCGCGCGAGCCACAGCATGCCGGCAAGACTGGTCAATGCGATGGCGAGCAGCAGCACGAGCGCGCCGTGGGCGCCGAGCGTGCCGAGAATCCAGTCGAAGAGCAGCGGCGCCAGTGCGGCGGTCGCGAGTCCCGGCGCGGCGATCCGGCCCAGGGTCGTCGCATAGCCTGCGTGCCCGAAGAGCACGAGCGGCACAGCGCCCCGCACCACGGTGACCAGACCGATGGCGGCGCCGTAGATCACGCATGCCGCGGCGATCGCCGTCGGCGCGGCGCCCGCAGCGAGCATCACCGTCAGCGAAACCGGCAGCAGCGCGAGCGCGATGACCCCGATGCTCATCGGTGCGAACCAGCGCTGGGCCGTCATCTCGAGGAAGCGCGCGCCGACCTGCGCGATGCCCATGATCGAGGACAGCCCGACGGCGGTCGCTGCGGCGAGCCCCAGGCCCTGCAGCAGCGTGATCATGTGCGCCGCGACGCAGGAGAACACGAAGCTGAAGGCCGAGAGCACGACCGCGAACACCAGCAGCGCGCGCTCGCGCTCGGGCCCGTGGAGCGCCCCCTGCACGGCGGCGGGGGGTCCGGAGGCGGGGGTTGCGGCGGCCGGTGATGCGGGGTTTGGCGCTGGCGTGGGGGGCACGGCCGTCGACTGCGTCCCCGGCCGCTCTTCGCGCGGGTCGGTGGGGACAGCGGAGGTGCGGCGCGCGGAGGCGAAGCGCAGGTGCAGCGGCAGGCAGATCACGAGGTTGACGAGTGCGTAGATCGCGACGGTCCAGCGCCAGCCCAGCGTCTCGTCAAGCAGGTGGCCCAGAGGCCAGAAGACCGAAGACGCCAGGCCGCCCCACAGTGTGATCATCGAGATCGCACGCCTCGCCCCCGCGCCGGTGAGGGCCGCGATCGCGGCGAACGCGGCGTCGTACTGCGTGGCACGCGACGCGACCCCGAGCAGCGTCCATGCCAGGAAGAGCTGAATCCAGTGCGACGCGCTCGCGAGCATCAGCAGACCGAGCACGACGCCGATGGAGCCGGTCGACATGACCGCGCGTGCGCCTCGCAGGTCGATCGCGTGGCCGATCCGTTTCGAGACGGCGCCGGCCACCAGCAGGCTGCACGAGAACGCTCCGAACACCTCGCTCGTGCTCCAGCCGGCATCCGCGGCCATCGTGTGCCCGAGCACCGCAGGGATGTAGAAGGTGGTGCCCCAGCCGACCAGCTGGGTGATGCCGAGCGCGGTGACCGCGCCGCCGGGCAGCTTCACCGTCGACTCGCTGCGTGCTGCGCAACCAGATCCGGGCCGGTGCGCGCCAAGGCCGTCTCAGGCCTCGTGCTTGAGCGCCGGGAACAGGATGACGTCGCGGATGTTCGGGCTGTCGGTCAGCAGCATCACCAGGCGGTCGACGCCGATTCCGCAGCCGCCGGTCGGCGGCATCCCGTACTCGAGCGCCCGGATGAAGTCGGCATCGTAGTACATCGCTTCCTCGTCGCCGGCCTCCTTGGCTTCGACCTGCTGGCGGAATCGTTCGGCCTGGTCCTCGGCGTCGTTGAGCTCGGAGAACCCGTTGGCGATCTCGCGTCCGGTGATGAACAGCTCGAAGCGCTCGGTGATACCCGGCCGGGCGTCGGATTCGCGCGCGAGCGGCGACACCTCGATCGGGTAGTCGACGATGAAGGTCGGCTGCCAGAGCTTGCTTTCGGCCACTTCCTCGAACAGCGCGAGCTGCCAGGCGCCCAGGCCGGCGCTGCGGTGCCTGACGTCGTCGACGTCGACGCCGAGCCTGGCGACCTCGGCGCGGACCCGGTCCGCGCTCTCGAGGTCGGCGTCCGCATACTGCGGCGCGTACTTGCGGATCGCCTCGACGATGGTGAGCCTGTCGAAAGGTTCGCCAAGGTGCAGCGGCTGTCCCTGGTACGACAGCGTGGAAGTCCCGGCGACGGCGTGAGCCGCGTCGCGGATCACCTGTTCGGTGAAGTCCATCAGCCAGCGGTAGTCGGTGTACGCCGCGTAGAACTCCATCATCGTGAACTCGGGGTTGTGGCGCGGACTGATCCCCTCGTTGCGGAAATTGCGGTTGATCTCGAAGACGCGCTCGAAGCCGCCGACGATCAGGCGCTTCAGGTAGAGCTCGGGTGCGATCCGCAGGAACATCTGCTGGTCGAGGGCGTTGTGATGCGTGACGAACGGCTTGGCCGCGGCACCACCGGGAATCGGGTGCAGCATCGGCGTCTCGACCTCGAGAAAACCGTGCTCGATCATGAAGCTGCGTATGGCGTTGATCGCCTTGCCGCGCTTCACGAAGGTCTCGCGGGTGTCCTGGTTGACGATCAGGTCGACGTAACGCTGCCGGTACCGGACCTCCTGGTCGGCCAGGCCGTGGAACTTGTCCGGCAGCGGCCGCAGGGCTTTCGTGAGCAGCCGCACCCGCGAGCAGCGGACCGAGAGTTCACCCTTCAGCGTCTTGAACAGCACGCCGTCCGCGGCAAGGATGTCGCCCAGGTCCCAGTGCTTGAAGGCTTCGTGGTCTGCCGCGCCGACCCCGTCGTCGTTCAGCCAGAGCTGGATGCGTCCGGTCGCGTCCTGGATCGTCGCGAAGCTGGCCTTGCCCTGCACGCGCTTGAGCATCATTCGTCCGGCCACCGACACCTTGACCGCGGCCGCTTCGAGCTGCTCGCGCGTCATGTCGGCATGCAGCGCGGCGATGGACCCGGCCCGGTCCGCGGGCGTCGCATCGTTGGGGAAGGCCGGACCCTGCGCGCGCAACTCGGCGAGCTTGGCGCGGCGCTCCGCGATGATCTGGTTCTCGTCGATCGGGATGGGGGCTTGCTCGGTCATGGGGGTTCCCGGTTGCGGTCGTGGCGCGAGCCGATGGCGAATCGAGGGCGTGTCCGGGACGGGGCTCAGACGCCGTGCTTGAGGCTCGCCGAGATGAACTCGTCGAGGTCGCCGTCGAGCACCGCCCTGGTGTTGCTGGTCTCGACGTTGGTGCGCAGGTCCTTGATGCGCGACTGGTCGAGCACGTAAGAGCGGATCTGGTGGCCCCAGCCGATGTCGGTCTTGCCCGCCTCGACCTTGTCCTGCTCGGCACGCCGCTTGCGCAGTTCGAGTTCGTAGAGGCGCGCACGCAGCATCTTCATCGCCTCGTCCCTGTTGCGGTGCTGCGAGCGGTCGTTCTGGCACTGCACGACGATGTTCGTCGGCAGGTGCGTGATCCGCACGGCGGATTCGGTCTTGTTCACGTGCTGGCCGCCGGCGCCGGAGGCTCGGTAGACGTCGATGCGCAAGTCCGCGGGATTGACGTCGATCTCGATCGAGTCGTCGACCTCGGGGTAGACGTAGACCGACGCGAACGACGTGTGCCGCCCGCCGCTGGAGTCGAACGGCGACTTGCGCACGAGGCGGTGCACGCCGGTTTCGGTGCGCAGGAAGCCATAGGCGTAGTCGCCGTCGATGCGGATCGTCGCGCCCTTCAGGCCGGCGACCTCGCCGGGTGACTCCTCGAGCATCTCGGTCTTGAAGCCCTTGCGCTCGCAATAGCGAAGGTACTGGCGCAGCAGCATCTGCGCCCAGTCCTGCGCTTCGGTACCGCCGGCGCCCGCCTGGATCTCGACGAAGCAGTTGTTCGAGTCCGCGGGGTTCGAGAACATCCTGCGGAACTCGAGGTCGGCCACCTGGCGCTCGACTTCCCTGGTGTCGGCCTCGATCGCGAGCAGCGTGGAGTCATCGTCCTCGGTGCGGGCGATCTCGAAGAGCTCCGCAGCGTCGCCGAGGGCGGCATCCACGCCGGAGATCGTCTCGACGACGGCCTCCAGCGACTTCTTTTCCTTGCCGAGCTCCTGCGCGCGTTTGGCGTCGTTCCAGACGTCCGGGGCTTCGAGCTCGCGGCTGACTTCGGTCAGTCGGACCTTTTTTCGATCGAAGTCAAAGATACCCCCGTAGATCGGCGGAGCGCGCGCGCAGTCCGTCGATCAGGGTTTCGAGCTGGTTCAGTCGTTCGGCTTCCATCGGGGTCGGCTTCCGGTAAACCGATGATTATAACGGAGGGGGCCGCCCAGTCTCGGGCGCCGGATGCGCGTCATTCGGCCTGTGCGGCTTCGATCAGCAGCTGGATTTCGGCGACGCCGCGATACTCGTCGCGCGAGACGCGGTAGGCGATGCGTGCAATCGGCGGCAGCGGATCGGTCCGCCCGAACGCGATCCCGGAAAACCGACGCCCCTGCATGCGGAGATCGACGCGCAGGTGACGGTCCTTGACGAGCCGCTGCGACAGCACCTGCGCGACGTCGCTGAAGACGGGCGCCGGGAAGCCCTGGCCCCAGACGGCGCCGTCGATTGCGTCGACGAGGCGCAGGTCGAACTCGTCGGCGGCGAGCGGCCCGTCCGTCAGCAGGCTGGGCTCGAACACGTCGTCGTCTGCGAAGTCCCGGATTGCCTGCTCGAGCGCGGCGGTGAACCGGTCGAGTTCGGACGCCGCCAGTGTCAGTCCGGCCGCCATCGCATGGCCGCCGAAACGCAGGATCAGGCCCGGATGGCGCTTGCTGACCAGATCCAGCAGGTCGCGCAGGTGCACTCCGGCGATCGAACGTCCGGAGCCGCGCAGCAGCGAAGCGTCGGCGGCGGAGCGCGCGAAGGCGACCACCGGGCGGTGGTGACGGTCCTTCAGGCGCGACGCGACCAGCCCGATCACGCCCTCGTGCCACGCGTCGCGAAACACGACAATCGACAGACTGTCCGCCGCCAGTCCGTCGGCGTCGGCGAGCGCCTCCTCGCGCATCCTGCTCTCGATGTGCCGGCGCTCCCGATTGATCGTATCGAGCTGCGCCGCCAGGGCGCGTGCGTGCTCCGCGTCGTCGGTCAGCAGGCACTCGACGCCCATCGAGATGTCGGCGAGGCGCCCGGCAGCGTTGATTCTCGGGCCGAGCGCGAACCCGAGATCCGAACAGTTCGCGCGTCGCGGGTCGCGCCCGGAGGCCTCGAACAGCGCGGTCACGCCGGGGTGCGCGTGGCCGGCGCGGATCCGGCGCAGGCCGGCGGCCACCAGCAGCCGGTTGTTGCGGTCCAGCCGCACGAGGTCCGCGACGGTTCCGAGTGCGACCAGGTCGAGAAGTGACTGCAGCGGCGGTTCCGCGCGATCGCCGAACACGCCCGCCCGCCGCATCCGCGCGCGCAGCGCGAGCAGCAGGTAGAACATCACCCCGACACCGGCCAGGTGCTTGCTCGCGAACGGGCAGCCCGGCTGGTTCGGGTCGACGATCGCCGCGGCGTCGGGCAGCTGGTCCCCGGGCAGATGGTGGTCGGTGACCAGCACGGCGATCCCGAGATCGCGTGCCCGCGCGACGCCTTCGACGCTGGCGATCCCGTTGTCGACCGTCACGATCAGCGCGGGCTTGCCCAGGCGCGGGTGCGCGGCGGCGAGGTCGACGATCGCGGGCGTGAGTCCGTAGCCGTGCTCGAAACGATTGGGAACCAGATAGTCCACCCGCAGTCCCAGGGCGCGCAGTCCGCGCACCGCGACCGCGCAGGCCGTCGCGCCGTCGCAGTCGTAGTCGGCGACGACGAGCACGGACTCCTGCGACTGCGCAGCGCCCGCCAGCAGGTCCGCTGCCTGCTCGAGGCCAAGCATGCCTTCGGGCGGGAGCAGGGCGCGCAGGTCCGTTCCGAGTTCCTCGGCAGCGCGCACGCCGCGCGCCGCAAGGAGCCTGGCCATGACCGGGTGCAGGCCAGCCGAGCGCAGCGCCTGCGTTGCCTGCTCCGGCACGTCGCGCGTGGTCATCGCGGGTTGCATCACAGCAGTCCTATCGGGTCGATGCGTCGCCGTACACGCCACCACGGCGAAACCCGTCGCTGCAGCTCGAGCCGTCGACGCTCGCCGGTCAGCACCGCACGCACGCCGTCGAACCCGGCGGGGACGCCGCGATCCACGCCGATGCGCGCGATCCAGGCGTCGAAGTCCTGCCATGCGTCGAGCCAGGCCAGCGGGTCGCCCTGGCGCCGGGCCTGGACCCACCCGGCGAGATCCACCACGACGTCCCCGGCGTCGGCGAGCTCGCGCAGCGCGTCGGCTCCCGGCATCGCCGCTCCCGGGTCGATGGCCCGCGCGCCGCTGGCGATCGCCAGGCCGGCGAGCGCATCGTCCCGACTGACGATCGAAGCGGACAGCGGCGCCAGCGTCGTCCCGGCCCGGCCATCCAGCCAGAGCATGTTGACGACCGGCGCGCCGCGCGATTCGCGGGCACGGTTCGCCTCTCCGGCGAACCAGGTCATCTGGATCTCGTTGAGCAGCTTGCGCCAGCGGCGCGACTGCTCGCCGCGCGGCAGGTAGGCATCGACGTTGCGTCCCGCCACCATCGTCCAGCTGCGCGTCTCGGGGTCGATGCCGAGATCGCCGGTCACGAACCAGGCGCGCGGCGATGGCGCCTGGAGCGCGATGCCGTAGTCGGCGAAGATCGGCGCGGCCTCGGCGGCGAGGCTCGCCGATTCCTCGGCGGAAAGCGCGACTTCGGCGGGGTCGGCCAGCCGCGCCTGGTCGAGGCCGATCTCCACGTGCGTCGGCGTCAGCCGCCAGCACGGCAGCGCCATGCCGTGCGCGAGCGCAGCGAAGGCCTGGATCGAGTCGGTGTCCGGTATGCCGAGGCGCTCTCGCCACCACCGCTCTTCGGGAAGCTCTCGCGGCACCAGCGCGTCGTCCGAACTGTCGCTCGTCTTCAGGTCGCGCGAGAACGCCCGGGCAAAGGCTCCGCCGTCGAGCACCCGCCTGAGCGCCTGCGGGTCGGCGAGCTGCGCATCGATGGCGCCGGTCGTCGTGGCGCGATCGCCTGCGGCGGCTGAGCACAGCAAAATGAGTTCGGGCATGGGTGGGGTCTTCGGCGCTGCGGCGACATTGCCGGTCTGCAATCGCGCTGGCGGCCCGCCTGCGCGGACCTCGACCCATTCTATGGCAAACTCGATCCCGAACGCCGCTGCGCGAGCGGCCGTCGCGGCCGTCGGCCGCTCCTGCGGTGTGGCGGATTTCCAGCGAGACGCGTTTGCAGCTTCCATTCGAGTTCCAGATCGGCTTGCGCTATACGCGCGCGGGCCGCCGGGCACGGCGTCGAAACGGCTTCATCTCCTTCATCTCGACGCTCTCCGTCGCGGGCATCGCGCTCGGCGTGGCGGCGCTGATCACGGTCCTGTCCGTCATGAACGGCTTCCAGAAGGAAGTGCGCGACCGGATGCTGTCGGTGCTGTCCCACATCGAAGTCTTCGCGGGACGCGACCCGATCGTCGACCCGGGGCAGCTCATCGCGAAGGCGCGCAGCAATCCTCGGGTGGTGGCGGGAGCGCCCTTCGTCGCCGGCCAGGCGATGCTGACCCGCGACGACGCGGTGCGCGGTGTGCTGGTGCGCGGCATCGACCCCGTCGCGGAACCGCAGGTGGCCGACTTCCTGAAGGGGGTGGATCCACGCGCACTGGCGGCCCTCGAGCCCGGCGCATTCGGGATCATGGTCGGTCGCGAGCTGTCGCGGCAGCTGCTCGTCGCACCAGGCGATCGGATCACGCTGATTGCCCCGCAGGGAACGATGACGCCCGCGGGCGTCGTCCCACGCCTGCGACAGTTCAAGGTAGTGGGCGTCTTCGATTCCGGCCACTACGAATACGACACGTCGCTGGTGCTGATGAACATCGAGGACGCCGGGCGGCTGTTCCGCGTCGACGGCGTGAGCGGAGTGCGCCTGAAGACTACGGACATGCTGGCCGCGCCGCAGATCGCCGCAGAACTCTCGGCCACGCTGGGCGGTGACTACTTCGTGCGCGACTGGTCGCGCGAGAACCGGAACTGGTTCGCCGCGGTGCAGATCGAAAAGCGGATGATGTTCATCATCCTGATGCTGATCATCGCGGTGGCGGCGTTCAATCTGGTCTCGATGCTGGTGATGACGGTGACCGACAAGCAGGCGGACATCGCGATCCTGCGCACCCTGGGGGCGAGCCCCGGCAGCGTGATGAAGATCTTCGTCGTGCAGGGAGCCATGGTGGGGCTGCTCGGCACCGCGCTCGGCGTGTTTCTGGGGGTGCTGCTCGCGCTTAACGTCGATACCGTGGTCGGAACGCTCGAGACGATCTTCCATTTCCAGGTGCTGCCGAAGGGCGTCTACTTCATCAACCGCCTGCCGAGCGATCTGCACTGGGACGATGTGATGGCGATCGGGCTCACCGCCTGCGTGCTCGCCTTCGTCGCGACGCTGTACCCGAGTTGGCGCGCGTCGCAGGTGCGACCCGCAGAAGCGCTTCGCTACGAATGAACCGGAAACCGACACCGACCGCGCGCCCGACGGCGCCGAACGCGGCACATCACGAGCCGGAAGCAACGCACGGAGCCGGGGGCGCGCAGACGCAGGGCGCGCCCGGGGCACCCGTCGTGTCGTGTCGCGGATTGCGCAAGACCTTCGGCGACGGTCCTGTCGCGGTCGACGTGCTGACCGGTGTCGATTTCGACGTCGCACCCGGCGACCGCATCGCGATCGTGGGCGCATCGGGTTCGGGCAAGAGCACACTGCTGCATCTGCTCGGTGGCCTCGACCAGCCGAGCGGCGGTTCGGTCCGCTGGCTCGGCACCGAGGTGTCGGGACTGGCGGAAGGCGAGCGGGGACGCTTGCGCAACGCGTTGCTCGGCTTCGTCTACCAGTTTCATCACCTGCTGCCGGAATTCACCGCACTCGAGAACGTCGCGATGCCGCTGCGCATCCGGCGCGTGCCGGTGGCGCAGGCAATGCAGGCCGCACGCGAGATTCTCGCGCGCGTCGGGCTCGCGGCGAGGGCCGAGCATCTGCCCGGCCAACTCTCCGGCGGCGAGCGCCAGCGCGTGGCGCTCGCGCGGGCGCTGGTGACGCAACCGCGCTGCGTGCTTGCAGACGAACCGACCGGCAACCTCGATCGGGTCACCGCAAGGCAGATGTTCGAGCTGATCGACGAGCTGAACCGGGCGCTCGGGATCGCCTTCGTGATCGTCACGCACGACATGGAACTGGCCGCGCACGCGGGCAGAGTGCTGGCGATGCGCGACGGCGAACTCGTCGAGCAGTGCTGATCGACACGCACTGCCACCTCGACGCGGCGGAGTTCGACGCGGACCGCGCGCAGGTGCTGGCTGCGGCGCGGCACGACGGCGTGCGCTGGATCGTCCTGCCGGCAGTCGGCGCGGAGAACTTCGAGACGGTCGCCCGCCTCGCGTCGTCCGAGCCCGGTTGCGCCTACGCGCTGGGAATCCACCCGATGTACGTCGATCGTGCGGGCGATGACGACCTGCGTCTGCTGCGCGAGCGGCTGGCCGCGGCGATCGAGGACCCCCGGCTGGTGGCGGTCGGCGAGATCGGACTGGACTTCTTCGTTCCCGGGCTCGACCGTGACCGCCAGGAGCGCTTCTTCGCCGAGCAGCTCTCGATGGCTCGGGAGTTCGAACTGCCGGTGCTGCTGCACGTGCGCCGCGCTCAGGACGTCACGCTGAAGCACCTGCGCAGGATCCGGCCGCCTGCGGGAATCGCCCACGCGTTCAATGGAAGCTTCCAGCAGGCGCGCGCCTTCCTGGATCTCGACTTCGCCCTCGGCTTCGGCGGCGCGATGACCTTCGAGCGGGCGCTGCAGATTCGGCGGCTGGTGCGCGAGCTGCCCGCGCACGCGCACGTTCTCGAGACCGATGCGCCCGACATTGCGCCTGCCTGGTGCGGTCGGGCGCGCAACTCGCCCGCGGAGCTCCCGAAGATCGCCGAAGTGTTCGCCGGTTTGCGCGGTGTCTCGCTGGAAGACGCCTGCGAGCAGACCGGTCGCAACGCCTTGCGCGTGATGCCCCGATTGGCAGCGTTGACGGGAAGCGCTGCCTGACGGGAGATCCGTTCGATCGATGACTGCCGGCCGTGCGGCCGATGCCGCGACTGGCCGGCGCGCCATAGCATCGTCGGATGCAGCAGATTGCCTCGCTGATCCGCAGACTGGGCGCGACACCGCCCGGTGCGCTCTTCGTGGCCGTCTGCTGGGGCGTGCAGCAGCTGCCCGCGCTTCCGGGCCGCGCGGCCAGCTTCCTGCTCCTCGCGCTCGGTCTGACGATGATGCCGCTGGGACGGCCCGCCATGGTGATCGGGACCGGGCTCGTCGCCGCCGGCTGGGCCACGCTGCGCGGTGAGCAACGGCTTGCAGAGCGGCTGGCGCCGGCGCTGGAGGGGCGGGACCTCACCGTGATCGGCGTGGTCGACGAGCTGCCGCAGCCGTTCGACCGCGGTTTGCGCTTCCGGCTGCGAATCGAGCGCTGCGTCGTCCCGGCCGACACCTGTCCCGGGCAGGTGGTCGCACGAGTCAGCTGGTATCGCGGGTTCGGGCGCGATGCGTCCGCGCCCCCCGCCGTCAGGCCGGGCGAGCGCTGGCAGCTGAACCTGCGGCTGCGCCGGCCTCATGCGACGCTGAACCCGGGGCTCTTCGACGCCGAGCTGCGAGCGCTGGAGGACGGCGTCGCTGCCAACGGGCACGTGCGCAAAGGCTTCGGCGAGCGCGCGAACCGTCGGATCGACGCATTCGCCGTGTCGCCCCGCACCGTCGTGGAACGGCTGCGCGAGACGCTGCGCGACCGCATGTCGCAGGCGCTGGGCGGCTGGCTCGCGGAGGTACGAGGCGTGCTGATCGCGCTGGTCATCGGGGACCAGGCGGCCATTCCGGGGCGGTGGTGGGAGGTGTTCAATCGAACCGGCATCGGGCATCTGATGAGCATCTCGGGCCTGCACATCACCATGCTCGCCGCGCTGGGTGCGGGGCTGGCCGGTCGAGCGTGGAAGAGCCAGTGGCTGGCGTCGCGCATGGGGCCATGGCCGCTGCCGTCGTTGCTGCCGGTGCAGTACGCACGATGGGCATTCGGGCTGGCGGTCGGGTTCGGCTATTCCGCGCTGGCGGGCTGGGGGATCCCGGCGCAGCGAACGTGCTGGATGCTGGCCATCGCCGGGCTCGCGCTGCTGGGCGGTCGTGCGCGGTCGCCCGTCGCGGTGCTCAGCACGGCCGGCGCGATCGTTTGCGCGCTCGACCCGTGGGCGCCGCTTGCCGCCGGTTTCTGGCTGTCGTTCGCTGCGGTGGCTGCGATCATCCTGTACGGCTCCGGGCGTGCGCACCGGCCCTCGATCGATGACGCGTCGGCACGCTGGCGTGGTGCCATCGTCGAGGCGCTGCGCACACAGTACGCGGCGACGCTGGTGCTGCTGCCCCTCGGGGTTCTGTTCTTCTCGAGCGTCGCGCTGGTGAGTCCGATTGCCAATGCGTTCGCCATCCCGCTGGTGTCGGTGCTGATCGCCCCGCTGGCGCTCGCCGGTGCCGCGCTCGTCATTGTCTGGACCTCGGCGGGCACGATGCTGCTCGGCCTTGCAGCATGGCTCACGCGGATGCTGCTCGCGGCGCTCGATTGGGTCGATCCTGGAGGAATCGGCGCATTGGCCATCGCCTCACCCACGGCCGGCGCGCTCTGCCTGTCGGCGCTGGGTTGCATGTGGCTGTTGTCGCCGATACCGGTGCCGGGCAGGGCGGTCGGCGCATTGGCGTTACTGCCGCTGCTGTTCACGCCGGCCGAAGCGCCCCCCGAGCGGGGACTTCGGCTCACCGCCATCGACATCGGGCAGGGCATGGCCGTGCTGGTCGAGACAGGTGGCCGCAGGCTGCTGTACGACACGGGGCCACGGATCGGCGCAGACAACGACGCCGGCTCGCGCGTCATCGTTCCATTCCTGCGGGCACGGGGAATTCGCTCGCTGGACGCGCTCGTGGTCTCGCATCTCGATCTCGATCATTCGGGCGGCGCGCTTGCAGTGCTGCGCAATTTGCAGGTGGACTGGGTCGCGTCGTCGCTGTCGGCTGATCACGAGATCGTCACCACCGCGAGCCGGCATTTCGCTTGTCGGCGCGGGCAGCAATGGCGATGGGGCGACACGCGATTCGAATGGCTGCACCCAGGCAGCGAGCCGGTCAACGTGACGCGCTCGCCGACGAACGCCCGGAGTTGCGTGCTGCGCATCGACACCCCCGCGGGGAGCGCGCTGCTCGCGGGCGACATCGAGGCGGCGCAGGAGCGAGCGCTGCTCGATCGTTTCGGCGCGGCATCGCTTCGGGCCGACGTGCTGCTCGCCCCCCACCATGGCAGCACGACTTCGTCGACACCGGAGTTCCTCGATGCGGTGGCGCCGGCTGTCGCGATCTTCCAGGTCGGCTACCGAAACCGCTACCGGCACCCCAACCCCAAGGTGCTCCATCGGTACACCGAGCGCGGCATCGAAATTCTCCGCAGCGACGCCCACGCCGCCATCACCTTGCAGCTGCGCGCGGGCGAACCGCCCCGGGCGACGCGCTGGCGGCTCGACGAGCGCCGCTACTGGCGAGTGCGCATGGACGCGGGCGCCGGCTGAACCCTTGACTCGACCTCGCCCGGCATCACTGGGCGGTCCAGCCGCCGTCGATGCTCCAGGCGGCACCGCGCACCTGCTGCGCGGCGTCGGAACACAGAAACAGCACCATGTCGCCGATCTGCTCGGGCGTCACGAACTCCACCGACGGCTGCTTTTCCGAGAGAAGGGACTCCTTGGCGGCCTCGACCGAGATCCCTTGCTGTTGCGCGCGGGCTTCGATCTGCTTTTGCACCAGCGGCGTCAGCACCCATCCCGGACAGATCGCGTTGCAGGTGACCTGGGTACGCGCCGTCTCCAGCGCCACCACCTTGGTCAATCCGACAATGCCGTGCTTGGCGGCGACGTACGCCACCTTCTCGACTGACGCGACGAGGCCGTGTGCCGACGCGATGTTGATGATCCGGCCCCAGCCGCGTGCCTTCATCGCGGGCAGTGCGCAACGCACGGTGTGGAACGCCGAGGACAGGTTGATCGCGATCACTGCGTCCCATCGGTCGGCCGGGAACTTCTCGATGGGCGCGACGTGCTGGATGCCCGCATTGTTCACCAGGATGTCGATTGCCCCGAACCGATTCTCGACCGAGCTCACCATCGCTTCGATTTCGGACGGTTTCGACATGTCAGCGCCTTCGTAGGCGACCTGCACGCCGAAGTCGCTCTGCAGAGACGCGCGCAGCCGTTCGATCTCGGCCGCGTCGCCGAAGCCGTTGAGCACCAGATTCGCACCCTGTCGCCCCAGCGCCTTCGCCGTTCCCAGGCCGATCCCGCTCGTAGAACCGGTGACCAGCGCCGTCTTTCCCTTCAGCATGCCTGCTCCCTGTTAAGATTCGGCCTCGATTTTACAGGTGGCCAGGTGCCCGATCCGACGCTGCATCATGTGACTTGTGCGAGCCCGCGAGGGCTGCACCGCATCGGGTACGCCGAATGGGGCGCGGCCGGCAGCCCAGTGCTGTTGTGCGTGCACGGGCTGACCCGCAACGGCAGGGATTTCGACCGGGTCGCCGAGCGGCTCTCCGACCGCTATCGGGTCGTCTGTCCCGACATGCTGGGGCGCGGGACTTCCGATCGGGCCTCTGACCCATCCCTTTACACGGTGGCCCAGTATGTCGCGGATTGCGTCACGCTGATCGCGCGGCTCGACGTCGACGAACTGATCTGGCTCGGCACCTCGATGGGCGGGGTCATCGGAATGACACTGGCCGCGCTGCCGGGCAATCCGATTCGTCGGCTGATCCTCAACGACATCGGTCCGGTGATCGGTGCCGGCGGCGCCGGGCGCATCGCTGGCAACGTCGGCGACGATCCGAGCTTCGACAGTTTCGAAGACGGCGAGCGGGCGCTTCGGGCTCGCATGAGCGAGTTCGGCCTGCACAGCGACGAAGACTTCCGGTACCTGTCGCGACACTACGTGGTCCGGCGTGGCGGCCGATGGGCCTTCCACTACGATCCGGCAATCGGCACGACGTTCAAGGCCGCCGCCGCTGGGGGATCCGCCCCGCCGCTGTGGCCGTTCTACGACGCCATCAGCTGCCCGACGCGGGTGATTCGAGGTTCGATCTCGGACATCCTCAGCGAGGAAACCGCACAGGAGATGACGCGTCGCGGCCCGCGTGCGCAGGTCGTGCGGATCAAAGGCGTCGGCCACGCGCCGTCGCTCGTTCCTGATGCGCAGATCGACATCGTGGAGCGGCTGCTGACCGATTGAGGACCGGGCCGCTCGGGCCGGGCTCGGGCCGTTTTCTTTACCCGCTCAAGACCGATCCGTCCGGATCCGACCCGCTCACCCCGGGTCCCGCCCGAGTCCGCACAGATCGATGCCGCCAATGGTTCCGGCATTCTGCGAACGAACCTTTATCGAGCCAGGAGACAACATGTCGATTACGAGACTTCACGTCGGACCACGCCTGTCCGAGGTGGCGATACATGCGGGGGTGGTTTACCTGGCAGGCCAGGTCGCCGAGGATACGTCGTCGGACATCACCGGCCAGACGCAACAGGTGCTCGCTGCCATCGAACGCCTGCTCGCCGAGGCGGGCAGCGACAAGACGCACATCCTGCAGGCGACGATCTTCGTGAAGTCGATGCAGGACTTTCCCGCGATGAATGCGGTCTGGGACAAATGGGTCGTGAAAGGGCAGACGCCTCCGCGCGCCACGGTCGAGAGCGCGCTCGCGAGCCCGGCCTATCTGGTCGAGATCAAGGTGATCGCGGCGCAGAAGTGACACCGCGGGCTGGCCGGCAGGCGCCTGCGCGAGAACCTTCAGCGCAAGGGACAGGCTCCCGTCGGCGCGGCGGGGCGATCGCTACCGCCGGGGCGCTAGGGCTGGAAGGGCGCGCCTGTTGAGCCCGCGTTCGCGATGCCGGGCAGCGGCACGCCGGCCGCCGGCAGGCGGCGCGCCTGGACGCTCGACCGCGCGTCCGGGGACGCTGCGTCCAGAGGGTCGGCCGTCGGTGCCGATGGGGCATCGCTGCCGACGGCGGCAACGATCCTGGAAACCTCAGGGTCGCTCAGCAGCGACCCCGCCAGCATCCGTCGCGCCCCGTTGAAGCGCCGTCGCCAGTAGCTCGCCGACAGGCTCTCCACCCGCACTTCGCCGCCCGCGGACGGCGCGTGGACGAAGCGCCCGTCGCCGATGTAGATCCCGACGTGCGAGAAGGTTCGACGCAAGGTGTTGAAGAAGACCAGGTCCCCGGGTCGCAACTGTTCGCGGCCGATCGCCTCGCCAGCGCGACTGATCTCTTCGGCGCGGCGCGGCAGGATCAGGCCCGCCGCTTCGTGAAACACGTAACGCACGAGTCCGCTGCAGTCCAGCCCGGTCTCCGGCGTGTTGCCGCCGAACTTGTAGTTGACACCGAGCAGCGACAACGCGCGAACCACCAGATCACGCGCGACGTGTTGTTCCTGGGGGGCCGCGTCCGCGGCGAGCGCCGGCGCGATCGGTCCGGTGAGCAGTGCCAGGGCCAGCGACAGTCTCCCGAAACGGCGCGTGAGCGAACGAATCGGCGTGGGCAGGGGCGGGCGCGGCATTGTCTGCGTTTCGCTCTTGTTTCGCCCGCTGTGAATGGCGGTCCCTTGTGTGTGCGCCCCGCGAACCGAAGGGCCGTTCGTTGAAGTCCGCAGGGTAAGGATTTCGCGGTCCGCTGTCAAAATTTTCGACACCGTCAGGCGAGCGTAAGCGGTAATCGTAGAATCGAGGCAGCTGACTCGAGGAGGCGACATGGACCTGACGAGCTTTCACCGGCGATCGATCGACGACCGTGAGGGGTTCTGGGCGGAACAGGCCGACCTCATCCACTGGCACAAGCCTTTCGGCAAAGTGCTCGACTACTCGAAGCCACCGTTCGCTCGCTGGTTCGTCGGCGGCGAGACGAACCTGTGCTTCAACGCGATCGATCGCCATCTGCCGACCCAGGCGGACCTGCCAGCACTGATCTTCGTTTCGACCGAGACCGGCGAGGAGCGCGTCTACACCTTCGCGCAGCTGCATCAGGAAGTGATGCGCATGGCGGCGATCATGCTGGAGCAGGGCGTGGGTCGCGGGGATCGCGTGCTGATCTACATGCCGATGATTCCCGAGGCTGCGTTCGCGATGTATGCCTGCGCTAGGATCGGCGCCATCCACTCGGTGGTGTTCGGCGGATTCGCGTCACACAGTCTCGCGTCGCGCATCGACGATGCGTCCCCGATGCTGATCGTGTCCGCCGACGGCGGCTCGCGCGCGGGCAAGGTGGTGCCTTACAAGCCGCTTCTGGACGAGGCGATCCGCCTGGCGGCGCACAAGCCCGCGAAGGTGCTGCTGGTCGACCGCAAGCTCGCCGCGATGGATCTCGTGCCGGGTCGCGACCTCGATTACGCGTCGCAGCGCGAAAAGCACCGCGACGCGCAGGTGCCGGTGACATGGCTCGAATCCAACGAAGTGAGCTACACGCTGTACACCTCCGGCACGACGGGAAAGCCGAAGGGCGTGCAGCGCGACGTCGGCGGCTACGCGGTCGCGCTCGCCGCATCGATGAAGTACATCTTCTGCGGCAATCCCGGCGAGACCTACTTCTCGTCGAGTGACATCGGCTGGGTGGTCGGGCACTCGTACATCATCTATGCGCCGCTGATCGCGGGGATGGCGACGATCGTCTACGAGGGCACGCCATTGCGCCCGGATGCCGGAATCCTGTGGAAGCTGGTCGAGCAGTACAAGGTGACCGTGATGTTCTCGGCGCCGACGGCGATCCGTGTGCTGAAGAAGCAGGATCCCGCGTTCCTGACGAAATACGACACGTCGAGCCTGCGCGCATTGTTCCTCGCCGGCGAGCCTCTGGACGAGCCGACGGCGCGCTGGATCTCCGAGGGGCTGGGGCGGCCGATCATCGACAACTACTGGCAGACCGAGACCGGCTGGCCGATCCTCACCGTGGCTCACGGCGTCGAGAAGACGCCCACGCGCTTCGGCAGCCCGGGCATGCCGATGTACGGCTACGACGTGCGGCTCCTGCACGAGGGCACCGGCGAGGAGGTCGGCGTCAATGAGAAAGGCGTGGTCGCGATCGCGCCGCCGCTGCCGCCGGGCTGCATGCAGACCGTCTGGGGTGACGACGCGCGATTCGTGTCGACGTACTTCACCAGTGTGCCGGGCAAGATGGTCTACTCGACCTTCGACTGGGGCATCCGCGACGAAGACGGTTACTACTTCATTCTGGGTCGCACGGACGACGTGATCAACGTCGCGGGCCATCGGCTCGGCACCCGAGAGATCGAGGAGTCCATTTCGAGCCATCCGTCGGTCGCCGAATGCGCGGTGGTCGGCGTGGCGGACCAGCTCAAAGGGCAGGTCGCGATGGCTTTCGTCGTGCTCAAGGACCCGGCGCAGGCCTCGACTCAGGAGACGCGCATGGCGCTCGAGGGCGAGATCATGCGAACGGTAGACAAGCAGCTCGGCGGGGTGGCGCGGCCCTCGCGCGTGCACTTCGTGACGCTGCTCCCGAAAACGCGCTCGGGCAAGGTCGTGCGGCGCGCGATCCAGGCGCTGTGCGAGCATCGCGACGCGGGCGATCTCACCACGCTCGAGGACCCTTCAGCGCTGGAGCAGGTCAGGCAGGCGGTCGGCGGCTGAGCCTTCAGGCGACGAGCGCGGGCTCGCTGATCGCGGCGATCTGCTCGCGCAGCTCCAGTATCCGGTCCTGCCAGTAGCGCTCGGTGCCGAACCAGGGAAACGCGGCGGGGAAGGCCGGGTCGTCCCAGCGGCGCGCGATCCATGCGCTGTAGTGGATCAGCCGAAGGGTGCGCAAAGGCTCGAGCAGGCGCAGTTCGCGCCGGTCGAACTCCATGAAGTCCTCGTAGCCCGCGAGCACGTCGCCGAGCTGGCTCGACATCGCGCGCGCGTCGCCGGAGAGCAGCATCCAGAGGTCCTGTATCGCGGGTCCGTTGCGCGCGTCGTCGAAGTCCACGAAGTGCGGGCCGTCGTCGGTCCACAGGATGTTGCCCGGATGACAGTCGCCGTGGAGCCGCAGCTGGCTCGGCTCGCCGGTTTCGTCGAACGCGCGCCGCACGCCGTCCAGCGCCTGGTCGATCGCGGCGCGCCACGCGGGGCGCAGCGCGGCGGGAATGCTGTCGTGCGCGAGCAGCCAGTCCCGGGGTTCCTCGCCGAAACTCGCGATGTCGAGCGCCGGTCGCTCGCGAAACGGGGCGACCGCGCCCACCGCGTGGATGCGCCCGATGAAACGCCCGATCCACTCCAGCGTCGCGGAGTCTTCGAGCTCCGGTGCGCGCCCGCCGCGCCTCGGATACAGCGCGAAGCGGAAGTCCTCGAACGCGTGCAGCGTGCGTGCGTCGATCAGAAGCGGCGCGACCACAGGGATTTCGCGCTGCGCAAGGTCGGTGGTGAACTCGTGGTCTTCCAGGATCTGCGCGTCGCTCCAGCGAGACGGGCGATAGAACTTCGCGACCACGCAGCTGCCGTCGTCGAGCCAGACCTGGTAGACCCGGTTCTCGAAGCTGTTGAGCTGGAGCAGCCGGCCGTCGCAACGCAGACCGATCGATTCGACCGCGTCGAGCAGGCGGTCGGGCGTCAACCCGGCGTAGGGAATCGCCGTCGCGTCGGCGGGGCCAGGCGCATCGTGTTCGGTCATCGGTTGTGCCTGCATCGGTCCATCGTCGCATTGTAGACAGCGCCGGCGGTTTGCCTCTCGCTTAGAATCCCCGGCATGGACGGTGCCTGGCTGAAGGGACTCATCTCGTCGCTGCTGTTGCCTCCGGCGGGTCCGCTGCTGGTCGCGCTGATCGGGGCGTGGCTGATGCAAAGGGCTTCGGGCACCCGGGCGCGTGCGGGCCGTCGGTTGCTGACCGTGGGCCTGCTCTGCGCGTGGCTGCTCTCGACCCCGGCAGTGGCCGAGGCGCTGATCGGCTGGCTCGAAGCCTGTTCGCCGCCGGCGCTGACGGCCGAAGCCCTTGCCGAGAAGCTGCGCGGGCCGTCGCCGCCCGGCGCGATCGTCGTGCTCGCAGGAGGGGTGCGGCACAACGAGCGCGACTGGCCGTGGCACGAGTATCCGAACATGCGGACCCTGGAGCGGCTGGCCTTCGGCGCGCTGCTCGCGCGCGAAAGCGGACTGCCCATCCTTGTCAGCGGTGGCACCCCGCCCAAACGCGACGCGTCGGAGGCCGCGATGATGGCCCGCACGCTCGAGGCGAGTTTCGGGTTGAAGGCACGGTGGGTCGAGGGCCGCTCGCGGGACACCGCCGAGAATGCGCTGGAATCGGCGCGCCTGCTGCACGCCGACGGCATCCGGCGCGTGGTGCTGGTCACGCAGGCGTATCACATGCCGCGTGCGCGCGCGGCATTCGCGGCCGCCGGCCTGCAGGTGATTGCCGCGCCGCACGGTTTTTCGGGGAGCTTCGAGTTCGACAGCTGGAGGTCCCTGATCCCGAGCGCGGGCGCGGTCGGGCTGAGTTGGCTCGCGACCCACGAGACGATCGGGCTGCTGTGGTATCGGATGCGCGGTTACCTGTGACGAGCGGCCGAACCGCTTCGGCGAGCGTCGCCGCGCCGCGCAGATCGACGGTGTTCGCGATGCGTTTGACGCGCCGCGGGAATGCGTTGACGGTCGGACCGCTACAATCCGGCTCGACTTGCGGAGACCCCCGATGACCACGAAAACCCTGTCGACCACTGACGCCGTCGACCGGCTCGCCCGCGTGGCGACGTTCGCCGCTCTTGGCGTGTAGGCGAGATGGCGCTTTTCGATCGTTCCGCGCTGAACCCGGGCGTCGCGCCGCGCGAAGTGTTCGCGTGGGCGATGTACGACTTCGCCAACTCGGGCTATACGACGGTCGTACTCACCGCCGTCTTCAACGCCTACTTCGTCGGGGCGGTCGCCGGCAATGCGCCCTGGGCGACGCTCGCCTGGACCCTAGCGCTCGCCGCCTCCAACGCGCTCGTGATCGTGAGCGCGCCGGCGATCGGCGCCTATGCCGATGCGCATGGGGTGAAGAAGCGGCTGCTGCTGCTGTCGACCGTGGGCTGCGTGGTCGGGACCGCCGGGCTGGCGTTTGCGCAGCCCGGAACCGTCGCGCTCGCGGTCATTGCGGTGATCGTATCGAATTACTTCTACAGCATGGGCGAAGGCCTGATAGCCGCCTTCCTTCCCGAAATCTCGCGGCGCGAATCGCTCGGCAAGGTGTCGGGCTGGGGATGGAGCTTCGGGTATTTCGGCGGGATGCTCACGCTCGGTCTTTCCCTCGCGGTGGTGCTTTCCTCGCAGGCCGCCGGCAAGCCGGCGAGCGAGTTCGTTCCGCTCACCATGCTCGTCACCGCGGTCGTCTTCGCGCTGGCCGCGATTCCCACCTTCGTCATGCTTCGAGAGCGCGCCAGTCCCGGTGCCGGGAGCGGGGCGCGTCACGGTCGAACCGCCTTCGAGCGGCTGCGCCACACCTGGCGCGAGTCGGCGCGGTTTCGCGACTTCCGCTGGCTGCTCGTGTGCGGATTCTTCTACCAGGCGGGGATCTCGGTGGTGATCGCGCTGGCCGCGGTCTATGCCGAGCAAGTGATGGGATTCAAGCAGGTCCAGACGATGACGCTGGTCTTTCTCGTGAACATCGCGTCGGCGGCGGGCGCCTTCCTGTTCGGATACTGGCAGGACCGGCTGGGGCACAAGCGCGCGCTGGCGATCACGCTCTGGGGTTGGGTGCTGATGGTCTCGCTCGCGGCGCTCGGGCAGTCGGTCGGCCTGTTCTGGGTTGCCGCGACCGTGGCAGGCCTGTGCATGGGGTCGAGCCAGTCGTGCGGGCGCGCGATGGTCGGTGCGATGACGCCGCCCGAGCGGCTGGCCGAGTTCTACGGCCTGTGGACCTTCTCGGTGCGACTGTCGGCGATCATCGGGCCGGTCACCTATGGTCTCGTGACATGGGCTACGGTCGGAAACCACCGGCTCGCGATCGGGGTCACCGGGCTCTTCTTCCTGGTCGCGCTGGTCGTGTTGCGCAAGATCGACGTGCAGCGGGCCGAAGGCGCGGCGCACGCGCCGCGCAGCGCCTGAGACGGTTCCGAATCGCGCTCAGGCGCTTGTCGCGAGCGGGGCGATCCGGTCAGCCCAGGGCTGCGCGCGCTCCAGTTGCGCGGCAATCTGCAGGACCAGCGCGTCGGCACCGAAACGCCCGAGGATCTGGACCCCGATCGGCAGGCCGTCGGCGCTCATCGCCAGCGGCACCGAGATCGCCGGCTGCCCGGTCATGTTCGCCAGCGGCGTGAACGGCGAATAGCGCACGATCCCGGTCGGGCCGAGCCGATAATCGATGAAATCGGGGTTCGACATCGCCCAGCGACCCAGCGTCGAGGCCGGTTCCGCGAGCACGGGGAGCAGCATCGCGTCGTAGCCCGGGTTCGACGCGTCGTCGTCGAAAAACTGTCCCACGCGCCTGTTCAGCCGATGCAGCGCAGACAGCGATGCCAGATACTGCGGCCCGGTCATGGCACGCGCGTATTCGTAGGCACCAAGCGTCGTCGGCTCGAGTTCGTCGGGTTGCAGCGGCCGACCGCGGCGCGCGAGGAATGCCTCGATCACCATCGCGGTCCCGCACGCGACGACGTCGATCAGCGGGCGCACGATCTCGTCGGTCGAGACCTTGGGGGCGGCCGCTTCGATGCGATGGCCCTGTGCGGCCAGAAGCCGGGCGGCCTGTTCGACCGCAGCGGCGACGTCCGGATGCACCGCGTCGCCGTCCAGCGTCGTCGTCAGCATCGCGATCCGCAGCGCGGGCATCGAGGCGCCGTCCGCGATCGCCTCGACCAATGCGCGTGAGCCTGCGTACGCGGGCGCGGCATACGGCGCACCGGTGTCGGGTCCCGCGCTCGCGTCCAGCGCGGCCGCGCTGTCGCGCACGCTCAGGCTCACCACATGCTCGGTGGCCAGCCCGCCCCAGCCTTCGCCGGTCAACGGTCCGGCCGGAATCAGGCCCCGCGTCGGCTTGAGTCCGACCAGGCCGCAGCACGACGCGGGGATGCGGATCGAGCCCGCCCCGTCGGTGGCGTGCGCAATCGGCACGATCCGTGCGGCGACTGCCGCCGCGGCGCCACCGCTGGAACCGCCCGCACTGTGCCCGGTGTTCCACGGGTTGCGGGTGGGGCCGCCGTACGCACGCGCCTCGGTCGACGGACTGATCCCCATCTCCGGGCTGGTGGTGCGACCGAACAGCACGAAGCCGGCGCGCCGGTACCTTCGCACCAGTTCACTGTCGACCTCCCAGTCGATGCGGCCGAAGAGGCGCGAGCCCATCGTCGAGGGAATGCCGATCGCGGCGGTCGAGAGATCCTTGAGCAAGGTGGGCACGCCCAGGAATGGTCGCGTGCGCCGCAACTGCGCGAGGGTGTCGGGCGAACGGCGCGCCGCGACCAGTGCGTCGTCGATCTCCCGGGCGGTGTCTCGTGCGGGCTCGATCGCCGGATTGCACAGCGCGTTGATCTGCGGATCGAGACGGGCTGCGCGCGCGACTGCGAGTTCCAGGGCTTCGAGCGCCCCGATCTCTCCGGCAGTGATCATTCCGGCAATCTGGAGGGCATCGGCCTTCAGCGGCCAACGGGCATCTGTCATCACTGTTCTCCTGTAGCGCCGAAGGGGGTGGGCAAGGCGGTGCCGACGGTCTCGTGCCGGCCCGTCAGGCGGATTCGGCGATCCGGTAAAGGCCCTCGAGCACCAGGTTGCCGTGGTAGCGGAATTCGATCGTCAGGCGAGGGCCCAGCGTGCGCGCGGCGCCTCCCGAAATGACCAGGACCAGATCCGGGTGCTCGCGTCGGTGAAGGTGATAGAGGCGCTCGACCGCGCCGGCCTGCGCGTGCACGCAGCCGGTGGCGATCGCGTCGACCGTCTGCTTCGGATAGTTCAGATACTCGCCCTGCGCATCGGGCAGTGCCGCGGTCTGCTCGTGGAGCACTCTTTGCATCAGTCCCAGCCCCGGCATGATGACCCCGCCGACGAACTCGCCGTCGGCGGACAGCAGATCGATGGTGGTGGCGGTGCCGCAGATTGCGATCAGCGTCGCCCTTGCGCCGAACAGCGCCCGCGCGCCGATCAGGGCGGCCCAGCGATCACTGCCGAGCTGCGCGGGATTCAGGTAGCCGTTTCGCACGCCGCACTGTTCGGTCTGCGACGCGATCCACTGCGGCGGCGGGGCGTCGGGCCACGATTCGAAGGCGCGCAGCAGCGGATTGCGCACCCGCGTTCCGGCGACATTGGAGACGATGATCTTCTCGGGGGCAGGGTTCGCGTTCCAGGGCGCCGACAGTGTCGCGACCTCGTCGAGGAGCACCCGCCCGTACGACGAGCACGCATTGGCCGCGGGCATGCCGGCCGGCGCGCCGGCTTCGTAGCGGCCCCACTTCAGGAAGGTGTTGCCGATGTCGATCAGCAGATACGGGCTGCGTGTAGGCATGGGACGCGCTCCCGGCGCTATTTCGCGGCGAATGCCGGCCCGTGCGGGCGCAGCCGGATGCCTGGCCTGAGCCGGCGCCACGGGAATTCCGACGGGTCGGCGAGTGCCGGACCCGGCGAGCGGACCACGAGAACCTCGCGGGCGATCGGCTGGAAGTCGGCGCGGAAGTGCACCGAGCTCTTCAGCGCAACGACTCGCTGGCGCACCGGGTCCACGCCGAGGTGGCGAAACATCTGCTGATCGGCCGCCTGGCACTTGTTCGTCGACAGCACGACCCGCACACCGGCCTGGCGGAGCACCGCCATCGGACCGAGGCTCATGCGGAAATTGTGGAACATCGGGCCGGTGCAGGTGAACTTCCCGTCGCTGAGGCTTTCGACGGTGAATCGTCCGCGGACCGGCTCGTGACCGGCGAGACCGGACGTCGCGCCCAGTTCGAATTCCAGCGTGGTGCCCACACCGGCCTCGTGCGCCCGCCTCGCGGACGCGGGGTCGACCAGCAGGCCGATCACCGCGTCGGTCGCGTTCTGGCGCAACAGCGCGGCGAGCAGGCCGGTGGTGTCGCCATTGCCCCCGGCCCCCGGATTGTCCTGGGTGTCCGCGAGCACTACCGGGGCCCCCGGGGCGCCGCGGACCATCGCGCGCTGCACCGCTTCGTCGGGGGAGAGAAGTTCCATCGCAAAGTCGCGCTCCGCGTCCGAGATGGCGCCCGCGAGTTCGGCGAGCGCTGCCTCGGTCGTCTTCCGGTCAGGTCCGTAACCGACCGCCGACATTCCGCACTCGTCGAAGTCCGCCATCGGAAAACCCGGTGCGAACGATAACGCGACGCCGCTGCGCTGCTCGATGCGATCCAGAAGCGCGTACAGGCTCGCACAGGGCTCGATCATCGTGCACTGCGACGGAATGCCGGTCAGGTAGTCGAACTGCCGATGGGCCTTGGCGAATCCGTACCCGGTCGCCAGCATTCGCATCAGCAGCCCTGCCGCACGGGCGCCCGTCTGCGCCATGTCCACGTGCGGATAGGTCCGGTAGATCGACAGCGCGTCGGCGTGCTCGACCATCGCCCGAGTGACGTTTGCGTGCAGGTCGAGGCTGGCCGCCACCGGCACCCGCGCGCCGACGGTCTCACGTACCCGACGCAGCAGCTCTCCCTCGCCGTCGTCATGGGTCTCGGTGACCATCGCGCCGTGCAGGTCGAGATAGACACCGTCCACCGGGCCGCAGCCGGCGAGGCGCTCGACCAGGTCGCCGGCGATGCGCTCGAATGCGTCGTCGGTGACCTGCGCAGAAGGCGACGCGGCCGCCCAGGTCAGCGGCACCAGGCTGTGGCCGGCGGCGAGCAGCGCGTCGATCGCGCCGGCCGCAGGAATGTTCGCGCCGCGCACCGCATCGAAGAGAGTCTCGCCGCGCTGGATCGACGGCCAGCCGCCGCCCTGCTCGAAGGCCGAGTATCCGGCCTTCGTCGGCGCGAAGGTGTTCGTTTCGTGCTGCATACCGCCGACCGCAATCACCGCCATCGATCAACTCCTTGTCATCGTTCAGGCGCATTCGGCGTCGGCCGCTGCTGGCAGCCCCGCCGTGGTGCATTCTCGCGATTATGCAGATTTGTCGGTGCCGTCCCGTCTGTTAGGCTTGGCGCAAACCGAGGAACGCCGATGCAAGACAAAGACCTTGCGTACCTGAGCGCGATCGAATTGCTCGACGCGTATCGCCAGCGCCGGCTTTCGCCGGTGGAAGTGACGCGTGCGCTGCTGTCGAGAATTGACGCGCTGAACCCGCTGATCAACGCGTTCTGCCTGGTGGATCACGAGGCCGCGCTGGCCTCGGCCCGCGCCAGCGAGGCCCGATGGCAGGCTGGCAGCCCGAGCGGCGCGCTCGACGGCGTGCCGGCATCGATCAAGGACCTGATCCTGACCCGCGGCTGGCCGACGTTGCGGGGTTCTCTGACCGTCGATCCGGCCGGACCGTGGGATGAGGACGCGCCGGCCACCGCGCGTCTTCGAGAGGCGGGCGCCGTGCTGCTGGGCAAGACGACGACGCCCGAGTTCGGCTGGCGCGGCAGCACCGACTCGCCGCTGACCGGGATCACTCGCAATCCGTGGCGACTCGACACTACGCCCGGCGGTTCCTCGGGCGGCGCCTGCGCGGCGATCGCCGCGGGGCTCGGAGCGCTGGCGGTCGGCACCGACGGTGGCGGATCGGTGCGCATGCCCGCGGCCTTCACCGGCACGGTAGGCATCAAACCGCATTTCGGCCGCGTGCCGGCCTATCCGCTCTCGCCAATGGGCACGGTCGCGCATATCGGACCGCATGCCCGCACCGTCGCGGACTGCGCGCTGATGCTGCGCGAGATCGCCAGGCCCGACGATCGCGACTGGATGTCGCTGCCCCCGACGCAGCACGACTGGCTCGACGACGTTCGCGCCGGGGCGAAGGAGGGCGGGATCCGCGGGCTGCGCATCGCGTACAGCCCAAGGCTCGGATACGTGCGGCACCTGGATTCACGGATTGAAGCGGCGGTCGAAGCGGCCGCGCGCAAGTTCGCCGACCTCGGAGCGATCGTCGAACAGGTCGATCCGCCACTGCCCGACAGCGCCCACACGTTTCGCGTGCACTGGTTCAGCTCGGCCCGCCAGTTCCTGCACCGTTTGCCGCCGGAGAAATTCTCGCTGCTCGATCCCGGGCTGCAGGCGACGGTGCGTGATGCGGCGCGCTTCACGCTTGTCGACTACCTCGACGCCCAGGCGACGCGGGGCGTGATGGGCCGGATCATGGGAGAGTTTCACCGCAATCACGACCTGCTGCTGACGCCGGCCACCGCGGTCCCACCGTTTGCGGTGGGTGAGGTGATGCCGCCGCCGCCGCCCGAGTTTGCCAGTGCGCCGCACGATTGGACCTGGTGGACGCCATACTCGTTTCCGTTCAACCTGACGCAGCAGCCGGCGCTCGTGATGGGCTGCGGTTTCACCGACGACGGGCTGCCGCTCGCGCTGCAACTGGTGGCCCCGAACCACCGCGAGGACTTGTGCTTTCGCGCCGCGTCCGCCTACGAGGGCGCCACCCGCTGGGGCGATCGGCGCCCGGTGCTCTGACGGGACGGCGCGATCGCGCCTCCGTGGAAGAGCCCAACTTGCATCGCCGGCCAAGCCCCGCTATGTTGGCAGATCTTGAACTCCACCGAACGATAGAGGAGAGACACCGTGTCCCTTTCACGCATGTTCAAACGAGGCCTCCTGGCTGCAGCGCTCGGCGCGGCCGCCGTTGCGGCCGTGCCGGCCTCCGCGGAGGTCACACTCCGGGTCGTTCCACACTCGAACCTGGCGATTCTCGACCCGATCTGGACCACCGCGTACATGAGCCGCAACCACGGCTACATGATCTACGACACGCTGTTCGGAACCGACGAGAATGCGCAGATCAAGCCGCAGATGGTGGACACCTGGTCGGTCAGTCCGGATAGCCGCCTGTGGACTTTCAAGCTCAGGAAGGGCCTCGAGTTTCATGACGGAGCGCCAGTCACCGGCGATGATGTGATCGCGTCGCTCGCACGCTGGGGCAAGCGCGATTCGATGGGCACCGCGCTGATGACCTTCGTCGATCGGATGGATTCGCCGGCGCCGGACACGTTCAGGATCTTCCTGCGCGAGGCCTGCGGCTTCGTGCTCGAGGCGCTGGGCAAACCCTCGTCGAACGTGCCTTTCATCATGCCGAAGCGCGTCGCCGACACCGATGCGTTCAAGCAGATCGAGGACTACACCGGCTCGGGCCCGTACATCTTCAAGCGTGACGAGTTCAAGCCGGGCGACAAGGCGGTCTACGTCAAGAACACGAAATACGTTCCGCGCAGCGAGCCGCCGTCAGGCTCGGCCGGCGGCAAGCGGGTCTACGTCGATCGCGTCGAGTGGAACCTCGCGCTTCGCGACGCGCAGGCGCAGTTCAGCGCGCTGCAGAAGGGCGAGGTCGACATCATCGAGAACCTCGACTTCGACAAGTACGAAGAGGCCAAGAAGGATCCCAACATCCAGCTGCCCAGGGTCTCGAAGATCAACCTTCAGTACATGGCCCGATTCAATCACCTGCTGCCTCCGTTCGACAACCAGAAGGTGCGTCAGGCGGCGCTCGCCGCGTTCTCGCAGGAACCCTTCCTGCGCGCGCAGGTCGGCGTGAAGGAGCTCTACAAGCCGTGCCCGTCGATGTTCACCTGCGGCACGCCCTACGCCAGCGCCTTCGGCAGCGAGATCCAGTCGAAGTCGAACATGCGCAAGGCGCAGGAACTGCTGAAGGCCTCGGGCTACGACGGTACGCCGGTGCTGCTGATGAAGCCGACCGATCTCGCGTCGATCCAGAAGCTGCCAGACGTCGCGGCGCAGCTCCTGCGCCAGGCCGGCTTCAAGGTCGACCTGGTCGCGATGGACTGGCAGACGCTGGTGTCGCGGCGCGCGAAGAAGGTTCCGGTGGCCGAAGGTGGCTGGAACATGTTCCTGACGGCCTGGCAGGGCTTCGACATCTGGAATCCGATCGCCAATGCGGCGCTCGACACGCGAGGCGAGAAGTCCGGCTGGTTCGGTTGGGCAAAGGACGACAAGATCGTCGAGTTGCGCGGCATGTTCATGCGCGAGACCGACGAAGCCAAGAAGAAGAAGCTCGCCGAGCAGATCCAGGCGCGTGCCTTCGAGGTCGCCACCCACGCCCCACTGGGCGAGTACATTCAGCCGACGGCCGCGACCAAGAAGGTCTCGGGCTTTTTCGTCACCAATGGGCAGACGTACTGGAACCTCAAGAAGGACTGAACCGGAATACGTGACGAACGGCGACCCCGGGCGTCCGGGGCCGCCGATGCCATGAACTCCTGAAAATGTACGCATTTCTCGCCCGCCGCCTGCTGGCGACGATCCCGGTGCTGCTGATCGTCGCGGTGCTGGTGTTCTTGCTGCTGCGGATCACGCCCGGTGACCCGGCGGCGATCCTGGCGGGCGACGCGGCGAGCGTCGATCAGATCGCGGAGATCCGCAAGGGGCTCGGACTCGACCGCCCGATTCCCGTGCAGTTCGCCATCTGGGCCGGCAACCTGCTGACAGGCGACCTCGGCGAGTCGTTCTACTACAAGACAAAGGTCACGACGCTGATCAGCCAGCGAATCGAGCCGACGCTCTCGCTCGCCGCGCTCACGATCGTGATGGCGGTGCTGATCGCGGTACCGCTGGGTGTGCTGGCAGCGTGGCGATTCGGCAGCTGGTTCGATCGCGCTCTGATGGGCTTTTCGGTGCTCGGCTTCTCGGTGCCGGTGTTCGTGTTCGCGTATCTGCTGATCTGGCTCATGTCGCTGAAGCTCGGCTGGTTCCCCGTCCAGGGCTACAAGCGGATAGCCGACGGCTGGGGCCCCTACTTGCACCACCTGATCCTGCCGTCGATCACCCTGTCGGTGATCTACGTCGCGCTGATTGCGCGCGTGACACGGGCGTCGGTTCTCGAGACGCTGGGCGAGGACTACATCCGTACCGCACGCGCGAAAGGGCTCCCCGAGTCGAAGGTGCTGATGCGCCACGCGCTGGCCAACGCGGCGGTGCCGATCGTCACGATCATCGGTATCGGCATCGCGCTGCTGATCGGCGGGGTGGTCGTGACCGAGTCGGTGTACGCGATTCCGGGTCTGGGGCGGCTCACGGTCGACGCGGTGCTCGCCCGCGACTTTCCGACGGTGCAGGGTGTGATCCTGCTGTTCTCGTTCGTCTACGTCGGCATCAATCTGCTGGTCGACGTCTCGTACGTGTTCCTTGATCCCAGAATCCGTTACTGACCGCGCCGCGACGATGGCCACCACCGAAACGCCAAGCTACGAATCGCTGTCGGTCGAGTCCGCAGACATCGTGCTGCAGGAGAGCGCCTGGGCGCGGGTGCGGCGCAACTGGTCGGTGCGCATCGGGGGGAGCGTGCTCCTCGTGTTGTTGCTGATCGCGGTGCTCGCGCCGATTCTGGGTACCGTCGACCCGACGCTGTTCGACGCGGCCAGCCGTGATCTGTTGCCCGGCAAGGCGGGCGAGATCATGACCCTGGACGGGGAGTACCTGAAGCACACGTTCTGGATGGGGTCGGATTCGTTTGGTCGCGACATCTACAGCCGCGTGATCTACGGCACGCGCGTCTCGCTGATCGTCGGCGTCTGCACCGCGGTGCTGGCGCTCGCCTTCGGGATCTGTTTCGGCATGCTCTCGGGCTACGTGCGCTGGCTCGACGGCATCATGATGCGGGTGATGGACGGGATCATGGCGATTCCGGCGATCCTGATCGCGATCGCTCTGGTCGCGATGTGGCGCGGCAGCCTGCTGACCGTGGTAGTTGCGATCGCAGTACCCGAAATCCCGCGGGTTACCCGTCTGGTGCGCTCGCTGGTGCTCTCGATCCGGGAGGAGCCGTACGTGGAGGCGGCGATCTCGCTTGGGACGCCGGTCTGGAAGATCATGGTGGGCCACATCCTGCCGAACACCGTGGCACCGCTCGTCGTTCAGGGCACCTACCTTTGCGCGTCCGGAATCCTGGTCGAGGCGATCCTGTCGTTCCTCGGCGTTGGTCTGCCGCCCGACATCCCGACCTGGGGCAACGTGATGGCCGAGGGGCGCCCACAGTTCAACCAGTATCCGCACAACATCTTCTTTCCCGGCATCTTCCTCGCGCTTACCGTCCTCGCAGTGAACATACTGGGCGACGGGTTGCGCGACACCCTCGATCCGAAGATGGCCAAGCGCGTATGAGTGCCGACGCGGCGGTGCGCACCGGGGCAGACGCGCCGGTTCTTGAGGTCTCCGGCCTGACCATCGGTCTGCCCAAAGGCAGCGATCGCCGAACCGCGGTCGGCGACGTGTCATTCACGGTCGGGCGAGGTGAAATCGTCTGCCTGGTCGGGGAGTCCGGCTCGGGCAAGTCCGTGATCGCCCAAAGCGTGATGGGGCTGCTGCCGCGCACGCTGCCTGTGCAGGGCGGGCGGATCGTGCTCGAGGGCGAGGACATCACCGACGCCGGCATCGGTCGCCTGCGCGAGTTGCGCGCGACGCGAATGTCGATGATCTTCCAGGAACCGATGACCGCGCTGAATCCGGTGATGACCTGCGGGGACCAGATTGACGAGGTGCTGCAGGAACACACCAGGCTGTCGCCCGAGGAGCGGCGCGCCAAGACGCTGGCGATCCTGAACGAAGTCAGGCTGCCCGATCCGGAGCGGATCGTCCGCTCGTATCCTCATCAGCTCTCGGGCGGCCAGCGCCAGCGCATCGTGATCGCGATCGCACTGGTGCTCGATCCGGTACTGCTGATCGCCGACGAGCCGACGACCGCGCTCGACGTCACCACGCAGGCGCAGATCCTGACGCTGATCAAGGATCTCCAGGCCCGCCACGGCACCGGCGTGCTGTTCATCACCCACGATTTCGGCGTCGTCGCGGAGATCGCGCACCGCGTGGCCGTGCTTCGGCTGGGCACGCTGGTCGAGATCGGCCAGCGGGACGATGTGCTCAAGCGCCCGAAGCACGACTACACGAAGATGCTGATCGGTTCGGTGCCCACGCACCGGCCGCGTCCCAGGGCGTCCGACGCGACGGCGAAAGTCGTCCTCGAGACCCGAAAACTCACGAAGACCTACCTCGATCAGGGCTGGTTCGGCAAGCGTCGCGAGGTCAAGGCGGCAGCGGACGTGAACCTGAGCGTTCGTCGCGGACAGACACTGGGAATCGTCGGGGAGTCGGGCTCCGGAAAGTCGACCGTCGCACGTTGCATCGTGCGGCTGATCGATCCGACCGGAGGGGAGATCCTGCTCGACGGCCAGGACATCGCGGCGATGTCGCGCAGGACGCTGCGCCCGCTGCGCCAGCGCGTGCAGATTGTCTTCCAGGATCCCTATCGGTCGCTGAACCCGCGCCGCACCGTCGCCGAGGCGATCATCGAAGGGCCGGTGAACTTCGGCTTGAGTCGCTCCGATGCGCTGGCGCGGGCGCGACAGCTCCTGGAACTGGTGCACCTGGACCAGAGCGCGCTGGAACGCTATCCGCATCAGTTCTCCGGCGGGCAGCGGCAACGGATTTGCATCGCGCGGGCGCTCGCGATGGAGCCCGAGCTGCTCATCGCCGACGAGGCGGTCTCCGCGCTCGACGTGTCGGTGCAGGCGCAGGTGTTGAAGCTGCTCGAGGAGATCCGCGAGCGTCTGAACCTGGCGATGCTGTTCATCACGCACGATCTTCGGGTGGCCGCGCAGGTCTGTGACCAGCTCGCGGTCATGTCCAAGGGCGAGGTCGTCGAATACGGGCCCGCCCAGGACGTATTCGAGTCGCCGCGCCACGAATACACGAAGGCCCTGTTCGACGCGGCGCCCGGCCGCCACTTCGAGTTCGGGGCGGGCTGAGGGGCGAGGCTGCGCGGTCCGGCTCGGGCGCGGGCCGGGATGATCAGGTGCGGCGCAGGCGTTCCGGTCCGAGCATCCGCGACGTGAGACCGTGGTCGGCAATGTGCGCCGGAATATCGCGTCCGCTCGCCAGTGCCGCGCAGGCTTCTCCCATTGCCGCCGATGTCTGGATCCCGTACCCGCCCTGCGCGGCGACCCAGAAGAAGCCGGGCGCACCCGGGTCGAAGCCTCCGACCAGGTCACCGTCTGCGACGAACGAGCGCAGCCCTGCCCAGGTCCGCGCCGGTCGGCGGATCGTCAGTGTGGTGGCCGACTCGATGCGATCGATCGCGATCGCGATGTCGAGTTCCTCGGGCTGGACGTCCTGCGGGTGGGTCGGGTCCGCGTTGGCCGGCGAACCCAGAAGCATTCCGGCGTCCGGCTTGACATAGAAGCTCTCGTCCACATCGATGAACATCGGCCAATGCGCCGCCTGCACTCCCTCTGGTGGTGCGAAGATGAACGCGGACCGGCGTTTGGGTACGAGGCCGATCGGCGGTATGCCTGCCATTCCTGCCAGCTCGTCGCACCAGGCGCCCGCGGCGTTGATCAGCACCGGGGAGCGCCAGCTTCCCGCGGCGGTCCGGACCTGCCAGGCGCCGCCCGCGCGCTCGATCGCGTGGACGCCGGCGTTGCTCATCACACTGCTGCCCGCCGCACGGATGCCACGCAGATAGCCCTGGTGCAGTGCGTGCACGTCGATGTCGAAGGCATCCGGCTCGTAGACCGCCGCGTGCACCGCCGCGGGCCGCAGGACCGGCACCATGGCCATCGCTTCGGCGGCATCGATGCGGTGCGCGGCCGGGGCGTTGGCGGTGATCTCGGTCAGCAGCTCGTCGAGCGCCGCGACGCGCGTTCGCGACGCGACAATCAGCGCGCCGCGCGGCGTCAGGATCGGGTGTTCGGCGAAGCCCGGCGGCGGTGCCGACAGGAACGCCCGACTCGCGCAGGTGAGGGCGCGCACCTGCGCCGTGCCGTAGCCTTCCCAGAACAATGCCGCCGAGCGCCCGGTCGAGTGATAGCCGGGCTGCTCCTCGCGTTCGAGCAGCACGGTCCTGCCTTCGCGGGCAAGCCAGTAGCCGATCGACGCCCCCGCGATGCCGCCGCCGACGATCAGGAAGTCGGCAGACTTCACGGCTTCGCGGGCTTCACTCCACCGTGACCGGAATCTTGCCGATGCGTGTGCGCCATTCCCGTGGTCCGGTCTCGTGCACCGACGTGCCGTTCGAGTCGACGGCCACCGTGACCGGCATGTCCTTCACGTCGAATTCGTAGATCGCCTCCATGCCCAGGTCTGCGAAGCCGACGACCTTTGCGCTCTTGATCGCCTTGGACACCAGATAGGCGGCACCGCCCACGGCCATGAGGTAAGCGGCCTTGTGCTTGCGGATCGCCTCGATCGCGGCCGGGCCACGCTCCGCCTTGCCGATCATGGAGATCAGGCCCGTCTGCGACAGCATCATCTCGGTGAACTTGTCCATCCGCGTGGAGGTGGTGGGTCCGGCGGGGCCGACGGCCTCGTCGCGCACCGGGTCCACCGGGCCGACGTAGTAGATCACCCGGTTGGTGAAATCGACCGGCAGTTTCTCGCCGCGGGCAAGCATGTCCTGGATGCGCTTGTGCGCGGCGTCGCGGCCGGTGAGCATCTTGCCCGACAGCAGCAGGGTCTGGCCGGGCTTCCAGGACGCCACCTCGGCGGCCGTCAGCGTGTCCAGGTTCACCCGCGCCGACTTCTGGTAGTCGGGCGCCCATTCGATCTTCGGCCATTCCGACAGGCTCGGCGCCTCGCAGAATGCCGGGCCGCTGCCGTCGAGCACGAAGTGGGCGTGGCGCGTCGCCGCGCAGTTCGGGATCATCGCGACCGGCTTGCCTGCCGCGTGCGTCGGGTACATCGCGATCTTCACGTCGAGCACCGTGGTCAGCCCGCCGAGGCCCTGGGCGCCGATGCCCAGCGCATTGACCTTCTCGTAGAGTTCGATCCTGAGCTCTTCGGTCTTGTTCGACGGTCCGCGCTTGCGCAGCTCGTACATGTCGATCGGTGCCATCAGCGATTCCTTGGCGAGCAGCATCGCTTTCTCGGCGGTGCCGCCGATGCCGATGCCGAGCATGCCAGGCGGGCACCAGCCTGCGCCCATGGTCGGCACGGTCTTCAGAACCCAGTCGACGATCGAGTCCGACGGATTGAGCATCGCGAGCTTGGACTTGTTCTCGGAGCCTCCGCCTTTCGCGGCAATGTTGACATCGATGGTCTCGCCGGGCACGAGTTCGACATTGAGGACCGCCGGCGTGTTGTCACGCGTGTTCTTGCGCTCGAACTGCGGGTCCGCGACCACCGATGCCCGCAGCACGTTGTCGGGGTGCATGTAGCCGCGTCGCACCCCCTCGTTGACCGCGTCGGCCAGCGAACCGGCGCCGAAGCCCTCGAAGCGCACGCCCATGCCGACCTTCAGGAACACGTTGACGATCCCGGTGTCCTGGCACATCGGCCGATGGCCCTCGGCGCTCATCCGCGAGTTGGTGAGGATCTGGGCGATCGCGTCCTTCGCTGCCGGGCTCTCCTCGGTCTCGTAGGCGCGCGCCAGATGCTGGATGAAGTCGAGCGGATGGTAGTAACTGATGAACTGCAGGCCCGCGGAGATCGACTCGACGAGGTCTTCGTACTTGATGATGGACATGTCGCAATCCCTTGTTGTGTTCGACGGTCAGGGGGTCTCCAATTCTAGCGGAATTGCGGCGCAGCATTGCGGACGACTCGGTGGCGTGGACATCGGCACAGGAGTATGGTTTTACAAGCTTTCGGGGCAATGGTGCGACGCACACTCGGCCTGCCTTAGCGTAAGCGCACAGTAAGCGTCGGCACCTATCGTCATTGCCACCGGCATGAGCTTTGGACCACCCGTATTCCGAGGAGAGTCGTAGATGTCTGCGCAGATCGAGTCCGTCCTGCAAGAATCCCGTGTGTTTCAGCCTCCCGAGGCGTTCGTCCGCCAGGCCAACGTCGCGGGAATGGCGCAGTACGAGGCGCTCTGCGCAGAGGCGGAAAAGGACCATGCCGGGTTCTGGGCGCGGCTGGCCCGCGAGCAGGTGCTCTGGCACAAGCCGTTCACCCGCTCGCTCGACGCCTCCGGCGCACCGTTCTACAAATGGTTCGAGGACGGCGAACTCAACGTGTCGTACAACTGCCTGGATCGGCATCTGGGCACGCCGGTCGAGAACAAGACCGCGATCATCTTCGAGGCTGACGACGGCAGCGTCGCAAAGGTCACCTACAAGGAACTGCACGCGAAGGTCTGCCAGTTCGCCAATGGTCTCAGGGCGCTCGGATGCAAGAAGGGCGAGCGCGCGATCATCTACATGCCGATGTCGGTCGAGGGCATCGTCGCGATGCAGGCCTGCGCACGCCTCGGGCTGATCCATTCGGTGGTGTTCGGCGGTTTCTCGGCCAAGAGCCTGCAGGAGCGTATCCAGGACGCAGGGGCCACACTGGTGATCGCCGCCGACGAGCAGGTGCGCGGCGGAAAACGCATTCCGCTGAAGCCGGCGGTCGACGAAGCCTTTGAACTCGGCGGGTGCGGTTCGGTGCGCAACGTCGTGGTCTACCAGCGCACCGGCGCCGCGGTGGCGATGAAGGCCGGGCGCGACCTGACCTGGGCAGAAGTGGTCAAGGGTCAGGCGGATCAGTGCGAGCCCGAATGGGTGGGCGCGGAGCATCCGCTTTTCATCCTGTACACATCGGGTTCGACCGGCAAGCCGAAGGGCGTGCAGCACTCGTCGGGCGGCTACCTGCTGCATGCAATGCTGACGATGAAGTGGACCTTCGACATCAAACCGTCGGACATCTTCTGGTGCACCGCAGACATCGGCTGGGTTACCGGACACACGTACATCACCTACGGCCCGCTCGCCTGCGGCGCGACCGAGATCGTCTTTGAAGGGGTTCCCACCTATCCGAACGCGGGGCGGTTCTGGGACACGATCGCCAAGCACAAGGTGAACATCTTCTACACCGCGCCCACCGCGATCCGCGCGCTGATCAAGGCGGCCGACGTCGATCCGGCGACACATCCGAAGAACTACGACCTGTCCAGCCTGCGGCTGCTCGGAACAGTGGGCGAGCCGATCAATCCGGAAGCCTGGATGTGGTACTACAACAATGTCGGCGGCGCTCGCTGCCCGATCGTCGACACCTTCTGGCAGACCGAGACGGGCGGCCACATGATCACGCCACTGCCGGGCGCCACGCCGATGGTGCCGGGGTCGTGCACGCTGCCCCTGCCGGGCATCGCGGCGGCAATCGTGGACGAGACCGCGCAAGAGCTTCCCAACGGCAGCGGCGGCATCCTGGTGGTGAAGAAGCCGTGGCCGTCGATGATTCGCACCATCTGGGGCGACCCGGAGCGCTTCAAGAAGAGCTATTTCCCCGAGGAGCTCAAGGGCTACTACCTTGCGGGCGACGGTGCGGTGCGCAACAAGACCACCGGCTACTTCACGATCACCGGTCGGATCGACGACGTGCTCAACGTGTCGGGCCACCGGATGGGAACGATGGAAATCGAGTCGGCGCTGGTGGCCAATCCTCTGGTCGCCGAGGCGGCGGTGGTCGGTCGCCCCGACGATGTGACCGGTGAGGCGATCTGCGCGTTCGTGGTGCTCAAGCAGGTGCGGCCCAGCGGAGACGAATCGAAGCGACTCGCCAAGGAGTTGCGCGACTGGGTCGGCCAGGAAATCGGTCCGATTGCCAAGCCCAAGGAGATCCGCTTCGGCGACAACCTGCCCAAGACGCGTTCCGGAAAGATCATGCGGCGACTGCTGCGTGCGCTCGCCAAGGGCGAAGCGATCACGCAGGACGTGTCGACGCTCGAGAATCCCGCGATCCTGGATCAGTTGAAACACGCCAACTGAGCAGGTTCCGCCAGGCGCTGCCGACTCCGTCCGGGACGTTGCCAGTGCTGAGCCTGGTGATCGTGCTCAAGGGGCTCGTCGAGTTCGCCGCGCTGCTGATCGTGGGACAGGCGGCTGTATACCTGCTGAGTTTCGGCCGCCATGAACGCAATGTCGTTTACAGGCTTATGCGTCTTCTGACCTCACCGGTCGTGAGTCTTGCGCGATGGCTGACCCCGGGCGTGATCGTCGACCGGCATGTGCCGGCCGTCGCCCTGTTCATGTTGTTCGCGATCTGGGTGTTCCTGACCTTCATGAAGTTCCACCTGCAGTTGTCGGCGCAAGCCTGAGGCGGACTGTCGCAATGAGCGCGATCGGCGCCTGGTATTGCCGGCAGATGGCCGTCTGGTCGTCGTTCTTCAAGCGCGACGACCTCGCACTCCATTATTGGGACCGGCTGCACGCATCGAGGCCGACCGACGCGACGGTGGTGGCCAAGCTTGCCCACCTGAAGGCGGCGGCAGGCGCGCGCCAGGACGCGATCGCGCACCTGCACGAGGCGCTCGAGCTCGACGCGGGCAATGCCGCGTCGTGGTTCAACCTGGGATTTATTCAGCAGGAGGAGGGCGCGCACGACGACGCGCTTCGCAGCTTCGACAAGGCCATCGGCCTCGACGCAAGACTCGATCGGGCCTGGTACGGCAAGGCGCTGTCGCTGATCAAGCTGGGCAGGATCGAAGAAGCCGTCGACCCGCTCGAACGGAACACCGAACTGCAGCCGATGAGCCCGTTCGGCTGGTACCAGCTGGCCCATGTACACCACCGCCTTGGCGATTCCGAACGCACCGCCCGGGTCATCAGGAAGC
>Ga0316188_10000032_pt1:12500-38826 | contig 38826 bp, 52 predicted proteins | sample Phiworburrow1_MG_FD_204933 | JGI IMG/M metagenome (GOLD analysis project Ga0316188, IMG submission 204933) | Coastal sediment microbial communities from Maine, United States - Phippsburg worm burrow 1 | ecosystem: Environmental > Aquatic > Marine > Coastal > Sediment | place: USA... | reverse complement strand
ATAAATTTTATGGAATGACCATTTATTATGCTTAATAATTAAAAAAGTTTGACTCTTAATCATAATAAACGTTCATCCAATGGTGAATATAATTTTACATTACCTCTAAATCTAAAGTAATATATTTTTAATTTTACACTAACGCTTTTATGTCAAAAATAATAAAATACGAAATGATGATTCTTTTAACAGAAGAATTTAATGATAATGAATTAAAAACTTGGGCTTTTAATTACGCTAAAACGTTAAGAAAATTGAATGCATCTGAAATTTCAGTAATCTCAAGAGGTAAACGGGATTTATCTTATGAAATCGCAGATCAAAAACGTGGAAATTTTATTCAAATTAATTTTTCAAGTATTCCAAAACATATTGAAAATTTTTCAAGTAGTTTAAAATTTGATTCAAATGTTTTAAGATTCTTAATTTTAAATAAAACAAATAACGTAAAAAAATTTTAATTTTTTTTTACGTTATTAACTTGAATTCAAAATAAGCATATGATAATATCTATGTAATAGGTATTTCCTCAGTAGCTCAGTGGTAGAGCAATCGGCTGTTAACCGATTGGTCGTAGGTTCAAATCCTACCTGGGGAGTTTAAAATAAAATTATAAAGAGTTATGAATAATATGTTTGATCCTTTAAAAATTGGGGAGAAATCATTTTCTTCACGTTTAATGTTAGGGACTGGCAAGTATAGAACTAGTCAAGATGCAATAAAAAGTATTAAAACAAGTGAATGCGAAATTGTTACCGTTGCTATTCGACGTTTACCTACGACTATTAACCAAGATAATATTAGTTTTCTCAAATCTTTAAATTGGGAAAACCTTTGGTTATTACCAAATACAGCTGGTTCACAAACAGCTGAAGATGCTATCCGTATGGCATTTTTAGGTCATGAATTAGCTTGTCAGTTAGGTCAAGAAGATAATTTTTTTGTTAAATTAGAAGTTATTTCTGATCCAAAATATCTATTACCTGACCCAATAGGAACTTTAAAAGCAGCAGAATTTTTAGTAAAAAAAGGATTTACTGTTTTACCATACATTAATGCTGATCCTATGTTGGCATTACATCTTGAAGATTTAGGGTGTGCGACCGTTATGCCTCTCGGTTCACCAATTGGTTCAGGTCAAGGATTAAATAATTTATCTAATATTAAAATTATTATTGAAAATGCAAATATTCCTGTTATTGTAGATGCTGGGATTGGGGCTCCAAGCGAAGCTACATTAGCGATGGAATTAGGTGCTGATGGTATTTTGTTAAATACAGCTGTTGCTCAAGCAAAAATGCCAGAACAAATGGCTTTAGCAATGAAATTGGGAGTTCAAGCAGGACGATTAGGTTATTTAGCTGGTCGAATGGACAAAAAATATTACGCAACACCTAGCTCACCGATTACTCAAATTAGTCAAATCGAATAAATAGAAAAAATATTAGATATAGAGTAACTTGAAATTTAAAATTAAGAAACTTATTAACATTTAACTTGAATTTAATAAATAATAAAGTCACTTGAAAAAAATTTCATAAATATAACTTAAAAATAGTTAAAGTTTCGTATTAATATTAAATAAAAAAAATTTTATTTAATATTAATTTATTTTTATTTAATATTTACTACTTAACACCAATTTGAGAGGCAGCATAATATTTTTCACGATTATGCCCTGCCTTCACGTTAGGCTTATTCTCTTCATTTTCAATTACTTCTTCTTCTTTTTTACCATTTTGAACTTTACTAAAATCTACATTATCATAATTAAACTCAACTAAAATTTCTGGTGTATAAATATCATCAAATATTGGTGAATAGATAGGTCTATTTCCATAGATATTTGGTTTTATCTTTTGTGTAATGTATATTTCTGTGCCCTGATGAATAATATTACTTAAACAAGCTTCAGCTAATTTATCTTCTAAGAATTTTGTAATTGCACGACGTAAAGGACGAGCACCATAAACTGGGTCATAACCCTCTTCTGTAAGGAAGAAACGTACAGCATTATCTATCTCTAAATATGCACCTTGTTCTTTTAACCGTTTAGTTAAACTATTTAACATTAATCCACAAATTTCCCAGATATCATGTTTAGATAAATGATTAAAAACAATAATGTCGTCTATTCGATTCAAGAATTCTGGACGGAAGAATTTTTTTAATTCTTCTTGTACTAATCCTGTTATTTTAGTAAATTTTTCATCATCTTCAGTTGTTACTTCTTTTTCAACCGGAGCTTTTAATGAAAAAGTTCCATCTGAATTTACTAATAATTCAATTTTTTTACTTTCTCTTGCTAAAGCCGAATCATCTAATTGACGCCCAAATCCAATTTTGTCTTTTGGAAGAATAGGCGATTCTTTTTCAATAACCCGAGCACCTAAGTTAGTTGTCATTACAATAATACAATTTTTAAAACTAACATTTTTACCACTCGAGTCAGTTAAATGACCATCATCTAATATTTGTAAGAATAGATTAAAAACATCAGGATGTGCTTTTTCAACTTCATCAAATAAAACAATAGAATATGGTTTTTTTCTTACTGCTTCTGTTAGTTGACCACCATCTTGGAAACCCACATAACCTGGAGGTGAACCAATTAGTTTTGCAACTGTATGTCTTTCCATGAATTCTGACATATCAAACCGAATAAGACTTTTCTCATCGTCAAACATATATTCGGCTAAAGCTTTTGTTAATTCGGTTTTTCCAACACCTGTTGGGCCGGCAAAAATAAAACTTGCAATCGGACGTTTTGGATCTTGAATACCAACACGTGCTCTACGGACCGCTTTTGAAACAGCTATAATAGCATGGTGTTGACCAATAAGTCGCTCATGAAGAATCTTTTCCATTATTTTTAAACGGTCATTTTCTGACTGATTAATCTTTGTTACAGGAATACCGGTCCATGCCGAAATAACTTTAGAGATATCTGATTCAGTAACTTGATCGAAACGTGGACCATCTGGGTCATTATATTTTGCATACCGCTCTTTACTCGTTAATGCAAATCGCATTATTCGTAAATGGGTCCTAACTTCTACTTCATGTTCAACTAAGGCTTTTGCCATACCCCAGTCATTATTAATGACTGCATCGTTTTTTTCTTGTATAGTTTCATGTAGTTCTACAAGTAACTTTTGCAATCCTGTAGGTAATGTATTATTTCGTAATCTAACCCGTGAACCTGCTTCATCAATAACATCAATAGCTTTATCCGGCAAATTACGGTCGGCAATAAATCTACTTGAAAGTTTTGCAGCTTCTTCAAGAGCATCATCTTTATATGTTAAGGCATGATGGCGTTGAAATTCCGGTTTTAAACCTTTCAAAATATCGATTGTTGTTTCTACAGATGGTTCTTCCACAAGAATTGAATGAAATCTTCGTTCTAACGCTGGGTCTTTTTCAATATAACGACGATATTCATCTAAAGTAGTAGCACCAATAACTCTTAAAGTTCCACGTGCTAAAGAAGGTTTTAAAAGGTTTGCAGCATCAACAGCACCCTCAGCTGCACCTGCACCAACTAACGTATGAATTTCATCAATTACTAAAAGCGTTTTTCCATGATTATTGATTTCATCAATAATATGTTTCATCCGCTCTTCAAATTCCCCTCTATACTTTGTTCCAGCTAGAACAGAGCCTAAATCCAGGGCTCGTACTTCATGGTCATATAAAAATTCTGGACAATCCATACCTTGCATTAATATTGCAAGTCCTTCAGCACAAGCGGTTTTACCAACACCTGCTTCTCCAACCAGAACTGGATTATTTTTTCTACGACGCCCTAAAACTTTAACTAAAGCATTTATTTCTTCATCTCGACCAATAACAGGATCTACACGCTGATCTTTAACGTCTTGTGTAATATTTTCTGAATAAATATCTAAAGAAGGAGTTTTTAATCCAGATTTCTCACGAGCAATTGCCCATTTTTCTTGGTCCGTTAATGGTGGTTTTAAAATATCTTCTTGTTGTTCTTCAATATAAGTTAAGATTAAATGTCTTAATTTTGGAACATTTATTTTTAACTTATCTAAAGTGCGCATTGCAATACCATCAGATTCATTTATTAATGATAATAAAACGTGTTCTGTTCCAACATAATTTACACCTAGATCTTGACCTTCGTGAATTGACATTTCTAATACACGTTTTGCGCGGGGAGTAAATGGTATTTCAGAAGCAACAAATCCCGTTCCACGACCAATATATTTTTCGATTTCTTTTCTTGTTTTCTTTAATGTTATATTCAATTGTGCTAATGCACGACCACCAATTCCATGACGTTGTCCAATTACACCAAGTAATAATTGTTCTGTTCCCACAAAATTATGGCCCATACGTCGAGCTTCTTCTTGTGCTAACATGATGACTTTGATAGCACCTTCAGTAAACTTTTCAAACATCCCATTTCCTTATTCATTTTTATTAAATAAAAATGATCTTTTATATTGCTAATACGTTCTTTTTCTATTCACGTTAAAATTTATATTATACAATAATAATAATAACTTTTATACTAAATTATACGTCAATCAACTGGGTTTTTTCTATAGTTGCATAATAAATTAGTTTTCACTATAATAGTTATAGTAATGAATAACCTTATTTTTGGCGGTATGGCCAAGTGGTAAGGCAGTGGATTGCAAATCCTCTATCCCCAGTTCGAATCTGGGTGCCGCCTTAAAATATAGTTCAATACTATTGCTTTTTTATATACATATAAGATATACTATAATATCTACTTGTGAAGGGGACGTGGTGGAATTGGTAGACACGACGGACTTAAAATCCGTTGCCTAGTGATAGTGCGTGAGGGTTCAAGTCCCTCCGTCCCCATTATATAATATTTAATATATAAAATATTAAGCTGCAAAATATTTTTGTCTTTTCATTTATTATCAATTTTTAGTGAAAGGTATAAAAAAAAAAATTCCGTCTCTCCGGGATTCGAAGAATTCTATTAATCATCTAATAATATTTTTTGTTTTACATTTCAAAATTTAATACTTTAAACCATTTTTTTTTATTAAAAAATAATTTAAAGTATTTTCTTAAAATATTTCTATGCAGTTATTTTTCCTTCTAGTAATTTTTCTAATGGATCTAATGCCTCTTTTATTGCATCAGACGTTACAGATTCCTTAGAAAGTATTTCACGCAGATTGTTTATTGCTGACTTTATTTCTTCTTTTTCATCTTCAGTACAATTCGTAAGCTCATCATTTGCTATTTTCTCTTCTACTGTTTTACATACATTAGTAGCCGTTAGTCTTACTTCAGCAAGATTTTTTAATTCCGTATCTAATGACGCATATTTTTCTGCTTCTTCTAACATCGTATCGATATCAGATTCTGATAAATTAGAACTACCTTGAATGGTTACAGTTTGTTCTTTTCCTGATTCATTTTCTTTGGCGGTCACAGCTAATAACCCATCTACATTAATATCAAATGTTACTTCAATTTGTGGTCGCCCTTTTGGAGCTTCTGGAATTCCTTCTAATTTAAAATTTCCTAAACTTTTATTTCCTTGAACAGCGGTTCTTTCTCCCTGTAAGACATGAATCTCAACATTTGTTTGATTATCTGCTGCTGTTGAAAATAATTCGGATTTTTTAACAGGAATTGTTGTGTTTCGTGAAATTAATTTTGTCATAATTCCACCAACTGTTTCAACCCCAAGTGATAATGGTGTAACATCTAATAATAAAATATCTGTTATTTCACCAGCTAAAATACCTGCTTGAATTGCTGCACCTATAGCAACAACTTCATCAGGATTTACTGATTTGTTTGGTTTTTTTCCAGTTAATGATTCTACCAATTGTTGGATTGCTGGAATTCGTGTTGAACCACCTACTAACACAACTTCATCTATTCCAGATTTATCTACTTTTGCATCTTTTAATGCTTTTTCAACTGGAATACGACAACGGTCAATTAAATCTTTACATAAAGTTTCAAATTTTTCACGCGTTAAATCGTGTTGAATATGTTTTGGACCAGTTTTATCTGCGGTAATAAATGGTAAATTAATTGTCGTTTTTTCAACATTTGATAATTCCATTTTTGCTTTTTCAGCAGCTTCCGTTAAACGTTGTAAAGCTTGAATATCTTTCGTTAAGTTTGTTCCTTCTTTTTCTTCAAAATCTTGAACTAACCAACGAACTAAAGCTTTATCAAAATCATCACCACCCAAATTCGTATCACCAGCGGTTGATAATACCTCAAAAATACCATCACCAACTTCTAAAACTGAAACATCAAATGTTCCACCACCTAAATCAAAAACTAAAATTGTTTCATTTTGTTTTTTATCTAAACCATAAGCTAAAGAAGCTGCTGTAGGTTCATTAATAATTCTTAAAACTTCAATTCCAGCGATTTTACCAGCATCAACCGTTGCTTGTCGTTGAGAATCATTAAAATACGCAGGTACTGTAATTACAGCTTTTGTTACATCTTGACCTAAATATTCTTTCGCATCAGTAATTAATTTTCTTATCACTTGTGCTGAAACTTCTTCTGGACTGAAGTCTTTATTTAAAGAAGAACATTTGATTTTAATATTTCCATTATTATCTTTAATTACTTTATACGGTAATTCTTTTGATTCTTCCGAAACTTCATCTGCCTTACACCCAATAAATCGTTTAACAGAAAAAAATGTATTTTCTGCATTAACAACTGATTGTCGTTTAGCAAGTTGACCAACTAATAATTCTTCTTTTTTCGTATACGCTACAATTGAGGGTGTTGTTCGAAAACCTTCGGCATTAGTAATTACTGTTGGTTGTCCACCTTCAATAGCAGCTACTACAGAATTTGTTGTCCCTAAATCAATTCCTACTACTTTATTCATATGACTATTTAATTTTGTATAAATTTATGTTTACTGTTATATATTATACACCATACAATTAAATCTTTAAACCTACAATTTTGTATATAAACAAATTAAAATTGTATTTTACATATAATTATAATTTGTTTATATTACAGTAAATTTACTATTTTAATTATAATATTGTATAATTTTCTTATATAGACAAAATCTTTTGATTTTTTTAGAGTTATAAAATAATTTGATAGTTATGACTATCAAAAGATTTATTTCTAAATTAATTATAATTAAATTTTATCACTATTAATATATATAAGTATTTTTGGAGAAAATATTGTGTCTTTAGGTTTATTAGGAAACAAGATTGGAATGACCCAAATATTTGATGAATCAGGGAATATTATTCCAGTTACAATTTTAAAAGTTGGGCCCTGTGTAATTACACAAGTTAAAACTATATTAAATGATGGTTATAACGCAATTCAAGTTGGTTATGGAAATGTACCACCAAAATCATTAACACAACCTCAATTAGGGCATTTACAAAAATCAAATATTCAACCGTTAAAATATTTAAAAGAATTTCGTGTTAATGATCCCGCTGAATTCACTGTTGGGCAAGTTTTAAATGTTGAATCATTTGTTGCGGGAGAATTAATAAATGTTACAGGAAAAAGTATTGGTAAAGGTTTTTCTGGTCTTCAAAAACGTCATAATTTTACAAGAGGTCCTATGACCCATGGATCTAAAAATCACAGAGCCCCTGGTTCGATTGGTATGGGAACATCACCAGGGCGTGTTTTACCAGGGAAAAAAATGGCCGGTCAAATGGGTAATAAAATGGCAAATATCAAAAAATTAAAAATCGTTCAAGTAAATAACGACGAAAATATTTTGGTTGTGAAAGGTGCTGTACCTGGGAAGCCTGGAAATTTACTTAGTATTGTTGCCGCAAAATAATGCATAACAATATGATTAAATAAATGAACATTAGGAAAAATAATATATGACTGTTCAAAAAAGTGTAGAATATAAACGGCTAAATGGGGAAATTACTGAACTCAAACTTAATATATTAGAAGATTCAGGTAATTATTTAATTCATCGAGATATTCTAAGACACCAACTTTCACAAAAGCAAGGAACGGTTGCAACAAAAACTCGAAGTGAAGTTCGGGGTGGTGGTAAAAAACCTTGGCAGCAAAAAGGAACGGGTAGAGCTCGGGCAGGATCAAGCCGTTCTCCACTTTGGAGAGGTGGTGGTGTTATTTTTGGCCCAAAGCCCAAAACAACTAGCTTAAAACTAAACAAAAAAGAACGTAAATTAGCATTACAAACTTTACTGTACAATAAAAGAAAAAATACAACAATTGCTGGTGAATTAGAACCTATAATTTTGGAACCTAAAACAAAAGACTTTTGTATTGCTTTAAAGAAGTGTAACTTAGATTTAGATCAAAAGACTTTAATAGTTGTTTCTAAAAAAACAATTTACTTAAAAAAATCAATTCAAAATTTAAAAAATATTGAATTAATTTCTGCTTCAAATTTAAATACTTTAAGTTTATTAAAAGCAAAACAAATTTTGTTAACACCATCCGCAGTAAATGATATAAAGGAGATTTATTGTGACTAATACTAAAACAGAAAAAGAACTTATAATCGACAGTTCTCATGTTTCGGAGTGTACGAACATGATAAAATATCCAATAATTACGGATAAAGCTACAAGATTATTAGCAAACAACCAATATAGTTTTGTTGTAGACCCTAAAGCTAAGAAACCAACAATTAAAGCTGCAATTCAATATTTATTTAACGTTAAAGTAATAAAGATTAATACAGCTCATTTACCAAAAAAGAAAAAACGAATTGGTCAATACATGGGTTGGAAATCGCATTATAAAAAAGCAATTGTAACATTAGCAGAGGGCGATACAATAAACTTATTTGCAGAAGAAAATTAACAATTATATAAATTAATCAAGTTTATGAGTATTCGTCTTTACAAAGCATATACACCAGGGACACGTAATCGAGCCCTTTCATCTTTTTCAGAAATAACAACCGATAAACCAGAAAAGAGTTTAATTAGAAAAAACCATCGAAATAAAGGTCGAAATAATAGAGGCGTTATCACTATACGACATAGAGGTGGTGGTCATAAAAAACAATATAGAATAATTGATTTTAAACGGAACAAACATGATATACCCGGTATTATTAATTCAATTGAATATGATCCAAATAGAAATGCACGAATTGCATTAGTACATTTTAAAGATGGTGAAAAACGTTATATTCTACATCCAAATAATTTAAATGTTGGTGATACAGTTTTATCTGGAAAAGGAATATCAGTAGATATTGGCAATACTTTACCATTAGAAGAAATACCTTTAGGAACATCTGTTCATAATATTGAATTAATACCTAATCGTGGTGGCCAAATTGTCCGTTCTGCAGGAACATCAGCGAAAATTTTAGCTAAAGAAGGTGAGTATATTACCTTACGTTTACCCTCAAAAGAAATTCGATTAATTCGTAAAGAATGTTTTGCTACTATTGGCGAATTAAGTAATAATGATGCATTTTTAGTTCAAAGTGGTAAAGCTGGTCGTACACGTTGGTTAGGAAAACGTCCAACTGTTCGAGGTTCCGTTATGAATCCATGCGACCACCCACATGGTGGTGGGGAAGGTCGAGCTCCAATTGGTCGTTCTAGACCTTTAACACCATGGGGGAAACCTGCATTAGGTAAAAAAACACGAAAAACAAAAAAATTGAGTAATGCTTACATCCTTCGTCGATGTTCATAATTAATTTATAAAAATTTATTAATAAAATTCTCAAAAATGTCAAGATCATTAAAAAAAGGACCTTTTGTTGCGTATCATTTATTAAAAAAAATTAATAAAATGAACGCAGAAGGAAAAAAAGATGTAATTACAACTTGGTCACGTAGTTCAACTATCCTACCTAATATGGTTGGTTTTACTATAGCTGTATATAATGGAAAACAGCACGTTCCCATTTTTATTTCTGACCAATTAGTTGGCCATAAATTAGGTGAGTTTGTTTCTACAAGAACATTTAAATCACACATTAAAGCCGATAAAAAAACAAAACGTTAAGGAAAAACTAAACATGGCACGATTAGAATTAACATTAAATTTTCCAAAAAATTTTGAAATTAAAACCTTTAATGTTAAATCTGAAAAAAAGTTATCTCCACTTGCAAAATTAATTTTGCAAAGTGTTCAGTTTAAACATTTTTATTATGTGCGTGATGATATTTTTTATCTCTTAAAATCAAACCCAATTGAGCGAGACTTTCTTTTACAAGCTTTGTATTCAATTGTAATTTCTTTACAAAACAATTTATCTATAAATTTTTTTGATATGTGGATATATGAAATTTACATAAATAAAGTTTCAATTAACAACAAATTTATGAACCAAAAATTTCAAAATCTAGAGTCAGGTGAATACATAACTATTAAATTAGCTTATGGAAATAATGTTTCTCAAGAGAAAAAATAATATTTCAACATTAAAAAAGATTTTCTGTAAAACTTAAACACATGTAAAAACGATTAAGGAATTTCTATTATGTCGAATGGTCAATCAGTAAAAGCAGTAGCAAAATATGTGCGGATATCTCCACATAAAGTAAGACAAGTTTTAGACCAGATTCGTGGTCGCTCATACCAAGAAGCATTGATGATATTAGAATTTTTACCCTATGATGCCGGTTCACCTATTTGGCAAGTAGTACATTCTGTAGCGGCCAATGCAAAAAATAACTATAATTTAGATAAAAAAAAATTAATTATTTCAGAAATTTTTGCAGATGAAGGTCCAAAACTAAAACGTATTCGACCACGTGCCCAAGGTCGAGCTTTTAAGATTTTAAAACCAACATGCCATATTACAGTTATTGTAAAATCAATTAGTTAAGAAAATAAGGATTAAGAATTTTTTCTATGGGACAAAAAACACATCCTTTGGGATTTCGTTTAGGTATTACACAAGAACATCGCTCAGCTTGGTATGCGGATTTTAAACATTATTCAATTTTATTAGAAGAAGATGATAAAATTAGAACATACCTTAATAAATTAGCAAAATTCGCTAGCATATCAAATATTTATATTAATCGAAATGGCTTAGGGGATCAAATTGAATTAAATATTGAAACAGGTCGCCCAGGTATATTAGTTGGGGATAACGGTTCTGAGATTAAAAAGTTGGCAGCCAATATTAAAAAGTTTATACCAAATAATCGTCAAATTACAATTAATGTTGTAGAAGTTAAAAATGTTAATTCAAATGCCTCGCTTATTGCTGATCTTGTTGTTCAGCAGTTGGAAGACCGTGTTGCATTTCGTCGTGCAATTCGTGAAGCATTAAAATGTGCGCAAGATAATGAGGTAAATGGTATAAAAGTCCAGGTATCAGGTCGATTAAATGGTGCAGAAATGGCTAGAACTGAATGGATTCGAGAAGGTCGAGTTCCATTACAAACTTTAAGAGCTGACATTGATTATGCCACAAAAGAAGCAAATACAATTTATGGTGTTTTAGGTGTAAAAGTCTGGTTATTTAAGAATGAAATATTAAAAAAATAATAAAAACACAACAAAATAACTGAAAAGATATATTTATTAACTAATTTAATTTCATTATGTTAAGTCCAAAACGAACAAAATATAGAAAATACCATCGTGGGAGAATGCGAGGAAAGGCCACTCGAGGAAACGAAATTTCGTTCGGTAAATATGGCTTACAAGCTTTAGAACCATCATGGATTACGTCACGTCAAATTGAGGCAACAAGACGAACAATTACTCGTTATACTAAACGTGGTGCATCATTATGGATTCGTATATTTCCTGATAAAACTGTAACAGCACGTGCTGCAGAATCTCGAATGGGGTCTGGTAAAGGTGCAGTTGATTACTGGGTTGCAACAGTAAAACCTGGAACAATTTTATTTGAAATTAGTTCTGTTCCAGAAGAAGTTGCACGTGCTGCTTTCAATTTAGCAGCATATAAATTACCAATCAAAACAAAATTTATTATTAGAAACGATAATTAATAACATATGAACATATCTAACTCTAACAGTAAGGATAATTGGGTGTATAATATGGAAACTCAGGATTTGGTTAACACGCTGCAAGAGACGGAAAAAGAATTATTTGATTTGCGATTTAAAAAAGCTACCCGTCAGCCATTTAAACCTCATGAAATTAAAGCTGCCAAAAAAAAAGTAGCAATACTAAAAAATATTTTAAGAACTCAATTTAAGGAATTTTAAAATGCCTGTAAAAGAAAAAATTGGTATTGTTGTTAGTAATAAAATGCAAAAAACTGTGATTGTAAAAGTTGAAAGTCGTTATCCACATCCCATGTATTCAAAGACAATGATCAAAACACGTAAATATTTCGCTCATGATGAAATGAGTGAATGCAATATTGGTGATCAAGTTTTAGTAAGAGAATGTCGACCACTTAGTAAGAAAAAACGTTGGTCAGTATCTAAAATTATTTCAAAATCATCGTTAATTACTTAAGATTATCTTTTTATGATTTACCCACAAACAATGTTAACCGTAGCTGATAATACAGGTGCGAAAAAAATTATGTGTATCCGTGTCTTAGGCGGAAACCGAAAATATGGAAAAATTGGCGATACAATTATTGGTGTTGTTAAAGAAGCTATTCCAAATATGCCAATTAAAAAATCGGATGTTGTTCGTGCTGTAATAGTAAGAACATCTAAAACTATTCGTCGAACTGATGGTATGTATATTCGATTTGATGATAATGCAGCTGTGATTGTAAATATGGAAAATAATCCACGCGGAACCCGTGTCTTCGGTCCGGTTGCTCGTGAAATTCGAGATAAGAATTTTTCTAAAATTGTTTCTCTAGCTCCGGAGGTTTTATAAATGTCAAATAACAAAAAAGTACATGTTAAAATTGGTGATAATGTAAAAATTATTTCTGGTTTTGATAAAAATAAAACAGGTCAAGTTACTAAAATTTATCGTAATACCGGAAAAATTTTAGTAAAAGGTATTAATTTTAAGTTTAAACATATTAAACCAAACACAGAAAGTGATGTTGGAGAAATAAAACAATTTGAAGCTCCAATTCATCATTCCAATGTTAAACTAATTTAAACTATTTTAAATAAAGAATATGCGTAGTCAACATTCCTTAGAAGAAATTGCAGAATTATATGGTCTATTAGAAAATATAAAAAAAGAATATGAAACTGGAATTCATTCTGTTTTAAGAAAAAGTAATCCTGAATTATTTTCGAACCCCCATACTATTCCAAAACTTAAAAAAATTAGTATTAATAGAGGGTTAGGATTAGCAGCTCAAAATACTAATATTTTAAAGAAAAGTATTACTGAATTTACTAGAATAACAGGTCAAAAACCATTAATTACTAGAGCAAAGAAAGCTGTAGCTGGGTTTAAAATTCGAGAAGATATGGAGTTAGGGTTATCAAGTACCTTACGTGGTGATAAAATGTATAATTTCCTTACAAAATTAATCTTTTTTACTTTTGCACAAATTCGTGATTTTCGGGGGTTATCAGTTAGAAGTTTTGATAAAGCTGGTAATTATACATTCTCATTAAAAGAACAATTAATTTTTCCAGAAATTGAGTACGATGATGTAGAGCAAATTCAAGGATTAAGTGTAACCCTTGTTTTAGATTCATCAACACCTAAATCTCGTTCTAGAATAGTAGATAGAGTTTTAAATGGTATGATTTTATTAAAATTTTTACGATTTCCGTTAAATGATTGTGGATATTATGATAAATATTCCTCTTTTGGAGAAATTAATCAAGTATGGGATAAGAAAAAACACTTACGTCGTAAACGTTGGTCACAAGAATAAATAAAACAAGATTAAGGAGTTATTAGTGGTCACAGATAATATTGCCGATATGTTAACCCGTATACGAAATGCAAATATGGTGAAACATCAAATTGTTGAAATACCAGCAACAAAAATGTCAAAAGCGATAGCAGCAATTCTTAAAGAAGAAGGATTTATTGAAAATTTTGAAATTTATAGTGAAAATTTATATCAATATTTACTACTTTCATTAAAGTACAAAGGTCAATCTAGAGAAAGAGTTATTAATAAAATTAAACGAATTAGTAAACCTGGGTTACGGGTTTATGCAAATTCAAAAACTTTACCCCGTGTCTTAGATGGTTTAGGAGTTGCTATTCTTTCAACTTCAAAAGGGGTAATGACTAATACCACAGCAAGAGAGCTTGGAATCGGTGGTGAAGTTTTATGTTATATTTGGTAATTGGAGTAAATATATAATATGTCACGAATTGGAAAGTTACCAATAAAAATACCAACAGATGTAGATATCTCAAATTTAAATGAGAGTCGAGCTATAAAAGTAAAAGGCCCACTTGGAACATTAGAACTAACAGTTCCAGAGGTTATTAACTTAGAACGGGGTGATGGGTATTTAATTTTACGTTTGAAAGAAGAAACACGAGTTAATAGATCGTTACATGGTTTACACAGAACCTTAATAAATAATGCGGTTGTAGGTGTTTCAGAACAGTTTCTTATTACGCTTGTATTACAAGGTGTAGGTTATAGGGCTAGTGTTCAAGGAAAATCTCTTGTATTAAGTTTAGGGTTTAGTCATCCTGTAAATATAGATATTCCGCAGGGTATCACTGTTGAAGTTGTTCAAAATACAACTATTAATATAAAAGCATGCGATAAGGGACAATTAGGTTTATTCGCAGCGAAAGTAAGATCATGGCGCCCACCAGAACCATATAAAGGGAAAGGAATACTTTACAAAGGTGAACAGATTTTACGTAAAGCTGGAAAATCTGGTAAATAATAAAAATTACTAAGTTCTAAAAAAAGTATACTATGAAATTTTCAAAAAGAGTTTTATTAAGACTTAAAAATAAAAATAAAAAGTTAAAACCTGATAAATACAATAAGTTAAAACGTGAAAGTGTAAGAGGTTTAATAAAAGGAACGGTCGAGCGACCCCGTTTATCAGTTTTTCGTTCTAACGAAAATATTTATGCACAAATTATAGATGATACAACATCTAAAACACTTGTTTCTTGCTCGACTTTAGACCGTGATATTAAACTTCAGAGTGATAATGGTCGTACATGTAATGCTTCAAGACTTATGGGACAAAAATTAGCGGAATTAAGTAAAAAGAAAAATATAACCAAAATTGTCTTTGATCGGGGTCCTTATTTATATCATGGCCGAATCAAAGCTTTAGCAGACGGTGCTCGAGCAGGTGGCCTACAATTTTAACAAATAATTAAAAAATAATAAATTTTATGAGTGCCGAGTTAAAACAAGTTAATAAACTAAAAAAAACATCCCGTCGTAATGCAAATTCAAATGACACTACATTTATTGAACGATTAATTAAAATTAGTCGTGTAACAAAAGTAACAAAAGGTGGAAAAAAATTAAGTTTCCGTGCTGTTGTTGTTATAGGTGATGAAAATGGACAAGTTGGAGTTGGGGTTGGAAAGGCTGAAGATGTTGTTAATGCTTTTAAAAAAGCAAAAACAGATGCAAGAAAAAACGTAATACGAATTCCAATTACAAAATCATTGAGTATTCCTCATGGTGTTATAGGTGATCAAGGGGCGTGCAAAATTATTATGCGACCTTCTATTGAAGGTTCTGGAGTTATTGCAGGTGGTGCCGTTAGGACAGTTTTAGAGGTTGCAGGAATTAAGAATGTAATTGCAAAACAATTAGGCTCTGACAATTTATTAAATAATGCACGTGCTGCAATTGTGGGATTACAAAGTTTAACGACCAAAGCACAAGTTTTAAAAAAACGTGACTTAAATTAATATTCAAGAAGTCACATAAATAAAGAAGACTTGAATTTTAAACTAGTAAAAATAAAAATGAAAAAGACCGACGATATTTTATTAAAACGTCTTTTATTAAGTGTTGGAATACTACTATTTATTCGAATGGGAACATTTCTTCCAATTCCTGGGATTAACCATGGACATTTAGCCTTTTATATTCAACAACATCCAATTACAAAAAATTTAGTAAGTACTTTTTCAGGGAATGATACATTTGTAATTGGCTTATTTACTTTGAATATATTTCCTTACATTAATGCCTCTATTATGGTTCAATTAATAACTGGGTTAATACCTAGTATTTCTAAACTACAAAAAGAAGGAGGAGGAGAAGGTCGAAGAGCTATTACGAGATTAACTCGTTTAATTACATTCGGCTGGGCTTTAATTCAAAGTTCAAGTATTGCTTTTTATTTGAAACGTGCTTTATTTGATTGGAGTCCAGTATTAGCCTTCGAAATAATTCTTTGGCTTGCGACAGGTGCAATGATAGTTTTATGGTTAAGTGAATTAATAACTGAATACGGGTTAGGAAATGGAGCATCTTTATTAATTTATACAAATATAATTTCAAGTTTGCCAAATTTAGGTAAGAAATTAATAAGTGAAAATACAGGAAATTTAACTATTATCTCTGGGCTTGGTATTGCACTACTATTATTTATTGCAATCTCTGGCATTATTACATTACAAGAAAGTGCCCGAATTGTTCCTTTAATTTCTTCAAAACAACTTGGTCAAAGTCAACCTTTAGTTTCAAAAGTTAAATCAAATAATTATATTCCTTTGCGATTTAACCAAGCAGGAGTTATGCCAATAATATTAACAACTGCTCTTTTAGTGTTGCCAAATTATGTTATTAATTTAGGATTATTCCCGTTATTAACTCTTCCGATTTTTTTAAAATCATCAAAAATTATCTACTGGATTAGTTACTTTGTATTAATTTTAATCTTTAGTTCATTTTATTCAACTATTGTTTTAAACCCTAAAGATATTTCTCAAGAATTACAAAAAATGGCTGTTAGTATACCGGGTATAAGACCTGGCTTAGCAACAACGTTTTATTTAAAACAAGTAATGAAACGAGTAACATTTTTTGGAGCCTTAGTACTAGCAATATTAGCAACTCTTCCAAATATTATTGAAGGAATCTTAAATGTTTCGAGCTTTAATGGTTTAGGTACTACGTCTTTATTAATTTTAGTAGGTGTTGTTCTAGATATTTCGCGTGAAATGAAAAGTATCATTCTTTCTAATATTTATAATGAAAGGTTTGATTAAGTCAAATAAAAAATTATTTATCAATTTAATATTTATAACGTTATCATGAAAGTCCGTCCTTCAGTTAAAAAAATGTGTGAGAAATGTCGTGTAATTAAACGACATGGGAAAATTATGGTAATTTGTAAAAATCCAAAACATAAACAGAGACAAGGTTAATATTTAAAAGGAGTTAAGTAAGTGGTAAGATTATTAGGTATCGATTTGCCAAGAAATAAACGGATTGAATATGCACTTACGTATATTCATGGGATTGGTCTTACATCGGCAAAAAAAATTGTTCAATTAGCAGAAATTAACCCAGAAACTAGAACTAATGATATTACTACAGACCAATCAGTAGTATTACGAAATATCTTAGAAAATTTTGAATTAAAATTGGAAGGAGATTTACGTCGTTTTAATGGATTAAATATCAAACGATTAAATGAAATAAATTGTCATCGAGGAAAAAGACACAGAAATAGTTTACCTGTTCGAGGACAAAGAACACGCACAAACGCTCGTTCACGACGCGGGGCGAAAAAAACTGTTACTGGTAAGAAAAAATAATATTCTTTTGTTGGCAGTTATACTAATTAAAAATATTAATTTACTATGGCACAAAAAACGCGAAAACTGGCAGTAAAAAAAAGTAGAAGTAATCTTGGAACAGGAGTTGTTCATATTCAATCAACTTTTAATAATACGATTGTTACAATCACAAGCGTAGGGGGTGATACAATATCATGGGCGTCTTCTGGTAGTTCTGGATTTAAAGGTGCTCGTAAAGGCACTCCTTTTGCTGCTCAAACAGCAGCAGAAAAAGCGGCTTTAGATGCCTTAAGCACAGGCATTAAAACTGTTGAAATTTTAGTAAAAGGTCAAGGTTCAGGTCGTGAAACTGCTATTCGCTCAATAGAAGGTGCAGGGCTAGAAATTCTTTCAATACAAGATATAACTCCAGTACCACATAATGGATGCCGACCAAGAAAACGTCGACGTGTATAAGTCTATTTACTTATAAAATAAATAAATCATGAATTCCACAAAAAATTTGAGCAATAATTCTAATTTATTAATGGAATGTTTAAAATCAGAAAAAATTGAATCAGGTCCAATGTATGGGCAATTTTTAATTGATTCACTTAATTCTGGTCAAGGAATAACGATTGGGAATTTATTAAGACGAGTTTTATTAGGAGATTTGAAAGGGACTGCTATTACAGGTGTTCGAATTGCTGGTGTAAAAGATGAGTTTTCATTAATTCCTGGTGTCCGTGAAGATATTCTTGAGATTTTATTAAATTTAAAAGGAATTATTTTAAAGTCTGACATCTCGACTAGGCAATTTGGGCGTTTAAGGCTACATGGGCCGGCAGTTATTACAGCTAGTTCAATTCAGTTACCCCCAGAAATAGAAATTATTAATCCTAATCATTATATTGCAACTATTTCAAGTTCGCATATTTTAGAAATAGAATTTAAAATTGAATCTGGAACAAAGTATAGATTAGCAAATGAACTTTTTTCTGATAAATTTGAAGACTTTATAGAAACAGATGCAATTTTTATGCCTGTACAGAAAGTAGATTTTAAGGTTGAAAATGTATATGATAATTCAAATAATATAAAAGAACGATTATTTATTGATATTTGGACAAATGGAAGTATTTCACCTGAACAAGCAATTGTTTCTGGGTCTAATTTAATAATTGATTTATTTAAGTCTATTAGTGAACATAAAATTAAAAAAGAAAAGGAAATTAAAAAAGAAAAAAACCATATAAAGCCTATTGATCCATATACTCATATTGCTATTGAAGAATTACAATTATCTGTACGTCCTTATAATTGTCTAAAAAGAGCTCAAATTAATACAATTGGAGATTTATTAGAGTATTCTCCAGAAAAGCTTTTAGAATTAAAAAACTTCGGTCGAAAATCTGCCGATGAAGTTTTTGCTACTCTTAAAAATAAATTAGGAATAGTTTTAAAATAATTATTTAGTTTAATTTTAATTTTATGAATAAAACATTTATTCCAGCTACAAAATATAATGAAAGAAAATGGTATGTCATTGATTGTAAAGACAAACAATTAGGACGATTAGCATCAACTATTATACCATTGTTAACCGGCAAATCAAAGTCTATCTATCATCCCTCAGTAGATGTAGGTGACTATGTAATATTAATAAACAGTGAATATTTAAAACTTGATCGTGATATAGAAAGGTTCCATGTTTATGAACCGGGGCGTCCTGGTTCATCATTAAAAAGGTTAGTAAATATAATACCAAAACGAATTATTGAAAACTCTGTTTTTAATATGTTGCCAAATGGATTTCCAAAAAAACATTTAGTAAAACGATTAAAAGTTTATCAAGGTGATCAACATCCGCATGAAGCACAAGATCCAAAACCATTAGATATACTTTAATATTTTAATTAATAAACTAAAAATATTTATGAATACAGTTTTTCAAAAAGATAAAATTGGACTTGGGAAAAGAAAACGTGCCGTTGCACGAGTTTTTCTAGTTCCAGGAAACGGAACAGTAACAATTAATAAAGTTTCTGGTGAAAAATACTTACAATACAATACAAATTATTTAAATGCTATTTGGTCACCATTAGAAAAGTTAAATTTAAAAAATCAGTTTGATATTATCGCAATTGTAAAAGGGGGCGGTTTAACTGGTCAAACTGATGCAATTAAGTTAGGCGTTGCACGATTAATTTGTAAAATGGAAAATGAAAACCGTTTAATTTTAAAACCATTTGGTTTTTTAAGCCGTGATGCTCGTATTAAAGAACGTAAAAAATATGGTTTAAGAAAAGCAAGAAAAGCATCACAATACTCAAAACGTTAAAAAATTTTTAAATATGCCAAAACCTGAAATTCATCCAACTTGGTTTCCAGATGCTCCTGTTATGTGTGAGGGAAAAACTCTTTGTTCTATTGGTTCAACAAAACCTCAATTACAACTTGATGTGTGGTTAGGAAACCACCCTTTTTATACAAATTCACAAACACTTGTGGATAGTGAAGGACGTGTAGAAAGATTTATGAAAAAATATGGATTAGAAACAAAAGACAATTAAATTAATTACATTATACTAATTTAAATTTACTTAATTACTTTTTAAAGAAATGCCAACTATTCAGCAACTAGTTCGTTCAAGACGAATACAAATTAATAAAAAAACAAAGTCACCTGCTTTAGTCAACTGCCCACAACGACGTGGTGTATGTACACGTGTATATACAACAACGCCTAAAAAACCAAATTCAGCAATTCGTAAAGTTGCTCGTGTTCGATTAACATCTGGTTTTGAAGTGACAGCATATATACCAGGGGAAGGACATAACTTACAAGAACATTCAGTGGTTTTAATTCGAGGTGGTCGAGTAAAAGATTTACCTGGGGTTCGATACCATATTGTTCGAGGCGCGTTAGATAGTGGGGGTGTAAAAGATCGTACACAAAGACGATCAAAATATGGAGTTAAAAAACCAAAAAGTTAAATACTAATTTAAAAATTCAAAATTAGTATTTACTAAAAACTATTTATTAAAAAATAAGTATTAGTATGTCACGTCGAAATATCTCAAAAAAACGATTTCCTAAAGCAGATCCTACATATAATAGTTACTTAGTTAGTTTATTAGTAACAAGAATTTTAAAATCAGGTAAGAAGAATTTAGCTCAAAATATTGTAAATGGAGCTTTTGACATTATAAAATCAAAAACGAATGAAGATCCACTAGTAATTTTTGAAAAAGCTATTCGAAATGCTAGTCCAGTAGTAGAGGTGAAAGCTCGTCGAATTGGAGGGTCAACATACCAAGTTCCAATTGAAGTAAGTAGCTTTCGAGCAACTAACTTAGCTTTACGTTGGATTATTCAATATTCTCGAGAACGAGTAGGAAGAACAATGTCAATTAAACTCGCAAGTGAAATTATTGACACGGCAAACGATATAGGTAATACTATAAAGAAAAAAGAAGAAACTCATAAAATGGCAGATGCCAATAAAGCATTTGCGCATTTCCGTTATTAATAGTTAATCACTAACGGTTATATTTAATTTCGCTAAAAGCAAAGAGATTTTTATTATAAACATTAAACTTCAAAGGAACTTTTTTGAAATGGCACGTGAAAAATTTGAACGTACAAAACCGCATGTTAACATTGGTACTATTGGTCACGTTGATCATGGTAAAACAACTTTAACTGCAGCAATTACTGCAACATTAGCTTTAAGTGGTGATGCAGTAGCAAAAGCTTATGCCGACATTGATGGTGCTCCTGAAGAACGTGCGCGTGGGATTACAATTAATACCGCACATGTTGAATATCAAACTGCAGATCGTCATTATGCCCATGTAGATTGTCCAGGTCACGCGGATTATGTAAAAAATATGATTACTGGTGCAGCACAAATGGATGGCGCTATATTAGTTGTGTCTGCAGCAGATGGCCCAATGCCTCAAACTAGAGAACATATTTTACTAGCAAAACAAGTTGGGGTTCCACATATTGTGGTCTTTTTAAATAAACAAGATCAAGTAGATGATGATGAATTATTAGAATTAGTAGAATTAGAAGTAAGAGAACTACTATCTACTTATGATTTCCCAGGTGATGATATTCCAATTTGTCCTGGTTCGGCTTTACAAGCAATTGAAGCAATTTCTTCGAATCCATCTATTAAACGTGGTGATAACCCGTGGGTAGATAAAATCTACGCTTTAATGGATGCTGTCGATTCTTATATCCCAACACCAGAACGTGATGTTGAAAAAACATTCTTAATGGCAATTGAAGATGTATTTTCAATTACTGGTCGAGGTACAGTGGCAACTGGGAGAATTGAAAGAGGGGTTGTTAAAGTTGGTGATAATGTTGAAATTGTTGGTGTTGGTGACACTCAAACAACAACGATTACTGGTATAGAAATGTTCCAAAAAACATTAGATGAAGGGTTTGCAGGTGATAACTGTGGTATTTTATTACGTGGTGTTACACGTGAAGAGATTGAACGTGGTATGGTATTATCACAACCAGGTACAATTACACCACATACAAGTTTTGAATCTGAAGTATATGTATTAACTAAAGAAGAAGGTGGACGTCATACACCATTCTTTACAGGCTACCGCCCACAATTCTATGTAAGAACAACTGATGTAACAGGATCAATTGAACAGTTTACTGCAGATGATGGTTCAATTGTAGAAATGGTAATGCCAGGGGATCGTATTAAAATGACTGCTGAATTAATATACCCAGTTGCAATTGAAGAAGGTATGCGTTTTGCTATCCGCGAAGGCGGCCGAACAATTGGAGCGGGTGTTGTTTCTAAAATTGTTAAATAATTAAAAAAATTTATGGAAATAAACCCGAATGAAAAAATTCGTGTAAGATTAGAATCGTTCAATCATGAACTTTTAACTACTTCTTGTCAAAAAATAATGGAAATTACTCAAAATAATAACGTGGATAACGTTGGAGTAGTTTCATTACCGACAGATAAACGAATATATTGTGTATTACGTTCTCCACATGTTAATAAAGATTCACGAGAACATTTTGAAATTCGAATTCATAAAAGAATATTAGAAATTTATTATGATTCATCAATAAATATTTTTGATTTATTAGTAAAATCTGATTTACCACCAGGAGTGTTATACAGAATTTGTTTATCATAAAAGAATTAATTAAATAAATGTAATGAATTACATTTATTTAATTTTATAATTTTTTATTGTTACTTTATTTAGGTGTTTCCATATCATCAACAATAATACATTCTGTTGTCAAAATCATACTAGCTATTGATGTTGCATTTTGTAACCCTGAACGAGTTACTTTAGCAGGATCAACTACACCTTCTTCATACATATTACCAAATATATTTTTTGCAGCATTATAACCTATCTCAAATTCTTGTTCTTGAACTTTTCCGATAATAACCGGGCCATTAATCCCAGCATTTTCAGCAATTCTTTTTAATGGAGCAACAATTGCACGGGAAATAATAAGAGCTCCAATTAATTCATCTTCTTTTAAATTATTTTTTGCCCATGTTATTAAATTTTCTGATAAATGTGTTAGTGTTGCCCCACCCCCAGGTACAATTCCCTCTTCAACTGCTGCACGTGTTGCATTTATAGCATCTTCTAAACGTAATTTTTTATCTTTCATTTCAGTTTCTGTTACTGCCCCAACACGAATAACAGCAATACCACCAGAAAGTTTAGCAATCCGATCTTGTAATTTTTCTTTTTCATAACCCGTTTCGGCAACATTAACTTGCTTCCGTAACTGCTCACAACGAGCTTTAATATTTTCAATTTCTAAACCATCACCAACAATTGTTGTTGTATCTTTATTAACAATTATTCGTCTTGCTTGGCCTAATAAATTTAATTGAATATTATCTAAACTTAATCCTGCATCCTGGGTAATAACAGTTCCACCAGTTAAGACAGAAATATCTTGTAACATCAACTTTCTTAATTCACCAAATCCTGGTGCACGAACAGCCACAACATTTACAATACCTCTTAATTTATTTAAGATTAAAGTTGCTAATGCTTCTTTTTCAACATCTTCAGCAATAATTAATAAAGGGCGTTTTGTCTTAGTAATTTGTTCCAAAATTGGTAATAAATCTTGTTGAACTAACGTAATTCGTTTATCCGTTAACAGAATATAAGGATTTTCATAAGAAACTTCCATTTTTTCTGTATCAGTTATAAAATATGGTGATATGAACCCTTTTTCTAATTTCATGCCTTCGGTAATTTCTAATTCCGTAACAATTCCCTTGCCTTCTTCTAATGAAATTACACCTTCTTTTCCAACTTTTGCTAATGCATCAGCGATTAAAGCCCCAATAATATCATCATTTCCAGCTGAAATTGATGCTACTTGTTTAATTGACTGAATATCTTCGACTGGTTGTGCAAATTCATTTATCTGCATAACTAAATATTGAGTGGCCTTTTCCATTCCTAGTTTAATTGAAATTGGATTTGCCCCAGCTGCTACATTTTTTAATCCTTCTTTAACCATAGCATAAGCAAGAACAGTTGCAGTAGTAGTACCATCTCCTGCTACATCATTTGTTTTTGCAGCAGCTTGACGAATTAATGAAACACCTGTGTTTTCAATATGGTCCTCTAAGCTAATTTCTTTTGCAATGGTTACACCATCATTAACAATTTGTGGTGAACCATAAGTTTTTTCTAAAACAACATTACGTCCCTTTGGGCCTAAAGTTACAGAGACAGCTTCTACCATTATTTCCATACCACGTTCTAAAGCCCGTCGTGCATTATCTTGATATAATATTTTCTTTGCCATAAAATCAAATTTTGATAAATTTATAAAGTTGTATTTTTATGACTGTAAAATAAAATCTAACAATTCGGCAAGTTAAATTGTTAATTTTGTTAAAATTTTTTTATTTAAAAGCTTTACTAAAAAGAATAGTACCTAGTATTATTAGATAGTAATATAGTTTGGGCTTGTAGCTCAGTGGACTAGAGCACGTGGCTACGAACTACGGTGTCAGGGGTTCGAATCCCTTCTTGCCCAATACATCAAAATATATTTATATGAAATATTTATGATTTAAATTACTATATTACTTTATTGGGGTGTCGCCAAGTGGTAAGGCTGTGGACTTTGACTCCGCCATTCGTAGGTTCGAATCCTGCCACCCCAGTTTTTATAATTATTTTTCTTTAAGTTTGCTATAAACTAAATAGATAAGGAAGAACAGAAAAAATTTATTTAAAAAATATGACAGCTCATATTCAATTTATAAAGGGCATAGATGAAAATGTTCTACCGGATATTAGGTTAACTCGTTCACGAGACGGTAGTACTGGAACAGCAACATTTCGCTTTAAAAATGCAAATATATTAGACAAAAGTTTAGCATTAAATGGTGAAATTACTGGTATGTATATGATTGATAAAGAAGGGATTTTAGAAACCCGTGATGTAAGTGCTAGTTTTGTTAATGGAAAACCTCGAGCAATTGAATCGATTTATATTATAAAAAGTTGTCAAGCTTGGGATAGATTTATGCGGTTTATGGTACGTTACGGAAAAAGTAATGGTTTAGTTTTTACAAAAGCTTAAAGTTTTACAATAAATAAACTGTACAGTATTAATTAAGCTGGGAAATAGAATTAAAAAATAAAATTCAAGACGTAAGTACAATTTATAGTTAATATATTTCCATATTAGGTACTTAAAAATTTAATATTAAATTTTAAGATGGTTGTATAGAGTTAAATCACCTATCGTTATAAATAATTAATTTGAGGTATTTTTTATTTATTAATACATCTCTAAATAAGTTTCTAAAGATTATGAAGAAATTTTTATGAAAAAAAAAGTCAAATTTGACAAAATTAGTATGAATAAAGTAAGTACTTCATAATCTTTGATTAAAAAGTTGGACTATATTAAAATTAAATTTTTAACCGCCTCCAACAATCGTAACTATTTCAATTTTATCTTTATCAGCAATAAAGATTGTATCCCACTTTTCCTTAGGACAAATAAAATTATTATACTCGAGAACTAACAGAGATGAATTGTAGTTAAAATATTGAATTATATCTATTAATTTAATAATCTTATTACTGAAAAACTTTTCCCCGTTTAAATAAAATTTCTTTTTTTCTTTCATATTAAAAATTTAAAAAATAGAATATTGAATTAATAACCTAGACGTGATTTAATATAACTTGGTATAATATTATTAGCAAATAGTTTGGCGGGTGTGGCCAAGTGGTTAAGGCAGTGGGTTGTGATTCCACCATTCGCCGGTTCAAGTCCGGTCACTCGCCCTACTTCAAACATTTAAAAATAAAAAGTAAGAAAAATCAAATATATAGACTATATAGGTATACGAATTTTATGTCACGTTATAGAGGGCCAAAATTACGCATCACAAGAAGATTAGGAAAATTACCAGGATTAACACAAAAAACGTCAAAGAAAAGTGCTAGACCAGGTCAACATGGAAAAACTTCAGGTGATGGGAAAAAGAAAACAACAGAATACGGCTTACGTTTAGAAGAAAAACAAAAATTAAAATTTAATTATGGTATCAGTGAAAGCCAACTATATCATTATATTAAAGAAGCACGTCGTCGTAATGGTGTAACTGGTTTAATTTTATTACAATTATTGGAAATGAGATTAGATACAATATGCTTTTCT